>WPCI01199976.1_pt1 | contig 15794 bp, 14 predicted proteins | sample 5399871 | NCBI WGS metagenome assembly WPCI01 (sample SAMN12869469, study PRJNA574797) | sludge metagenome | isolation source: wastewater treatment of pH7 | place: China:Beijing | collected 2019-05-20
ACCCTGCAGTGCCGACTCCGCCGCAGCCATCGGCCCGAGGGCGGCCGCAAACACCGCTGTTGCCCGGGCCTGCGGCTCGAGCGATCCCGCGGGATAGTCCCCCCGCGCACGCGCGTCCGCGACGAGGCGATCCTGCGCGCGCATCCACGCGTGCATCATCGCGCCGGCAACCTCGGGCGGGCCCGAGACGAGGCCGAGCGCGGACGGAGGCGAGCTTTCGAGATCGTCGTAGTTCCGGTCGATCCACCCTTCCTCGACCATCTGCGCGAGGGAGGCCGCGACAGCATCGGCGATCGGCTCGTTGATTGGCCGCGCGATTATGCCGTCGACGAGCGCGATGAGCCAGCGATCGAAGTAGTCGAGCAGGATCGATGCCTTTGATGGGAAATGCGTGTAGATCGTGCGCACGGCGACATCGGCGGCATCGGCGATGTCTTCGACCGAGGTCTCGAGATATCCGTGCTCGGCGTACAGCGCAGTGGCCGCAGCGACGATTCGCCGCCGCGTCTCGGCCTTTCGCCGTTCATGCCGCGACGGCCGTGCCCTATCAGACATATGACGCTCGTTTCACTATTGCATGTATGTTACTCTCATCATACTTGCATATAATCCGTACGTAGCGATACCAGTCTCAATCCAGAAAGTGAGCGACCGTGGCCGACCTTATCGCCTTCGCCCTGATGAACTTCACGCTGACCTTCCTCATCGTGACCGCGGTTGTCGCGCTCATCGTCATCGCCGTGAAGCGCCCCGGCTGGCACGGGGCGTGGGCCACTTCGCTGAACTGGTTCCTGTTCTGGGCGATCGGCATCACCTACATATATAGCGGCTTCTTCCATATTGCATTCGGCGACATGGCCGCCGCCTCTATCGGGTGGGAGAACAACGGTTTCCAGGCCGAGGTCGGCTACGCGAGTATCGGCATGAGCCTCGTCGCCCTTATCGCGTTCCCGAAGCGCATGCCCTGGAGCCTGAAGTTCGCAGCGCTCGTCACCCCGGCCTGCTTCCTCTGGGGTGCCGCGAGCGCGCACATCATCGATATCATCGAGACCCAGAACTTCGCCCCGAACAACGCTGGCATTATCCTCTACACCGACCTCCTCGTCCCGGTCATCGGTTTCGTCCTGTGGGGCGCAGCCTATGCGACCCGCGACCGCACCCCCGCCCAGGTGCAGACCGCCGATGCGCTCGTGCGCTGACACGACGCCCGTGCCGCACGCAGCGGCGCGGCCCACCAGCTTCAGTCCTCGCGCACGTCGCGCGGCGACCGTCATCGGCGCCCTGACGCTTGGGCTCACCGCCTGCGCAGGCCCCACGCCGATCGACATCGTCCAGGGCACCACCCCGAACAGCGACGTACTCGCTCTCCGCGGAGAGCCGGGCTCGCTCATCGAGTCCGCCCTCGACCGCCTTCCGGGTCTTGCAGATGAGGCACTCGAGCAGTCCGGCGTACCGGGCATGGCGATTGCCGTGGTGCACGGCGGCCAGACCGTCTACACGGGCGGCTTCGGACTCACCGAGGCCGGATCCGGCACCCCCATTGCCCCCGATACCGTGTTCCAGGTCGCCTCGCTCTCGAAGCCGCTCTCAGCCACCGCGATCGCCGCCGCAATCGGAGCGAGCAACGGCGAACTCGGGTGGGACAACTCGATCAAGTCCACCCTCCCCGACTTCGCATTCTCGGACGAGACCGTGACGAGGCTTGCCACGATCGGCGACGCGTTCAGCCACCGGACGGGCCTTGCCACCGGAGCTGGCGATGACCTTGAAGATCTTGGCTATGACCGCGACACCATCCTTGAGCGCCTCGGCCTGCAGCCGCTCGACGCATTCCGATCGAGCTACCACTACTCGAACTTCGGCATCACGGTAGGGGCCGAGGCCGTCGTAGCGGCACGCGGCGAGGCCTGGGAGGACCTCATCGACGAGCTCGTCTTCGCCCCGCTCGGCATGACCTCAACCTCAGCACGGCACGACGACTTCATCTCGCACACCGACCGCGCCAGGCTCCACGCCCTCGAGGACGGAACGTTCATCGCGAACTACGACCGCGATCCCGATCCCGAATCACCCGCCGGAGGGGTCTCATCATCCGCGGAGGACCTCGCGCGCTGGATGCAGCTACTGCTTGCGGTGTCGCACGAGGAGGACGTCTCCGCAAAGCTCGCGCCCGGCGTCAACGCCGACGCGTTCGCCGACGCTCTCACTGAGGCAATGAGCCCGCAGACTATCTCGGGTACGGGACCCGGTCTGACGGGTCGTCCCGCGCACTACGGGTACGGCTTCAACGTATCGCCCCTGGTGAGCGGGCGCATGGCGATCTCCCATTCGGGCGCGTTCGTGCTTGGTGCCGCGACCACCTTCCAGATCGTGCCTGACCTCGATCTCGGCATCGTCGTGCTCACCAATGGCGCTCCTGTCGGACTCCCCGAGGCTGTCGCCGCGGAGTTCCTCGATCTGGTGCAGTACGGTGAGGTCACCCGCGACTGGGTGACCGACACCGCCGGGTTCTTCGCCGGGTACACGGCGCCCCTCGGAGACCTCGTCGGGGTGCCACGTCCGAGCGCACCTGCCGCGCAGCCCGATCCCGCCCAGCTGATCGGCATCTACGACAGCCCCTACTTCGGCGAGCTCATCGTCGAAACGGCCGAGGGCGGAAGCCTGCAGGCCCGGCTCGGGCGGGGCGGTGCCACCGTGCTCACGCTCGAGCCCTGGGACGGTTCGGTGTTCGCGTACGCACCGCTCAACGAGAGCGCGCCCTACGGGTCGCTCGCGAGCGCCACCTTCGCTCCCGACGGGCTTACGCTGCGGCTGAGCTCCTTCGACGACCACGAACTCGGTACCTGGACGAGGCGCGGCTAGAATGCGCGGCGGACTAATCGCGGCGGCGGGACTCACCGCTGCGATTATCGCCGCACCCTTGGCACTCGACCTGATCATCCCGGAGGCTCCGCGCGGCCGCATCGGCGTGTACGAGCGAGTGACACTGCACGACGGAGGCGCCACCGCGGGCATCATCGCGCCCCGCGGTTGGCTCTGGCTGAGCAGCCGCGACAGCGGCGACTACCTCGCTGCCGACCGGACCGCATCGATCTCGATCGAACTGCACGGCGAGGTTCCGGATCCGGATCACCTGCTACGCACCGGACTCCCGGTCGGCGCGCTCACGGAGCCCTCCCACTCGCTTCCCGCGACGTCGCTGCCCGCTCACCAGAAGCAACCCGGACTCGCCATCACGACGCTCGAGTATGATCTGGCCGCGGGCGACAGCCCGGTACTCCGCGCGACCGTGTGCACGACCGATGCCCGGCCCGACTGTCTGCTCGCCACGGGGTCGTTCAGCGGATTCGTCGGTGATCCGGCGCAGGACCGCGCCCGCACCGACTTCCTGACCGCTCTCGCCGGTGCGGAGATCGTGCGGTGACCGCCTGGATGGTGGTGGCGCTCGGCGCCGCCACATTTCAGCTGATCGTGCTGTGGTGCGTGGCGACGTGGGTGCTCGGCGGGCGCGGCACCCCGCTGGGGTTGCGCCTTGCGGCACTCGCCTGGGGCGCGTGCGTCGTGCCGTTCGTCGCAAGCTTTGCGAACACCCGCAACTTCGCGATTCTTGCCGAGGCCGGCCTGCACAGCTTCGCCGCCGCCATCGCCGCGCCGATCGACGAGAACACACTGTGCATCGCCGGCACGCTCGGTGTGCTCTCCGTCGCCGCACGTCGGCTCCCGGTGACGGTGCTCGACGGGCTCCGCACCGGCTTCCTCGTCGGCGCGGGCTTCGAGGTCGCCGAGAATCTCGACTACCTCACCTCCGCACCCATGGTCGACTGGCCACTGCTGGCCGCCAGGCTCGGGATCGGCTTCGCCCTGCACGCTCTCTGGACGGGCATCGCGGGTGCGGGCATTGGCATGGCGATGGGTGCCGCATTGGACGCGGGCACGCACTCGAAGCTCGCACACCTCGCCGCTCGTCGGGCATTGATCGCGGTGCTTATCCTCTGTCCGGTGCTCCTCCATGCCGCGTGGGACGCGCCATCGCTCTCCGTGCGTCCCGCACAGGCATTCATCGTGCCGATCGCCGTGTGGACGATCTCCCTGCTCGCTTGTATCGCACTCGCCTGGCGCGCCGGCCGCGTGACTCCTCGGCCGCAGGGATCAGGATCCTGATCAAGAGTCAGGTGATGCAGCAGCTTCCGACGCCTCGTCGTTCAGCAGAACACCGATGCCGGAAACGGGTAGACCGATCTACGGTGCGTCATACCGTCACGCCTGCCTGTTGATCGAGGCGCCCGCTGAACCAGCCGGTAGGGCGTCCAGCAGCGGTTCCCGCGGCGGAGTGCTACAGGATCGCAATGCGCGGCGTCGGACGGCGGGTTCCTATCTGGTTGACGCACGCGAAAGGGCGGGCCCGGCTTTCGCCAGAACCCGCCCTTGTTTGCGATCGACCTACTAGTCGATCGCTACAATCTCGACTGCGCTGAGGCCCTTGGGGCTGTTCTCAACGCGGAACTGGACCTTCTGGTCCTCGTACAGGTTCCGCATGCCGGAACCCTCGATGTTGCTGTAGTGCGCGAAGACATCTGCGGAACCATCATCAGGAGTGATGAAGCCGAAGCCCTTCTGCGAATTGAACCATTTCACGACACCAGTCATGGTATCTGCCATGCGGAAATCTCTTTTCTTTACCGCGGTTGCAGCCAGTCCCGGCGGGACCGGCGGTAATAACGCTTCTTCTGTTGCACCGCGGGTCTTCCCGATCAGTACTTCTTTGGAAAGGTAACTACGGCATATACGGTAGCGCATTTATCGTCGCGAAACACCCGGAGCGTAGGATTCGGTGGAGAAGTCCATACATCCCACCCTGGGGAGAACACAAGTCTGAAGGGGCTGATTGCCATGTCCGTCAAAGAAAAGCTGGCAGACCTCGAGATTGAACTGCCTGATGCTCCCGCGCCGGTAGCTGCTTATGTGCCCGCGCTGGTTGACCGTGGAGTCGTCCGGACCTCTGGTCAGCTTCCATTCAAGGGCGGGGCGCTGGTCTCGGAAGGCCTGTGCGGCACTGCGGCTGTGACTAACGTGCGAGCCAAGGAAGCAGCCCGCCAGGCGGCACTGAATGCGCTAGCTGCAGCTGCCTCTGCGGCCGGTGGGGTTGAGAATCTTGAGAGTGTTGTGCGCGTAGTTGTTTACGTTGCGTCCACCGACGCCTTCTTCGCACAGCCCGAGATCGCGAATGGGGCATCCGAGGTACTGATGGAGATCTTCGGCCAACCCCATATCCGCTCGGCTGTCGGAGTTGCTGCGCTCCCGCTCAATGCAACCGTCGAGGTTGAGGCCGAGTTCGCCCTGATCTAGAGGCCCATGTGAAGGTGAACGCGTCGAGCACCCCATATTGGGTGCGCATGTGAAGGTGGACGCGTCGAGCACCCCGTATGAGGGGAGCGTGTCTACTTCACCTGCCTTGAGCACCTCATCTGGGTGCGCAAGCCTGAAGAGACTATCGCGCGCCCTCGAACTGCGAGTTATACAGGCGGTAGTACGCACCCTTCTTCTTGATCAGTTCCGCATGGTTGCCCTGCTCCACGATGTCGCCATCCTCCATAACCAGGATCAGGTCAGCGTCGCGGATGGTCGACAGCCGGTGGGCGATTACGAACGAGGTTCGTCCCTTCTGCAACGCCGCCATCGCCTTCTGCAAAAGCCGCTCGGTACGGGTATCGACCGACGAGGTGGCCTCGTCCAAGATCAAAATCGAAGGCTCGGCAACGAACGCCCTGGCAATCGTCAATAGTTGGCGTTCGCCGGCAGAAAGGTTCGCTGCGTCCTCGTCCAATTCAGTTTCGTACCCGTGGGGAAGCTGTCGGACCAGGCGGTCAACGTAGGTGGCCTTGGCTGCTTGAATCACCTGCTCATGGGTGGCTTCCTCGTTCCCGTACCGAATGTTCTCCTCAATGGTTCCCGCGAACAGCCACGGATCCTGCAGCACCATTCCGGTTCGGCGGCGAACGTCGTCGCGTTTCAGGTCGGCGATGTTCTGGCCGTTAACAGTGATCTTGCCGCCCTGCAGCTCATAGAATCGCATCAGCAGGTTCACCAGTGTCGTCTTGCCTGCGCCAGTTGGTCCCACAATTGCGACGGTCTGACCCGGCTCCACAGCGAAGCTGAGGTCTTCAATGAGGGGCTTGTCAGGGGAGTAGCTGAACTTGACGTGGTCGAACGCAATCCGACCCTGACCCGGCGCGGGCGCTGGAGCATCAGGGTTATCCGGAGTCTGTTCTTCGGCGTCAAGCAACTCAAAGACGCGCTCCGCCGACGCCACCCCTGACTGGACGGACGAGGCCATTCCACCAAGTTCTGACAACGGCTGGTTGAACTGCTGGGCGTACTGGATAAACGCCTGCACGCTCCCTAGAAGTAGGGTTCCGCCAGCAACCATCACTCCACCGACAACGGCGATCCCGACGTAGACAACGTTCCCCACAAAAGTCATGGAGGGCATCATCAGTCCCGACAGCACCTGGGCGCGGAATGAAGCTTGATAGAGTTCTTCATTCTCGGATTCGAAATCCTCCTCGAACCTTTGCTGCTGCCCGAAAACCTTGACTAGTGAGTGACCAGAGAAGCTCTCCTCAACCCGGGTGTTGATACGGCCGACCTTCAACCACTGCATGTTGAAAGCCTTCTGTGCTTTCGGGCCGATGATGCCGAAGATGATGCCAAGTAGCGGCAGGGATATCAGGGCGATCAGCGTCAGTTTCCAAGAGATCGTGAGCATCATTATCACGACGCCAATTACCGTGAATACTGACGTAATGGCCCCGGAGAGGGACTGCTGCAACGTATTGGTCATGTTGTCCACATCGTTGGTGACGCGAGAGATCAGGTCACCGCGGCGTGCCTTGTCGAAGTAGGACAGCGGCAGGCGGTTGATCTTATCCTCGATCTCGCCCCTGACTTTCCACATGGCACGCACCATGACGCGGTTGAGGATGTATCCCTGGAGCCAGGACAGCGCCGCGGATAGCACGTACAGGGTCAGCACCAGTATCAAAATTCTTCCCAGTGCTGAGAAGTCAACGCCGGCCCCGGGGACTACGTTCATCTTCTCGATCATTGCCACCATGTCGGTTTCGCCGGCGGCTTTGAGTGCCTCGATCGCCTGTTCGGTGGTCATCCCCTGGGGAATCTTGTTCGAGATGTAACCCGAGAACAGAACGTCTGTGGCCCGCCCCAGAATCTTCGGCGAGATGACGGTAAGAACGACGCTCGCGGCCCCAACAATCGTGACGATAGTTAGTCGAATCCAGTAGGGCTTGAGCAGTCCGAGCATCCGTCCAAATGACGGCCAGAAGTTCTGTGCTTTGCGGGAGACTCCCTCGCCGTGACCGGCCTCCGAACTCATTGCTGCCGCCTCGGCCAGTTCAATGGCCTCGTCTTCTGTAACTGGAGTGGGTTCGATATTGGCCATCACGCCACCTCCGCTGCAAGCTGGGATTCAACGATTTCGGTATAGGTCGGGCAGGTCTGCAACAGTTCCTGGTGCGTGCCGGCTCCGACAATGCGACCGTCCTCCAAAACCAGGATTTGGTCGGCATCGGTGATGGTTGAGATCCTCTGTGCGATCACGATCTTGGTTACATCCGGGTACGACTTCCACAGTGCTTCCCTCAGCCTTGCGTCCGTAGTTAGGTCGAGGGCAGAGAACGAGTCGTCGAACAACAGAATGCCGGGCGTCTTCACCAGTGCCCTCGCGATCGAAAGTCGCTGCCGCTGCCCGCCGGAGACGTTGGTGCCTCCCTGGGAGATTGGCGCCTCTAACTCGCCGTTCATTTCGGAAACGAAGTCCTCGGCCTGGGCCACTCGTAGAGCATGCCAAAGCTCGTCGTCAGTGGCGTCCTGCTTGCCGAACCTGAGGTTGGAAGCAACGGTTCCACTAAACAGCATTGGATTCTGCGGGACCAGTCCGATGGAACTCCAGAGAACGTCGAGGTCTTGGCGGCGCACGTCCACTCCACCTACTAGAACCGTTCCCTCCGTTACGTCAGTCAGACGAGGGATCAGGTTCATCACCGTCGTCTTACCCGCCGCAGTGGAGCCGACAATCGCGGTGGTCTTACCCGCTGGCGCGAGGAAAGAGACGTTCGAAATGACAGGTTCCTCAGCATCAGGGAAAGTGAAGGAGACGTCGCGGAACTCAACAACACCGGGTTCCGGCTGCACCAGGACGGGGTTCTCCGGGTTCTTGAGTGTTTCTTCCGAGTCGAGAACCTGAGTAATACGGTCCGCAGACACGACGCCGCGCGGCACCATCATCGCCATGAACGTGGCCATGACTATTCCGAACAGGACCTGCATGATGTACTGCATCAGTGCCATGACGGAACCGACCTCAAGCGTTCCCTCGTTCACGCGTTCCGCCCCGAACCAGAAGACGGCGATCACCGTCACGTTCATTACCAACATCACCGTGGGAAACAGCAGAACAAACATTGATCCGATGTTTCGCCCGACCACCAGAATGTCGGTGTTCGCGACCAAGAATCGGGCGGCTTCAACGCGCTCCCGCACGAAGGCGCGGATGACTCGGACGCCGGTTAGTTGTTCACGCATCACCCGGTTAATCGAGTCGAGTTTCTCCTGGAACTCGCGGAACAGAGGAATCAGCCGCAACATGATGGCCCCAGCTAGAAGCAGGATGACCGGCATTGCGATCGCGATGATCCAGGACATCTGAACGTCTTGCCGTAACGCCATGATGACGCCGCCGATCGACATCAGCGGAGCCATGACAAGCATGGTTGAGCCCATCATCACCAGCATCTGAACCTGCTGAACGTCGTTCGTGTTTCGCGTGATCAGTGAGCCGGGACCGAACTGATTCAACTCACGCTGCGAGAAGCCGCTGACTTTGGTGTAAACAGCGTTCCTCAGATCGCGACCCATCGACATCGAGGCTTTCGCGGCCAGAATCAGGGACAGCGCCGAAGCAACAATCTGAATGAACGAAGCCAGAAGCATTATGCCGCCATGACGCCAGATCAGTCCGACATCACCAACAGCCACGCCCTTGTCGATAATCTGTGCGTTTAGAGTTGGCAAATAGAGGTTAGCGATGACCGAAATCATCTGCAGTACAACGACGCCGACCATGTACCACTTGTACGGGTTCAGGTAGCGGACCAGAAGTCTCCACAGCATAAGGGTCCCTTTCTGTCGATGTTTGAGACTACTGCCTCAGACCCCAGAAAGTCGCCTCCGTTGATACTTCTCACGCGACTAGTCGACGTCTGCCCTCCAGCGGGTCAGCCAACCAACTACTAGTACGAGGGCGGCGTACCCCGCCAACACCAATCCTCCAGCCCACCAACTCAGTCCGTCGTACCCTCCCGCAGAGGTGATGGCCGAGTAGAAACTCGCCCCGGTGAACGAGTCGGAAGCGGCGCCCGGCAAATAGCCAACGATGTTCCCCACAACTTCATTGAACGCACCAGCCATGCGAGCAATCGGCTCAATGAACTGGGTGAACACGATAACAATGACAATGGCGGCCGCCTGGTTCCGGACCAGAATTCCTATGCCGACGCCGATGGTCGCCCAGATTCCCATTGCGACGACGGCCCGAAGGAACATGAGCCAGGTGCTTCCCTCGCCCAGGCCCGTATCGAAACCTGCGTGTGCCAGGAAGAATGCACTTGAAAGGACCGCTGCAGCCAGTGCCGCGATCCCGTAGAGCATTCCCATAATCAACTGGGTTGTAACCTTCGCCGCCAGGACCGCATTGCGGCTCCCGTTCCACACGAACGTTGAACCTAGCGTGTGATGACGGTACTCAGAGGTCACCGACAGGGCACCGATCAGTACGGGAAACAGATATGCGATGGTTGGACCAAGAGTGTAGATGTATCGCGCCAGCTCAGAGCCAGGGTCACCCACCCCCATGTCGTCGAGACCCAACCCAACTAGTGCGCCAACCAGTCCCGCGGTGAAGGCCACGTAGAGGATCATCACCAAGCCCAGAATCCACCATGAACGAGTGGTGAAGATCTTCTTCCATTCACCCCGAAACGCGCCTGCAAATCGTTTCATCGAAGACCTCCAACCGCGTCCATGAACAGCTCTTCCAACCCTGAGGTCTTTTCGCTCAAGTGCGAAAGAGGGACACCCGCCAAAGCTGCCGCTTGCCCAACTTCAACGACGGAGGAACCTTCGACGCTGATGCGCGCCACCGGACTCTGACTGTCCCGCGGCTGAGTCAGAGAGACCCTCAGCCCCGCGCCTCGAAGTGCGTCCCACAGAGCCTCTGGATCGGGGGAGTCAACAAGCACGACAGATTCGCGCATCGCTTCGAGTTCTTGGACAGATCCGGCCGCAACCAGCTTGCCACGATTGATGATGACAACGTCGTGGGCCATCACCTGAATCTCTCCGAGCAGGTGCGAGGAAAGTAGCACCGTGCGACCCTGCGCCGCAAACTCACGAAGGAACTCGCGGAGCCAGCGAATACCTTCCGGGTCCAGTCCGTTGGCAGGCTCATCGAGAACGAGGATCTCTGGGTCACCGATCAGTGCCGTTGCAAGTCCGAGCCGCTGGAGCATGCCCAGCGAGTATTGACCCATCTTTCGATCAGCAGACTCCCTCATGGAAACTAGTTCGAGGAGGTCGTTGATCCTCTCTGTCCCCATGTTTCCCTCTGCGGCTGCGACCAGCATGTGGTTACGGCCTGTCCGTCCGGGATGGAAACTCCCCGAGTCTAGGTGCGCCCCAACGACACTCATCGGGCTATCTAGCTGTGAGTAGTGGCGTCCTCCGATGAGGGTGGTACCGGAAGAGGGCTTTATCAGGTCGAGCAGAATCCGAAGCGTTGTCGTCTTTCCTGCTCCGTTGGGTCCAAGGAAGCCAGTCACTCTCCCCGGCATAACATCGAACGATAGGTCATCAACCGCGAGCACGGATCCGAATCTTTTGGTCAGGTTCTGCACCTGAAGCATGGGTGCTGTAGTCATTCATTTTCCCGGGCAGAGGACTAGTAGAGTTTTAATGGTAACAAGGCCGGTTGGCAGGGCCGAACCTATCCCCCGACACAGTCAGGATGACATGAGCAGCCAAAGTATCCAGGACTACCCGATCTGGACGATCCCCAACACCGTCTCATTCCTGCGTCTCACGGTACTGTTGCCCCTATCCCTCGGTCTGCTTGCTTCCGCGCACTATGGTTGGTCCTTGGTGGCGTTGTTCTTCTGGGGGATCTCGGACGCTCTCGATGGCTATCTGGCGCGGAGGCTTGATCAGATGTCTCCTCTGGGGGCCGAACTCGATCCGATATCTGATCGTTTCTCGATACTGATAATCGCGGTTGCGCTGGTATTTGGAGGGTTACTTCCCTGGTACCTGTTTGCGGCGATGTTCGCCGTTGATGGGGCTCTATTTGTTCTGGCTCTAGTTTGGTTCGGCGGTTATCCGACAGTGAAGGTCAACTTTCTAGGTAAGCTACGAACCGCCTTGCTCATGCTCGGCCTTCCGATGCTGGTACTCGCCGCTGCGCTGAGTAACGAGGCTTTGCGGATTGTTGCCCTAAGCCTGGTTTGGGCCGGTGTTCTTGGCCATGTCCTCACCGGGATCAGCTACGCGACTGAGATGGTGAGGATGCGAAGCGAAAGCAAACAGAGAGAGCGCCTCGCGTAGATCAGCCTTCCGACGCCGCTTCCTTCGCGGCCTCTTCCGCTTCTCTTTGCTCTATCGCGGACTGCTGCCAGTCAAGTAGGTTTTCCGGAACGTCCCATCCGCCGACTGGCTCCGCCACGGGAAGGCACCCATCAGCAGGAACCAGAGCGAAACTATTGTTGATGATCGCTTCGGTTTCCTCCGCGGTCGGAATGCCAGCAAAGCGTTCGCCAATTAGGATAGTGAGCGTTTTGTCCTCGCTTGCGTTGAGCTTTATGCGGGTGTCGGAGCCAAGGAATCTGGCGACTGTGTACGCCGCGTCGACGCCGCGTGGGCCGGTTTCGATCTGGACCGATCCTCGGTAGAGATCCGAGTTACCCGTCCCGCCGACGTAATATCCGAGGTCATGCAGGTAGGTTGCGACAGACCCAGCTAGACCTGTCTGCTGGGTGGTGTTGTAGACGAGTAGTTGCACATCGTCCGTAGCAACAGGTCTGGCTCCGTCACTGGGACAGGGAGTGTCTCCGGGTTCCGCATACTCAACTGTGCGGTGGAAATCTGACTCGACAGGGAACGCAAATGATCCCTGCAGGGCCAGGTATCCGAAGACGAATGCTGTGCCAAGTCCCAGCATCGACGACCCGAAAATGATGGTCTTCCGCCTGGTCCGCGCGCGTCGGTATTGCTGACGCGGAGAGACTTCAACGTACCCGGGAGTCGGCCTTTGCCGCCCCTCGTCCTGGTAGTCACTCACCCCTATAACTTACTTCAAAAACCCCGGTGAGCGACCACGTCGAGAGGTGAACCTCAGCCCGCGCAGAACGCTTCCTCATGATTCGCTGTCGCGACTTCATCATGTTCGCCCTCAATGTCGCTCCGTCGTCTGCGGTCTGCGGCAAGCTCGGCGTCCCGCGCCAGACTTCTACGGGCTCGAATCCAAGCGGGAACTAGCATGCACACCGCGCCGATCCACGCGAGTGGACTGGCGATGGCGATCCCGGTGAACCCCATAGACCCTGCTAGGACAATTGCTGCAGTAACCCTCATCGTCAGTTCGAGGAAGCCGCTGATAGTTGGCACCATGACTCGGCCCAAGCCCTGTAGCGCGCCGCGGGTGGTGAACAGGATCCCAAGAATGAAGTAAGAGATGCCGTTGAGCACCAGATACTCGTGCGACATCGCGATGACGTTTGAGTGGCCGGTGCCAACAAACATGCGAACGATGGGTTCGCCAAAGGTAATGAGTGTGGCACCCAGAAGAAGGCCGGTCGCGATGGAGATACCGACGCCCTGACGTACGCCCTTCATGATCCGTTCGATCTTGTGAGCGCCAAAGTTCTGCGCTACATAAGTGGATACGGCCAGGCCTAGCGATGCGAGGAAGGCGGAGGCGAGGCCGTCAACGCGCATTGCCGTGGTGTAAGAGGCGACAGCTTCCGAGCCCAGCATGTTCAGACGAACCTGGACCGATAGGGTGCCGATCGCAATGATTGAGGACTGGAAACCCATCGGAAGGCCGATACGCAGGTGCTGACCAATCACGTAGCGACTCTCGGCCCACTCTTCGCGCCGGACGTGAAGTTCCGGAATCGCCCTGTGAACGTAACCGAGGCAGAGAGCAACCGAGATCAACTGCGCGACGACGGTGGCACCGGCGGCGCCACCGATCCCGAGGTTCAGATACTGCACAAACAGAATGACCAGCGCAATGTTAATCAGGCAGGAGATCACCAGGAAAATAAGGGGAGTACGTGAGTCACCCTTAGCGCGGATGATCGCCGACAGGTAGTTGAAGTACATGACCGCGATGCTGCCAGCAAGGCTAATCACGGCGAAGGTAGTTGCCTCGTCAAGCAGTTCCGCAGGGGTCTGCATCAGGACGAGGAGGTCGCGCGCAAAGAGCGTGCCGATCGCCGTAACGACGATGGTGGTCAGTCCCGTAAGAATGGTTCCCGCGGCCACAGAGAGTCGGACAGCCTTCAGGTCTCCGGCTCCGAAAGCTTGGGCCGTCGGAATCGCGAAACCTGTGGTCATGCCCCAGGCAAAACCGATCAGAAGGAACATCATCGCGCCCGTGGTTCCAACGGCAGCCAGAGAGTTCACGCCCAGATGCTGCCCGACGACCATCGCATCTATCACTTGGTACAGCTGCTGAACGACGTTGCCGATCAGCAACGGCACAGCGAATATGATGATGACCTTCCAGGGCGTCCCAGAAGTCAGGTTCTTAGGCATTCTTGTCAGAGCTCCACGCAAGACGGAACGGATGGGGATTGAGGACGAGCGCTGTTGCTAGAAACCTGATTCACCAAGCCGAATCACCGGCCCTGAACCTTTTGGCTCCAGGTGGTCCGGCGCTGAACCATCCAACAAGACTACTCCCGCGTCACCAGCCGTTATAAGGGGTGAAGATGACGGTCCGGTCACGTTTTAGGGATGCTCTGGTGCTTTTCCCGAGTGTCCCTAAAAAGCGTGGACCGATCCGAGCAGAAAACTGACGCTGACTGGACTACAGTTCGCGACCCGCCACTTCCTGAACGGGGATACCGCGTCGGTAGAGTTCCATGAACCTGTTGAACCCCTCAACATCGTTGCTGCGGGGCGAAGCGGTCGACATCTCAGCACCTGCAAACACTGTGTTCGCCAGGAACTCAGGGAGGGACTCGGTGAGACCGGATGCCACCAGGCTTCGGTACAGAGCAAGTAGTGCAATGCCCCAAGCACCCCCTTCGCTCGCTGTCTCGGCGACCGCGACTGGGACGTTTAGCGCGTCAGCCATTACTTGTTGCCCAACCACTGGCGTCTTGAACAGGCCACCGTGGGCGAACAGTTGGTCAACCGCGACGCCCTCGTCCAATGTCAAGATGTCCATCCCTACGCGCAGAACACCGAAGATTGACATGAGCTGGGTGCGCATGAAGTCGGGGAGGGTGATCTTAGAGCCGGGAAGTCGCGCAAACATCGGCCGCCCCGACTCAAGGTCGAGGACGGGCTCACCCGAGAGGAAGTTGTACGCAACCAGGCCAGCGCCGTCTGAGGCGCCCTTAAGAGCCTGGTTGTACAGCAGGTCGTAGGCCGCCGATTTCGAAATGCTGACTCCCGCCGCCGCCGCGAACTCCATGAAAACGCCGACCCACTGGTCCCACTCTGAAGTTCCGTTGTTCGAGTGGACCATGGCCACGGGCGCGCCCGCCGGGGTAGTTACCATGTCGAGTTCCGGGTGGAGTCTTGCCAGGGCCTTCTCAAGGACAACCATCGCGAAGATCGAGGTGCCAGCAGAGACATTTCCGGTACGAGGCGCTACCGCGTTCGTTGCCACCATTCCTGTACCGGCGTCACCCTCCGGAGGGCACATCGGACAGCCGGGCTCAAGTGTTCCCGTCGGGTCGAGCAGCAGGGCCCCCGCTGCTGTGAGCGTTCCCGCGTCATCGCCGGCAACCAGGACCTTGGGAAACACTTCGTGAACTGGCTTGGTGAATCCCTTCTTAGCAAGCAGGTCCTGCAGAATCGCAAGTCGGGCCGCGTCGTAGTCCATGGTCTCCGAGTCAATCGGGAAGACCCCGGACGCATCGCCAACTCCCAGAACGAAGCTGCCGGAGAGCTTTTCGTGAACCATTCCCGCCAGGGTGTTGATCCGCTCTAGCTTCGCCATATGGTCTTCCCCGTTAAGGGCGGCCTGGTAGAGGTGTGCACTACTCCAGCGATGCGGCAGGTTGAAATTCAGTTTGGGTGAGAGTTCCTCGACCGCTTCACCGGTATTGGTGTTACGCCAGGTTCGAAACGGAACCAGTAGATTGCCTTCCGCGTCGAAAGCAAGGTAGCCGTGCATCATTGCGGAGAAGCCGAGACCGGCGAGCTTACGGAGCGGGACCCCATAATCGGATTTCACCTTCGCGGCGAGATCTGCGTATGACGACTGCACGCCCTCCCAGATCATTTCTTCCGGGTACGACCACAGGCCGTCCACGAGCTGGTTCTCCCAGTCGTGCGCCCCTGAGGCCAGGACGGTTGCGTCGGGGGCAATCAGAACAGACTTGATCCGGGTCGAGCCCATCTCGATGCCGAGTGATGCCTCCCCGGACTCGATGAGAGAGGCAGCGCTTGGGGATTCGGTCTCTGTGGTCATAGGGCAACTCCGTCCT
>WPCI01264952.1_pt1 | contig 15784 bp, 5 predicted proteins | sample 5399871 | NCBI WGS metagenome assembly WPCI01 (sample SAMN12869469, study PRJNA574797) | sludge metagenome | isolation source: wastewater treatment of pH7 | place: China:Beijing | collected 2019-05-20
GGCCTGCCGTCGAACCTGGCCGCACCGGCCGCTGCCTGGCCGGCGCCGTACGCCGAGGCGTTGCCGGGGGCGCCGCTCTACTGGCTGAGCACGGGAATCGCTGGAGCGATGGTGGCGGCGATTGTCGGCCTCGGTGTCCGCTGGTTCAGTCGATCGAAGGTGGGGACGACCCGCCGTCGGCCGCTCGGGGTGGATGCGAGACCGGGGTTCGCTCGGCATCGGGACCTGCGGGCGCTGTTGGTGAAGGAGCCGGTGGCGGGTCGGTTCGTGGTGGCCCGGTTCGGTCGTTGGCTCGTCGCCACCGAGCCGTCGCCGCTGCAAGGCGCTCAGCCGAAGCATCGGTTCGGTGAACCGCGCCGGGGCGACCGAGGAGCCGTCGCGCTGGTCGGGCCGTCGCGGTCGGGCAAGACGACTGCCGCGGTGGCCGGGATCTTGGAGTGGCAGGGGCCGGCGGTCCTGTCATCGGTGAAGGCTGACCTGCTCGGAGCGACCCACGGCTGGCGATCCAACGTCGGCGAGGTGCGGATCTATGACCCGATGTCGTCGTCAATCCCGAAGGGGACGACTGCGTTGTGGTCACCGTTGCAGCAGGCGGGCACGGTCGCCGGGGCGCAGCGGGCGGCGCGGGCGCTGTGCGACGCGGCGCCTCGTGGTGGCGTCGAGGGCGGCATGGACTTCTGGTTGGCGCAGGCCGAGATCCTGCTGTCGGGCCTGCTGTTCATCGCCCATCACGGCCACCGGGACATGGGCGCGGTGTGCCAGTGGGTGTTCTCCCAGGACCGTCCGACCGATGCCGGTGACGGCGAGGTCTACGACGCCATCAAGCCGTTGCTCAACTCGAACAACAGCGCCGTGTCGAACGGGGCGAGCGATGTCCACCAGAGCCTCAAGTCGGTGTGGCAGATGGAGGACCGCACCCGCTCGTCGATCTACGCCACCACCCAGACCGTGGTGTGGCCGTGGTCCGACCCTGGGGTCGCGGCCTCGGCTCGCCTCGCCCATGTCCCACCGGGGAAGGGCCGTCGACCCAAGCCTGGCAAGGATGGAGACGGCCAGATCGATCTCGGTTGGCTGCTCGACCAGCGGAGGCAGAACACCGTCTACCTGTGCTCGCCGATCGAGGACCAGCGCCGGCTAGCCCCGGCGTTCGGCGGTCTGCTCAACGACCTGATCAACCAGGCGTACCGCCACGTCGCAGAGACCGGCAAGCCCCTCGACCCGCCGCTGCTGGTGGTGATCGACGAGGCCGGCAACACGCCGCTGCGGTCGCTGCCGGAGTATGCGTCGACCCTCGCGGGCATCGGCGTGTTGCTGGTGACGATCTGGCAGAGCCTCGCTCAGCTCAACGCCGCCTACGGGCCGCAGTCCGACACGATCCTCACCAACCACCTCACCAAGGTCATGTACGCCGGGCTGTCGGACCCGGCGTCGCTCGGCTACGTCGACCGAATCCTCGGCCAGGCTGAGGTCGACACCCGGTCTCGCACCGCGGCCGAGCGGCTCAACGGTGGCTCGGACCAGTACTCGACGACCCAGGTCCCGCTCGCGCCCGCCCACGTGCTGCGCCAGATGCGACCCGGCGATGCGCTCCTGGTCCACGGAACCCTGCCGCCGGCGCACGTCCGCACTCGGCCGTTCTATGCGACACCGCATCTGGCTGAGCGCGCCGCCATGGAGCCGCGCAAGCAGCGCACCGGGCAGGAGGCGGCGGCGTGAAGCCGTTCCTGCGACCCACGTCTCGTGCCCGGTTGGCCCCGGTCGGTTGGACGTCCGAACCTGCCGGGCAGTGGGCGGGTCGTGAGGTCGAGGTCGTCTACGACCCTCGACAGCACCAGGTCGTGCTGTGCCGCAACGACCCTGGCGATCGGACCCGCGCCGAGCTGGCCGGTGCCGGCTACCGACGGTGCGCCAGCGACGGAACCCAGGAGATGTGGGTCCGCGACCGCAGTGTGGAGGCCGCTGCCGCGCTGGAACGCGAGACCGGACAGCAGCACCGCCCGCCTGCGGTGGCGATGGAAGGCCGCGGGCTGTGACGACCATGCTCCGCTGGGGCGGCCGGTCGTGGCGGTAGCTTGTGTCCAGCGATCGGAGCACGCGCCGCACTCCATCCGAACAGCTCTCGCTGTTCGACATCGAGCTCCCTCCCACCGAAGCCGACACCACGGCAAAGGAGGCGATTCGCGATGAACCGCTACGGCCGGCTCGTCCTCGAGCACAACCGGACCCACCGCCCGGACGCCTATTCGCAGATCCCGGACCCCGACGACTTCTTCACCGAGGCCGGAGAGACGATCGCAACCGCGATCAGCGACCTGCGCGACCAGATCCTCGGCCAACCCCGAACCAACGAGAACCTCGAGGCCTACCGGCACCGCGGCTACCAGGCATGGTCGACCGCCGAGGAGATCGTCCTGACGGACCACCACCTCCTCCAACCGGAGACGACCGAGACGACGGACGAGGACTGGGACGCCCCGGAGCTGGCGAACCGTTACCAGCTCCTGGCCGAGATCAACCAGATCATCAACCAGCCCCTGTAGCCCCGACCCCGACCGGGGCCACGGCAACACGCGACGACGCATCCTCAGCCGAGCGCGAATCGTTCCGACCGGCGAGCCAGGACGACCTCGCCCCACCGGGTGCGACGGCCAAGCTGCGCGCCAACCTCGATGCGCTCGAGATCGTGCGCCGCTGCCGCGACGAGGACCGTGCGGCGAACCCGGCCGAACAGGCTGCGCTCGCCCGGTGGGCCGGGTGGGGGTCGATCCCCCAGGTGTTCGACGACACCGACGACCGCTTCCCTGCCGAGCGAGCGCAGATCCGTCAGCTTCTCGGCACCGAGGAGGCGTGGAGCCAAGCCCGTCGCACCACCCTCAACGCTCACTACACCTCGGCGTCGGTCGTCACCGCCATGTGGTCCGCCGTTCGTGACCTGGGTGTCGACGGGCCGGTCCGGGTGCTCGAACCGGGCTGTGGGTCGGGGAACTTCCTGGGGTTCGCTCCGCTCGACGCTGTGCTCACCGGGGTCGAGCTGGACCCCACCACCGCGGTGATCGCCCGCCATCTCTACGGCGCCCGCGCCACCATCCACACCGGAGCGTTCGAAGACCTCCGCGTCGAGGACGGCGCCTTCGACGTGGCGATCGGCAACGTCCCGTTCGCCAAGGTCACCCCGCACGACCCCCACCACAACCGGGGCCGCCACGCCCTGCACAACTACTTCCTCCTCAAGTCGCTCCACCTCACCCGACCCGGCGGGCTCGTCGTCGCCCTCACCTCCCGCTACACCCTCGACGCCCGCAACGCGGCCGCTCGCCGGGAGATGGCGATGCTCGCCGACCTCGTCGGTGCCGTCCGGCTCCCCGAGCGCGCCTTCGCCCGAAGCTCGGGCACCGATGTCGTCGTCGACCTGCTGGTCCTGCGCCGTCGGTTGCCGGGAGGTGCGCCGACCGGCCCCGCGTGGGAACACGTCGTACCCATCGACCTCCCCCCAACCAGTGCGACCACGGACCGGGGGAGCTGTGAGCCGCTGGAGGTCAACGAGTACTTCGACGCCCACCCCGACCGAGTCCTCGGCGACTTGGCCGCGGCACGAGGCATGTACCGCGACCACGAGCTCACCGTCACTCCCAACGGCGACCTCGACACCCAACTCCCCGCCGCACTTCAACGACTTGTCGCCGACGCCACCTCGACCGGTCTCCGATTCGTCGCCGCGCCGGACAGCAGCGCCCAGCGTCGACCTGCGCCGGAGGTGGCGACCGGCACCTTCGACCTCACCCACGCCCAAGACGGCAGCTTCGTCACCAGCACCGACGGCGACATCGCCCAGCTCCGCGGTGGCGCCACGATCACCTACCAGCCCCGCGTCGCCAAAGACCGCTCCGAACTGGCTCGCCTGATCGGCCTACGCGACGCCGCCCGCTCCGTGCTCGGTGTCCAGCTCGATGGAGGCAGCGAGGACGACCTGCGCGCCGCGCAACAGGTGCTCACCGACCGCTACGACAGCTACCGACGTGTGCACGGGCCGATCAACCGGTCCAGTCAGGCCCGCACCGGGCGCCGTGACCCCGAGACCGGCGAGGAGCTGTACCGCAGGGTCCGGCCCCGCATGGGTGGCTTCCGAGAAGACCCCGACTGGCCCCTCGTCGCCGCCCTCGAGGTGTTCGACGACGAGACCCAACAGGCCCGGCCCGCCGCCATCTTCTCCGAGCGGATCATCGATCCGCCCCATGAACGCCACTCCGTCGACAGCCCCGACGAAGCCGTCGCCGTCTGCCTCGACGAGTCCGGCCGCGTCTCGCTCGAACGGGCAGCGGAGCTTCTCGGCCTCGATGCCGACACCACGAGGCAACGCCTCGGCCGCCTCGTCTACGACGAGCCCGGAACCGACCGGCTCATCCCCGCCGCGGAGTACCTGTCGGGCAACGTACGCACCAAGCTCGACGCCGCCCGCGTGGCCGCGCTCGACGACCCCCGCTACCGGGTGAACGTCGCGGACCTCGAAGCGGTCCTGCCCCGCCAGCTCGAACCGGCCGACATCACCGCCCGACTCGGCTCACCGTGGATCCCCAGCCGCGACGTCGAGTACTTCGCTGGCGAAGTGCTCGACGCAACGGTCGATGTCGAACACCTCCCACAGCTCGGCCACTGGTCCGCTCGACTCCGCGACGGCAGCCGGCGCAGCGTCGCCCTCACCTCCGAATGGGGCACCTCACGCGCCGATGCGATCACGTTGCTCGACGCCGCGCTCAACCAACGGCTCCACACCGTCACCGACGCCACCGACGATGGACGCCGCGTCCGCAACGACGCCGAGACGCTCGCTGCCCGCGACAAGCAGGAAGCCCTCACCACCCGGTTCTCGACCTGGGTGTGGGAGGACCCCACCCGCGCCGAACGCCTCGCCACCACCTACAACGACCTGTTCTCCTCGACGGTGCTCCCACACCACGACGGCAGCCACCTCACCCTTCCCGGCCTCGCTGGGAGCTTCTCGCCCCGTGATCACCAACGCGCCGCGGTGGCCCGTGTTCTCACCGACGGCCGCACCCTGTTGGCCCACGCTGTCGGCGCGGGCAAGACCGCCACGATGGTCATGGCTGCCATGGAGCTGCGACGGCTCGGCTCCGCGTCGAAGCCCGCGGTCGTGGTCCCGAACCACATGCTCGAGCAGTTCTCCCGAGAGTGGCTCCAGATCTACCCGACCGCCCGGATCCTCGTCGCTGATCGGGAACGGCTCTCGAAGGGCCGGCGCAAGGAGTTCGTCGCCCGCGCCGCTACCGGCGACTGGGACGGGATCGTGTTCACCCAGTCCGGCTTCGCACGTGTACCCCTCGGCGCCGATCTGATGCGCGAGTACCTGGCCGGTGAGATCGAGACAGCCCGCGCTGCGCTCGCCGGGTCTCGTGACGGAAAGGGCCTGTCTGTCAAGAAGCTCGAACGGCGCATCGCCCAGATGGAGGAGAACTACAAGCGGCTTCTCGCTGAGCACACCAAGGACGACGGCGTCCGCTTCGAGGAGACCGGCATCGATTTCCTTTTCTGTGATGAGGCCCACGCCTACAAGAACCGGCGGGTCGACTCGAGCATCGACGGTGCCGCCAACACTGGCTCGCAACGGGCCCAAGACCTCGACTCCAAGCTGTGGGCGCTTCGTCGCGCCCACGGGCCGCGGGTGGCGGTGTTCGCGACAGCGACCCCGGTGGCGAACTCGATGGCCGAGCTGTGGGTCATGCAGACCTACCTCCAACCCGACCAGCTCGAAGCGGTCGGGCTGCGACCCTTCGACGCGTGGGCCGCCACCTTCGGCCGGACCCACACCGCTCTCGAGCTGGCACCCGACGGGTCGTCCTATCGGATGCAGACCCGCTTCGCCCGGTTCCAGAACGTCCCCGAACTACTCACCCTCTACCGCCAGGTCGCCGACGTGCGCACCCTCGACGACCTCGACCTCCCCACCCCTGTCATCGCCGGCGGACAGGCCGAGACGGTCGTGGTCGACCCGAGCGACAACCTCGTCGACTACGTGCTCGACCTCGCGGCACGAGCCGAACGCATCCGCAACCGGGCCGTCGACCCCGCCGAGGACAACATGTTGAAGGTCACCGGCGACGGACGCCGCGCCGCGCTCGACCTCCGCCTCGTCGGCCTGGACGCACCGACCGAGCAGGCCAAGCTCGACGTCACCGCCCAACACATCTCCGCGATCCACCACGCCACCCGAGACCACCGCTACGCCGATGACCACGGCCAGCTCACCCTGCGCCCCGGTGCACTCCAGCTCGTGTTCTGCGACGTGTCCACCCCAGCGGGTGACGGCTGGAACGCCTACGACGAACTGAAGTCGCTGCTGGTTCGGAGGGGAGTCGAGGCCGGTGCGATTCGCTACATGCAGTCCGCCCAGACCGACCAGGCCAAGGCCAACCTGTTCGCCGCCTGTCGTGACGGCACCGTCGCCGTGCTCATCGGTTCCACCGAGACCATGGGCGTCGGCACCAACGTCCAGGCCCGCGCCATCGCCATGCACCACCTCGACGCACCCTGGCGACCCGCCGACATCGAACAGCGAGACGGCCGCATCCTCCGCCAGGGCAACCAGAACCCCGAGGTCCGCATCCTCCGCTACGTCACCGAAGGCAGCTTCGACACCTACATGTGGCAGACCCTCGAACGGAAGGCCGCGTTCATCGCCCAGGTCACCCGCGGCGACCTGCCCGACCGCGACGTCGACGACATCGGCGACCAGGCCCTGTCCTTCGCTGAGGTGAAGGCCCTCGCTACCGGTGACCCGCTCGTGTTGGAGAAGGCCGCCGTCGACGCAGACGTCGCCCGGCTCACCCGCCTCGAGCGCGCCCACCAGGACGACCAGCACCGACTCCGGCGCACCCACGACACCGCCTCTACCCGCGCCGAGCGAGCCTCTGGTCGGGCCGCGCAGATCGAGGGGGTGTTGGAGCGAGTGGTCGACACCCGCAGCGACCGCTTCGCCATGACGGTCGTCGGCCATCGGCACTCCAAGCGGGTCGATGCCGGCGAACACCTCCAACGGCTCATGGCTGACCGGCTCGACCAGACCCCACCCGAGACCAACGGCCCGATCGTCGAGATCGGCACCCTCGCCGGGCTCACCGTCACCGCCCAGGCCGTCACCACCATCGACGACGAGATCCGTCTCACCATCGCCGACGCCCACATCGAAGTCACCTACCCGGCGCTCGACTGGAAGCGCAGCGAACCCGCCAACCTCGTCACCCGCCTCGAACGCCAGATCCAACGCCTGCCCGAAACCCTGACGTCCCTCCAGGCCGAAGCCGACACGGCTCGCGGTGAAGTCGACCGTGCCGCCGCCCGCATCGGCGCGCCGTGGGACCGCGCCGAGGAGCTCGCCGGACTTCGTCGCCGGCAAGGCGAGATCAACGACACTCTCACCGCCGCTGCGAACTCGGAAGCAGTCGAGGCGTCTCCCGCCGCGATCGGTGCAATGCCACCTTCGGAGCCCCCGCCCCGAAGCGACGGTCTCTCTCTGTGACGTTTCCCTGTTCAGCATGGGCCAAACGGCCTACTCTCGTGACTCATGTGCGACTGGACTTCGACCGAGCGGCCCGGGTGGGTCGGGCCAGGTCGAGGGCTCTGTCGGCGGGGGAGCAGCGGGCGACGGACTCCGGTCCACCCTCCTATCAGCGACCTCCCGGCGGCAGACCATGGGCACGGAGCACTCCGGTAGCGGGAGCGAGCCACCCGGCCAGCGAACGAGGCCCGTTGCGGGCCTCCGACTCCGACCCCTGCCCCCGTGCGCTGACCCCGCGTTCCCGGTCCTGCACGACTACTTCGAGATGGTCTACGGGCCGCTGATCGGTCCCACCTCGACCATGCTGGCCAGAGCGCTGAATCGCCACCTCTCCGATGCCGGTGGCCCGGTCACCGTCTGCCCGATCGAGCTGTCGCTCGAACTCGGCCTGCGGGCCAGCCGCGGCGAGCCGATCGGCACCACATCGCCGTTGACCAAGGCCATCAAGCGCCTTCGAGACCACCGCCTGATCCAGCAGGTTGACTCCGACACGCTTGGTGTTGTGGTCGAGGTGCCACCCCTTTCGCCCCGAGCCCTCAGCAAGCTCCCCGACTCGGTTCGTAGCGCTCACGAGGCGTTCGTCAGAAGGGACGGCAGCTTCTGAGCCCCAGTTCAGGCTGCCGCTGGGCCCCACCTCCCGAGAACACTCGAAGCCACCGTTCACCTGCCGATATGTCATAGGCAGCAACGGGCAGCGTCACGGCCGTCTCGTACAGTCGTGTGGTCGACCGAACGGTCCACGGCCGGGGGAACACATGGACGTCTTCGAGGTACGAGAGCAGCTGGTCAGCGACTACAGGTCGTTCACGGCTGCCTTCGTCGAGCCTCGGGACGAACGAATCGCTGACTTCCTGGATCGCCAGATCCTTGCTGGCGCGCAGTGGCCGGACCCCTGGCTGTCTCTGAATCCGAGCTTCGATACCGGAGGGACGGTGTCGGACCTGGTCCGCGATGGACGCTTACATCCTGAGTGCGAACAGATCTTCCGTGTGAAGCAGCACAGGGACGATCCCGGTCGCGTGGGGCTCACCTTCCACCGGCACCAGGCTGACGCCATAGCTGCGGCGGCGACCGGGCACTCGTACGTGCTGACAACTGGGACCGGCTCGGGCAAGTCCTTGGCCTACATCGTGCCGATCGTCGACCGGGTCTTGCGTGAGCGCGAGCAGGACCCTCGGCGGGGCGTGAAGGCGATCATCGTGTATCCGATGAACGCCCTGGCAAACAGCCAGGTGCTCGAGCTGGAGAAGTTCCTCCAGTACGGATACGGCGACGGTGACCAGCCGGTCACTTTCGCTCGCTACACGGGCCAGGAGAGCCAGGACGACCGTCGGAAGATCCTTGCGGATCCGCCTGACATTCTCCTGACCAACTACGTCATGCTCGACCTGGTGCTGACACGCCCGGACGAGCGTCGCCACCTCATCTCCGCAGCTCAGGGCCTGCACTTCCTGGTTCTCGACGAACTCCACACCTACCGCGGACGACAAGGCGCTGACGTCGCCTTGCTGGTCCGGCGGGTGAAGGACCTCTGCCAGTCTCCGGACCTGCAGGTTGTCGGCACGTCGGCGACGATGGCGTCAGGTGGTACCCGTGCTGAACGATCCGAGGTGGTCGCTTCGGTGGCGTCGCGCCTGTTCGGCTCCGATGTTGCCCCTGAGCGCGTAATCGGCGAGACCTTGGTCCGCGCCACCTCAGGCCGATCACCGTCGCGGGACGACCTTTCCTCGTCCGTGCGTCGGGCTGCAGCGGGAGTTGTCGATCCTTCCTACGAGTCCCTTGCGGCGGACCCGTTGGCAGGGTGGATCGAGTCGACCTTCGGCCTCGCCGAGGATGAGACCGGTGCCCTTGTCCGCAGCGCACCCACGACCGTTCCAGCTGCCGCTGAGAGCCTTGCCAGAGAGTCCGGTGCAACCGAGGAGGACTGCAAAAAGGCCATTCGGACCGTCCTGCTCGCTGGCAGCCGGACGCGTCACCACGAGCATGGTCGACCCCTGTTCGCGTTCCGCCTCCACCAGTTCATCTCCAAGGGCGACACCGTGCACGTGAGCCTCGAGCCGGAGACCAGCCGGCACATCACGGCTCAGTACCAGCTTCGAGTGCCGGGGCATCCAGACAAAGCGCTCCTTCCGCTTGGGTTCTGCCGGGAGTGCGGGCAGGAGTACTACGTCGTTTCACGGGTTTCGCGCTCCGGTGCGGCCGCGTACGTGCCGCGCCATGACAGCGACGCGTCCGGTGGAGATGCAGTCACGGGCTACCTGTACGTCTCCGAAGATCACCCGTGGCCGGCCGACCCTGCTGTCGAGGGACGTCTACCAGATCACTGGCTCGTCGAAGACGACGACGGATCCACCTCGGTCGCAGCGAACAAGCGGAAGTACCTGCCCGAGCCTGTGTTCATCGCCCCTGACGGCACCGAGGCCGGCGAGGGGTCGGGACTTCGGGCTTGGTTCATGTCCACGCCGTTCGCGTTCTGCCTGCGGTGCCGCGTGTCCTACGAGCAGGTCCGCGGCAATGACTTCTCGAAGCTGGCGACGCTCGACCAGGAGGGTCGTTCATCGGCGGTCACGATCCTGTCGTCGAGCATCGTCCGATCGCTACGCGCCTTCGACACGGAGCACCTGGCGCCGGAGGCCCGCAAGCTCCTTACCTTCGTCGACAACCGGCAGGACGCGTCGCTGCAAGCGGGGCACTTCAACGACTTCATTCAGGTCGCCCAACTCCGTGGGGCGCTCAGTCACGCCCTTGACCGGTACCCGGAGGGGCTGACGCACGATGCCGTGGCCCAGGTGGTGACCGACTCTCTGGGGCTGGAATTCGCTGACTTCGCCGAGAACCCGGGTGCGAAGTTTTCGCAGAGGGACTCCGCGGAGCGTGCCCTGCGGCAAGTCATCGAGTACCGCCTTTACACGGACCTCAAGCGCGGCTGGCGCGTAACGATGCCGAACCTCGAGCAGGTCGGCCTCCTGCACGTGCACTACGTCGACCTCCCGGAGATCGCAGCCGACGGCGAGACCTGGGTGGGGCGCCATCCCCTTCTGCAGCGCGCGAGCGCTGCGTTGCGAGAGGAGCTCGCTCGGATCCTGCTCGACGAACTCCGCCGGGTTCTGGCGATTGATGTCGATTGCCTCACCGAGCTTGGCTTCGAACGGGTCCAGCGTGAGTCCCGCCAACACCTGCGCGAACCGTGGGGGGTCGCCGACGGCGAACGGATCGAGCTGGTAGGGACCGTGTTCCCTCGGTCCGGCTCGCCGGGTGGCCAGCGAAGCGACCTCAACATCTCGGGCCGCACCGCCTTCGGCCGGTACCTGCGTAGCCCGAATGGATTCGGTCGCGACCTCTCCACCCAGGAGGCGTTGGAGATCATCGTCGACCTCTTCGACGTGCTGAACCAGGTCGGAACCCTGACCCAAGTCAGCACCGACGCGAACGGCGTGCCCGGCTACCGGCTGAAGGCCGCCTCCGTTCGCTGGCTCCGCGGCGACGGAACCAAGGGAGCAGACGATCCACTGCGACGGCGCCTGGACACCGAGCAGGTCGCGAGGGTCAACCCCTTCTTCCGCGACCTCTACCGCGAGGTCGCACTCGGTCTCACCGGCCTGCACGCAAAGGAACACACCGCACAGGTCCCACCCGACCAGCGCGAGGTCCGAGAGCACGACTTCCGAGACGGCACGTTGCCGTTGCTGTACTGCTCGCCGACCATGGAGCTCGGCGTCGACATCTCGAGCTTGAACGCCGTCGCACTGCGCAACGTGCCGCCGACACCCGCCAACTACGCCCAGCGCTCAGGTCGGGCCGGCCGCTCCGGCCAGCCCGCACTGGTCGCGACGTACTGCGCCTCGGGCAACGCGCACGACTCCTACTGGTTCCGTCGCAGCCGTGACATGGTCGCCGGTTCCGTCCAGCCACCTCGGCTCGACTTGGGGAACGAGGAGCTGGTCCGCTCCCACGTCCATGCCGTCTGGCTGTCAGAGACCGACCAGTCGATGAAGGCCCGCTTGACCGACATCGTCGACGCGACAGGTGACAACCCAAGCCTCGCCATCATCCCGGAGGTTTGGCGGGCGCTCACCGAAGAGCGACCACAACGAGAGGCCATTAAGCGTGCCGAGCGGGTTCTCGGCGAGCTCCGTCAGACCTGGGACGCTCACGACGACCTCGTGGCGTGGTGGTACGACGGCTGGGTCCACGACGTCGTGACCAAGGCACCTGAGAACCTCGACCGCGCCCTCGAACGTTGGCGAGACCTCTATCGGACCACGCTCGCTGAGTACACCGACCAAGGTCGAGTCGCCATCGATCCGAACGCTCCACGGCGAGCGCGCGACGCGGCAGCGAACCGTGAACGCGAAGCCCGCGATCGCCTGAAGCTGCTGCGAAACGAAGACTCCGACATCGGCCAGACCGACTTCTACTCCTACCGTTACCTCGCGTCCGAAGGCTTCCTGCCCGGCTACTCGTTCCCCCGGCTACCCCTCGCGGCCTACATCCCCGGCGGCAGAGCCGGACGCGGAGCCCGTGAAGGTGACTACCTCCAACGGCCCCGATTCCTGGCCATCCGCGAGTTCGGCCCGGGCGCGCTCATCTACCACGAAGGGGCCCGCTACGAGGTGGTGCGAGTCCAGCTCCCACGTTCCGTGGAGGGAGCGGGTCAGATCGAAACCGAGGACGCGCGGCGCTGCGAGGACTGCGGCTACCACCACCCGGTCTCAGTCGGCACCGACACCTGCGAAGGGTGTGGCGCGCGTCTCGGCGCCAAGACCTACGGCCTCCTGCGACTTCAGACCGTGCACACCCGCAGGCGGGAACGGATTTCCAGCGACGAGGAGGAGCGACGCCGGTCCGGCTTTGAGCTGGAGGTGTCCTACCGGTTCGCCAGTCACGGCGACCGGCCCGGACGCATCGACGCGAACACCTCAGCCAACGGGATGAGCCTCGTCGACGCCACCTACGGCGACGCCGCGACGATCCGCATCGCCAACGTCGGCCGTCGACGACGGAAGGACGAAGCCGACCGCGGCTTCTGGTTGGACACCATCGGAGGCAAGTGGCTCTCCGACAAGCAGGCCGCCGATGCCACCGTGGACACCGACAATCTCGAAGCCGACCTCGCCGACGTTGCCTCCAAAGCGAAGGTGATCCCCTACGTCGAGGACACCCGCAACATCCTCCTCGTTCGGCATACTCGATCGCTCGACGACGTCACCGCAACGAGCCTTCGCTACGCCCTCGAGCGAGGTGCCGAGGCGTGGTTCCAGCTCGAAGACTCCGAACTCGACTCGAACGAGCTTCCCGACCCCGCCGACCGAGGACGTTTCGTCTTTACCGAATCAGCCGAGGGCGGCGCCGGCGTGCTCCGTCGCCTCGTACTCGAACCCGACGCCCTCGCCCAGGTCGCCCGCATCGCATTGGAGCGTTCCCACTTCGATCCAGAGAACGGGGCCGACCTCGACCACGCCCCCGGTGCAACTGAGCGGTGCGAGAAGGCCTGCTACGACTGCCTGCTGTCCTACGGCAACCAGCTCGACCACGCGCGCATCGACCGCCACGCCGTCCGCGACCTGCTCCTCGAGCTGGCGGCCTCGACGACCGCATCCGGATCAGGTGGTCGCACCCGCGCCGAATCCCGCACCCTGCTCGACGCGCTTGCCGACTCGTCGCTCGAACGCGACTTTGTGCAATGGCTCGATGAACGAGGACACCGACTCCCAGACCGTGCCCAGACCACCGTGTCCGCCGCTCGCGCCCGGCCCGACCTGGTCTATGACCTGCCAACCGGGCTCGTCGGCATCTTCATCGACGGGCCCGTTCACGACACCCCTACCCAGTCAGAACGAGACAGCGATGCCGAGGATCGACTGGTCGACCAAGGTTGGAGCGTGATCCGCATCCGATACGACGACGACTGGACGACTGCTGTCTCGAAGTTCCGCTCAGTGTTCGGAGACGGCCGAACGACATGAGCACCACCAACTCCGGGTTTGCGCCCGGCACCCTCGTCCATGCACGCGGCCGCGAATGGGTCGTCCTCCCGGACTCCGAGCCCGACTTCCTTGTGCTTCGCCCCCTCGGTGGCGGAGACGATGACACGGCTGCGGTCTTCCCCGCCATCGAAGAGGTGGTGGAGGCGACGTTCACGCCCCCTACCGTCGACGACCTCGGCGACACCGCTAGCGCCGACCTGCTTCGCACCGCTCTGCGCATCGGGTTCCGCTCATCTGCCGGACCCTTCCGGTCACTCGGGCGTCTCGCCGTCGAACCCCGCGCCTACCAGTACGTGCCCCTCATGGTGGCCCTCCGCCAGGAAACCGTACGGCTCCTCATCGCCGACGATGTAGGTATCGGCAAGACCATCGAAGCGGGACTGATCGCCTCAGAACTGCTTGCCCAAGGCGACGCATCGAGGGTAGCTGTGCTCTGCAGCCCCGCCCTCGCCGAGCAATGGCAACGAGAGCTGCGCGACAAGTTCGGCATCGACGCCGAACTCGTGCTGCCCTCAACTGCAGCACGTCTGCAACGGGGACTGATGATGAACGAATCCCTGTTCCAGAAGCACCCGTTCGTCGTCATCTCAACCGACTTCATCAAGGCCCACAACCGCCGATCCGAGTTCCTCAACCACTGCCCCGACCTTGTCATCGTCGACGAAGCCCACAGCGCCGTCGCCGATGGAGCCAGCGGGGGAGCAAAGGCCCGCACTCAGCGCTACGACCTCCTTCGCGACATCGCTCGGGACCCCAGCCGCCACCTGGTTCTCGTCACCGCCACCCCGCACTCCGGAAAGGAGGAAGGCTTCCGGAATCTGCTCGGCCTGCTCGACCCGGCCCTCGCCACCATCAACCTGGATGACGTAAAGGGGCGCGAACACCTCGCGCGCCACTTCGTCCAGCGCCGGCGGGCCGACATCCGCCGCTTCTTGGACGAGGACACTGCCTTCCCATCGGACCGCGAGACCAAGGAAGCCCCCTACGAGCTGTCCGCCGAGTACGCCGCATTGTTCGATCGAGTCCTCGACTACGCCCGGGAACAGATCACCGACGCCACCACCGGCCAACCGGTACTACGCCAACGGGTTCGCTGGTGGTCCGCACTCGCACTACTCCGCACCCTCGCCTCATCCCCGCGGGCCGCAGCCGCAACCCTCCGGACCAGGGCAGCATCGGCAGAGGCGTCGACGATCGAAGAAGCAGACGCCCTTGGGCGCGCCGCAGTGCTCGACACGGCCGACGACGAAGCCCTCGAAGGTATCGATGTCACCCCCGGAGCCGATGCCGGAGACCCAGACGAGGAGCCCACTACCTCGAAGAGTCAACGGCGCCGTCTCCTCGACCTCGCCAAGGCCGCCGACAACCTCAGTGGCCCCAAGCTCGACCGCAAACTCGCCAAGCTCGTCGCCGAAGTCAAGGGCCTGCTGGCCGACGGGTACGACCCCATAGTCTTTTGCCGGTTCATCGACACTGCCGACTATGTCGCCCAACACCTCGAGGGTGTTGTCGGCGAGAACGTCGCGGTCGCGTCGGTCACCGGCACCCTGCCGCCAGACCTACGGGAAGCACGGATCGCTGAACTCACCGCTCAGCCAGGGCGCCATGTGCTCGTCGCCACCGACTGCCTCTCCGAGGGCGTCAACCTCCAGGACCACTTCCAGGCGGTCGTCCACTACGACCTTGCCTGGAACCCGACTCGCCACGAGCAACGCGAGGGACGAGTCGACCGGTTCGGCCAGACCCGCGACATCGTCCGGGCGGTCACGGTCTACGGGCGCGACAACCGCATCGACGGCATCGTTCTCGACGTCCTTCTGAGGAAGCACCAAGCAATCCGCAGCGCGACCGGTGTGTCGGTCCCGGTACCTGACGAATCCGATGGAGTCGTCGAGGCGCTCATGGAAGGCCTGGTACTTCGCGGCAAGGACAGCGGTGACCAGCTCACTCTCGATCTCGGGCTCGAGCGCCGCCGAGATGACCTCCACCGGTCCTGGGAGTCGGCCGCCGAACGCGAGAAGCGGTCAAAGACCAAGTACGCGCAAGATGCCATCCACCCCGACGACGTCGCCCGCGAGGTGGCTGCAGCCCGTACAGCCTTGGGTAGCCACCACGACGTCGCTCACTTCACCATCGAGGCCCTGCGAGCACTCGGATCTTCCGTCACACCAACCGACCACGGCTGGCAGGCCGTCACCGCGACCTTGCCAGTCGGTCTCCGAGACAC
>WPCI01409011.1_pt1 | contig 15752 bp, 11 predicted proteins | sample 5399871 | NCBI WGS metagenome assembly WPCI01 (sample SAMN12869469, study PRJNA574797) | sludge metagenome | isolation source: wastewater treatment of pH7 | place: China:Beijing | collected 2019-05-20
GGCGCGTTGCCCGTAGTCGTCGTGATGACCTGCATCTAGATCGCCCTGACCTCTGAGTGAGGGGACTTCTCTCGGAATATTTGCTCGACGTTGATGCGCTCCGCGTCGTCCGCGAAGTCTTCGTCGAGGAACACGACACGAAGTGGTTGGCGTGCCGCGATGACTGCGGCAGCCCGAGAGAGAGAGAGAGAGAGAGAGAGAGAGAGGAATCGCGCGCCTCACGCGGACGTGTGCACAGAATCAACGCACCCTCCTCAACGTCGTACACCTCAAAACCATCGATGATCTCCTTCTGAATCGGCATCGTGAGCTCCAGACCCCAGTCGAGAAGCACCTGAAACAACAGGTCTTCGCCTGTGCGATCCTGCTTGACGCTCTCCGTCAGCCCAGACAGTTCGCCCTGGAGGAACTCACCGGCGGTCAAGTTCACATCGACCATGTTGGTCGTGTCGACCCTGAGTGTCCGGAACCCTCGGTCTGCTTTGCTGGCAACGTCGATGGTGTCCCCAACACGACGGAGGCGATCACGCGCGATGCCCGAGATTGAGTCATAGCCGTGATACTTGGCGACGCTTTTCTCGGAGACCGGCTCAGCAACCTGCACGAGGATGAAGCGGCGCCGGCTATCCGTCGTAGCGCCGAGGTCAAGCACAGCGTGACCTGTTGATCCGGAGCCCGCGAAGAAGTCCATCACGAGGTCGTCGGGTCCCGTGAGGTACTCCACGATGCGGCGCAGGTCTTTCCAGTTCTTCGGATTGTCGAAGACCTTGCCGTCCATCATCTCTTCGAAGTCGATGGCGGCAGTCTGTGCGTAGCTATAGTGCACCGTCCCCATCACAAGCCCGTCGGATTCGAACAAAAAGCTAAGGACGCGTGGAACTGTAGTTTCATCAGGTCCGAAGACAACGCGTCCATCCTTGACCACCTCATCAAAGCGGGCTTTGCTCGGGAAGCGCCATCCGCTGGTAGGGAGTTTGACTGGCAACCCTGTGACGGGGTGGATCACCTCGTAACGTGGGCCGCCGCCCCCCGGCCAGTTAATGTTTCCGTCGTCACGGTAGGGTCCGCGCGGGCCAACTTTCGAGAAGCGACCCAGCTTGCGGCGCTCATCCTCCTTCGGGAATGAGGAGGTCCACTTGCGCCATTCCGCCTGAACTGCCTCCCAGTCGTCACGGAGGCGGGTTCGCGCTTCTGCTATGAACTCCCGGGCTTCATTTATTCCGGGCTGTGGTTCGCGCAAGCGCACCCCCCGTTCGGTGAGGATCGTCTTATCTCGCGCGTATACGAGCATGTACTCGTGACCAACTGAGAAAAACCGGGCGTCGTTCTTGCGGTTGCGATCCCACACGAGAACCGCGAGTTTGTTTGAGGCCCCGAACACTTCATCGAGCAGCAGTTCCAGAGCGGAAACCTCGGCGTCGTCGATACTGACGACGATGTACCCATCGTCAGTAAGTAGTGATCTCGCCAGTTTCAGTCGCGGGTACATCATGCTGAGCCAGTCCGAGTGGAACCGGCCGTTCGCTTCTAGGTTTGTGGTCAGCCGTTCGCCGGACTCCGACGTTTGTCCTGAGCGTTCGAGATACTCCGCCACGGACTCGGAAAAGTCGTCTTTATAGATAAAATCCCGCCCTGTGTTATACGGCGGATCAATGTAGATCAGCTTGACCTTGCCGAGGTAGGACTCCTGCAGCAGCTTCAGCGCATCCAGGTTGTCGCCTTCGATAAAGAGGTTCTTAGTGGTGTCGAAGTCTACGGACTCTTCACGAACTGGCCGGAGCGTCTTGGCGATGGGAGCATTCGCGGCCAGGGCAGCAGCACGCTTTCCTGGCCAATCCAAGCGGTACCGTTCCTGGGGCCCCTCAACTATGTGATCGCTAAGTTCCTGGCGCAATAGATCAAAGTCGATGGCCTTGGCAGGCATTCCATCGGCATCCAGCGTCTCAGTAACGACACTTGGGAACAGCTCGGCCAGCTTGTCTATGTTCGTCTGAGTGAGGTCTGGTGATGTCATACGTAGTCTCTCCACTGATTACCTCGGCCTATCCATTAGTTATCCGTTCCAGCCCCTGCTTCTTGGCCTTCAGTGCCCGAAACAGGTCGAGTCTACGGTTTAGTTGCGGCTCGTTCGCGATCTTGCGCTCGAGTGCAGCAATCTCCCGGCCAAGCTTACGAACCATCTCAAGCTTGTCAGCGACCTCTGACATCTCCACACCCGGACCAAAGGTAACCGGAGTTAGCGGCTGCAGCAGCGCGGAATACAGCGCCGGAAGCGTTAGTGCGGTCGGTAGCGGCTGCCGCGTCCGATCGTGCAGTTGCCAATCGGTTGAGTAGTACCTGCTGAGCTTTACCGAGCGCTCGCCGATCAGCTTGTGCGCGGCCACCATCTTGATTTCGTGCCGATCGGCGCGATGTCGGGCAACTTCGAAAATAACCGGAAACTTGATCGCCTTGTCGATTACACCGAGCACACTTTCGCTGACGTCCTTGGCCTTGGCGTTGATGGTGAACACCTGTATTTCCGGGACCGCAGCCGTGCCTCGAAGGTTGATGGTTGATTCGGCAAGCTTGTAGGACCAGACGACATTCTGGACCTGGGTCGTGAACTTTTCGCGGACAGCACTGCTACCCGCACCGTGCTCATAGAACTTCTCTTTGGGTACTCGTTTTCCATACTTGGCCGCAGTTGGCCACCGGTAGAGGATGTCAGGCATCGCGGCCGCCATCCGGATCCACCACAGCGATGAATGCAGTCAACTCAAAATCGTCCAATCCTGCAATCTCCTGGCTCAGTGCCGTGGTACTGCCACCAGTGAAGAGACTGTCAATATCGCGTTCCTCGGTGACATCAATCATTGAGTGGATCGCATCGGTTAGCAATGCGGAGTACTTGTCCATTCGTGCACCCTCTCGGGTGCTTGCATTGAACTTGCTAACCACCTCTGAAACAGGTTGATCATAGGGTCGGCAGCCTCTGCGTAGCAGGTCAAGAATGCGCTTCACTTCGGTGTGATTAGCTAGCACTTCTCCACGATCGTTCAGATACACCAAGTAGTGCGGATGCAGACGGTTTCCGCGGTTAATTTGTTCACCAGCGGAGAGGTTCCGGAGCGCGAAGATGACACCCGGCCGTAATCCTTTACTGGGGTCCGCCGGGATGACAGCGTGCAGACCACGTGGTGCTGACGCAGGGTCCTCACGCTCTTTGACATACCCCAATAGATCCATCCGAAAATCATTCAGCCCGAGGTCCATGATCGAGACTCCAGTCCTGACGTCTTCTAGATCGATGACCTCCTCCTGTAGCTTTCGAAGTTGCTCTTTCCGGAATGCCGCATCCGACTCCTCAAGGGTTAGGACGTTGTCGTCCGCAGTACCGACGATGTCGGCGATGACCATTCGATTTTGGACTCGCACTTCGAGATTGATGTACTCATCAAGCGTCATGTCTGGCCAGAAGTTCACCAACTGGATCTGACTGTTAGTAGACCCAATCCGGTCGATGCGCCCAAAACGCTGGATAATGCGCACGGGGTTCCAATGGATGTCGTAGTTGATCAAATAGTCACAGTCCTGCAGATTTTGGCCCTCACTGATCACATCGGTTCCGATCAGGACGTCCAGCTCTCGCTGCTCGTTCGGCATCGTTTGATCTCGGTGCTTGGAGCGAGGGGAAAACAGAGACATCAGCTGCTGAAAATCAAATCCCTTCCCCAGTGTTGTCTTCGCACCGTGGCTTCCTCCGGTGATGACAGCAGCTTGGAGCCCAACGCTCGAAAGGACGGGAGCGAGCTCACTATAAAGATAGTCAGCTGTGTCCGCAAACGCCGAGAACACAAGCACCTTTCGATTATCGGCATTGAATGGGTTCTGTGCTTTATTTACAATCAGTTGCTTCAGTTTACGGAGTTTTAGATCATGCTCGGGGGTGACCTTCTGCATGTCGGCTATTAGGCTACTAAGAATATCACGATCATGCTCCAAATCTCGGGTCCAGGATTTGACATCCAGATCTTCAAGCTCAATCTTTATCTTGTCCCCAACCAAGAGCGCTTCGACGTTTACGTCATCCTCATCGTTTAGCTCAGGCGAAAGACCGCTTAAGTCCGCGCTAAAGTCCGACTGATTGCCATTACTGTCACTGATGCGCTCGAGCGCTCGGCCGACCGAGTCCTCGATTTTCCCAAGGGTAAGCCTGAAGGCGTCGACTGAACTTTCCAAGCGCTTGAGGAGATTCACGGTCATGAGCTTCTTCAGACCTTGTTCACGTCCTGCCTGGCCAAACCCGGCGGAAACATCGAACCGCTCTTCATACTTAGCTCGTCGGCTCGGAAACACATAGGCGAGCGGGGTGTAGACGGCGAGTGTGAGCGATTGAAGCTGTTCAAAAATAGCGTTGAATCCAGGTACGTCCGGCAGATCCGTCAGCGGCTCGCGGATAGAAACTGGCGGACGCCGCTCAGGGAATGCACCTATCTCTGCCGTATCGTAGAACGCTTGGATATGTCTGCGCGAGCGCGCGATAGTGACCGAATCTAGTAGCTCGAAGAAGTCAAAATCGAGCATCTGAAGGATGCGGTCAGTGGTACGTTGGTCCGGGCCAAGTTTGGACCACTCATTGAACACCTGTTGCGCTCCAGCGAACACTTTCTCAATAGTTGTGGACAAATTGAGATGCTGGGCCAGGTTTTCCGAATCACCCGCGTAGGCTAGCTGAAGCTGATTCTTAAGATCGTTGAATTTGTTGTTCACCGGAGTGGCCGACAACATCAGCACCTTCGTCTTGACACCCGCGCGGATAACTCGGTTCATGAGTCGCTGATACCGTGACTCCTTCTCTTCTGCATAATCTGCGTTTCGAAAGTTGTGCGATTCATCGATCACTACTAGGTCATAGTTGCCCCAGTTGACCCGATCCAACTGCAGGCCGAGAGACTCCCCCTTGGTGCGGGAAAGATCGGTGTGGGCGAGCACATCATAGTTGAATTTGTCGGATGCAAAAATGTTTGTCGTCAGGTTCGCGTTGTAGTTAGTCCAGTTCTCGGCTAGCTTCTTTGGGCACAGCACCAGCACAGACTTGTTGCGCAACTCGTAGTACTTGATCACTGCGAGTGCGGTGAATGTCTTGCCCAGACCAACGGAGTCAGCGAGGATACAGCCGTTGTAGGTCTCCAACTTGTTGATGATGCCCGTTGCCGCATCACGCTGGAAGTTGTACAAACTTTTCCAGATCTCTGTCCTCAAATATCCGGTTCGATCGTTCGGAAGCACGTCTTCGTTGACATCATCGAGAAACTCTGAGAACAGGTTATAGAGAATCAGGAAGTAGATCCGTGCAGGGGAGTTCTCAGTGTAAACAGTGGCGATGTGGTCGTGCACGGCCTTGGTCACGTCGCTGACTTGCTCAGGGTTGCTCCAGATCTGGTCGAACAGCTGCATATACTGTTCGGTCATTGGAGCCTCATCGACTCGATTCACAAAGCTCGACACTGCGTTGCCGCGTTCGTAGCCAAGATCAGCAGTCGTGAACCCTTGTAGTTGGGTGTAGGCAACCCTGTCATCGATGACCGCGAACTGTTGCATTGGGTTTCCGCTGGCGTTCGAGAGGAAAGTGACCTTGCGTCGAACCCAGTCGGCGCATTCTCGCGCGATAGCACGCTGGGTCAGCTTGTTACGAAGCCTGATTTCGAAGTCTGATCCAGCCAGGCTAGACTCTGCGTGACCAGCTGGGATGAAGAACTGGCGACGCTCCTTACCCAGTTTGTCCGGCACGTTCTCGGCACCGAAGGATGGAGAAGTAAAGATAAACTCCAGCTCAGAAATCTGTTCCAGTTGTTCCTTCAACGCTTCAAACGCAAAAATGGAGAACGTCGACGCCGCAATTCGCAGCTTTGAACCGGGCTTGATCTCATCCTTGAGATCATCTCCCAGTAGATCGCTTACATTGTTGATAATCCGCACGCAACTACTCGCCATCTCCATCGAACGCCCAGGGTCGGTGACACTGGCCTGAGAGCGCTTCGCTCATGCCCACAACACAGTCGCACCAACCCGTCAACGTTAATCCTCCCCGACCAGCCCAAGATGCCCGGCCACCATCAACGATAATACCTGCACACATTCGCAATGGAGACTCCTGCTGGGGCGTGGACACAAGTCGGCCACTCACACGATGCAAGGCCGGGATTCTTGCGCGCACATGAATAGGCGCATGCCGGGAAAGCCTGGTGACCATGACAGTCGGCAACGCAACGTGTTCTGGTCTACCCTTCCAAAGCGCGGCCGGCAACAAACACTTCAGGCGGCCCCTGTCGTCGTGGGCTGATGCCAAGGACAACTGAAGGGAGCTTTCCTTCAGCCCAAAAGCGACTGCAGACCTGAGGCCCGCCGCGCATCCTGTATCGTCAGCGTCGATAGGTAGAGATAGGGCTAGCCAAGCAATTGGAGAGTCCTTGCAGATCCGCTCCGACTAACCAGACCGTATCCTCTGCTACACCGACGCCCGTCTTTTCAGAGCAGGGGCCACAAAAGCAAAAAAGTCAGGCCCAATCCTCAGCCTGCGCGCGTTTTCGCAGCTATAGGACCACACCTGACCCATATGGGGTGGCTGACGGGACTCGAACCCGCGACGTCCTGGACCACAACCAGGTGCTCTACCAGCTGAACTACAGCCACCATGTGCCCACCTGCGGCTTTCACCACCGGGCAACTCCTAAATGTTACCCCAGGTCCCCGACGCTGCCAAACCGGATTGGAAAACGTGACGTAAGCCAATTTTCCCCGGAAACTAGCCCCTACCGGCCCCTCTGGAAACGACTCTCAAGCCCACCCCGGGCCCACCCGGGAGTCACCCTGGACCCACCTCAACCGCGACCTGAGCCGCCCACAAGCCCCACCCGAGCCCACGCCACCGACCGGTCAGCCCCAGTCCAGCTCGTGCAGCCGCTCGTCGTCCAACCCGAAGTAATGTCCCAGCTCGTGCACCACGGTGACGTAAACCTCGTGGGCCAGTTCATCCCGGTCAGCGCACATGCGCACCAGCGGCCCCTGGTAGATGGTGATGACGTCCGGCAGTTGCCAGGGGTAGTCTCCCTCTTCAGTCTGGGGCACGCCCTCGTACAGGCCCAGCAGGTGCTGTCCCGCGGGCGGCTCGTCCTCCACAACGACGGCCACGTTCTCCAACTGGTCGCGGAACTCGTCCGGCACCCGGTCCAGCGCGTCCTGCACCAGGGCTTCGAACTCCTCGTCGCCTATCTCCTCAGCTTGCATCTGCCCGGTTGCGGCCTACCAGAACGCCCGCATGGTGATGGCGTCGGCAAAGTTGTCCAGCGCTCGGTTGGTGGATCCCAGGTACAGGTCGGCGTCCACCAGGGCCACCTCCATCACGAAGAAGGACCCCTTGCCGTCGGGGACAATGTCGACCCGGTTGAACAGGAACTGTTCGTCGCGGCCCATCCGTTCGCGCACGTAGGCGTGCAGCACCACCCGAATGTCCTCCCCCCACCGCAGCTCCTCGTCGGTGGCGGCGCGGGCACTGACGTCGACCGTCTGAACGTTCTGGCCGGTCACCTGGTCGCGGCTCAGCAGCGCAGTCTTGTCGACCGTGTGTGAGAGCAGACCGTTGAGGAAGACCAGGGACCGCTCCCCCAGCAGCTCCACTTCTTCCTGGTAGCGCTGGATCATGACGTCGCGTCCGGTCCGCAGCAGCCGCATCACCTGTTCCATCGCGGCTTGGCGCTGGGGAATGTTGATCGCCGAATAGCGCCCCACGTCCCGCACGCCGGAAGAGACCGCGGGTTTGACGACGAAGTCTCCCGCCGCCGGGAACCGCGAGTGCACCTGATGCTTGGTGTAGCCCTTCTCGGCGGACAGCCAGGTGGTTTTGATGGTGGGCAGGCCCCGCTTTTCCAGCTCCATCAGGTAGTGCTTGTCCGAGTTCCACCGCAGGATATCAGCGTGGTTCAGCACCCGGGGCAAAGAGTCAGCCCACTTCAGGAACCCTTCGCGGTCGGTGGCGTAGTCAACTACCGAGCGCACCACGACCAGCCCGGCCTCGTCCCAGTTGACCGACGGGTCGTTCCAGACCGCAATCCGCGGTTCGACTCCGCGCGACGCCAGGGCGTCGAGCAGTCCGGTCTCACCGGGGTACAGGTTGGGTTTTTGCGCAGCGGTTGCCAGGGTCACACGGGGTTTACTCATGTCCCCTACGTTACCGCCTCCGACCCGGACCGGGTGAACTTATCGCAGTCCGACCGGGCGGGACATGGCCTCTTCCAGCAGGGTGGCCACCAGTTTCGGGTACGGGTAGCCGGCCTGTGCCAGCATGGTCGGGTACATCGAGTAGGGGGTGAATCCCGGGAGGGTGTTCACCTCGTTGACAATGTAGCTGCCCGTCTCCTCCTGGTAGAAGAAGTCCACCCGAGCCAGCCCCTCAGCGCCCAGCGCCTCAAACGAGACCCGGGCCGCCTCCTGAATGGCTGCCGCGTGGTTCACCTGGGCGGGGCAGCTGAGCTGCACCCCACCCTGGCCGAAGTATTTCGACTCGTAGTCGTAGAACTGGGCGTCGGTCACGGTGATCTCACCGAGGGGGGAGGCCACCAGCTCGCCACCTGGAAGCTGCAGGATCCCGCATTCGATTTCGCGCCCGGCGTGAGCCGCCTCCACGATCACCTGCGGGTCGTGTTCGTGGGCCGCCTCAATCGCCGCGGCCAACTCGCCCGCATCGGTGACCCGGGTGATTCCCAGAGACGAGCCGGCGCGGCAGGGTTTCACGAAGACGGGCAGCCCGAGGCGGTCGAGCCGCGCGAGCACCCCCTCACGGTCGGCTTGCCACTGGCGGGCTGAGACGCCCTCCCACCGGCCCACCGGGATGCCGGCATCCTCCAGCACAGTCTTGGTCAGCCGCTTGTCCATCGCCACGGCCGAAGCGCTCACGCCGCAGCCAACGTAGCGAACCCCGGACAGTTCCAGCAGCCCCTGCAGGGTGCCGTCCTCCCCAAACGGGCCGTGAAGCAGCGGGAACACCACGTCAACCACCGGGCCGGGGTGAAGCGACTCCGCCAGCGGGCGCCCCTCCTCGTCCACCTGGAAGTACACCAGGCGCGGATGCCCGTCCGAAGTGGTGCCGGAGAGGAAACTGACCTGTTCCCCCTGGCTCAGCACCTCGTATCCCCCGGTTTCGCCGAGCCGGTACCGGGCGGGGTCGTTCGGTTGCGGCACCCAGTGCCCATCGCGGGTGATCCCCACCGGAATCACTTCCCACCGGGTCTGGTCGATGGCTTCCAGCACGCCCGCGGCGGTGGCGCAGGAAATCTCGTGCTCGCTGGATTGGCCCCCGAAGAGGACCAGGACGACAGGTCGGTCAGAAAAAGACATGGGACTCATGCTAGTCGAGCAGCTCCACTTCCCAGCCATCCATCTTCTGCGGTCGAGCCAGCAGCGACTCCCCCATCTGTTGGACGGTCGCTTTCCCGCTGAGGACGGCCACCACGCCGGCGGTAATCGGCATATCAACTCCGCAGCTTTGAGCCAGCTCCAACACGGGGGCCGAGGTGGCCACCCCCTCGACCACGCCCGGGGACAGGTCCAGGGCCTCCCGCAGGCTCATTCCCTGGCCGAGTCGGAACCCCAGCGAATAGTTACGGGACAGTTTCGAGGAGCAGGTGGCAATCAGGTCACCGACCCCGGCGAGGCCCGCGTAGGTTTGCGGGTTGGCCCCGAGCGCCACCCCGAGCCGGGTCATTTCGGCCAGCCCGCGGGTGATCAGGGTGGCCCGGGTGTTGGAGCCGAGGCCCATCCCCTCGGAGGCGCCGATCGCCAGGGCAATCACGTTCTTGGAAGCCCCGGCCAGCTCGACCCCGATCACGTCGGTGGAAACGTAGGGACGGAAGTACGGATTGTGACACCAAATGGCGATCTGCTTGGCGGTTTCGACCGAGTCGGAGGCGACCACCGCGGCGGCAGGCTGCTGGTCAGCTATTTCGCGCGACAGGTTCGGCCCGGACAGGACGGCGATCCGCTCCGGGGCAATCTGTCCTTCCTCGGCAATCATCTGCTGGACGGTCCGGTAGGTGTGCGGCTCCAGCCCCTTGGCCAGCGACAGCACCAGCGTGTCCGCCTCGGTCAGCTCCGCCTCCTGGGTCACCGACACGATGGCCGAGGTGGGGACGGCAAGCGCCACCAGGGCGGGGTTTTCCCCGTCGGGGCGCAGCGCCTCGTCCAGTTCGGTGGTCGCGCTGATAGCCGGGTCCAACTCGATCCCCGGAAGGTAGCGCGAGTTCTCACCGTCGTTGATGAAACTGACCGTGTCCTCGCTTCGACCCCACATGGTCACGTTCATTCCGGCGTGGGCCAACACCTGGGCGAAGGTGGTTCCCCATGCGCCGGTTCCCAAGACGACTGCCCGCTGCTTACTCATGAACCTCGCCCTCATCGTGTGAAACTGATACTCCCAGTTTACCCCGAGCGCACCTGAGGCCCCAGGTCACCTCCGGCCGGGCAGGATGTCTTGCCGACCGTTTTTGCGCGCCAGTTCGCGCCGCCAAGAGCTGAACTTCTTCACCGAAGCCTCGGAGTGTTCGTCCGACTTCGGATCCCAGATCCGCTCGGGCGCGTCCTGACCGCGGAGCTGACTGACGGCGGTGCGCAGGGCCGACTGGATCCGGCCGGTCACCTCGGTCACCACCTCGTGATTGGCCGGGTCGGCCGGCAGGTCCGAAATATCGATCGGGTCCAGCACGTGAATGTAAACGTCGGTTCGGCGCAGCCGCAGCCAGGGGCTCTTCCGATCCATCACGTCCTGCGTGCCCCAGAGCAGCACCGGCACCAGCGGCTGACCGGTGGCCAGAGCCAGGCGGGCCGCGCCCGTCTTCATTTTCATCGGCCAGAAAGCGGGGTCCTGGGTGATGGTCCCCTCCGGGAAGATGGAGATCAACTGGCCTGACTGCACCGCGATGGCCGCCTGGTCCAGGGCGTCGGCGGCGTGGCCGGAACCGCGCTGAACCGGGACCATCCCCCAGCGGGTCAGGATCGAGCCGAGCACGGGAACCTTGAACAGTTCCGCCTTCGCCAGGTAGCGCACCTCGTGACCGCGAACCCCAAACGCGTAGGCCAGCACCAGCGGGTCCAGGTTCGACAGGTGGTTGGACACCAGGATGGCGCCGCCCTGGGGAGCCTGGCCGGACCAGTGCGGCCGGGTCAACGGACCTAAAATCGGGGTCAGCAGGGCGTAGGCCAGCTGGTAGAGGGGACCGAGCTTGCGGATCTGGGCGAGTTGGGACACGGCTGCTCCTAGACGTACTCGACGTGGGCGTGCAGTTGACGAAGCTTTTGCATGAAGTGCTCGTACCCGCGCGAGATCACCTCAATGCCCGACACGTTGGACACGCCTTGGGCGGCCAGCGCCGCAATCAGGTGCGAGAATCCGCCGCGCAGGTCCGGCACCCAGATGTCGGCCCCGTGCAGGGGGGTTGGGCCGGAGATAACGGCGGAATGGTAGAAGTTGCGCTGGCCGAACCGGCAGGGCACACCCCCGACGCACTCTTTGTACAGCTGAATGTTAGCGCCCATTTTCCGCAGGGCCGAAGTAAACCCGAAGCGGTTTTCGTAAACCGTTTCGTGGACGAGGGAAAGCCCGTCCGCCTGTGTGAGCGCCACCACCAGGGGCTGTTGCCAGTCGGTCATGAACCCGGGGTGCACGTTAGTTTCCAGCACGATCGGCTTTAGCGACCCACCCGGATGGTAGAAGCGGATGCCGTTTTCCCGGATCTCGAACTCTCCCCCGACTTTACGGAAAGTGTTCAGGAAGGTGGTCATGTCGGGCTGGTGGGCTCCGCGGACGAACACGTCGCCGTGGGTGGCCAGCGCCGCCGCCCCCCAGGAGGCCGCCTCGATCCGGTCGGGCAGCGCGGTGTGCTCGAAGCCCCGCAGCCGATCCACCCCTTCGATCCGGACGGTGCGGTCCGTGTCGACCGAGATGATCGCCCCCATTTTCTGCAGGACGTTGATCAGGTCGGTGATCTCGGGTTCAACCGCCGCCCCCTTCAGGGTGGTGATTCCCTCGGCTTGGACCGCGGTCAGCAGGGTCTGCTCGGTGGCCCCGACCGACGGGTAGGGCAGCTCCACCACGGTGCCGCGCAAGCCCCGGGGAGCGGTGATGTAAACGCCTTCAGGGCGCTTGTCGATCTGCGCCCCGAACCGGCGCAGGGTCTCCAGGTGGAAGTCGATGGGCCGGCCCCCGATGTTGCAGCCGCCCAACTCGGGAATGAACGCCTCGCCCAAGCGGTGCAGCAGCGGGCCGCAAAACAGAATTGGAATCCGGGAGGAGCCGGACAGTGCGTCAATGTCGGAGCGAGCCGCCAACTCGACGTTGGTCGGATCCAGGTCTAGCACTCCCCGCTCGGCGTCGTACTGAACTTTCACGCCGTGGGCACTCAGCAGGTCGCTCACGACGTCCACGTCCCGAATCTGGGGGACGTTGCGCAGCTGGGACTGAGTCTCCCCCAGCAGGGAAGCGACCATGGCCTTGGGGACGAAGTTCTTCGCCCCGCGGACCTCAATGGCCCCTTCCAGGGGGGCGCCGCCCTCAACTCGCAAAATCTTGTTCATTAACTTGGCCTCCAACTGTTGCCCTACCTCCTGCCAACTCTAAATCAGCTCAGCAGGTTTAGGTAATGGGTCAGACGCAGGTCACTCCGCTAGGAGTGAAACCCCGGGCCAAAACCCGGCTCCCGGTTGACGAGGCGGTGAGCCAAGGCCCGGCCACCTCGCCAAATCGGAGAGCGGTGGTCAGCCGCCGGCCCTGGAAGCCAGCGGCCCCGTCAGCCTAGGAAGCAGTCTTGACCGGCAGCGTCTTCGGCTTCCAAGCGGGGCGCTTCGCCTCGAACGCGTCAATCGCGTCGGCCTCGCGCAGGGTCAAACCGATGTCGTCCAGCCCCTCCATCAGCCGCCAGCGGGTGTACTCGTCAATTTGGAAGGGAAAGGTGGCGCCGCCGGCGCGGACGGTCCGGTCCTCCAGCGAGACGGTCACCTCGGTGCCCGGGTTCGACTCCAGGATCTTCCACAGGGTCTCGCAGTCCTCGTTGGACACCACTCCGGCCACCAGGCCCTGCTTCCCCGAGTTGCCGCGGAAGATGTCGGCAAACTTCGGAGCCAACACCACCTTGAAGCCGTAGTCTTTCAGCGCCCACACCGCGTGTTCGCGCGAGGATCCGGTGCCGAAATCGGGGCCCGCCACCAGGACGGAGCCGTTCTGGTAGTGGGGGTCATTCAGGACGAAGTTGGGGTCTTTCCGCCAGGCGGCAAAGAGCGCGTCCTCAAAGCCGGTCCGCGTGATCCGCTTCAGGTAGACGGCGGGAATGATCTGGTCGGTGTCGACATTTGACCGGCGCAGCGGCACGCCCACCCCGGTGTGCTCGGTGAACTTTTCCATCTGCTTAGCTCCTTCTAGTTCGCGGGGACCGGGTCCAGGTCGGCCGGGCTGGACAGGGTGCCGCGCACAGCCGTGGCGGCGGCTACCAGCGGGGACACCAGGTGGGTACGCCCACCCTTGCCCTGCCGGCCCTCAAAGTTACGGTTCGAGGTGGAGGCGGCTCGTTGGCCGGGGGTCAGCTGGTCCGGGTTCATCCCCAGGCACATGGAGCAGCCGGCGTTTCGCCACTCGGCACCAAAGTCCAGGAAGACCTGGTCAAGGCCTTCGGCCATTGCCTGTTCGCGCACGCGGGCTGAGCCGGGCACCACCAGCATCTGGACGCCGTCGGCAATCTTGCGCCCCCGGAGGACGTCGGCCGCCATCCGCAGGTCCTCAATCCGGCCGTTGGTGCACGAACCCAGGAACACGACATCCACCGCAATGTCGCGCATCGGGGTGCCCGGCTCCAGGTCCATGTAGGCCAGCGCGCGGTGGGCGGTGGCGCGGTCGATCGGGTCCTTCATGTCTTCGGGATCGGGGACCGACTCGGACAGCTTCACGCCCTGACCGGGGTTGGTGCCCCAGGTGACGAAGGGTTCAATGTCTTCGGCTTCTAGGATCACTTCGGCATCAAAGACCGCGTCGTCGTCGGTGACCAGGCTGCGCCAGTGGGCGACCGCCTCGTCCCACTCGGCGCCTTCGGGCGCGTGCGGACGGCCCTTGATGTAGTCAAAAGTGGTGTCGTCGGGAGCGATCATGCCGGCGCGGGCACCCGCCTCAATCGACATGTTGCAGATGGTCATCCGCGCTTCCATCGACAGGTCGCGAATGGCCTCCCCGCGGTACTCCAGGACGTAACCCTGACCCCCACCGGTGCCGATCTTGGCGATGACCGCCAGGATGATGTCCTTCGATGTGGTCCCCGGCTTCAGTTTGCCGTTGACCGTGATCGCCATCGTCTTGAACGTCTGCAGCGGCAGGGTTTGGGTTGCCAGCACGTGCTCAACTTCGGAGGTGCCGATCCCGAAGGCCAGGGCCCCGAAGGCGCCGTGGGTGGAAGTGTGGGAGTCGCCGCAGACGATGGTGGCGCCCGGCTGGGTCAGGCCCAGCTGCGGTCCAACCACGTGGACGATCCCCTGGTCGATGTCCCCAAGAGAGTGGATCCGGACGCCGAACTCGGCGCAGTTTTGGCGCAGGGTCTCGATCTGCAGTCGCGAAGTCAGATCCGCGATCGGGAGATCGATGTCCTTGGTCGGCGTGTTGTGATCCTCTGTCGCAATCGTCTGGTCCGGGCAGCGCACCGGCCGTCCCGCCAAGCGCAGACCCTCAAACGCCTGCGGACTGGTCACTTCGTGCACGAAGTGCAAGTCGATGTACAGCAGGTCTGGAACCCCATCTTCACCGTGCTTGACGACGTGTTCTTCCCAGACCTTCTCGGCCATCGTCTTACCCACCGTGGCTCACCTCATTCCATCTCGAAGCCTCATGTAGGATAAACATTCCGCCAATCGCCGCGCGCCCGATTTGGAGTCTCATGCTCTGAGATGGCAATATCCGGTTATGGACGGTGTTACAGATTCCAGTGGAGTTGGTGTACTCGACAAGGCGGCCCTGGTTCTGGGCGCGCTTGAAGCCGGGCCCGCCACCTTGGCACAGCTCGTAGCCGCGACTCATCTTGCCAGGCCGACAGCGCACCGATTGGCTGTGGCTCTGGAGCATCACCGCCTGGTCACCCGGGACATGCAGGGACGCTTTGTGCTGGGGCCCCGGCTCCAAGAACTGGCCTCCGCAGCCGGTGAGGACAAGCTAATTTCATCATCCATGCCTATCTTAATTGCCCTTCGGGACCACACCAAGGAGTCGGCTCAACTGTTCCGACGCCAGGGAGAAAATCGGGTTTGCGTCGCCTCTGCCGAACGGCAGGTGGGTCTGCGCGACTCGATCCCGGTCGGTGCTGCACTCACGATGAAGGCCGGCTCCGCCGCGCAGGTTTTGCTGGCCTGGGAAGAGCCGGAACGACTCCACCGGGGCCTGCAGGGAGCCTCGTTTACGGCCACCATGCTGTCGCAGGTTCGGCGCCGCGGCTGGGCTCAGTCGGTCAGTGAGCGCGAGGCGGGGGTGGCCTCAGTCTCGGCACCGGTTCGCGGCGGCGACGGACGCGTGATTGCGGCCCTGTCGATTTCCGGGCCCCTGGAGCGGATGGGGCGCCAGCCTGGGCGGGTCCACGGCCCGGCGGTCGTGGCGGCCGCCAATCGCCTCAGCGAGTTCCTCAGCACCGCCGAGAAGATGGGGCTGTAGCTGGCCGGTTTGGTGGCTGCGGGGCCGCTTGTGGGGCCGTTGTGGG
>WPCI01098788.1_pt1 | contig 15712 bp, 21 predicted proteins | sample 5399871 | NCBI WGS metagenome assembly WPCI01 (sample SAMN12869469, study PRJNA574797) | sludge metagenome | isolation source: wastewater treatment of pH7 | place: China:Beijing | collected 2019-05-20
TTACATAGCAACGGCATCGACTTCAGCCGTATTTCGGAGAAATACGTCCCTGTTACAACTTCAATCGGAAAAAGCCAAATTCTAATGCGTGACTATACAATAGAGGAATTCCCAATTGTTCTATTGGAACATATTGAAGAAGTCTGTTATCGCCTTAGAAGACAAAACAAACTTGCTCAAACCGTTCAATTCTCTGTTGGTTATAGCAAGAGTTATAACGGTGGTATTAGAAAAACACATACTTTAAATCGCCCGACTAACCTAACAATGGATATTTATAAGATTTGTACATACTTTTTGCATCAACAATATACGGGAGAACCCATCCGCAGCATAAACATTTCTCTAACGAATCTAATCGGAGAAGGTGAAGAACAAATTTCTCTTTTCGATAATGTAACGCAACGAGAACAAGAAGTAAAACTGACAAAAGTAATGGATGAAATACGAACAAAGTTTGGGAAGAACAGTATTTTACGAGGGATTTCCTACACGCATAGCGCTACAGCTAGACACAGAAATACACTAATAGGAGGACATAAATCATGAATAACGCTAATATGCCAAAAGGAAGAGGAATGGTAAAATTCAATCCATTCGCCAGTATGCCTGAACAGTTTGCTGGCATCCGTGAAATCGTCAAGGAGAAAAACAAAGTAACTCGGCCGATCTTAACAGATGACGAAAAAGAATTAATTGAGAACATGTTGTTATGTTCCTTATTATCTGAAGAAGAAACACTAATTACATACTACGAAGATGGTTATTTACTCTCTAGCTATATGACTGTTGTTGATGTTGATCCATCAAATAGTGCTGTTATATGTACCGATGCTTTTTATAACAAGATAAAACTGCAATTTTCTAATATAATAGGTGTAAAATAAAACAAATTAACGTTATCAAGTTAGGTTCATTTAAGGGAGTGTAAAAATGCAAGAGAATCAGTTAAGAAAGAACACAGCAGGAGTAGTTATTCATAATGATATTAAAAAATACCCCTTTCTAAATATACCTATGATTATTAATGAGGAAGACGGAATGGCTTATGAGGTTTTAAACGCTGGTTTTTACACTAATGATGCAGTAGCAATGATAACAACGGATGATTTTGCTGCAACCAGAGTAAACGCACCAATTATAACAGTAAAAACCAATGATGATAGTATTCAAGTCTATCGCCTACCTTTAGAACTAGAACATTGGGTACTTTCTTGTATGCGTGCTGCTTCAGTAGAAAAAAATCCGTTTCCATGTAAAGTTGCTTTCGGAATCATCGACACTAAATTTTATGTAGAATTTATGTAAAAAGGAGCAAATGAATTTGCTCCTTTTTATTTTATAAAGAATTGGTTCTTTTCCTTCTACCACTTATGTATTTTATCTTATTTTATATAGATCCGAATGAACAATCTCTGCATTCACATCGAATTTTTCAAGTACCACTCTTACTACCTCTACAAACCACGGGGCTGCATCAGGTGAAACATATACTTTTTCAATTAATTCATCGAGATTCATTCTTATATTTTTACCTATTATACTTTCATCCGGACACTGCTCATCATCATAGACATCAATCACTGGCGCATAAATTAATCTCACTTCTTTTTCATGGCTAAAAGACATCCTCTTGGTGAAAAAAGGCTCAATAAAGCTATTATTTAAATTTTTATATTTGGCAGGATCTACATATTTCACCTTTCCAATAAAAATTTCTTCTTTACATGCATCCAAACTCTTTTTAATGCTATTAAAAGTAGTTTGGATTGCTATTCCCTCTTCATTCTTTAAATATAAATCCCACATTGCTGCGGATTCATACTCATTCAAGTGCCAACAATTCACAAAAACATTCTTTTTATCTTTTTCAGAACGATCATATACACTTTTCACTACGTGTTCTACTATACTTCTTGAATGTCTTTTGAAGTTCTCACTCGTATTAGTAGAGTCTATGAGTTGTTCGATTGTAATAAGGGCATCTTCCTCTCCATATCCATATATCTTCCCTTCAAATACATCTTTGAATTGATCAGATCTAGGGAAGTATAATGTACTTGTGGATAGCAAACTAACTAATTTTGTGAAATCCATATAACGCCATAATTTAGCATCATTATTTATATCTGAATTAATATCCTCATTTTCTACAAACAAAAAAACACTCCCTCTCTTTTCTCTTTAAAAATAACATTAAAAAATCAAATCTATTATACTCCAGAAATATAGCGCTATGCCTTTCAAAATCATTTCACCATGTTTCTTCTATTATATAAGACATCACTTTTTAGGGAATAATACGCTCATTGCTTCAACTGTTAAAATCCAATCTCCCCTTTGTTTCTCTTCAGGTTTATAGTATTTCATTTTCCCCTCTTCAATTAATCTACCCACTAACCCCTCCTTTTTAGCTCTTTTTAATTTCATCCGCAGCGCATCTTGTGTTATCCCCCAACGATCACACGCTTCTCTTGGTGTCATAATTTCATTTAGCATAAATAACATCCCTACCACCTCCAGTTACTTACAAGTAACATTTAACTTAATTATACGTTACTTGTAAGTAACGCTCAAATAAAGATAAAGAACCCTCTAAAAAGAGAGTTCTTTATCTTCCAAAGTATCACTTTATTAATCTTTAAAAATCCAAATCAATATTCTTACAGCTATATCACCAATGCGAATTCCACGATCAAAAATGCGATTTCTTTTTTCTTCCAATCTCATTTTTTCCTCCTTTAGTTCTTTTTGGTTGTACTTTTGTTTCTCTTTGTTTTTTTTCATATTCTTACCCCCTTTTGTGATTTCACTACTTATTATTTAATTTCACTTAACATCCACTTCCCCGCAAAAATATATTAGTTAATAAATTTAAGTAAGATAATATACATAAATATTCTTCCTGAAAGGTACACTTTAAAGTACAGTATTAATACATACAAAAACAACGTTCACAAAAGCCTTTAACCCATAATAACGAACGTCCTTTTTTCGAACAGGAATTAACGAACGTAAAATGATATAATTAATGAAAAAGAGAGTGATAGGAGTAAGAATATAATGAGTATTAAGAAATTTGGTTATGTACGAGTAAGTACCAAAGACCAAAATGAGGGAAGACAAATTGAAGATATTAAAAAACATGTTGAAAGTGAACGTGATATTTTTATAGATAAAAAAAGTGGCAAAGATTATAACAGAGATCAGTATCAGCTAGTAAAAAGGATGTTGAGAGAAGGCGATATTTTATATATTCATTCATTAGATAGATTTGGAAGAAATAAAGAAGCAATTTTAAAAGAATGGAAAGAAATCACACAAGATATTAAGGCACATATTATCGTATTGGATATGCCATTGCTAGATACAACGAAATATAAAGATAGTCTCGGGAATTTAATTACTGATTTAGTACTACAAATATTGTCCTGGCTTGCAGAAGAAGAGCGAACAAAAAACAAAGTACGCCAAAGGCAAGGAATTGAACTGGCCAAAAAAGAAGGTAGACCATTAGGGAGAAAGCCAAAGGAGATTCCAGAAGAATTTTATGAAGCATACCGTTTGTGGAAAGCTTGTAATATTACAGCGGTACAAGCTATGCAGATGTGTAATATGAAAAAAACTCATTTTTATAAAGTTGTTAAGGAATACGAGGGGCAATTTAAAAAATAATAGAGGGGATAATATTCATGCAAAGAAACCAGGATATAATACAAGGCTTCTCTTCTTATTTATTAAGTAAGGGAAGGAAGCCCTCAACAATTAAGCGATATATATATGATGTAGAAAGTTTCATTCAATGGCTACACCAATCAAAAAAATTCATTGAAAGTAATACTTTTGAATGTCTTCATAAAAAAGATTTTGAAGGCTTTTTCAAATACTTAAAAGAAGATCGGCAGTACTCTGACAAAACTGTACACCGTATATATATTGTATTAAATAGGTTGTACGAATACTTAGATTTACCAAGCCCCATTGAAGGAGTTATTCAAATAGATCCACCTGATCGGGCATTACGTAATGAAGATTTCGTTTCATTCCAGGAGGAAAGGCGCTTAAAAGAAGTCATTTCTTCTCTAGAAGGACTTACAGAAAAACAACGATCAACACGCCCAATGATATTAGAAAGAAACGTTTCTATCGTTACATTACTCCTGGACTATGGACTATCCTTAAAAGAACTTGTTTCTTTGCAAATGGTACATGTTCATTTTGAAAATAACACTTTATCGATTCCTGAAGACTCAAAAGTAAATAGAACCATTCATTTGAAGGAAGAAGATAAATTACACTTATTCAATTACTATAAAACCATCCCTGAACCTGTACGTCCTAAATATCACAGCAATGACCCACTATTTATTGCTTTTGATTCTACACGTGGGACTTATCATTGGAGTTATGATAATGATGCACCAAAGTTCCTAACTGAAATATCAATACAAAAAATGATTCGTTTAGAAGTGAAACGTGCTAATCTCCGAAAGGGAATTTCTTCTCAACATTTTCGAAATACCTATATTTTAAGAAGAATTCAAGGGAACAGCACACCTGAACAAATTATGCAGCTAATAGGATTCAAATCTAATTTATCCTTAAAAAGATATTACGATTACTATAAACGAACCGAGTCAATTACAGACTCACACTCTCCCCTTAATATATAAATTTTACACATCTACAGATAATCAATAAATTTAATGGAATCAGAGGTTTAATAATGAAGAAAAATGAGGAATCATATTATATCCATCAATACACTTTACTAGATGGAACGACTAAATCTATCAAAATTGAATCCTGGCGCTCATTAAAAGATGAAATGCTAGTCCTGGGCATAACAGACCGTGACATTTTTCAAATTCAAATGATAAAAAAAGATCCAGGTAAAAAGTAACATGCGCTATACCTAACTAAACACTTTAAAGGAGATCATCAATAATGAACCCATTAAAAGATAAACAATTAACATATTGGCTAGTGAATTTAGGGAATATGTATTACGCTGGTGGCTTATTAAGGAAGAAAGAAGATGAATCCACTTTCAGTTATGAATTCGTTAATAATAAAACATATGCATTCCCGTTCTTAGAGGAACATGGCGCTATGAGGATAGCCGAAAAATGTGGTGGAACTGTTGTAGATCTTACTGCTACCGGTGAGGAATTAACAATTTTAGAAGATAAAAACGAAAGGTATATAAATAGCGAATACAAAGCTCGATTGGAGCAAGAATTAAACGCCAGGGAAGAAATGAAAAAAGCTGAAGATATACAGACGTTGGAATATGAACTCGAACAATTAAATCATCCTAGAAATTAACTTCTATAACATATAAAAAATAAGAATATAGCGCTATGTTGTCATTTTAACGAAAAGAATTGTGTTATAATATTTACAGAACATATGAATAGAATAACAACTACCTGCTTTTGGCAAGTAGCAATTTATTCACTAAAAAGATCACCTGTTTCCAAGACAAGTGATCTTTTTATATACATTTACTATACTATTACTAATATCAGTATAATAGAAAAAAATAATATAAATGTGATACAATACAACATCCTCATGTTCTATTATGCCAAATAGCAAAAACTAAAAAACCAATCTGAAAACCAACCACAATAATTAACATGCATACACGAATCCAATTATCAATCATAGTTATACCTACCTTTCTACAAAATTCAAATTGTATTACATTAACGCTTTAATTATAAATTACTCTTCGATTCTTCCAGTGGTGTGGTATTTATATCGCTTTATTGCCAATTTGATATTGATATTCAGAACATACAAATAATAAGGCAACACAATTACAAAAGTAACTCCATAAGAAAACCAATTACCTAATTCAAAATATTTGTCTAACCAATATACAGCCAAAAGGGTTACAAAGGAGATCAATGTGCATGTGATTAATAACCGCTCTTTTTGGTGTATTTCTTTTTTAAATTTTTTATATTTCAAAAGATTGTCTTCTCCACTTTTTTTTAACGTATCTTTCATTTCCATTCTCTCACCTCTTTGCCATTTCTCTATAAAATTCAAATTTGATAAAAACTACTAATCAACATTTACATAAATAACTTATTTTATAAAATGTAGAATTAAAAGTACAATTAGACAGGTAAGCATTCCAGGTAACCCCAATTTCAATGGATCTGGTAATTCCTTTTCAAAATTAAGAAATAGGACGTTTACTATTAAGCAAAGCAATATAAATACAATAACAGATAACATAAAAATAATTGGTACTAATAAAAATTCATCCATTTTATCTCTCCCTTCAAAAAATTAAAATCTGATTAGATTGGCATGTTACGTATGATTAATATCATAATTAAACTTGAACTTATGCCAGCAAATATACCTATAAGGAATCCAAACCCAGGTATGTCCACTCTAGTTGTCTCTTCTATTATGGTAAATATAAAATGTATAACAGCCATACAAATTAAAAAAAGCAATGCATAAACAACAAAAAATAATACATTTAATATAACGAAGTTCATATGCTATTATTCCTTCCTTTTATTAAGTACTGAGAATTGAGGTATTATCCAGTAAATTACCTCTTCTCCACCATGTTTTTGTATTTTATTAAAACAGTTGCATTTGCACGTGATTCTCGTTTATTTCTAAGAATATATTTGCTCTTTCCAAACCCTCATCCAACTCTTTTTTTAAACTAGGTTCTTCAAATAATACCTTTCTAGGACTTATCCAAGATTTATAAGAGTTTTCTCCTATCGCTTTAAGATATAACCATCCCTCTACATGTGATTCTCTAGCATAGTTACTCAAGACCTCATACGTGATCCCATTAAGCTCAAATTGTCTTCCTATGTAAAAAAATTCTTGAATCATATATTGGTTATACTTTTTATACCAATCATTCTCCACTGCATTTTTAAGTGCTTCTCTAGATGTAAGAATCATATTATCAAAATGATATTGTGTACTCATTTCCCCACTCCTTTGATTTAAATACTATAGCCCATTTTCACCTAATACGAGCTATAGTATCGACTCGACATTTATATATATTGTTTAATCTAAAAGACCGTGTTCTATCGCACAGTTATCACAAACTTCATTGTTATATGCACCTTCCATAAACCCAACTCCACAATACTCACATGCATATAGTTCTTCATATTAAGCTTCATATTCTTCCACGTTAATTCCTCCTCGATGTGCATTTGTGTAAATGTACACATTTACACAAATGCACATGTACACATATTTATATTTCTTAACACTATTATACAGAGCTTAAACTGTTATTTCAACAAATAATTTACACATGTGGACATTTACACAATTACACATGTTCACAAAATAGGGGTTAAATAAAAAAGACTTCATGTTAATAAAGTCTTTTATTTTAGTAGTAACCATATATTTCTGTATCGCTAAAATTAACTAGCTGCCACTGTCGAGGTAATATCATAAGTATCAATCACTATCCCTTTTTCTTGAGAATATTCCATAATCATATTGCTGATTTCTTCACTAGGAAGACCGTTGTATTTTCCTTTTGCTTGTACCAATTTTAACTTCTTACCATTATCCACTTCCAAACAGTGTGTTACAGTATTCGTTTCCTTATCTTCCATCAATACAATAAACAATTCTTTTTTAATAGCATATGAAGAATATGAACCTACACATATCCCTAACTTAGATCCTACATCTACTAATTCATGATTACTCTTTGCTAGTTTAAAATGATGTGTTGGCGTATCAAACTGTAGTTTTTCTTTTTCGGTTTCTGTATATTCTATACTAATACATTTATTTTGGATCTTCTTATAGTCCTTTGCTAAAGTATCGTGGAAAGATTTTAATGTTTGGAATGGTGGTAACTGATAGCCTGGAATCTCTTTACAAAGTTCCTTTTCCATCTTCTCAATATCCCTAATGTAAGAAAAAATATCAATCATTCCATACGGATCGTTCCTATCCACTTTTATTAACTGGAGTAAATCCTTAGCATATTTCTTCTCATTTGCAAAATGCTTTTTGACACTTAAAAAGGCTGATACATATCTCTTTTTAAATAAATCGTCTATAATAGCTTCACTAAAATATTCCGCATCTCCTGAATCACTTAAATACTTCCTTTTTAGTAAATCAGCTAAAAAATAATGTCTAACATCTACATTTTCAAATAAAACCGCTGCCATTCTATACATAAAAATCAAATTAGGGTTTTCTAATAAAATTTTTCGTTCTATCTTTGTAATTCTCTTATCGGTAAGCCATTCCAAAACTGCTATTTGCTTAGTAGGAATCGTTAACAGCTCTTCTCGTTTCCCTCTAGCTTTCTTTAATTCTTGTCGGAATTTTATATTTAGAGTTAATTCCAAAGGTAACATACCTAATTGTGGATACCTTAAATAGAATGGAAACTGACGAATCCCTGAAACTTTATCCAAATCAAACCAAGAGGGAAGTAAACTTTCCCTAAACTCCTTCCAAACTGAATCTTGTTCTATATACTCTAAATGCGACCATATCAAAGCCCATTTTTTAGGAATACATCCATATGTTATATTTGCTATTTTATTATTTTTGGGATTACTTGCTTTTCTTACTAAATAAGTTTGTTTCGTAATTTTATTATGAGTTACATTATATCTGTACAGTACCGACATTTTACGCATCTTACGTTTATTAAAATTAAATTTTAAAATATGATGATGAAAGGCGCAGCTAAAAACCACTTTCTCTTCGTAGTCAAAAACCTTACTATACACTTTCGTAATATATGTATCTGATTTATGTAATTTTATAATTCTTTTTTTACATAGTGGACAGGAATATCTATGTCTGCCTGATTGTACTTCAACTGCTTCTGATATTTCATTACAGCCGGAACAGAAAACCATCATTTTCCATTCACAATTTTCAATATCAGTAGTTTTCCAACGAAAACTACTTTTAAAAGGGTTTGCATGAATAATATTACTACACATTTTTTGTACCTCCTATATACAAAAAAAGGACTCCATAAGTAGTTATGAAGTCCTTTTTTAAATAATTGCTATAGCGCCATGTTAATTAACTAAAAAGCTTGTTGCCAAAAATACAAATGCATTATAAGAAATATGAGCTAACATTGGTACTTTCAAATCTTTTGTCTTTTCGTAACTCCATGCATATAAACAACCATTTACAAAGTAAGGGAAGAAAAACCAATCAAAATGAACTGCTGCAAAGATACCGTTAGCAATAATAATTGCTGTTGTTCGATTGATCCGTTCTATCAATCTTTCTAATCCAAGTGGCAAAATCTTTCTAAATAAGAATTCCTCTATCACAGGAGCAACCAATACAGGTATCAATACATATAAAAGATTAATTTCTATCTTTTGATTTACATTCGCCACATTTCCAGTTCCGATTGATAGACTCGCCTTTATGTATGAAAAAAGCAAACTGGACAAAATCGCTAGTCCAGTTGCTATTAACACCCATTTACTTTTTTGTAAAACTGCTTTCATAATCATTTTTTCTTCTCCCCTTACCTACTTGTCCTTGTATAAAAAAGTTCTTTACTAACAAACCGCATAATCATTGCATTTTCGCATGGGCAAAGTATTTTTTATCTATTTACACTTTTTTGTATGTTCCAATTCTATCCATCCGCTAGCATTTAGCTTCAGACACCCATCAAATTCTTCACCTGATTTCCTTTTCACTCCTTTGCTATTATAAGTCGCGATCTCCCAAACACGACTTAATAATAATGAAGTTCCTTCATCCAAGTTTCTGCCGAGTAGGTAATCTATACTAATCTTCTCGCTATGTACCTCCCCGTACTCAACTTCAATAATTTCTCGTGCTTTTTGCGTAAGTGTGTCTGCAATAGAAACCAAATTTTCCAGTCGTGGATTTTTGAGACCTAACTCCCAATTTTTCACCATCTGGTTCGAAACGCCAAGTGCTTCCCCAAGAGATTTTTGGGTGAATCCTAATAATTTTCTTAATAGCTTTAAATTTTTCATACCTTATGATTCAACCCTTCCTAAAAATTCATTAATTTCATATTGTTACTTTTTTATACAACTGTTTAACTGTATTTCTTTTGTCCTTGTATAAAAAAGGTCTTTACTAGCAAACCGCATAATCATTGCATTTTTGAATAAGTAAAGAACTTTTTTAACTATTTACATCCTGGTTATTTTTTTGCTGCAAATTCAAGATCTAGTCTCCCCGATGCTGTAAGTTTCAAGTAACCATCAAACTCTTTCCCTGATTTGCCTTTCATCTTCTTAATTAATCCTGTTTTCTTTCCTTCTAATAATTTCTTTGCATTTGCTTCTGAAATTTTCTTAGTTAAATATTCTCCTGGAATTGAGAATTTACACCCTTCTTTATAACCGCTGCACCCATAGAAAGTTTTACGATTTACAACTTCCTTCCCACATTTCGGGCATTTACCAACCGTATCTTTTGATTTCATTTCTTGAATTTTATTATCTATTTCCAGACCAGCAATGGACTTTGTAGCCCCTTCAATTAGATCCTTTGCAAACTTACTAGTTTGACTAACAAACACATCCTTAGAACCTTGTTTTTTACCGATTTTACGCAAATACCCTTCCCACTTTGCTGTCATTTCAGGTTTTGCTAACAATGTTCCCTGGACTGATTCACAAAGGATTTCGCCTTTTGGTGTAACGCTCACTTTATTGCGTTTCACTTCTATATACCCTTGATTTTTCAACGTTTCTATGATGCCAGCACGAGTCGATTCCGTACCTAATCCCTCTACTTCTTTTAAAATATCCTTACTTTCCTCATCTTCTACCGAAGTACCACACGTTTTCATCATGGTAATCAATTGACCTTCTGTATATGGTTTAGGTGGCGTAGTTACACCCTCTTTTGATTTTACTAACCCTTGGACAAATTCACCTTGTTTGACTACAGGTAAAAGTGATACTTTCTCTTGATCGTCCTCTTCCTCAACTTTATCAGTCACAAACAACTCTTTCCATCCTAAGGATTTTTCTGCCTTTCCTTTCGTAGTGAAAAACAGACCGTTCAAATCACTTGTTATAACTGTTTCTTCATACATATAAGGCGAATGGAACATATTTAATACACTTTTCAAAACTTCCATATATAAATTTCTTTGTTTATCCGTCAGTTTTGCAATTGTTTCTTTTGAAGGGACATTTTTAGTTAATACAATTGCATAGTGTTCTTGGACTTTTTTATTATCGACATAGCGCTTGTTTGCAGTTAATGAATGCGGTTTAAAATTCACACCTATAATGGACTGATAACCACTTAAATTGTTCTTTAAATACTCAAATTCACCCTCTGTAATGTAATTGCAGTCTGTACGAGGATATGTTACTAATTTCGCTTCATATAACTCCTGAATTCCTTTTAAAACGTCAGCTGGTGAATACTTATATTTTTTGTTGGCCAAAGCTTGCATAGAAGAAAGAGAGAATAATTTTGGTGCTTCTTGTTGTTTTGGTTTTACTTCTACAGATTTAATCATGCCTTGTTGACTGCTATTTTCAGAAATACTATGTTGCTGCAGCAAGCTCATTAATTCCTCTTTAGTGGCAAATCTCTCTTTATAACGTCCCATGTATACACCGTTTGGAGAAGTAAATTTTGCTTCTAATTCAAAGAAAGGCGTCGGCTTAAAGTTTTTAATCTCTTGTTGTCTCTTATTTATTAAGCATAATGCTGGCGTTTGGCATCGTCCCACACTGTAGACCCCTTGAACGCCTTTTTGACGTAAAAGGAGCGTATATAACCTACTAGCATTCATCCCAACAATCCAGTCACTAAGTTGACGAGCTTGCGCTTCCTCAAACATACTTTCAAAATCTTCTCCTGGTTTTAAATTTTGGAAACCTTTTTTTATTTCATCTACTTCTAAGCTATTAATCCATAGACGTTTAATCTTTTTATGTGTACATCCAGCTTCCTGAATTATCAACCTTGCAATTGCTTCACCCTCGCGGTCTATATCGACAGCCACGACCGTTGTTTCAGCTTCTTTCATTAATTTCTTCACAATATTAAATTGTTTTTTCTTGTCAGCGGATACTTTATATTCATAGCGTGATGGCAAAATTGGTAATTGTGATAAATCCCATTTCTCCCATTCCTGTTTATATTCTTGAGGAGACTTCAATTCTACTAGATGTCCATAAGCCCATGTGATATTTCCTCCACTTGGTAATAAAGAACACGGTGGAACATAAAAGTGACCATCTCTCTTTTCAACTTTCGGGAATGCTTCACAATATGCTTTTGCCTGATTCGGTTTCTCTGCTAGGATTAATACTGACACGATTTTAACTTCCTCTCATAAATATATTTTGTATAAAAAAAGGAGCAGCATTGACTATGCTACTCCTTGAAAACATCGTGAACATGTGTAAATGTGTATTTGTGTATTTGTGTACATTTACACATGTTCACATTTGAGATAAAAATAATATAGCACTATGCACTCCTTTTACACTAATAACTCTTAATTGACTTTTCGGTTAATAAATATATTTTTTTATCGCTTCTTCTATTGTTTCAGCAGCTTTTTCTTCTGAGTAATCTAAATAGGCTGGTATTACTTCACCGATATTTAATACCATTAAATCAAACCTTTTCCCCATACTTTCGTTATAAAAACAATGAGAATAATAAATAGGGATTTCATACAAAGTCCAGCCCTTTATATTAAAACCTGTCTCGTGTATATAAGTAATACAGTTGTGAAAACGAATCAGTGAGTCATCTTCAAAATTTTTTTTATTACAATAAACTCCACTTTCAAGCCCTTCAAAATGAAAAATATATTCCTCTATTTTTATCTTTATATAAACATTCAAACTATTTTCCAGTAATTCTTTTGCAATTTCTAACTTCTCCACTCAAATCTCCTCCTTTTAAATTTTGTATACAAAAAAGAGAGCAACATATCGCTACGTTACTCTTACTGTTTTTATTGATTCTTCGCTTTATATTACTATTCACTCTTCATTTACCTTCAATCAAAATATCAATTGCTCTCCAATAACTTTTTACAACAGCTACCGCTTCACCTTCTGAAGAACAAACTACAATTGCAGCTAAGTATTTTTTGCCATTGTATACACATATTTCAGCTTCCGAATATCTACTAATTTCTTCATCTTCTAATTCTCGATGAATCAAAAAACGATCATCATACTCTTTTTCAATTAAATAGTTAGTTGAATTTAAAAAATTATTTTCTACCCGATTTGGATAGTTCATTTCCTTTATTTCTCTTTCAAAAAAGTAGCTCTCTGTATTTACGATTAATCTTTTCTCATGTTTTGAGTACCAGGAAAAAACTTTAATCAGATCTTCCATATCCGTAATATGCAAAGGGTAGTGTCCACTACAATATTTATTCCCATCAGAATCCTCACTCCTTAAGAACAAACACCAAACTGGTTGTTCCTCGCTAGCCCTTACAATATATCCATAGTCTTCTTTATCAGAGTCATACAAATTATCTTCAATAATAAATTCCTCTAGTGTACCGTGTTCCAAATTCAGAGCATTCTTTTCTAATGGTTTTGGATTTAATACAAACTCATTTTTAAATAAGTAGTCCCTGTCTTTGTATAAATAACCTTCTGTATCTACAATTATTTTTTTATCTTGCTTAGAAAACAAAGAAAATACTTTTATCAAATCTTCTAGATTTATATTATTCAAAGGACAGTGCTCACCATAATATTTCTCCCCTTTAGCACCATCACGTTTTAAAAGGAAACACCAAACCGGAACTTCCTCACTATATCTTGCAATATATCCATACGTCTCTGATTTAGATACTCCCAAAGCCATAGAAAAATATTCTTCGATTGTTTCTACTTCGTTATTTTGATTATCATTTTCTTCAATTTCATGGACCCAATACGCACAGTTTTGTAAGGAATTATCAGTAGCAAAGAAATGACCATATTTCTCAATAATCTCATCAAATTCTTCTTTACTGATAAAATGACCTTCAGTAAATCCTACACCTACATCTTTTGTATAACCAACAACTTCATAATTGTCTCCCAGAATATCATGTGAGTAAAAATCAAACTTCTTTGTTTCAGAGTCATAAGCTATTCTTAATAGTCCTGACAAAGTTGAATCCGCTTCTTCAAAATATGTATATAAGCCATCTGAAGGCTTTCCTTCAAAAACTTTACCAAAACGAATTAACATTGAAATACCGGAAATAATCTCTCCTGTTTTTTCTAGAACAAATTCTTTTTTCGTTGTTAAGACTTTATCGTACTCTAATTGATATTTCATTTTCTTCTTCCTCTCACTAATAAAATTTTGTATATAAAAAGGACAACATAACGCTATGTTGTCCTTTTTATCTCTCACGCCCCATTTGGCGCATATATGCTATTCGTCTAGCTTGATCCTTCTCTTTATATTCCTGGCACTTTTCTTCTAATTTTGAGAAGTCACAGCAAACTCCTTTTAAGAATTTCTGTTTATGTGAAGTTTTTCCTTTTACAGTTACATCTTTATATACTTTTTCTACTTTATTAGAAACTCGATCCATATTCTCTTTTAAAAATAAATACTGTTTTAACATCAAATTACCGTATTTAGGATCTGTCTCCATTTTTTCTGCTATATCAATTTCTTTACATTCTTTTTCAGGGACTGGAATCATATTATTGACCAATAAAACTCCAATGCGCTTCTCAGGATTATCTTTATCAAATAATTTTACACTGACCTGGCTATTAAAATTTTTATCATTACGTGATGTTAGAGGAACAAAATAATCATGGCCATTAATTTTTTCCAAGACACCTACATATGGTCTACTATGCTGTTCATCTTTATTAAAGGGTACTTTACTATCTGTTTCTCTTAGATAGTCTATATATTTAGTTGAAATAGTATAGAATTTAGGATTATCTTTATTAGCCAAATTTCTTCTCCCCCTAAAAACAAAAAAGTAGGAAGAAAACTCTCCCTACTTTTAAAATCCTTTTTTTGTGCCTACTACGGTAAGGCTACACCAATTTTTTGGTACTCACTACGGTAGAGTTACACCAATTTTTTTGCGCCTACTAAAGTAAGGCTACTCTAATTTTGTACTCTTATTATATGCAATTCACTGATAAAAATCAACATTTTCAACTTCATTTTAAAATTATACTTCTTTTATCTTTCTCTGCCCATTTGTTGTAAATAAGCAGTTCTTCTTCCCTGTTCTTCTTGTTTAGCTATGCGCTTGCATTCATCATTCCAATCCCATTTTTTCTCTCCCTCAGGAGCTTTAGGATATTCAGGTTTTATTACAACAACACTACCATCATTTTTCTCATAACGTAAATGTATTAATCTGTCCACAAAGGCTCTACCTGCATTATCATTGTCTACGCATAGTGATACACTATCAGGTTCATCACCAAGTCGCTCACGAGATTTCAAATAGTAATTAAATAATACTTGTGGTTTTAACCCTTCCATACTCACTAAATGTGTATCTTTAAGGTCATGTTTTTGTAGTGATGCATAACTCAACAAATCAATTGATGATTCAAAAAACTTTAAATTTCGAGGTTCACCATTTAGTACATTAAAGCCGTAGTTCGCTGTAGAGTTTTTTTGGATATTTTTCCACGCTCCACGTTTATATTTATCTGATTTAACCACGCCTTGCTCT
>WPCI01153460.1_pt1 | contig 15697 bp, 8 predicted proteins | sample 5399871 | NCBI WGS metagenome assembly WPCI01 (sample SAMN12869469, study PRJNA574797) | sludge metagenome | isolation source: wastewater treatment of pH7 | place: China:Beijing | collected 2019-05-20
GGCGGCTGCGGCGGCGTGGGCGGCGTCCAGCGCCAGGTTGACGTCATCGGCATCGGAGCGGGGGAATTCGCCACAGACCGCACCGGTCACCGGCGTGGTGTTGGTGAAGTGGTTGCCGTTGACCGGCGCGACAAACTGGCCACCGATGTAGTTGCCGTAACGTGGCTTGACGGTGAACAGGGCGCCTGGAGTACCGGGTTGTGCGTAGATCATGATGAATGCCTTTTTTGTTGTGGAGACGCCCTTGGTGCAGCAATGCCTGTACCAACTATAAAAGCTGCTTTTGCGACCAAAGTATTGTCTGACGACAGGCCGCACCAATACTGGCCGGTGCCGGGTGTGACCGGTTATCCGGCAAGGTATTTGTTATGTAAATGTCGACGGGGACTGGGTAAACTGTTCAAAAACCGGCAAACCTGCCTGTGCAGGTGTTCATTTTTTCAACAGGAGTACTCCTTGTGGACGGCTTCCTGCCCGACAAACTTGATGACTCGCTGATAGACAGCTCATGGCGACGCAGCCAGGGCCACGGGCTGCGGGCCGGTAGCCAGGCTGATTTGCGTTATCTGAGTCGTGGCCAGCTCAATAGCCGCAAGCAGCAATACCGGCAGGTGCTGGATCACCTGGAAGATTACACGGGTCTGTTCGAGCGCTGGCCGGGCTGCAAGCAGAGCCGGCTGATTTTTGCCGACAGCACCGGCTCTATTCTGCACAGCAGTGGTTGCCGGAGCTTTGGCAGCAAGGCCAGCCGCCTCATGCTGGAGCCGGGCGCCTGCTGGGAAGAGGCAGCCATGGGGACCAATGCCATTGGTACCGCGCTGTTCCGGCAGGCTGACATGCAGGTGCTGGGGGCGCAACACTTTCTGCAGGCCAACCATGGCATCAGCTGCAGTGCCAGTCCGGTATTTGACCCGCATGGCCAGTTGCTGGGCGTGCTGGACATTTCCAGTGACAGAAGCCGGCACGGCCAGAGCATGATGCTGGGGGCGCGATTGCTGGCGCTATGCGTTGAAAACGCACTGATCGCCGACCAGGCAGACACATACTGGTTGCTGAATCTGGCAGCTGTCGGTGTACACATGCAGCAACCCTGGTCCGGGCTGGTGGCGCTAAATGAAGCGGGACAAGTCATAGGTGCCAACCGGATTGCCAGACAATGGTTGCCCGCCCTGCAGACGGAGCGCCTGCTGGCAGAGCTGGTACCTGGCCAGATTACCCGCTGGGGCAAGGGGAGTGCTTTGCTGACCCGCAAGGTTGCCGGGGGCAAGTCACGGCCCGCGCGGCTAGCCGGGCGGTTGCAGCCGGTAGCACAACCCGGCGTGGACTCCAGGGCGCTGGCATTGCTTAATGCTGGTATCAGCCTGCTGGTCCAGGGCGAGACCGGAGTGGGCAAGGATCACCTGATACGCCAGTTGCATGCGCACAGTCAGCGCCGCAAGGGGCCGCTGGTGGCGGTCAATTGTGGAGCATTGCCGGCGGAGCTGGTCGAGGCCGAACTGTTCGGCTATCAGGCCGGGGCTTTCACCGGCAGTGATCGCAACGGTCGGCTGGGTTATGTGCGTGCCGCCGACAATGGCATTCTTTTCCTTGACGAGGTTGGCGAGTTGCCGCTGACGGCGCAAACCCGGCTGCTGCGGGTATTACAGGAAAAAAGTGTCACTCCGGTAGGCAGCCATGTGGCTGAGCCGGTTGATTTTCATGTGCTGGCTGCGACCAACCAGAATCTGCAACAGATGGTGGCCGAGGGGCGTTTCCGGGAAGACCTGTATTACCGGATCAACGGATTTTTGTTGCAGTTGCCACCCCTGCGCGACTACGGCTTTACCGAGTTCTGTGCGCTGGCTGAGCGATTGCTGGCGCAAACCGTGAGCGCGCCAGTGATGAAGCCCGGCGAGCAGCTGTTGCAGCAGCTGTTTGCCTGCCCGTGGCCGGGCAACATCCGTCAGCTGAAACAGGCGCTGGAAGTGGCGGTGATACTGGCCGATGGCGCACCGCTGACACTTGAGCACTTTCCCGGCCTGCAGCCGGCTGTGCGGCAGGACTCAACCGCAGGGGCGGTGCAGGGCAGCTTGCGGGAAAGAAACATCGCCCATGCCTTGCGTGTGCTCGACAGCCATCAGGGCAACGTCAGCGCCGCCGCCCGCGAGCTGGGCATCAGCCGCACCACGCTGTACAGCTACATGAAAGAGTGAGCGGTGTAGGTGTTGGCCCACTGTAGGTCCGGATTTATCCGGACAGAGCCCGACAACGCCGGGCCACATGGATGTGTGTGCGAATAAATTCGCACCTACAGGGGCCGGGTTGCAGAATCCACATGTGCGCACAACAAAACGGCCAGGCACAGGCCCTGCAGGACCCCTCAAAGACTTACCAGGAATAGATCTGCCAGGACGGAATGCGCAGCTCGGGCTTGCCCGAGTGGATGAAGGCATCCTCGCCATCGGCACGCACCAAAAAGTATGGTTTACCCTTTTCCGGGATGACCTTGACCGCATACAGAAAACCGTTGATGCGGTATTCCTCGATGGTTTTGTCGCCCTGTTGGGTAATGGTCACCTCCGGCTCGCCGGCCGGATTGTCATCTGCCGCCAGGGCGGGAGCGGTGTTGAATGCCAGCAGCATGGCCAGCAACAGTGATGAAAGAATATTACGCATGGCAAAACCCTCCGGAGCGGCGAAAGCGCGACAGCCGGTGGCTGCCGGATGAAAGCGGGCAGGTCTGCACGCCGTGTTTCTAGTATAGTCTGCAACCAGCAGGCACGTCAGCAGCGTTTGTTTGCCGCACCCGCTGCGACTGCGCACCTATTCAATACAAGGGGTCAAACTCAAGATGTCGGATGCACCACTGGTTCTGGTTGATGGTTCTTCTTATCTGTATCGCGCCTACCACGCGCTGCCACCGCTGACGACATCGACGGGGCAGCCGACCGGTGCGGTCAAGGGCGTGCTCAACATGCTGCGCAGCCTGCGCAAGGACTATCCGGCCAGCGTCATAGTGGTGGTGTTCGATGCCAAGGGGCCGACCTTCCGCGACCACATGTTCGAGGAATACAAGGCCCAGCGCCCGCCGATGCCGGATGACCTGCGCAGCCAGATCGAACCGCTGCACCAGTGCGTGCAGGCGCTGGGTTTCCCGCTGCTCTGCGTGGAAGGTGTGGAAGCGGACGACGTCATCGGTACCCTGGCGCTGCAGGGCGGCAACAATGGCCAGCAGGTGGTGATCTCCACCGGCGACAAGGACATGGCCCAGCTGGTCACCGAACGGGTCACCCTGGTCAACACCATGTACCGCACCGCCACCGATATTGCCGCCGTGCACGAGAAATACGGTATTGGCCCCGAGCTGATCATCGATTTTCTCGCACTGATGGGTGATAAGGCCGACAACATTCCGGGCGTGCCCGGGGTGGGCGAGAAGACCGCCACCGGCCTGCTGCAGGGGCTGGGTGACATGGATGCCATCTACGCCAATCTGGACAAGGTGGCGGAGTTGCCGATTCGTGGCGCGAAAAGCTTGGGCGCAAAACTGGAAGAAAACCGTGAAGTGGCCTATTTGTCGCGCCAGCTGGCCACCATCAAGACCGATGTCGAGCTGGAAGGTTGCGCTGCCACACTGGCCATGCAACAGCCCGACTATGCGCAGCTGCGCGAGCTGTACCAGCAGATGGAATTCAGAAGCTGGTTGAACGAGGTGGAACAGGAAGCAGAAGAGGCCGGCGAACCGGTTGCAGCGGCTGAAGAACAGGCCGAGGCCAGCTACAGCACCTTGCTGGAATGGAGCGAGCTGGATGCCTGGCTGGAACGCCTGCAAAAGGCGCAGATCTTTGCTTTCGATACAGAAACCACCAGCATCGATGCCCAGCAGGCGCAGCTGGTCGGCATGTCATTTTCCATCAAGCCGGGCGAGGCCGCCTATTTGCCGCTGGCGCACAGCTACATGGGCGTGCCGCAGCAGCTGCCGTTCCAGGAAGCGCTGGAGCGCATGCGCCCGCTGCTGGAAAACCCCGACATCATCAAGGTGTGCCAGAACGGCAAGTACGACATCAACGTGCTGTACCACCACGGCATCAATCTGCAGGGCGTCCTGCACGACAGCATGCTGGCGTCCTATGTGCTCAACTCGACCGTCACGCGTCATAACATGGACGACCTGGCGCAGCACTATCTGAACCGCACCACCATCCCCTTTGAAAGCATTGCCGGCAAGGGTGCCAAACAGCTGACCTTCGACCAGCTGGATCTTGCGATGGCCGCACCCTATGCGGCGGAAGATGCCGACATCACACTGCAGCTGCACAGCGCCCTGCAGGAAAGACTGGACGAGATCCCGTCGCTGGCCAGCGTCTATCGCGATATCGAGATGCCGCTGATGCCGGTGCTGGCGCGTATCGAGCGTACTGGTGCGCTGGTTGATGCCAACCTGCTTGGCCGTCAGAGCCAGGAGCTGGGCGACAAGCTGACCGCCATCGAGCGCGAGGTGTTCGAGATTGCTGGCCAACCATTCAACCTGGCCTCGCCCAAGCAGCTGGGCGAGATCCTCTATGACAAGCTGGGCCTGCCGGTGCTGGCGAAAACCGCCAAGGGCCAGCCCAGCACCGCCGAAGCCGTGCTGCAACAATTGGCTGATGACGGCCATGAACTGCCGGTGCTGCTGATGGAATACCGCAGCCTGAGCAAGCTGAAAAGCACCTACACCGACCGCCTGCCCGAGCAGGTCAACCCGCGCACCGGCCGCATTCACACCAGCTACCACCAGGCGGTTACCGCCACCGGGCGGCTGTCATCCAGCGACCCCAACCTGCAGAACATTCCGGTGCGTACCGCCGAGGGGCGGCGTATTCGCCAGGCCTTCATCGCGCCGCCGGAGCACGTGCTGGTGTCGGCCGACTATTCGCAGATCGAGCTGCGCATCATGGCCCATCTGGCGCAGGACTCCGGCCTGCTGGAAGCCTTCCGTAACGACCGCGACGTTCACAAGGCCACCGCTGCCGAGGTGTTCGGCGTGCCGCTGGACGAGGTTTCCAGCGATCAGCGCCGCAACGCCAAGGCGATCAACTTCGGCTTGATCTACGGCATGAGCGCCCATGGCCTGGCCAAGCAGATCGGCACCGACCGTGTGCAGGCGCAGGCCTATATCGACCGTTACTTCGTGCGCTATCCGGGCGTGCTCGACTACATGGAGCGCACCCGCAAGCAGGCCGCCGAGCTGGGCTATGTCGAAACCCTGTTTGGCCGTCGCCTCTATCTGCCCGAGATCAAGGCGAAAAACCCGATGATCCGCCGCGCCGCCGAGCGCACCGCGATCAACGCGCCGATGCAGGGCAGTGCAGCCGACATCATCAAGCGGGCGATGATCGAGATCGATGCATGGCTGCAGGGCTCCGGCCTGCGCGCGCAAGTAGTGATGCAGGTGCATGACGAGTTGGTGCTGGAAGTGCATCGAGACGATGTCGAAAAGCTCAAGGAAGGCCTGATCCCGCGCATGAGCGCCGCAGCCGAGCTGGATGTGCCCCTGCTGGTGGAAGCCGGAGTTGGCAATAACTGGGACGAAGCCCACTGACGTCCGGACAATTGGCATTCTGCGCTGTTGTAGGTGCGAATTTATTCGCACAATTGCGCAGCGTGACCGGGTTTCTTGTGGGTGCGAATTTATTCGCACAATAGTGCAGGGTGGCCGGATTTCTTGTAGGTGCGAATTTATTCGCACAATAGCGCCAGTTGTTCGTGTGCGAATGAATTCGCACCTACAGGTGTGGTGTTAAAACCGGCCTGCCCGTAATGCAACCCACCGCCATTTCGCTGTGACGGGAAGCGTGTTCAGGACAACGGTTTACAGGCCGGGCTTTGAATGTGCAGTTTTTCCGTGCCCGGGGTTTTCCGGCTATCTCAGTTTTTTGCAGAAAAATTGAACTTCTCCCGCCGGAGCTGTTCTCATCTTGTGTCTGCTTCTGGCAGACAGTTCTCTCCGAACAGATGCGATGAGTTAAGTTGGCAGATCCGCAGTGTTTTCCCTGTCACTGCGATCCTTGAACTCCGGACCACGCCACTCCCCCGGCGGTATCCGGAGTTTTTTTTGCCTGTGTTGTGTACTTAAGTCGCAGCTCTTATTTATCCCTGTATTTTTCGCTTCGTTCATGTAGTATGAAACACTTTGCACTACATGGCTTCCCGGCCATGTTTTTTGAGGCTTTCATAGCAGTGAGTGAGGCAATAATGACCGAACGCGTACAAGTAGGCGGCTTGCAAGTCGCCAAAGTCCTTTATGACTTCGTGAATGAACAGGCCATCCCCGGCACCGGCCTTGACGCCGGCAAGTTCTGGGAAGGTGCTGCACAGGTGTTCAAGGACCTGGCACCGAAAAATCGCGCCCTGCTGGAAAAACGTGACGCCTTGCAAGCAAAAATTGACGAGTGGCACCTGGCACGCAAAGGCCAGTCCCACGATGCAGCGGCATATAAAGCCTTCCTGCAAGAGATTGGATATTTGCTGCCAGAAGCAGCGGATTTCCAGGCCAGCACACAGAATGTTGACGAAGAAATTGCGAGCATGGCCGGCCCACAGCTGGTGGTTCCGGTAACCAACGCACGTTTTGCCCTGAACGCGGCCAACGCCCGCTGGGGTTCCCTGTATGACGCGCTGTACGGCACCGATGCCATCAGCGAGGAAGGTGGCGCTGAAGTCACCAAAGGCTACAACAAGGTGCGTGGCGACAAGGTCATCGCCTGGGGCCGCAACTTCCTGGATACCGCCGTGCCACTGGCTGCCGGCTCCCATGCCGATGCTGCCGGTTATCGCATCGAGGGCGGCAAACTGATCGTTGCCATGAAAGGCGGCAGCAACAGCGGCCTGCGCAACGATGCCCAGCTGATTGGCTATAACGGCGAAGCAGGTGCACCCACGTCCGTGCTGCTGAAGAACAACGGCCTGCACATCGAGATCCAGATCGATGCCAACAGCCCGATTGGCCAGACCGATGCCGCCGGCGTCAAGGACATCATCCTGGAAGCCGCCATCACCACCATCATCGACTGTGAAGACTCTGTCGCTGCCGTGGATGCCGACGACAAGACGCTGGTCTACCGCAACTGGCTGGGCCTGATGAAGGGCGATCTGGCCGAGAGCGTAACCAAGGGCGACAAGACCTTCACCCGCGCCATGAACCCGGATCGCGAATACACCGGCCTGAACGGCGATAAAGTTGTTCTGCATGGCCGCTCCCTGCTGTTTGTGCGTAATGTTGGCCACCTGATGACCAACCCGGCGATTCTCGACGAGCAGGGCAACGAGCTGCCCGAAGGCATCATGGACGGGCTGTTCACCGGCCTGATTGCCCTGCACAACCTGAACGGCAACACCAGCCGTGCCAACAGCCGCAAAGGCAGCATGTACATCGTCAAGCCGAAGATGCACGGACCGGAAGAGGTCGCCTTCGCCAACGAGCTGTTTGCCCGTATCGAAGACGTGCTGGGCATGCAGCGCAATACCCTGAAAATGGGCATCATGGACGAAGAGCGCCGCACCACCGTCAACCTGAAAGCCTGTATCGCTGCCGCCAAAGAGCGTGTGGTGTTCATCAATACCGGCTTCCTCGACCGTACCGGTGACGAAATCCATACCTCCATGGAAGCCGGTGCGATGGTGCGCAAGACCGCCATGCGTGGCGAGAAGTGGATTGCCACCTACGAAGACTGGAACGTGGACGTTGGTCTGGCCACCGGCCTGCCCGGCAAGGCACAGATCGGTAAAGGCATGTGGGCCATGCCGGACCTGATGGCAGCCATGCTGGAGCAGAAGATCGGTCACGTGAAGGCCGGTGCCAACACCGCCTGGGTTCCATCGCCGACTGCGGCCACCCTGCACGCCACCCACTACCACCAGTACGACGTGTTCGCCCTGCAGCAAGAGCTGAAGACGCGCCCGCACGCCAACCTGGACGACATCCTGACCATTCCGCTGGCCAAGGACACCAACTGGAGTGCCGAGGAAATCCGCAATGAGCTGGACAACAACGCGCAAGGCATCCTGGGTTACGTTGTACGCTGGGTCGAGCAGAGCGTCGGCTGTTCCAAGGTGCCGGACATCAACGATGTCGGCCTGATGGAAGACCGCGCCACCCTGCGCATTTCCAGCCAGCACATGGCCAACTGGCTGCGCCACGGTATCGTTACCGAAGAGCAGATTGTTGAAGCCATGAAGCGCATGGCCGAGGTGGTTGACCGTCAGAACGCCGGTGACCCCGAGTACCGCAACATGGCGCCGAACTTCGACGACAGCATCGGCTTCCAGGCCGGTCTGGAGCTGGTTCTTGAAGGTCGCGCCCAGCCCAATGGCTACACCGAGCCGGTCCTGCACCGTCGCCGCCGCGAGTACAAGGCCAAAAACGGCCTGTAATCGCCGGTTGCACATGCAGTAATCAAAAGCCGCCCGCAGTAATGCCGGCGGCTTTTTTGTGCCCGTGCGCTTTGCACCTGTAGGTGCGAATTCATTCGCACATGCTCTTATGCTGCCCGGCTGCGCCGGGCTTGTTCGAATAAATTCGAACCTACAGATACTCCTCGTACAAAAGCCGGCATGATCCCTGGCGGCACCAATATGATTTCAAAGCCTTGCAACTTACGTCCAATGGGGCGCGCTTTCATTGATGCGTAGCATGTCGTCGTTATGCGTGGAGGAAAGCCAATGAGCCGTCAGGATGCCTTTGCCAAGGCCGGTCGTGATGCTGTGCAACAAAACATTCAGGGTACGCTGGATTTTTTCCGGCAGTTTCCGCCGTTCGACGCCATGGAGCCCGCCGAACTCGGTCTGCTGGTAGAAAATTGCGTGCTGCGGTTTTATGCCCAGGGCGAGAGCGTGATCAGCCCGGCTGACGGCCCGGTCGAGCACCTGTACATCATCAAGCAGGGGCGGGTGTATGGCGAGCGTAGCAAGGGCCAGGACGTCGGTGACGAGACGATCTTCGAACTGGGTGTCGGCGAATGCTTCCCCATGGCCGCCTTGCTGGGTGAACGGGCGACACGCACCCTGCATACGGCGGACGAGGACACCTTCTGCTTTTTGCTGACCAAGGACGCCTTTGTCAAACTGATGTCACGTAGTGACACCTTCCGTGATTTTTGTGTACGTGGCATCAGCAGCCTGCTCGACCAGGTCAACGTACAGGTGCAGAACCGCGCAGCAGAATCCCTCGGTTCGCAGATTTCCATGGATACACCACTGTCCCAGCTGTCATCGATGCGCGAGCCGGTCACCTGTCCGGCATCGACTCCGCTGCATGAAGCGGTCCAGACCATGCATGAAACCCAGGTTGGCAGCATCATGATCGCCAACGAACTGCTACAGCCTCAGGGCATCTTCACCCTGCGTGATCTGCGCCGGGTGATTGCCGATCCCAATACCGACCTGCGCCAGCCGATGCAACAGGTCATGACCCCGAATCCGTTCAGCCTGTCACCGGACGCCACCGCTTTTGATGCCGCCCTGGCGATGACCGAGCGGCACATTGCCCATGTCTGTCTGGTGCGTGACGGCAAGCTGGTCGGCATGGTATCCGAGCGTGACCTGTTCTCGTTACGCCGGGTCGATCTGGTCAGTCTGGCTCGTACCGTGCGTACCGCGCCCAGTCTGGAAAAGCTGGTGCAGATGCGCCAGGACGTGAAAGCGATGGTTGAGCGCATGATTGCCCATGGTGCCAGCCCCGAGCAGGTAACCCGGCTGATCACCCTGCTTAACGATCACACCAGCTGCCGGATCATCGAGCTAGTGCTGGAAAAACACGGCAACCCGGACATCAAATTCAGCTGGATGGTGTTTGGCAGCGAGGGTCGCAAGGAACAGACCCTGCATACCGACCAGGACAATGGCATCCTGTTCGAGGCGGCCAGTATCGAAGAGGCCAATGCAATCCGCCAGAAGCTGTTGCCGATCGCCCGCGAGATCAACGTGGCGCTGGATGATTGTGGTTTTACCCTGTGCCGGGGCAACTTCATGGCCGGCAATGCCGAGTTCTGCCTGTCACGCCGGGAGTGGCTGGTCCGTTACCAGAAAATGATGCGCGACGCGACCGCACAGAACATGCAGTTTGCCGGTGTGCACTTTGACCTGCGCTGTATTTGGGGGCCGGAGCAACCCTGTGTCGAGCTGCACCGCCAGGTGGTTGCCATGGTTGCCGCTGATAGCGTCTTCCAGCGTGTGCTGGCGGAAAGCGCCCTGCTCAACCGCCCGCCACTGGGCGGGCTGTTCCGCAATTTCACCCTGAGCAAGAAGGGTGCCGAAAAAGACAGCCTCGACCTCAAGGTCAAGGGGCTGGCACCCTTTGTCGAAAGCATGCGGGTGCTGGCCCTGAGCCAGGGTATCGAAGCCACCAGTACGCTGGAGCGCATCCGCCAGCTGGTGGGACGTGGCATCATCGACCGGCTGGATGGCGACGCTTATGCCGAAGCCTATCATTTCATCCAGCTGATCCGCATGCAGCAGCATCACCAGCAGGCAGCCCAGGGGCTGACCTATAGCAACCTGATCTACCCGGACGAGCTCAACACTCTGGACCGCAGGATCTTGCGCGAGTCGTTCCGTCAGGCACAGCGAATCCAGAACAGCCTGGCGCTCAGGTACCAGCTGTGAGCCTGCTCAAGTGGTTGTTCCGTCGTCCCGAAGTCAACCAGCAGGACCAGCAGCGCTTGCAGGCATTGCCGGCGGCAGCGATGCCGGGCGAGCAATTGTTGACGCAGCAGCGTTTTGTGGTGGTTGATCTTGAGGCGACCGGCCTGCATACCGGGCGGGACAAGATACTGTCGATTGGCGCGGTTGCCGTAGAGCACAACGGCATCGCGATGGGCCAGCAGTTCGAGCGTACCCTCAAGCGCCGTGAGGTCAAGGTCAACGAGGCGGTGCTGATTCATCAGATCGCGCCCAGCGAGCTGGCCACCGGCATTCGGCCCAAGACCGCACTGCTGGATTTTCTTGAATTTGTTGATGATTGCCCGCTGGTGGCGTTTCATGCCGGTTTTGACCAGCGTCTGCTGCAGCGGGAATTGAGGGACTTTTTTGGCTACAACTTCAAGCATCCCTTCTTTGATCTGGCCGAGGTTGCACCGCTGCTCAATCCGGATCACTGCATGCGCCAGCCGCGCATGGATGACTGGATCGACTACTTCAAGCTGAACGTGATGCAAAGGCACAATGCAGCAGCGGATGCGTTGGCCACCGCCGAATTGCTGCTGATTTTCATCAACCAGGCACAGAAACAGGGAATCCTGACCCTCAAGCAGCTGGACACAGCCTTGCATAACTGGCGCCGGCGCCAGGGCAGCAGCATGTAATCAGCCTGTATTTTTTCTCCGGCCTGCCGATAACCTGATGCGAGAATGATATCAGGGCAATGCCCCGGAGGTTATGGCAATGCACATAGTTGCCAGTGACGGATTGCAGTTCCGTACCGAACATTCCAAGGTGTTTGGCCGCGAAGTCAGTGAAACGCTGGACTTCAGCAGCGGCAACCAGCGGATTCAATACCAGCGCCACGAGCGGGAAACCTTTGCCAGTGCCGAGTTGCGTGAAGCCTCGGTCAGTTTCGGCGAGCCGAAAATTTCGCGGCAGGCGCTTGAGCGCTATGCCGACAGCCTGCCAGCGGCTAGTGCCAGCACTGAAGAAGAAAATCTGCTTGATTTTGATCTGGATGAGGCCGAGCTGGGAAACCTGCGCCTGTTGTTGGCCGCTCTGGCACGGCTTAATGGCGAGTTTGAGCGCTTTGCCGGCATGTACGAAAGCGCCGTCAGCAGCCATCAGCTGGGAGCCTCACTGGGCTCTGCTGGCAGCACGGCAGCTGTTGCGCCTGCCGCACGGGGTGGTGCGCCAGGCGCATCCCTGAGCTACGACTACCACGTCACCCAATGGCAGGAAGAACAGCTCAAATTCAGCGGCTCGGGGCAGGTAACCACCGCAGACGGCCGCACCATCGATATGAGCCTCGAGCTGCAGATGCAGCACAGCCAGTACAGTCACGAATCGGTCAGCATCCGCGCCGGTGCCCGCCTGCAGGACCCTCTGGTCATCAACTATGGTGGTAATGCCGTCGGCCTGACCAGCCAGACCATGCAGTTCGATCTGGATGCCGATGGCCGCAAGGACACACTGGCGATGCTGGCCAATGGTAGCGCCTACCTTGCGCTGGACAAGAATGGCAATGGCAAGATTGACGATGGCCGTGAACTGTTTGGTGCCATCACCGGCAATGGCTTTACCGAGCTGGCTGGCCATGACGATGACGGCAACGGTTTCATCGACAGTGGTGATGCGGTATTCGAGAGCCTGAAATTGTGGATTCCCGACCAGAACGGCCAGGGCCGGCTGATCGGCCTGAAGGAAGCCGGCATCGGCGCACTGGCGCTAAAGCATGCCGAAGGCGGCTTTGACCTGATTGCCAATGGCGAGCTGCAGGGCCAGGTGCGTAGTACCGGGCTATTCCTCTTCGAAGACGGCCGGGTCGGCAGCATGCAGCAGATTGACCTTGTGATGTGAGATCCGTAGGTGCGAATTTATTCGCACACCCGCACAACGTCATGTGTGCGAATGAATTCGCAGTTGCGTGCGGCTGCCGGGATATTGTTGTAGGTACGAATTTATTCGTACATGAAAGCGGCTCGCCGGTACTGTGCGAAGGCGGCTCGCTGGTATTGTGCGAATGAATTCGCACCTACATTTTTAGCCCCACTGTTCCATGTATTGGTCAAAATCCATCTGTGGCTCGGCCTCGATGGCCTGCTGGGCGGCGATGGAATCGGTTGCCAACTGGTGATAACGGGCCCGAATATCCTCGTCCAGCGGCATGCTGCGCAACCGGTCGGCATGCTCGCGGCTCAGTTGCAGGGCCAGCTCGGCAAAGCTGCAGTTGCGCTGGCGCATGTTTTCCAGCACCTGTGCCGAAGGCGTCAGGCTGGCATCGTCCAGTCGCGCCCGCAGCGGCGCCAGGCTCTGCACGTGCCCGTCGGTGCCATAGGCGCGGTCGAGCAGTTCGGCACAGGGCTGAATGGCATCCAGCAGCTGCTGTCCCCAGTCCGCCAGCGCCACTGGCTGGCCATTGTTGTCCACCAGTTGCAGGCCCGGCTCGCGGCCACGGTTGACCACATCCATGAAGTTCTGGCGGATCTGCGGGCAATCGTTGCCAGCCAGCAGCGGGCTGTCCTCCAGGGCGCAATACAGCAGGAAACTGTCCATGAAGCGTGCCTGCTCAAGGTCGATGCCCAGCGGCAGGAAGGGGTTGATGTCGACGCAGCGGGCTTCCACGTACTGGATGCCGCGCTTGATCAGCGCCTCCACCGGACGCTCGTCACCCTCGGTGATGCGCTTGGGACGGATGGTCGAGTAGTACTCGTTCTCGATCTGCAGGATGTTGGTGTTGATCTGCTGCCACTGCCCGTCGGCATCATGGGTGCCCATGGCGACATAGCCGGGGTAGGGGGTGCTGACGGCCTTGAGCAGGCTGTCGGTGTAGTTCTGCAGGTTGTTGTAGCAGGGCGTGATGCCGGCCTGGGCGTTGCTCTGGTAGCCCAGATCGCTCATGCGCAGGCTGGTGGCCCAGGGCAGGTAGAAGGTCTCGTCATCGAAACGCTCGAGCTTGTGCCCGGGAATGTCGCGTACAAAACTGGCATCCACCGCCGGCGAGGCGCCGAACAGGTACATCAGCAGCCAGCTGTAGCGGCGGAAGTTGCGCGTCATGGCGATGTAGCGTTCGGACTGGTAGTCCTGCAGTGATTGCGCGTCACCGTCGGCCTGCTGCAGGCGCGCCCACAGCTGTTCGGGAATGGAGAAGTTGTAATGGATGCCGGCAATGCACTGCATGGTCTTGCCATAGCGCAGCGCCAGGCCGAGACGGTACAGATACTTGAATTTGCCAACCGTGGAGTCGCCATAACGGGCGATCGGGATATCCGCTTCCGGTGGCAGCCGGCAGGGCATCGACGGGCTCCACAGCAGCTCCTCACCCAGCACGCTGTGAGTGAAACGGTGGATCTGCTCCAGCTCGTCCAGTGTGGTGGCCGAGTCCGGATAGGCTTTGGTGATGAATTCAAGCAGGGGCTCGGCGTAGTCGGTGGTGATGCTGGCGTGGGTCAGGGTGGAGCCCAAGGCGGCCGGATGGCCGGTCAGGGCCAGATCGCCGTTGCCGGTCACGCGCAGGGATTCGCGCTCGATGCCATGCAGGCAGCCGCGCAGCAGTGGGGTGATGTCGCTTTGCTGCAGCAGCTGCAGACGCTGGGAATAGGTGGAATGCAAAGGAACTTCCTCGAATCACTACGGTGCCGGCTGCCACTGTACCAGCGAAGTGCTGCAGTGACAGCCGTGGCGGTTATTTTTTCTTGATTTTTCCGGCGTTGGCGAACAGTGAGGCCATGGTGCCGCAACCACTGTTTTTGTCGCTGGCGGGACGTGTGCGCGGGCTCTCGTTGCGCTGCCGGTTCTCGCGGGGAGGTCGCTGTGACGGGCTGTTGCGCGACTCGCCGGGCTCGTCCGACAGGCGCATGCTCAGAGCGATGCGTTTGCGTGGAATGTCCACCTCCATCACCCTGACCTTGACGATGTCGCCGGCCTTGACCACCGTGTGCGGGTCCTGCACGAAGCGGTCAGCCAGAGCCGAGATATGTACCAGACCGTCCTGATGCACGCCGATATCGACAAAGGCACCGAAGTTGGTGACGTTGGTGACCACGCCCTCCAGCAGCATGCCGGGCTTCAGGTCTTTCAGATCCTCGACGCCATCCTGGAAGGCGGCGGTCTTGAACTCGGGGCGCGGGTCGCGGCCGGGCTTGTCCAGCTCGGCCAGAATGTCGGTGACGGTGGGCAGGCCGAAGCTTTCGTCAGTGAACCGTTTTGGATCGAGCTGCTTCAGAAACGCCGAATCGCCAATCAGCGAACGGATGTCACGCCCGGTATCCTCGGCAATGCGCTTGACCAGCGGATAGGCTTCCGGGTGCACGGCGGAGGCATCCAGCGGGTTGCTGCCGTTCATCACGCGCAAAAAGCCCGCCGCCTGCTCAAAGGTCTTTTCGCCCAGCCGGGGCACCTTTTTCAGCTGGCTGCGGCTGGTGAAAGCGCCGTTGGCATCGCGAAACTCCACTATATTGTTGGCCAGTGTGCTGTTCAGACCGGAAATACGGGTCAGCAGCGCCGCCGAGGCGGTGTTCACATCTACCCCCACGGCGTTCACACAGTCCTCCACCGTGGCATCCAGCGACCGGGCCAGCTGCACCTGTGACACATCGTGCTGGTACTGGCCTACACCAATGGATTTGGGGTCGATCTTGACCAGCTCGGCCAGCGGATCTTGCAGGCGACGGCCAATGGACACCGCACCGCGCAGCGAAACGTCCAGCTCGGGAAATTCCTTCGCCGCCAGCTCGGAAGCGGAATACACCGAAGCTCCAGCCTCGCTGACCATGATTTTCTGCATGCGTAGCTGCGGCATGCCCTTGACCAGTTCGCCCGCCAGTTTGTCGGTTTCGCGGCTGGCGGTACCGTTGCCGATGGCGATTAGCTCCACCTGATGCTGCTGGCACAGTGCGCCCAGCGTAGCCAGACTCTGGTTCCACTTGTTCTGGGGTGCATGGGGGAAAATGGTATCGGTGGCCAGCAGCTTGCCGGTCTCGTCCATCACCGCCACCTTGCAGCCGGTACGCAGGCCGGGGTCGAGCGCCAAAGTGCGGCG
>WPCI01472584.1_pt1 | contig 15657 bp, 17 predicted proteins | sample 5399871 | NCBI WGS metagenome assembly WPCI01 (sample SAMN12869469, study PRJNA574797) | sludge metagenome | isolation source: wastewater treatment of pH7 | place: China:Beijing | collected 2019-05-20
CCCTGGTCACTGCGATCCTGGCGGTCGTCCTCAGTGTGTTCCCGGTACTCCTGTACGGCATCTGGACCGCGACCATGCCGAGGTCTGGGGGTGACTATGTCTGGATCGGTAGAACCTTCCACCCCTGGCTCGGCCTCGCCGCGAATGTGAATGCCACTGTCTGGTACACGCTCGGGAACGGTCTGCTTGCTTTCCTCATGGCCCAGAGTGCGCTGCCGACCTTCTTCGGCATCCTTTCGCGGGTCTTCGACAGCGAGACCTTCGCGCAATGGTCAGTCGACGTGATGTCGACGGGCTGGACCTTCGGCATCGGTGTTGCGGTGCTCCTCACCTGCGCCTTCCTCACTCAGTTCGTCAGCATGCGCCAAGTGATGAAGGTCGTCTTCGGCTTCTTCGTCGTCACGATGGCCGGCTTGATCGTCTCCATCCTGGTTCTCCTGTTCAGCTCACACACTGACTTCGTGAATGCCGTGACCGCGGCGGGCGGGGACTACGACGCGATCATCGCGGCCGCCAACGAAGCCGGGTTCAATACCAATGCGGCGTTCAGTCTCTGGGCATCGATTCTGGCGATACCACCGCTCTACCTGGCACTCGCCTATACCGTCGGGGCCGCCTACACCGGAGGCGAGCTACGCAAGCCGCAGGTCACCGGCATCGTCGCCCCGCTGTTCGCAATGGGACTGGTCGGTGGACTGGTGATCATCGCAACTGCCCTGATCGGGAGCGTGGTCGGCTTCGACTTCCTGCGGGCCGCAACACACCTTTCGAACATCGCCAGTGAGGCTTATCCGTTCCTCGAACCGGCCGGCTTCTTCATGTTCGTGACGATGCTCACCGACTCAAGCATCCTGCTGATCGTGATCGCTGTCGCCTTCCTGGCTGCACCGATGTCGACGATTCTGGCGACGGTCCTGTTCGCCACTCGAAACCTGTTCGCCTGGTCTTTCGATCGGATGCTGCCATCGGCGGTCTCCAAGGTGAACGAGCGCACCGGCACGCCGCTGCTGGCTCCGCTCATCGTGACCACGATCTCGACGATCTACCTCGCGTTCCTGGTCTGGGGCAGCCCGACCTTCGGCGAGGCACTCGGCGCGATTATCGTCGGTACCACGATCTCCTTCACGGTCACCGCGCTGGCCGGGATCGTGTTCGCGAAGCGTCGTCCCGACATGTATGAGGCTGCCGGTCTGCGCAAGTCGATCGGCGGGGTGCCCCTGCTGTCGGTGATCGCGGTCGGTGCCCTCGTCGTCTACGCGATCATGTTGTACTCGCTGTTGACCCAGGATGCGCTGGGGTCGAATGGTCCGAACGCGATCAGGGCCTTGATCATCGTGCTGGTGATCTCGGCGGTGCTCTATCCGATCGCACTCCTGGTGAATCGCCGTAAGGGAGTCGATGTCAGCCTGGTCGGGCGGGAGCTTCCCCCCGAGTAGGCAGGCGTGCAAAGAGTCATAGTAAAGAGAGGAACACCGGTTTGATCTTCAGCAAGAAAAAGCGTGGCAAAGGCAAGAGAATCTTCTTTGCCACGGACCTGCATGGGTCGGAACGGTGCTTCCGCAAATGGCTCAACGCACGTGAGGCGTACCAGGTCGAGATGCTGGTCATGGGCGGCGATATCGCCGGCAAGGCACTTGTGCCGATAGTCCAGACCGGCAGCTCGACCTGGGAAGCCGAGATCCGGGGTGAAACCCGCCATGTGGCCGACCAGGCGAGCCGTGACGAGCTCCTGCGCGAGGTGCGCATGATGGGCTACTACGCACTTGAGATAGATGCCGATGAAAAGGATGCGCTGGACGCGGATCCCGAGTATCTCGAGGCCACCTTCCGTCAAGTCATGGTCGACACCCTGGCCCGATGGATGGACCTGGCCGACGAACGTCTCCCGGAGGGCTTCCCGGCGGTCGCAATGCTCGGCAACGACGACTATCCCGAGCTGGCCCGGCCGATCATCGATTCGCGGTCGGTCTTCTACGGGGAGTCGGGAATCTTCGAGCTTCCCGACGGGACGGAGATACTCTCGATGGGCTTTTCCAATCCCACACCCTGGGATTCACCGCGGGAACTAAGTGAGGAGATGTTGAAGAAGCGTCTCGACTCGAGAGTCTCGGAGCTGAGGCGTCCGGAGAAGGCGATCTTCAACATCCATTGCCCTCCGTATGACACCCGGCTGGACCAGGCCCCGGCGCTGGACACCGATTTCCGTCCCAAGGCCGGCATGGACGGCGGGGTACAGCTGGCTTCGGTCGGCTCGACCGCGGTCCGCGAGTTGATCGAAGAGGTCCAGCCGGTGCTCTCGCTCCACGGGCATGTGCATGAATCGACCGGGGACGAGAAACTGGGCCGGACGGTTACCGTCAACCCCGGTTCGACCTACATGAGTGGGATGCTCAGAGGTGTACTGATCGAACTCGATTCAGACGGCGAGGTGAAGAGTTGGCAGATGACCGAGGGTTGAGCAAAGTCACCGAGGTAGACAGCCTGGTGGCTGCCTGCGAGCAGGAGGGAGTGGTCCTGCGCTTTCTCGGGGGTGTCGCGATCGCGATCAACGTGGGCAGGGCGGATTCACCGCACCGCGAGTTCAGCGACATCGACGGGGTGGTCGGCCGCAAGCATGTGAAGGGTCTGAAGAGGCTGCTCGATGATCGTGGCTACGAGGGCGAACAGCAGTTCAATGCGCTCAACGGAAACGAGCGTCTCATCTACTACGGACCGGTGGGAAAGCTCGACGTGTTCGTCGAGGAATTCAGGATGTGCCACCGGATCCCCCTCGGCGACCGTCTGTCGCTGGACAGTCCGACCTTGACAGCGGTCGACCTGCTGCTGACCAAGCTTCAGGTGGTCGAGCTGAACGACAAGGATCTGGCCGACATCGTGCTACTCCTGGACAGTCATGAGATCGTCGAGGACAGTGATCAGGGAATCGACGGCAAGCACCTCGGCGAGATGCTGGGCAAGGATTGGGGGCTCTGGAAGACGACCGGGTTGACCCTGGAGAAAGTCAGGCAGGCGGAGCCGTCCCTGGGGCCGAAGATCGATCGTCTCGAACAGATGATCGAAGGGGCGCCGAAATCGATGAAGTTCCGTCGCCGGGCGATCGTGGGCGAGCGGACCAAGTGGTACGACGAGCCGGAAGAAACCTGAGCCGGGTACCGGGCAGAGAACTACCGCCATTCGGGCGGCGGAGTTCGGGACCGACGTTTCCGCGATGATGTCGGGTCCGATGAAGAATGGATCCCGAATCGCGCCTCGCTCTGCCCGACAGGGTGACGGAGAAATCCCGCGCGGATCGACGATCGCCGACGTGGCGGAGCTGGCTGGGGTGTCGACCGCGACAGTCTCACGATTCCTGCGAGGCGAGACGGTCCGGCGCAAGGAGGACATCGCCCAGGCCATCGAGAAGCTCGGCTACACCCCGAACGCGGCGGCCCGCAATCTTCGTTCCCGTACCACCGACGCGGTCGCGGTAATCCAGCACGACATCACCAATCCCTATCTGGCCGAGGTGGTGAAGGGTGTACAGGCGGTCGCGCACGAGTATGGGTACAGCCTTTTCCTGGCGGAGGGGATCGATGAGCCGGCCAAGGCGATCAGCGGTCTGGCATCCCGGGTAGACGGTTTCATCCACGCGTCGGCGACTGACCAGGACGGCTCCCTGGAGGCGCTCACCCAGAGTGGCAAGCCCGCCGTGCTGCTGGAGTTCGAGCCGCGAGAAGAAGAACATGGATTCGACAGCGTCGTACTCGACGACGAAGGCGGATCCCGGAAGGCGATCGAATACCTGATCGGCCTTGGGCACGTCAACTTCGGGATCATCGCCGGTTCGATTGACAGCTCGGTCGGTCGTAACCGGCTGGCGGGAGCGACGCTCGCTCTGGAGGAAGCGGGCATTGAGGTGCCGCCGGAGCAGATTGAGATCTCGGACTTCAGCTGGGAGGGCGGATACCAGGCCACCGCCCGCCTGATGGGTCGGGCACCTGCGCCGACCGCGATCTTCGCAGCCAACAATCTCATGTCGCTGGGTTCGCTTCATTGCCTGCGGGATTTGGGAATCCGTATTCCCGGCGACGTGTCTTTCATCAGCTTCGATCCACTCGTATCGGGCCGTCTGTTCCGTCCTCCGCCGACCTATGTGGACCGGCCCCAGAGCGAGCAAGGCGCGCTGGCGATGCGGCTGCTGGTGGGGCGGATGCTGGGTCGGGTCGAGGGGCCGGTACGCAAGATCGTCATGGAGACTGACCTGGTCGCGGGGAGCTCCTGCGGCCCGCCGCCTGGTTTCCTGTCCCCGATGGAGTCCGGGGAGTGAGCTTTCCGGGACGGCAGGGTGTCCCGACCATCGCCGATGTCGCCGAGGAGGCGGGTGTTTCGGTATCCACGGTTTCCCGATATCTGCGCGGCTTTTCAGTGCGCCGGCCCGAAGAAGTCTCGGCAGCAATCGAACGGCTCGACTTTCGTCCCAACGCCGCCGCCCGCGGTCTGCGCCTGAAGTCGATGGAGGCGATAGCGGTGGTCGTGCATGACATCACCAATCCTTTCGCCTCGGCTTTGGTCCAGGGAGTGCAGTCGATAGCCGATACACAGCGGTTCAGCCTCTATCTGGTCGCGGGGGGCGATGACATCGAGGCTTCGCTCTTTGACATCGGTGCCAGAGTGGACGGGATCATCTGCGCCACAGCGACCGAGGGTTCTGGCGTTGTCGAAGCGCTGGCCAGGCTTGCCAAGCCGGTAGTGCTGGTCGAGTTCGAGCCCAGTGATCACCAGCATGGATTTGACGTCGTTGTGATTGATAACGAGAAGGGTGCCGAGAAGGCTGTTTCCTGCCTGGTCGAGCTCGGGCATCGGCAGATCGGGGTGATCGCCGGGCCAGATTGGATCTCGGTGGGGCGGGAGCGGCTCGCCGGTGCTCATGCCGCTGCTGCCGCTTCGCCTGATGTGAACCTCATAGTCGAGAGTTCCGACTTCACCGATGAAGGCGGCTACCGGGCCACTGCCCGGCTGGTGGGCAGGCCCGCCCGGGCTCGTCCGACCGCGATATTCGCTCCCAACAACCTGACGGCTCTGGGCAGTCTCCGTTGCCTGCGGGATCTGGAGATCGAGGTCCCGAAGGAGATTTCTTTCATCGGATTCGATCCGCTTCCCACCTCGGATCTAATGAACCCCAGCCCGACAACCGTGGACCGGCCAGAGACAGAAGTTGGGGCAATCGCGATGCAGCTCCTAGAGAAGCGGATGAAGGGAAAGGCGGAGCCCGACGCTTCCCGCGTGATCCTGGGTTCGAAGCTCGAGATGCGCGGTTCCTGCGCCTCTCCCACCAGGCTATCTCGGCCGGCTGGCCGGATTTCGTGATTTCGGCGGCCGATCCGGCTTCCGCCTCCGTTCCGACTCTCGACCCCGGCTCGAACCTTGGAGCGTTGCCGTTATCGGCGCTTCCGACCCTCCGTGAAGGCCGGGTTCGGAGTGATGCATTCCCGGGAGATGCCTTCGTGGTCAATCCGCGGGCCGGTGGGACCGGAGCGTGATGCTTAATCGGCCGGCGGCGCCGACGGTCTCGTCCATCGGAGCCAAAGGCGATCTGGACCTTCTCGCGATCCTCCCGAACGTCTGCTCGGCGGCGATGGCTCACGGCGCCGAGGCGGGGGCGAACACGGCGATCGACTGTGTCGGTGGCATGGTTGAGTCCGGATCGGAGTGGGCGAAGGCTGAGCGGGCCACCCTCGAGGCCGCCAGAGGGGGAGCTCCGGCTGCTCGGGCCGAACACCTCCGGCCTGGTCAATCTTCAACTGGCGATGGAGACAATGCGGCTAGGCCGCGTGTGAGCGGTCAGCGAGAACGGTCTACTGGGCGGCCCCACAGGATCAGACGACAGGAGAGAGAAAGAGCTCTCGGAGTTCTCTAGGGACAAATCGTCGCTTTCGTCGACCGAACCGCTTTCGGGGAGGTCTGAACTGACCGGTGTTTCGAAGGTATGACTTGGACGCAGAAACGAGGGTTCTCGGTAAGGGAACGAAGCACATCGGTGGGATTCCAACTCGGATGGTCCGGCTGTGGAGAAGAGGCAACCAGGTCCTCGAGTGGGCGCTGTCAGCAGAGCAGTAGGTACGAGACCTGGATGAGCAGGAACTGCTCGACCGCTCGGCAGATCAGCCGGTCGGGATATGTCAGTGGCGATATCCGCCATTCAGGAGATGACAAGATCGGCGAGCTCGTTGAGTCAACGGAGCACATCCGCGAAGTGATCGTGGTCGATGATGATTCGACCGACGGAACTTCCGATCGGGCCAGAGATGCCGGCGCCTGGCGCTGGTCAAATCCACTCCGTTGGGGCCCGCTGTCGCGAGGAATGCAGAGTTCCGGTCATCGATGAGCCACCACGTCGCGTTCCTGGATGCCCGCTGCGAACCACCCCGGTCGACCATCTGCTTCCGCTGCTGAGCACCGGTCAGGTCCACCTGGTCGCCCCCGCGTCAGGGGAGGACATCCAGTATCCGGTCCCGCGGATGGATCGAGAACTACTACCTTGAAGACTGTCCTTTCGACACAGGCCCTCATCTGAGCCTCGTCGGTTGCGGACACCCGGTTAGGCTCGTGCCTTCCGTAGCCATGCTCGTGGAACGGAACTCCTTCGATCTGGCCGGTGGCTTCGATGAGTCACTCAGATTTGGTGAGGGCGTTGATCTAGCCTGGCGGCTCGCGGGTCTCAGACCGAGCTGTCGAAACGAATTGGTTGTCTGGCTCCGGCACAGGTCGCGTGAATCGCTTGGAGGATTCCATTTCGCAGCACGTCCATCGCGACGGATCGGCAGTCGCACTCGATGCAAGGGGAACCCTGAACGGCTTGCCTCAGTTGGGGCCCAGATCTTCGCCGCGGTGATGGCCACGTCGCTGGCGGGCCCCGGGTCGCTGCTGGCTTCCGCCGGAATCACCGCTTTCAGGCTCTGGAGCTCGGGTGCTTCGATCGAGTTCGGTGAGGCTTTCTCGATCGATCTTGCCGGAGAGCTCACCGTCTCGGAACCGATGCAGCGGGTAGTAGCACGCGAATGGCTATTGCTGAGTTTCCTAGCGGCATCGTTCATCTGGCGTTGGAGGTTCTTGAGTCAGTTCTTGGACCAGTTGCCCCGATGAATGTCAGTTCGCGCCGCGTCTGGGGCGATGAATTGGGCTGCCCATCGTTGTGTCCACCATGTTGGGTCGGTCCCTATCTCTGACTGTTGTGCCGGAGGGGGCTGATGTGTCTATAGGCCACCTAGCGAGCCATCTGCTGAATTCTGGATGCTCCGATGGCAACGCGGCTGCTGGGAGGACTCTGGGCGGGGTGAACCAGGTGCCAAGCACGGCCGTGCTTGGTAGATAATTGTCTCATGCCGACCGCATTCATCACCGGCGCGGCCCGTGGAATCGGTGCCGCAGCAGCCAGAAATCTTTCCCGTTCCGGCTGGAAGGTCGCCTTGATTGACGCCGCGGGAACCGTCATCGACGCGCCCGGAGGATCACCTCTCTCGACGGCAAGCGAATTGAGGGACTCCGTCGCCGCGTGTGATGGACCTGAATCGATCGGCATCGCCGCCGACGTTCGCTCGCGTGACCAGACCTTCGATGCCGTCGCCCGGGCGAAGCGGGTCCTGGGTTCACCGGATGCTGCGATCGCCGCTGCGGGGCGGATCAGTTCCGGGCTCGCCTGGGAGACTGAGTCAGATATTTGGCAAGAGATGCTCGAAGTCAACCTGTACGGGACCCGGTACCTTGCGGAGGCCACCATTCCGGAATTCATCGAGGCGGCCGGGCGACGGAGCTTCGTAGCAGTTTCATCGGCTGCCGCTCTGACCGGTCTTGAGCAGATCGCTGCCTACAGTGCCGCCAAGAGTGCGGTAGTTGGATTCGTGCGGGCTCTCGCCGCTGACCTCCGCGGTACCGGTATCACCGCCAATGCGATCTGTCCAGGTTCGACCGACACCGCCATGCTCGAGGCTTCAGCTGCGATCTATGGTCTCGATTCGACTGAGGAGTTCGCAACGCACCAGCTTGTCGGTCGACTGCTACGGCCGACGGAGGTGGCGGCCGCGATAGCGTTCTTGTGCGGACCGGACGGTGGGGGGATCACCGGAACGGCGATTCCGGTTGACGGCGGAATGACCGCTTAGGCAATTCCCAGGTCGTCGAAGCCTTGGCCGATCAGGGCTTCGTGATCAGATCCCGGATCTCTGACCCAGACCGTGAAAGCGGACATCGCGGTGCCCAGTGCGGCGTACCCGATCACCACCGGTCTCAGATCGTTCGCCTCCAGACCTTCGCGATCAGCGACAAACTCGGCGACGACCTGTCGCCAGGCCTGATACCTGAGCATGGAATGGCCCTGGAGGGCCGGCACCGAAGTAATCAGATTCATCCGGATCCGAAGGTCTTCGAGTTGCTCCTCCGGATAGGAGTTCGAGGCGATTACAGCTCGTCTGATGGCAGTACTGACCGGCTCTCCTTCGGGCCCATCTTCGAGCTCCTCCCGGAGCCGGACGAGTACGGCATCGAAGTCGCCCCACACGATGTCGTTCTTCGACGGGTAGTACCGGAACAGGGTTCGGCGGCTGACTCCGGCAGCCGAGGCGATTTCTTCCATCGTGGTCTGCTCGAAGCCATGCTTCCTGAAAAGTTCCAGTGCGATCCTGCCGACTTCGTCCCGGTTCGTACTAGGAGGCCTGCCGGGCCGCGCACGGGGCGTATCTGCATCTTCTCCGGTAGTCACTGGTTCATTTCTTGGAATTTGGCACTGAGTGCGATAAAGTGACCGCGATCACGTATCCGACCGAACCTACAGGAGGTTCAAGATGATCGAGGAGAGTCCGGAAGTGACCGCCCCAGAGACCGCTGAACCGGTCGAAGAGGCAGAAGCCCTGGTCGAAGAAGAGCTGCTGGTCGAAGACGTTTCGATCGACGGCATGTGCGGCGTGTACTAGGTAACAATGGATTTCGAGGCCGGCCGCCCCTGGCGGCTGAATCCACAGGTGGCGCTGCGTCCCGAACCTTTCGGGGCGCTTGCGTACCACTTCGGTACCAGGCGACTCTCGTTCCTGAAGAGCCCGGCTCTCAGGGATCTCGTTGCCGAACTGGCCGAACATCCTTCGGCAGCCGAGGCGATGGAGGCAAGAGGGATCGGCGACTCGGACCGGCCCAGGTATGAGGCGGCTCTGGCAACCCTTGCCGGCACGGGAATGATCAATCAGCGTGAGCAGGTCGAGGCATGAGCGCCACGCCAGTTGCCGCCCCTGTGGGGTCCCTGGTCGACCAGTTCGAGCTGGGACTCGAAGCGCCGATCTGCCTGACCTGGGAGCTGACGTACGCCTGCAATCTCGCCTGTGTTCACTGCCTTTCCAGCTCGGGCAGGAGAGACCCTCGCGAGCTCTCGACCGAACAGTGCAAGGAAGTGATTGACGAACTCCAGAGGATGCAGGTCTTCTACGTGAATATCGGGGGTGGTGAACCCACCGTCCGCAAGGACTTCTGGGAGCTGCTCGAGTATGCGACCTCTCGCGACGTTGGAGTCAAGTTCTCCACCAACGGAAGTCGCATCGATGCCGAGCGGGCCAGATGGCTGGCGGCATCCGACTACGTCGACGTTCAGATCTCGCTTGACGGGGCAACCGCCGAAATCAACGACTTCGTCCGTGGCCCTGGTTCCTTCGACATGGCGATGAACGCGATGGAGAACCTCCAGGCTGCCGGATTCAAGGACTTCAAGATCTCGGTGGTCGTGACCCGCCAGAACGTCGGTCAGCTCGACGACTTCAAGGCGATCGCCGACCGTTTCGGCGCGCAACTGCGGATCACGAGGTTGCGACCTTCCGGCCGTGGAGCCGATGTCTGGGATGAACTTCATCCGACCCAACCGCAACAGAGGCAGCTCTACGAGTGGTTGATGAAGAACGGCGAGAACGTGCTCACCGGTGACTCTTTCTTCCACCTTTCTGCGTACGGCGAATCGCTACCCGGTCTGAACCTCTGTGGCGCCGGGCGAGTGGTCTGCCTCATCGATCCGGTCGGTGACGTCTATGCCTGTCCCTTTGCGATCCACGACGAGTTTCTCGCGGGGAACGTGGTAAGCGACGGTGGGTTCGCGCAGGTCTGGCGTGAGTCAGAATTGTTCCTCGAGCTTCGCAAGCCTCAGACCGGGGGTGCCTGCTCCAGCTGTCAGTTCTACGACTCCTGTCGTGGCGGCTGCATGGCGGCCAAGTTTTTCACCGGCCTGCCGATGGACGGCCCCGACCCCGAATGCGTGCTTGGAAACTCCGAGGAAGCACTGGCGTCGAGAGTTGCCGCTCCCCCCAAATCAGCCGTCGACCATTCGCGAAAGCGAATCGTCAACGGCGTTGAAACTCCCAACCCGCTGCCATCCCGCGTCTTCTCACCCGAGCGGATACCTGACCGCGCATGTGACGAAGACCCCCTGGCTGATTTCTGGGCCGGTACCGAGAAAGCGATGAACTGATGGCAAGCAGCAGGGACTGGTTCGAGTCCGTTTCGGAGGCAAGGAGGCTGGCTGGCAAGCGGCTGCCATCCTCGGTGTTCTCGGCGCTTCATGCCGGATCCGAAGCCGGCGGGACCCTGAGCGACAATGTCGAGTCTTTCGGGCGCCTCGGGTTGATCCCGAGAATCGCCACCGGCATCTCCGAACGAGAACTGGCCACATCGGTGATGGGTGAGGAGATTTCGATGCCGGTCATGATGTCTCCCACCGGGGTCCAGGCAGTTCACCCCGACGGGGAAGTCGCAGTCGCTCGTGCTGCCGCTGCCGCGGGCACGGCGATGGGTCTCAGTTCGTTTGCCTCGAAGTCGATCGAAGAAGCCGTCGAGGCCAACCCGTCGCTCTTCTTCCAGATGTACTGGATGGGCGATCGGTCGGACATGGAGCGTGTGCTGGAGCGAACCCGGACCGCAGGGGCCAAGGGCATAATCGTCACGCTCGACTGGATCTTTTCTCACCGTCGCGACTGGGGGAGTCCGGCGATTCCCGAGAAACTCGACCTGAAGAACATGGCGAAGCTTGCTCCGCAGGCACTCAGCCGCCCCCGGTGGCTGGGTCGATATCTGAAGTCGGGTTCGCTCCCCGATCTCGGAGTCCCGAACGTAGGCGAGCCGGGTGGAGAGGCGCCGACCTTCTTTGGCGCATACGGCCAATGGATGATGACCGGTCAGCCGAGCTGGGACGACCTCGCCTGGTTGGTCGAAACCTGGGGAGGTCCGGTGATGATCAAGGGGGTTATTCATCCGGACGATGCCCGGAAAGCCGTCGAGATTGGTGCTGCCGCGATCTCCGTCTCAAATCACGGAGGCAACAACCTGGACTCGACTCCAGCCTCCATTCGTGCCCTGCCTGGCGTCGTCGACGAGGTTGGTGGTGAGATCGAGATCCTTCTGGATGGAGGGATCCGGCGAGGCAGCGATGTCGTCAAGGCGCTCGCGCTCGGAGCCAGGGCAGTGATGATCGGTCGTGCCTATCTCTGGGGTTTAGCGGCCCGTGGCGAGTCAGGAGTCTCGAACGTTCTCGAGATCATGCGAGCCGGGGTAGATGAGACCCTGCTCGGCATCGGCAAGAAGTCGATCCACGACTTGGCCCCGAAAGACGTCCTGATTCCCGAGGAATTCACGCTGATCACGAACTGATGTCCCGACTCGCTGATGCCACCTGGGTCGATGCCGGAAGAGGCGGAACGCTCGTGGTGCCGGTCGGTTCGATCGAGCAACACGGTCCCCACCTGCCGCTCGGTACCGATGGAATGGTGGCCGAGGAGCTGGTGCGGCGCCTGGAAACGAATCACCCGGAAATCTGGGTAGCGCCCACCATCTGGGTTGGTGCGAGCGGCGAGCATCGGGATTTCCCTGGAACTCTGTCGATCGGGACCCCAGCCCTGACTACCGTGCTGGTCGAACTGGCGAGGTCGGCCGATCACTTCGATCGAGTGATCGCTGTCAACTGGCATGGCGGGAACGGAGACGCGCTGGCCGAGGCCGAGAGAATCGCGAGTGTCGAAGGCCGTGATCTGAAGATCTGGCGCCCCGACCCCGCGAGGGCGTTGAGCGAGGCGGTGAACGATCGAATTCCGGACCTTCACGCAGGCTGGCTCGAGACGTCGATAATTCTATCCCTACGCCCGGATTTGGTCCGGATGGACGAGGCGCTGCCCGGAAGGGTCGAATTGGTTTCCGAGTTAGTGGAGGCGATGAGGACCAGTGGTGTGCGGGCTGTCAGCGAGAACGGGGTTCTAGGAGACCCCGCAGGGTCAGATCCGGCGGTCGGTGCCTGCATCCTCGACTCCCTCTCTTCGCAGCTGATCGAGTTCTACGACGGGGCCCGCGACCGTTGAGTAGCTCTGTTTTGATCGAGTATCAGCTCGACCGGGATACCAGGGTTCTCGAAGGCGGATTGAAAATCGTCGGTGGCAGTCCGATGAGTGTCATTCGGCTTGGGCCCAGGGGCCGTGAGGTGCTCCTTCAGGCACTCCATCCTGAACACGTTCAGTTCAAGTACGCGGAGCGAGCCCTGTTGAGCAGGCTGGTTTCGCAGGGGCTCCTTCATCCCCGCTTCGGGCCCGTTCAGGATGCAGGCCGATCGGTTTCAGTGGTTATCCCCGCGCTACAGGAGGCCGATCGAATTGGGAATCTGGTCCGATCGCTGGGATATGCCGCGGAGGTAATCGTCGTCGACGACGGCTCTACGGACGGGACCGCCGACCGGGCAGCAGCGGCCGGAGCGAGAGTGATCCTCAATTCTCGATCTCTGGGGCCTGCCGCGGCCCGAAATAGGGGGGCAATTTCCGCCAAAAGCGATTTCATTGCTTTTCTCGATGCGGACTGCGAGCCACCACCGACCGACTGGCTTGACCGGCTACTGTCGTTCATCCTGAATGGCGCCGCCGACCTGGTCGCTCCCCGGGTGACCGGTGGCGAGAGCCGTGAGGGAAAGAACTGGATCGAGTCGTATGAGATCGACAACTGTCCCCTCGACATGGGGACCGACCCTTCCGTGGTCGGTCCCGGCCGCAGGGTCGGATACGTGCCGTCTGCGGCGATGCTCGTCGACCGGGTCATTTTCGAGCAAGCCGGCGGCTTCGACGAGTCTTTGCGATTCGGCGAAGACGTGGATCTGGTCTGGCGGCTCGTGAAGTCGGGCAGGAAGTGTCGGTTCGAGCCCGCGGTCCGGGTTCCACATCGCCCACGCGGATCGATCGTTGGAATCATGTCCCAACACTTCAGGTACGGCGGGTCCGCGGTCGCCCTCGACGCGAAGCACCATGGCGATCTGGCGCCCGCAAGGGGACGACCGAGATCTTTGATCGCAGCCCTCGCACTTCCGGCGGTCGGGCCGGGACCGTTGATCGCGTCGGCCGGTGTGAATGCCCACAGGTTTCGGGCAAGTGAAGTGCCCCTCACTGTCAGGCAGGCTCTTGCGGCGGGCATTGCCGGTGAACTGTCGGTCTCCGGATCCGTGCTGCGGGCGCTCTCGCGGGAGTGGTTGTTGCCCGGATTCGTGATCACACTGCTGACCCGTCGATGGGCACGGTTTCTCTTGACCGTGCTTTCGATTATCTGGCTTGAGGATGGGCGCCGAAGTAGTGGCCCGGCGAAGTTGGTCGCTCCGATTCCGGGCCTTGCGACGAGGGTCTCCTACTCGGCCGGTCTCCTCTTGGCGTCGCTGCGTCACCGTTCGGCAAGGGCTGTTCTACCTGGCACTTCGCACCCCGCCGGAAGGGCGAGTGATGACTGAATCGAATCGGGCCGCTGACGATCTGGAGATAAGGTCGGTCTTCGCCCGGTACGCGCCGTCGGTGGACCGACTTGACTGGGGGTGCTGCAGAGCTCCTACCACGATGATGCGGTTGAGGATCGCGAGCGTTTTTGGGGTTCGGTCGATGAGTTCGAGTGGGTCCGGAGCACGGTTGCCGACCTGGAACAGACCTGGCGCATATCGGCGTCCCACTGGTGGGTTTCGAGAATGTTCGGGCCACGGTCGAGACCTATTGCCTGGGAATCCACTGGAGCGAAGGGGAGGAAGGGCCGATGACCCGGGTGATTCCGGTTCGGTATGTCGACCGGTTCGAGGGCCGGCATGGCGACTGGAAGATAAGCCAGCGTGTGGCTGTGTGCGAGAGGGCTTTCGAGTCGAAGGATGTCGAGGCCGCGTTTCTCGGCCACGGATCGGTCAGGGACCACACGGACCCTGCCTACGGCTGACGGTGCCTTCGGAAGTGCCCGAAAGCACTGTAACTCTCGATGAGGAGCCAAGATTCGGAGATTTTCGCTTCGGCCTCGGAGTTTGGATGATCGAGGCACGAACCTTGACGATCGATATTCAGTGTGACAGACGGGGCTGCTGCGGTCGGTCGCGCGGCGGATCGTTTGACGGTACTCAAGGCTCAAACATTAGGTGTCAAGCAAACCCTGGGCAGACCCGAAATCGGAAGGATCTGGACTATGAGGGGCGGGGTATCGGTCGCCTGCTCTAGAGCTGTCGTTCAGCTCCACTACTCTGCGGCCCCAATAGTTGATGTGGTCTCCCAGCAAGCTGACAGCAGTCTCACAGTCTCCTTCCATTATTGCCTCCAAAATGGCTCGGTGCTCAGAAGTGAGTCGATCTTCTAGTCGGTCTTGATCGAAACTGAGCCGGGACACGTCGGCAATGATGGCTCTCAAGGCATCGTCAATGCCGGCTTCGACCAGGTCGAACAGGCGGTTTCCGGTTGATTTGACCAAGGTGATGTGGAAGCTGGCATCCATTAGGTGGTACTCCGATCCTGATCGTTCGCTCTCCATCCGAGAGACGATCTCGTCGAGTTCGGCCAGCGTCTCGGGGTTCCTTTGACTGGAGACGATTCGGACAGAAGATGTCTCCAGCATCAGACGGAACTGGATCAGCTCTGCCGGGGTGACATGGCGCAGGTCTACCAACAGCCCGAGTGATGTGGCAAAAGCGTTACCGGGCTCCGGCATCAGAACGGTTCCGTGTTCAGCGCCTCTCCTCACGCTAACGACACCCAGCGCCTCGAGTACGCGCATCGCATCCCGGATCGACGTACGGGAAACGTCAAAGCGCCGAGCCAACTCCCGCTCCGATGGGAGGCGGTCGCCGGGGCGGAGCTCCCCCCGGGACATCAATTCCCGCAGCCGATCGAGAATGACTTCGAAAGCACGTTTGTTGGGGATCGAAGGACGGCTGGTACTGTCGTTTTTTGTCGAATCGACGGCGATGGCAAGACTCTATCTAGCAGCTGGGAAAGTCTGAGAACGGCTTCGCGGCTTGCGTTAACTCTTGCCTTGGAGTAAGGTCCAACCAATGAGTGGAGAGTTGGTCGAGAACGCTGACCTGGCAGGGGCTGTAAACGAACTACTTCCTCGGTTGAGGGAAATCGTCGGAGAAGAGTGGCTTCTCACCGCAACTGACGATCTGGCTGCTTATCGGTCGGACGGCTTGCTGCAGTACCGCCAGAACCCAGGAGCAGTAGTTCTCCCGTCCGGTGTCGAACAAGTGCAGGCAGTGGTTCGGGCCTGCGCCGACTTGGGTGTTCCATGGGTGGCCCGAGGGGCCGGCTCTGGCCTCTCTGGCGGCGCTTTGCCTATCGGCGACGGCGTGCTTATCGCTCTGTCTCGATTGACCCGTGTGCACCAGGTCGACTT
>WPCI01261376.1_pt1 | contig 15580 bp, 21 predicted proteins | sample 5399871 | NCBI WGS metagenome assembly WPCI01 (sample SAMN12869469, study PRJNA574797) | sludge metagenome | isolation source: wastewater treatment of pH7 | place: China:Beijing | collected 2019-05-20
TTCGCAGCAATGCCTGAACAGTTTGCTGGGATACGTGAAATCATCAAGGAGAAAAACAAAGTAACTCGGCCGATCTTAACAGATGAAGAAAAAGAATTGATCGAGAACATGCTATTATGTTCCTTATTATCTGAAGAAGAAATACTAATTACATACTACGAAGACGGTTATTTACTCTCCAGCTATATGACTGTTGTTGATATTGACCAGCAAAATAGGTCAATCATATGTACCGATGCTTTTTATAATAATATGATTATCCAATTTGCAAATATAATTAATGTTAAATAAAAGATGTAGTATTATATACCACATCTTTTATTTAACACACTTCAAACTAAATTTAATATATAATTTTAAAATAAAAAATAATATATAGCATTAAACCAAATGCATAAATTCCACCTGCTGAACGAAATTCCTCTTCAGACATCAAGCCGTGAGCTAGTCTATTCCGAAGATTTTTTCCGCCTTTATTAACAAATAAGTATTGCAAGTCTTTTACTATATCCCCCCCTAAAACTTCCTCTAATTGCTCAATTTCCAATAAAACCCCCAATGATTTTTCCTCTTCTACAGAATCCTCTTTTGTACTTGTCACACTCACACCAATTTGTTTAAGAAAATAACGTATTGAGTTTTCAAATTGTGGTATTAGTATTGATAAACTAGTAATATAATTGTTTTTTAATCCTTCTCGTATTCCACTAGCAACCATTACTTCTCTATCCTTTGGAATAAAGATATTATCATTAATAATGGGTAATATATCTTCAATTCGTAAAAAACATTGTCTTTGCAACAATTCAATTGAATGTAAAATTTTATTAGCCACCCGATTATAATGTTGTTCATAAAACAGCGCTAGTAACAAAGGGAATTCTTCAGAACCCTGAGAAATATATATCGTTTTTCCAACTTCATTCTTTAATTCTCTTTGCAATAAAAACTCCGCAACAGGCTTACTTGCAAATACTTTCTTCAAATTCGTATTGTAATCAAGAGAACTGGCTAATTGTCCTATATAAAATAGGATTTGCATATAATTTTTCCCTATGAGTGCTTCTTCTATTTCTCTTAATTCATTAACCATACAAAATTCAGGTGATTTGAAGCGTTTGAGTTGAGACATCGATTTTTCTTGATACTCTTCTTTTTCTTTAATCCATTTTTGGATTGTTTTTTCTTGACCCTTAGCTCTTTGTAAAAATTCTATTGCAGATTTCATTTTATGAACCACATGATGATAATTCACATTATCTTTTTGTAATATTCCCTGTGCTAATCCGTAATAAGCGAAAGCTATATTCTCTAAACATTTTTCCGCACAGTCGTTACGTTTTAATTTATAAGATAGAGTAGCACAAAACTCCCACCATACTGCCGCAGAATCTAGATCTTGCTGCTCTTCATACTTCTCAGCAATTTCAACACCAATTTTTTGATAACTTTCATGATGTTCATTATCTATTTTAAATCTGTATTTTTTTATTAACTTAAATAAATCTCGCATTAAAATTTGTATTGGCTTCTCTAACATTTGTACAACATTAAAATTATTAATTATAGAATTAAGTTTCTCAATTAATTTCTTCCTATTCTTAACCTCCGTTATATACAATTGAAATCCCCGTTCCAATAGTTGTGCAGTTAAGAAGTATTTATTATGTGAAAAACAATAATCAATTGATTCTATTAAATTAACAAATAAATCTTTTCTAATCTTATAGTCTTTTTTGAGAACAAAATATACATCTATTATCCTAAACAGCAAAATTGGAGATTCTAACTTCCCTTCGGATATTATTTCTTTCAATGTATCTATCATCTTCCCATCAAAAACATTTAAAGATATACTTCCCCAACCTTCATTGGAAACAACTTTCGACTTGTACGGCTCTTCATTATCATTGAGATCACAAGCCAAATAAAATATATCTTTTAACAGACTAAGTTTAAAATAATCCTCATTATCTTCTTTAACACTCTCTAAAATTCTATTTAATTCATTATAAATAGTTAAATACATATTACATTCAGGAACATCACAATCTATAGCATTAATCTCATCCCATAAATTTCTCTCCATAGCATTGCACCCCTTATATGATAATTCTCTTCTATTTTATTTTATACAAATCCGAATGAATAACTTTTACATCTATGTTGAACTTTTTAAGCACTACTTTTACTACATCTACAAACCAAGGTTCTGCATCGGGAGATACATATACACGCTCAATTAAATCAGTGATACTTACCTGAATATACTTTCCTTTCTCAACTGGATTTTCAACATATTCTTCATGATGAGGTGTTAATGCATATACCAATCTCACCTCTTGTTCATGTTTAAAAGAAATTCTCTTTGTGAAAAATGGCTCAAGATAACTTTCAACTAAATTCTTTTGTTTAGTGTGATCTATGTAATTTACTTCCCCAATAAAAATATCTTCCTTGCACACATTTAGACTTTGTTTAAGTCTATCAAAAGTAGTTTGAATCGCTATTCCTTCATTACTTTTCAAATACAAATCCCACATAGCCGCTGATTCATACTCATTTGAATGCCAACAATTTACAAATACATTTTTTCTGTTTTTTTTCGCCCGTTCCAGCACACTATTGGCTACTTTTTCTGCGTTTTCTAATTGAGCGTGAATAAATCTTTCACTGCATCCAGCTTCCGAAAACATCGCTTCTATATCTTCACGTGCATTTTGCACTCCATAATTGAATAGCACACCTTCAAATACATCTTTAAATTTATCGGATCTACGAAGATAAATTGATTCAGTAGATATTAAACTTACTAGCTGACTGAAATCCATATAGCGCCATAGCTTAGCATCACCCTTTATATCCGAATTAACTCCAACGATTTCCTTAAACAAAAATATACACCCTTTCTTATCACTCTTACTTTATCTTGTTTCTTCTATTATATAAAACATCAATCTTCTGTTATATTTTTGGGGAATAGTACATTCATTGCTTCAACCGTTAAAATCCAATCTCCCCTTTGTTTCCCTTCTGGTTTATAGTATTTCATTTTCCCCTCTTCAATTAATCTATCTACCATTCCCTCCTTTTTAGCTCTTCCTAATTTCATTCGCAGCGCATCTTGTGTTATTCCCCAACGATCACAAGCTTCTCTTGGTGTCATAATTTCTTCTAGCATAAATAACATCCACATCACCTCTAGTTACCTATAAATAACGCACTCTTCTACTATACGTTACTTATAAGTAACGAGCAATTAAAAATAAAGAACCTATTTAAAAAAGGTTCTTTATCTTCGATGTACCACTATATTAATCTTTGAATATCCACATTAAAATTCTCACCGCTATGTCAGTAATTCGTATCCCCCTATCAAACTTGCGATCTCTTTTTTCTTCCAAACTAGTTTTCTCTTTTTGTTCTTTCGCTTTTCCTTCGATGTGGTTTTTTTTACGCTTTTCCTTCTTCATAAATCACACACCCTCTTTCTATATATTTAAATTCCCTACTTTCCTATATATTTAATTCCCCATTGCGAATAATATCAGGTGTCAAAAAAATTATCAGACACTGTGTCGTTTATCAGACAAGGTGTTGTTTATAATGATTGGTGTATTATAATTCTTATTTTCCCGAAAATATAAAATCATTTTTGAAAGCAGAATTTTTCACACGATAGATTACATCAAAAATTAACTACAACTATCCTGAAAGGTACACCTTTTAGGAATATGAAATACTATGAAAGAACACACTTCAAAAGGTATAAAAAATATTTTTGATACACTTCAAAAAGCAAATATACCTTTTGACGTATTTTTGTTATAATTTAAGTTGACTAGATTGAATAATATTAAGATTCTAACTTTGAAAGAGGTTGTTGTTTTGTGAGTACAAAAAAATTAGGTTATGTTCGTGTTTCTAGTAAAGATCAGAATGAAGAACGCCAAATTGTAAATATGAGAAAAATTGGAATTGATGAACGTGATATTTTTATCGATAAAAAAACTGGTAGTAATATGGATAGAGAAAATTATCAGGCTATGAAAAGATATGCCCGTTCAGGTGATACAATTGTTTTCGACTCTTTAACCAGGCTTGGAAGAACTATGAATGATATTTTGGAAGAATTTAAGTATTACGAAGAACAAAAGATAAATTTAGAATTTTTAAAAGAGCCATTTATAAATGTAACTTATAACGGTAATGCTACAAACGATGTTATTCAGAGCGCGATCCAAAAAGCAACTGCAACCATCCTCTCAGCATTTGCCGAAAAAGAACGGCAGGATATTAGGCAACGCCAAGCTGAAGGAATCGCTTTAGCTAAATCACAAGGAAAACATTTAGGAAGACCTCGCACCCCAATCACTCAGGAGTTTATTGATGCTTATAACGAATGGAAAGAAGAAAGAATCACAGCTACAGCTGCTATGAGAAGGAGTAATATAACTAGTAGCTCTACATTCTATAGGGTGGTTAAAAGATATGAGAGGGAAATAAAAGATTATGTTAAAAAATAATATCGAGTGTAACATTTTGAAAGTGAGGATACATAAAAATGAACATTATATCAATAATATTGTCTCTAATTATATTTTCAATTATCATCATTTTAATAGAAATCTTTGTTTGGAAGAAAACAAAGGAAATTACTTTTCCTGCATTACAAAGAGGAATAGGTGCTGCTATTTGTTTAGTAAGTTCCGGAATATTACTTATCCTCAAGGACGATGTCACAGCCACTTATACTAATGTAAATCTATTCTTCTTACAAGAAGCAGGGTTATCAATTGGGGTTTTAGCACTAATTATAGTTGGTTTCTTTCTATTAATAAGTATATTAAATGCTATTAAACACTAAAAACAGAGGAGACTGGTATTCATGCAAGGTATCCAGGATACAATAAAAGGATTCTCTTCTTATTTATTAAATAAGGGAAGAAAGCCCTCAACAGTTAAACGCTATATATATGATATAGAAGATTTCATTAAATGGCTGCATCTATCCAAACGATTTAACAAAAATGATGTTTGGGAGTCTCTTCATAAAAAAGATTTCGAAGCCTTTTTCACTTATTTAAAAGATGACCGTCAGTATTCGGATAAGACTACACATCGGATATACGTTGTCTTAAATCGATTATACGACTACTTAGATTTACCAAGTCCAATTGAAGCGGTTATACACATAGAACAGCCTGACCGGAAATTGCGTGAGGAAGATTTCATTTCTTTTGATGAAGAGAAGCGGTTAAAAGAAGTTACTGCTTCCCTAGAAGGCCTGACAGAAAAACAACGATCTGTACGTCCAATGATTTTAGAGCGAAACATGTCCATTATTTCATTGCTCCTGGACTACGGATTATCCTTACAAGAGCTTGGTTCTTTGCAAATGCAACACGTCCATTTTGAAAGTAATACATTGTCTATTCCTGAAGACTCAAAAATAAATAGGATCGTTCATTTAGAAGAAAAGCATAAACTATATTTATACAATTACTATAAAACCATACCTGAACCTGTACGCCCTAGATATCACAGCAGCGATCCATTATTCGTTGCTTTTGATTTCACCCGTGGGACATATCATTGGAGCTATAATGATGACGCACCGAAATTCCTTACGGAAATCTCAATACAAAAAATGATTCGTTTAGAGGTAAAAAGAGCTAATCTCAGAAAAGGGATTGCTGCCCAGCATTTCCGAAACACCTATATTTTAAAGCAAATCCAAAAGAAAACTCACCCTGAAAAAATTATGCAACAGGTTGGTTTCAAATCTAACTTATCATTAAAAAGATATTACGATTACTACCAACACTCTGGAAGTAACATAGAATAATCCCTACTGATTATTGTGTAATTTTTATATATCTACGAACTTTAATAAATACAATCATCTTCTTATAAAATAAATGGACAAAATAACATAAATTAATGTAAGTTCATTGCAAATCACAAAAAACAGAATGGAAGGGAAGAGAAGAGAAGTTGAATAAAAAGATTGATAAACTAATTAATACAGCCGCGACAATAACTTTATGGTTATATGGATTTCCTGCAATGCTAAACCCTGTCAATGTACCTTTCAAATTCCTTTTAGAAGATTCACTTGAAAATCCTGATAGGGAATTACATTATTATATAAATTATTCTTTATGCTATATACTTTATTTCATTTTTATTTTGCTGATATTCGTTATTTTCACCAAAAAGGTGATGTTAAACAATGAAGAAAAATGAGGAATCCTATTATATTCACGTATACACCTTACTAGATAGGACTACTAGATCTATAAAAATTGAATCCTGGCGCTCACTAAAAGATGAAATGTTAGTCTTGGGTATAAAAGACAGTGACATCTTTCAAATTCAAATGTTAAAAATAGATCCAAATAAAAAATAACATAGCGCTATAACCTTTGTTTTAAATAAACTACGTTTCATAAAGGAGAATAAAATTAATGAACTCATTAAAAGGTAAACAGCTAACATATTGGTTAGTGAATTTAGGGAATATGTATTATGCTGGTGGATTATTAAGAGAGAAGGAAGATGAATCCTCTTTCAGTTATGAATTTGTTAACAATGAAACATATGCATTCCCCTTCCTAGAAGAACATGGCGCTATGAGGATAGCTGAAAAATGTGGTGGAATAGTTGTAGATCGTACTGCTACCAGCGTAGAATTAACAATTTTAGAAGAAAAAAATGAAAGATATATACATAGCGAATCAAAAGCTCGATTAGAGCAGGAATTAAACGCCAGGGAAGAAATACAAAAAGATATAAATATACAAGTGTTGGAAACTGAAATAATGGAATTACAACGTGATATCAAGTGAATTCTATACTAAATAAAAAAAACAAGAGGAGCAACATATCGTTACTACTCTTGTTTTTTTATTTTTATAATCTTATCAATTGCGACTGGCTCATACATCTCTAATTCATTATCGCTATCTACTAGTTTGTTTGTTTTAAAATAGACTTTATATGATTCACCATCAACTAATACATGACATATTAAATTGCTATCTGTCCATATCCAAGATGTTGAAGAACTCAATATTTCATCATCATTTGTATTACTTAGCTGAAAATATTTTTTGTCCTTATTCAATTCTTTTTCTAATAACCCCTCAGCAATCCCCGCATTTTTTCTTGTTTGTTCTATTTTTATTTCATCTATTTTCTTATCTTGCTTTACTTTATTTGATATATATACAACAGCTGATATTACGATTATAATCGAAATTAAAGACATAACAAAAAGGAACTTCTCGGTAGCAGGATCTAATAAATTCATATTTTTATTTTTCATATAATCACCTCTTATACTATCTACTCTTCCATTTTCCGTTCAATAAACTTCCCAACCCTCGCTTTCCTGCTAGATGTTCTTACGATTCCTGTTTCCTCATTAAATATCTCTATTTTATTCTTATCAATATTCATGCTGCATGATTCTACTTTATGATCCTTCATATATTTCACAACTTTGTCTACATCTTTCCCCTTCATGTCCCCATGATTTTCCGATATCTTTTTCAATATTACTAAAAGAATCAGGCTCACTACTACGAAACACATACCTGGTACTATTAATGATTGCATTTGATTTAAATTCACAGTTTACCTCCAAGGTATTTATTCAACACACATAATACCTAATATTATATTATCAAAAAATACAAATTTAAATGTTATTATCTACTCTTCTTTTAAAACTTTATATATACCTGTAGGTTTATACATTTCAAGGATTTTTAAGGCAAATGCAATTCCCACTTACCTAATAAAAAGCTTCCTATTAAAAGGATAACCGTACATATAATCAAATTCACAAAAAATATTTTCCATGATTCTTTTGTAGAATGTAGCCCCTCATACTCTTCCATAAGCAATCCCTCCATATTTCTATAAAATTCAAAATGTATTACAAAAACTATTTTGTTCTTGTTTTACCTTCAATTTTTTTATGACCACACATCAATAAAACCCGCAATAAACATAACTGCAAAAAACAAAGCTATAACTACATATGCAAAAAGAATCCTCTTATCATCTCTATCCATATCACCAATTGACCACCTTTGTATACATTTTATTAAAACAATTGCATTTGCTCATGATTTTCGTTTATCTCTAAGGATATATTCGCTCTTTCCAAACTTTCATCTAGTTCTTTTCTAAAAATAGGTTCATCTAATAATATTTTTCTAGGACTTATCCAACATTCATATGAGTTTTCTCCAATCGCTTTAAGATATAACCATCCTTCTACATGTGATTCTTGGGCATTGTTATTTAAGACCTCATATGTAATCCCAGCAAATTCAAATTGCCTTCCTATGTAGAAAAATTCTCGAATCATATATTTGTTATACTTTTTATACCAATCATTCTCCACCGCCTTCTTAAGATCTTCTCTCGATGTATAAATCATATTATCAAAATGATATTGCGTACTCATTTCACCCACTCCTTTGATTTAAATACTATAGCCTAATTTCTTTACCATCAGGCTATAGCACCGTTTAAAATTTTATGTATCTTATTTAATCTAAATGACCTTGTTCTATCGCACAGTTATCACAAATCTCATTGTTATACGCACCTTCCATAAACCCAGACCCACAATACTCACATGCATATAGTTCTTCGTATCCAACTTCATATTCTTCCATGATACTTCCTCCCATTTGTGTAAATGTGGTCATTTACACATTTACACATTTACACATTTCTTATCTGTTAAATATTATTATACACACCTAAAATCAACATATCAATGATAAATTTACACATGTGTACATTTACACATTTACACATGTTCACAAAAATGAAGAAAAATAAAAAAGACTTCGTATAAATAAAAAGTCTTTTTTACTAGTAATAACTATTTATTTCTATGGCAATGAATTTAACTAGCTAAAAAGCTTGTTGCCAAAAATACAAATGCATTATATGAGATATGAGCTAACATTGGTACTTTCAAATCTTTGGTCTTTTCGTAACTCCATGCATATAAACAACCATTTACAAAGTAAGGGAAGAAAAACCAGTCAAAATGAACTGCTGCAAAGATACCGTTAGCAATAATAATCGCTGTTGTTCGATTGATCCGATCTAACAATTTCTCTAATCCAAGTGGCAAAATCTTTCTAAATAAGAATTCTTCTATTACAGGAGCAACCAATACAGGTATCAATACATATAAGAGATTAATTTCTATCTTTTGATTTACATTCGCCACATTTCCAGTTCCAATTGATAGACTGGCTTTTATGTAAGAAAAAAGCATACTGGATAAAATAGCTAGTACAGTTGCTATTAATACCCATTTGACCTTTTGTAACATTACTTGTAAATTAAAAATGCTTCTCACCTGACTTTCTATGATTCTTACTTCTTTGATTTTAATAATAATTTATAATCCACTGAAATATAGTTGATATCGCTAGATTCCATTGACTAACATAATAAACGTAAAAAACCTGCAACTGCTGTTGCAGGTTTTTTATTAGTACTAACCTACTTATTTCTTATTGTCTTTATATTAAATTGGATTGTAAATAACTTCATATAATCGCATTGCTTCTCGTATTGATTTTGCTTGAAACAAACTATATTGATCCACGTTATGATTTTTAAAATAATTTGGAGTCACCTGATTATTTACATCAATTAGCATATCTACATAATAGCCATCCCAATCTTTGAAGCAATAAACCCTTGTGCTTTCAATAGCAGCTATTTCAGTTAAATGCCAGTTTCAAAGGTCAAAGCCTTCTCCTTTAAAACATTCTATGACATGTTTTAAATCATGGTTTGCGCTCCCTAAATTTACACTTATATCACCGTTCTCAATGCATTTTAAATTAATTTTTACAAACATGCAGATCCTCATTTCCATCATTGTATTTTTGAATGAGTAAAGAACTATTTTATCTATTTACACAAGCCAACAGTTTGCAACAATTAAATAGAAGCCATTTTGAAAAAAGATTAATCAAATGGCTTCTTTATTTTCTCATACAGATTTTGTTTTTATAAAAAACTAGATTAAAGCATATTTAAAATCCTTTAATTTATAGAAATAAAATCACTATAAACTGTATGACTTTATTCCAAAATTACAGAACTATTAATGTATATTAAAAAGTAAATTTGTAAAAGTTTCTACCATTTCTGTATCTTTTTTTGAAAACACATCATGTTTCCCATTCAACAGCTGTCTTAAAATATCATCTAACTTTTGCGAAATATCAACTAGTTGTAGCTCTTCACCTTTAAGGTGTTGTCCATGTACCACCAAAGAACGATAGTCATAAGCTTTTTTAATAAGTTTAAATAATTCTTTTTTAGATTCACCAGTTGTACCCAACATCAATGCAACTCTTTCTGCAATTTTATGGTTAACTTCAGATGTTCCAATGGTAAATAAGCATTCTAATGCATTACAATAACCAACTATTTTCATTGGCAAAATAGAACTTGTTCTAGCCATAAGGGTGAAATAAAAAGCCCTATCTAATCTGTTTGAGCCTTTATTTTTAAATAGATGATCCGAATCAGGATTCTTACCCCCGAAGTGTTTTTCATCATATTCATCGATTGGAAAAGGAGTAAAATCACGTGCTACTAATTGAATTTCACTCCTTGTAAAATTTGATTCCTTATCTTCACACGTGGAGTGATAATATATTTCTGACAGTGATGCTTTGTAAGTCAAACCGTCTTCAAATTTATTATGATATGCAAGTAAAAATCCATCTCTTACATAAATATTGTTATCTTTGACTTTCCATAGGTCATAAATAAAACCTTGGGCTAGTCTTAAATAATAAAAAGTATACTTTACCCCTATTTCATCCATTTCATCTTCCGTCTTGATAGAATCAAATACTCCATCTATGTATAAATATGTTGCATCATTAAATTCCCGTAGTGAATGAACTCCAGCTGTACTTTTCATTAATTGTGTATTTAGTATTTTTGTTCGCTCTTCTGAACCATTTGTAATTCTTGCTCCTGGGAATAGTTCTATTCCTCTATTAAGCACAGTTTCTAATTTCAAGTTGAAAAGTGGTGCTATAAATCTATACTTCATCTGAGAACTCCTTTCGGCGAATAAAAATGGATTTTGTTGTCGCAATTAATTTTGTAGTTCTATAGAAAATAAAGCTACTTATAGCGTAACAAAATGTTAAATTTTAGTCATGGTATTTGTACTTATTTACACGAATACTAAATTTAATATATTTTATTGTGTCCTTGTATAAAAAAGTTCTTTACTAGCAAAACGCATAATGATTGCATTTTCGAATGAGTAAAGAACTTTTTTATTCAGTAAAGAACTTTTTTATCTATTTTCACTTACTTGCAAATTCAAGATCCAGTCTCCCCGATACGGTAAGTTTCAAGTAGCCATCAAACTCTACCCCTGATTTACCTTTCATCTTCTTAATTAAACTTGTTTTCTTTCCTTCTAATAATTTCTTTGCATTTGCTTCCGAAATTTTCTTAGTTAAATATTCCCCTGATATTGAGAATTTACATCCTTCCTTATAACCGCTGCACCCATAGAATGTTTTACGATTCACGACATCTTTCCCACATTTCGGGCATTTACCAATGGTATCTTTCGCTTTCATATCTTGAATTTTATTATCTATTTTCAGCTCACCAATAGATTCTGTAGCCCTTTTAATTAGATCATTAATAAATTTGCTAGTTTCACTAACAAATTTATCCTTAGACCCTTGATTTTTGCCGATTTTCCGCAAATAACCTTCCCATTTCGCTGTTAGTTCCGGTTTCGCTAACATCGTTCCCTGGACTGATTCACAAAGGATTTCTCCTTTTGGTGTAACACTCACTTTATTCCTCTTCACTTCTATATACCCTTGTTTTTTCAACGTTTCTATAATACCAGCACGAGTTGCTTCAGTACCCAGTCCCTCTACTTCTTTAAGAATAATTTTACTTTCCTCATCTTCTACTGAAGAACCACATGTTTTCATCATGGTAATCAATTGACCTTCTGTATATGGTTTAGGTGGCGTCGTCACACCTTCTTTTGATTTTACTAAGCCCTGGACAAATTCGCCTTGTTTAACCACTGGTAAAAGCGATACTTTCTCTTGATCATCCTCTTCCTCAATTTTATCCGTCACATACAACTCTTTCCATCCTAAGGATTTTTCTGCCTTTCCTTTTGTGGTGAACAACAGACCATTCAAATCACTTGTTATAACTGTTTCTTCATACATATAGGGCGCATGGAACATGCTTAATACACTCTTTAACACTTCCATATATAAATTTCTTTGTTTATCAGTTAATCTTGCGATTGTTTCTCTTGATGGAACATTTTTAGTTAATACAATTGCATAGTGTTCCTGGACTTTCTTATTATCAACATAGCGCTTGTTTGCAGTTAATGAATACGGTTGGAAGTTCACACTTGCAATCGATTGATAGCCACTCAAATTATTCTTTAAATACTCAAATTCACTTTCCGTAATATAATTGCAGTCTGTACGGGGATATGTTACTAATTTTGCTTCATATAATTCCTGAATCCCTTTTAAAACGTCAGCTGGTGAATACTTATATTTTTTGTTGGCCAAAGCTTGTATAGAAGAAAGAGAGAATAATTTGGGTGCTTCTTGTTGTTTTGGTTTTACTTCTACAGATTTAATCATGCCTTGTTGATTGTTATTTTCAGAAAGACTATGTTGCTGCAGCAAGCTCATTAAGTCTCCTTTAGTGGCAAATCGCTCTTTATAACGTCCCATGTATACACCATTAGGAGAAGTAAATTGTGCTTCTAATTCAAAGAAAGGCATTGGCTTAAAGTTTTTAATCTCCTGTTGTCGCTTATTTATTAAGCATAATGCTGGCGTTTGGCATCGTCCCACACTGTAGACCCCTTGAACGCCTTTCTTACGTAAAAGGAGCGTATATAACCTACTAGCATTCATCCCAACAATCCAGTCACTAAGTTGACGAGCTTGCGCTTCTTCAAACATACTTTCAAAATCTTCTCCTGGTTTTAAGTTTTGGAAACCATTTTTTATTTCATCTACTTCTAAGCTATTGATCCATAAGCGTTTAATCTTTTTATGTGTACATCCAGCTTCCTGTATTATCAACCTTGCAATCGCTTCTCCTTCTCTGTCGATATCTGTCGAAATTTGTATTATTTCCGCTTCTTTCATTAATTTCTTAATAATATTAAATTGCTTTTTCTTATCAGCCGACACTTTATATTCATAACGTGAAGGTAAAATCGGTAGTTGTGATAAATCCCACTTTTCCCACTCTTTTTTGTAATCTTGAGGAGATTTCAATTCTACTAAATGCCCATAAGCCCAAGTAATATTTCCTCCACTTGGTAATAAAGAACATGGCGGAACATAAAAATGACCATCCCTCTTTTCAACTTTCGGGAATGCTTCAGCATATGCTTTCGCTTGATTCGGTTTCTCTGCTAGGATTAATACGGACATGTTTTTACTTCCTCTCATTATTAAAATTTTATATTAAATAAGGAGCAGCATCGATAATGCTACTCCTGAAAATATTGTGAACTTGTGTAAATGTGTATTTGTGCACATTTACACATTTGGCGTAAAAATAACATAGCGCTATGCACTCCTTTTACACTAATAAATCTAAATTGACTTTTCGGTTAATAAATATATTTTTTTGTCGCTTCTTCTATAGTTTCAGCAGCTTTTTCTTCTGAGTAATCTAAATAGGCTGGTATTACTTCACCGATATTTAATACCATTAAATCAAACCTTTTCCCCATACTTTTGTTATAAAAACAATGAGAATAATAAATAGGGATTTCATACAACGTCCAGCCCTTTATATTAAAACCTGTCTCGTGTATATAAGTAATACAGTTGTGAAAACGAATCAGTGATTCATCTTCACGATTTTTTTTATTGCAATATACTCCACTTTCAAGATCTTCAAAATGAAAAATATATTCCTCTATTTTTATCTTTATATAGATATTTAAGCTATTTGCTAGTAATTCTTTTGCAATTTGTAATTTCTCCATTTAAATCCCTACCTTAAAATTTGTATATAAAAAAGGAGCAGCATTGATTACGCTACTCCTGAAAATACAGTGTGCAAATGTGTACATTTACACATTTACACACTTACACATAAAGTTATACCATAGCGCTATGTTATAACTTTATCTCTCACGCCCCATTTGGCGCACGTATGCTAGTCTTCTTTGTCTCTCCTGATCCTTCTGCACATTCTCTACTTTGCAATCATTTCTATCTTTTTCTTTCTCGTTTTCTACTTTAAATTCTTTTTTTATCCCTAATTCTTCATGGTAATTTTGAAGAGTACTAAATTTAAATAATGCATCCCTTGATATACGACCAGACTTTTCTGCTTTTTTATATCCTTCCAGGTACTTATCAAGTTTTTTTTGTATCTCATCTATATTTTCATTAATTTTTTTCTTTTGTGTCTCAGGTATTTTAATTGTTTTTTCATCCAGGATTTTTAAATAAGATTCTTCTTTAATAATTAAAGTCTTAGTTAAATCTAAACACGCTTCAGGTCTTGTACTAGAAGGGATTGGAAATGTTCCTCTTGCAGCTACCCGACCGTTATTGGGTGTTTTTGAGCGGAAGGGAATACATGCGTTTTGATCATCAATCTTCACAATAACCCCAACATACAATCTTCTTTCTTCTTTATTGATAAGAAATTCTTTCAAATCCTCATGATCTGTAAAATAAGTGTCTCTTATTTGGACATAATCCCCTGTTTTCATCATTCTCGCCCCTTAAACGCAAAAAAGACACTTACTAATTTGTAAGTGTCTTCGCATACATCATTATCGGTTTTTTATTTAGCCGAGCGTACCCCGAAAAACTGCTCCTATCAAGTATCGGTTTTTTTATTTAGCCGAGCGTACTCCGAAAAACTGCTCCTATCTTTCTTACTTAAAGTATACATAATACATGAAAACAATTCAATATTTTAAGCTTGTTTTTTATAAACTTTCCATAATTTATGATTTTATCTTTCTCTACTGACTTGTTGTAAATAAGCAGCCTTTCTTCCTAGTTCTTGCTGTTTAAAAACACGTTTACATTCATCATTCCAATCCCATTTTTTCTCTCCCTCAGGAGCTTTTGGATATTCAGGTTTTATAACTACAACGCTACCATCATTTTTCTCATAACGTAAATGTATCAATCTGTCCACAAAGGCTCTACCTGCATTATCATTGTCTACGCATAGTGATACACTATCTGGTTCATCACCAAGTCGCTCACGAGATTTCATATAGTAATTAAATACTACTTGTGGTTTTAATCCTTCCATACTCACTAAATGTGTATCTTTAAGGTCACGTTTATGTAGTGATGCATAACTCAATAAATCAATTGATGATTCAAAAAACTTTAAATTTCGAGGTTCACCATTTAGTACATTAAAGCCGTAGTTCGCTGTAGAGTTTTTTTGGATATTTTTCCACGCTCCACGTTTATATTTATCTGATTTAACCACGCCTTGCTCT
>WPCI01087865.1_pt1 | contig 15517 bp, 20 predicted proteins | sample 5399871 | NCBI WGS metagenome assembly WPCI01 (sample SAMN12869469, study PRJNA574797) | sludge metagenome | isolation source: wastewater treatment of pH7 | place: China:Beijing | collected 2019-05-20
ACAACTTACAGTTATAACACCTGAATATTGTAAAAGTTATGGAGAGTATGGATGGACTACCAACATACTAAAACCAGTGGCTAAAATACCTGTTAAAGATTTACAAGAAGAAACTAAACAAAAGATTTCTGATATAGATAAACAGATTAAAGAATTAGATAAGCAGACTGCAAAATTATATGCTAAGAAAAAAGAATTGAAGGAGGGTTTAGATGAGTAAAGATGTAGAGTATTGCACCAAAGGACACTAGCACTAAATACCCAGAAGGATTTCAAATATAAAATGAATAGAGAAACCGAAAGTTTAAATAAGTAAAGGAGAAGTAAGATGACACTAGAAGAAGCTAAAGAACAGGGGTTTAAGACCCATGCTTATGACAACGGTGATTGGGCTTACAAAGAATCCGATGGAAACGTACATCTATTCCGAGATGGCGTTGAGCTAACAAAGGGTGTAGTAGCTAAATGGTGTTATAGTTATCTCAGCGGTGATTGGGCTTACAGAGACACTGATGGAAACGCACATCTATTCAGAGATGGCGTTGAGCTAACAAAAGGTGTAGAGACGAAGAATTGTTTGAGTTTTGATAACGACGATTGGGCTTACCAAGACGCTAATGGTAACGAACATCTATTCAGAGATGGTGTGGAGCTGACAAAAGGTGTGGTGGCGAAGAATTGTTATAGCCATTACAACGGTGATTGGGGATACCAAGGCACTAATGGTAATTTATACCACTTCACTAAAGATGAAAGGATAGAAATGAAAACAAGCAAGGCTGAACCTGACACTCAATATAAAACAATAGTTAAAACTAAAGAGGATGAAGTTATTGAAGATTTAACTCACACTCTAGTCTCGGCTCAAGAATATTTCGATATTGATATAATGCCAGAGATTGTAGCAATAGCTATAAAGATAGGGGAGAGTAAAGCTAAATGAGAACCCAGAACTAATAGGAGATAACAATGAGTAGAAGTACAAAACTTGTAGAGATTAATACCTCTGGTGATATACCAAATACTATAGAATCTTTAATCAATAGGTTAGCTATGCCACTACCAACAGAGGATCCTCAAGAAATAAAGAACATACTATCTGAGGTGGAGGTGATCGGTGTTAATGTAGTAATAGCTATGAAGCACGCCACCGATGATCTAGTAAACGCTAAGCACCGTGCGATACTATCTATCAAGAATGATCCTGTTATATCTAAGTACACTGAGAAAGAAAGATTCATTGTGCTGGATAGTATGGTGGTAAAAGAACAAGGGATAGTAGATCAATTGACTAAGCTATATAAAAGGATTGATGAGAAGATTAGAACAGGCCAGTCGTTCCTTAAGTGGGACGGTATGCAATTAGAATCTGAATCTAACAATAGAAAATCTGGCGTGAACATGTAGACTTAAGCACTTCTATTGTGTATACTACTAATAAGTAGATGGTATATAAGTCGTGATAACTAATACCCTCTACTTAAATAAAAAACTTGCAGAGGGTAGCGGGTATATGCTATGATATATATATCACGGCTCATATACCCTCGTTAACCCCCTGTAAATAACACAGGGGGTTTTCTTTTACCCCTATAAAGGAGAGTAACAATGTTAAAACATATACCATTCTACGCATCATTAATGGGTGCTAAGCTATATGATAAAGATACTGCAACTACAAGCCATGTGCTTGTGTATGGTGCAATAGAGGCCCACTCCATTGGGGACAAGGGGTGCATAGCTAGTAATAAAACAATAGCTAGCGAGACTGGCCTAAAAGAGAGTACAACAGCCAAGTGTATCAGCCAACTAAATAAGGCTGGCTGGGTTAGTGTAGAGCTTGATGATAACAACCATAGGAAACTAATACAACCACTGTTAACTATAGCCCCCCCTTTACCCACCAGTAAACCCCCCTTTACTCCACAGAAAACCCCCCTTTACTCCACAGTAAACATAGATAACAGTAATAAGAATACAGTAATAGATAATTCTACTAACGTAGAATTGGCAAAGCCAGTGATCAAACCTACTGATACCATAGTGGAAGCAAGCGATGGCACTAGGGTGATGATCAATGGTAGGCAGAACCCAGATATAGAGGCGTCGTTTATACATTGGCAACAGATTGTAGGCTACCCAATATCATCTAACATAACAAAGAACAGGTTTGCTGCATCTAATTTAGTGAAGAAGCACGGGTTAGAGGGAGTCAAGGGACTTATAAGGGGTGTAGCTAAGAGCCAACAGGATCAGTACGCCCCCAGAATATCTGACTTCGTGGAGCTACAAGCTAAGCTATCACAGTTACTAGCATGGGGTAGAAGAAGCACAACTAACAGCGGCGGTATAAGAATAATAGGGGTGAAGAAATGAAAGTCATAGTCTTTAAAGATAGATCAACTATGATAGTAGATGATTCTGTACTAAACGATATATTCTCCGCCGACGATAAGATGGTAGGGGTAGCAGATGTATATGGTAATGTAGATTTTATTAGTCCGTCATACATAGCAAGGACTAGGGACTTAGAGACTGAGGAACTACATAGTTACTATGACTGGAAGAACAAGGACACGCTACGTTTAGATACTCCTAAACCCACAGAGCCCACGCCTGAGCAACGTTTGAGAAGCAAGGCTATACTTTCCTACATGCGTATGAATCTTGGTAATGCAGAGGCCCTAAAGGATTCAAAGAAGCGTGATCAATATGTAGCTGAGTATATAAGTAAACAAAAAAACAGAGACTAGGTAGGAGGACACCGAACCATCGTCTCTGCACCGTACATTATACCATAAAAAAAGTATTGACCTTAACATCAACGTGTGCTATACTCTATCATAGTTAAGCATAAGCAGCTTAACCATAATATAAACTAAGCTATAAAAGGAGGACACTATTATGGCAACAAAACAAACACAGGCTTCCATCGAGGAGCAACTAAAGAATGGGGAACTAGAAGTAGTAGTACCCACAAACAAAACAATGGTAGACAAAGCAGTAGGTATGGTAGCTTTCGTTAGCTTACTAACCTTATCTGCCTATGGTCTACGTGCTATGTTAACTAACCTTGGTAAGGTACAGAGCATAGCATTAACAGTAGTTGGGGTAGCGATGTTAGCTTACGTTACCTACAAAAACTTTATAGAACGCTAACATTAGTTGTGGTATACTAGAACCATAAGCAACTTAACAATCTGTTATCCATAGGTGAGGGGTACAAAATATTATTTTCGACTAATAATATATTATCCCGCATTCCTTAAGTCCCACCTTAAATTTTTTTCGTAGACTCCAAGTAATTTAATTAATAACTAACAAAAACTTATGTGCAGTGGAGTGTACCCCTAGCCTATGGATAACAGAATAAACAAAGGAGCTATTAGTTACTAGAACATGTGCCACCACTAGAGTAACAATTAGTTATGAGATTAAATCTTTTAGTAGTAGCAGGAATCATCGGTATTATTGGTGGAGCTAACATACCAAAGAGTGGTACTAAGCCAGTAGTAAATGATGTTACTAATACTACCAACCAACAGCAGGAGGTACAACCAACAGAGGTAACAGTTACACCCGTAGTTGAGGAGGTAGTAGCTACACCCGATCCAGTTGTACCAGAGCGTTATGCAGTATCATCATCACCGCACGGTGCGGTTAGTGTAGATACTATTAACCTAGCGCTTGGTGTATACCAAGACATGGGTATGACGAAGCAGGGGGCAGGCTATCTAGTAGGTAACTTCATAGCTGAGAGTAAGATGGTACCGTGTGGACTATACGGAGATGGTGGGTTAGCCCAAGGTCTAGGCCAGTGGCACCCATCACGTAGGCAAGATATGCCGTGTGATCTAGTGGAGCAATTAAAGTGGGCGGTTAATACAGAGATGGTCCGTGATTACGGCGGACATAAACTAAAGGCATGGTTGTTTGATCCTAGTGCGAGTGCTGATACAATATCATTAGGCCTTAAGCAATGGGAAAGGTATGGTCTTGAGGGCAACCGTAGACTATACGGAGATAAAATATTTAACCAATTATAGGAGGATCTATATGGAACTAAACGAAGGAATATCACTAAACATAGGCGATGAACACATACCAAGAGTAGACAGATGGACACCAGAGGAGAGGCAAGTACTAGCTGATAGACTAGCAAGGACAATGGTAGAATGTGAGTTCGGTTTACTAGCACTAGCAAATATAGATGCACAAGATAGTGGACAACTTGAGATTGAATACCCTATTGACGGCAGCATCAACGTGTGATACACTAGAGGTACATAACATTAACCATAAGGAGGACATATATTATGGGCAAACTAAAACAATCATTAATAGATACTGATCAAGAAGATCAGTCATCAGATAACGAGCCAGCATTTTATAGTGCGGAAGAAGAAAGATCAATCAAAGAAGCATTCACTAAGTGGGAACTATCACGGTACCCATCGTCTGCTTTAATGATGGCGTTGTTTAGAAAGTGGAGTGAAAAAATAAAAACAATATTTAAATCTAATAAGGCACCATTCTAATGAGTAGGAGTAATAAAGATACGCTTATTGATAAAGCACTTAAAGATGATGACATCGGGCCAACTGTTCTTAAGTTCCATGAAGATAACATGATGTCATTCACATACTACTCAAAGGTAGTGGGTATAACATTCGCCAAACCTACCGAGGCTATGCTTAAGGGTGGCTATGTCAGGCTAGAATCAGAACCAACCAATAAGGTAGACAAGGACGCCTTGATGGTGGTTAGTTTAAAGGGTGAGAAGCTTGGCTACATAGGTAAAGATGATCCTAATAGGGAAGTACTAAGAGAACTATCTGTTAACCCAGGGTACAAGGTAAAGGTATTCGAGTACAGAACATACCAAGAGGGCGACAAGAAACTATATAAAGATATTGAATCAGGCAATATAACACAACTGAATCTAGAATATGAGATAGCCCAAGCAATAGAGTTATCTAATAGAAACAATACACCCATTACTAGACCAGACGGTGATAAGATAACTACTATCAACGGTGAAGATATATACTTCAATGAACGAGAGCATAAGTATTATGACACTGATGGTAACAATCTAACTGGTATCACTAGCTTTTACCACCAGTGGGTTAAAGAGTTTGATCCTAATATAGCAGGCTACACAGCTAAGGCGTACTCACTGGAAGAGGCAGAGCTTAGGGATCTATGGGATATGAAGCGAGACATATCATCTATGTACGGCAAGTGGATACACAGTACGCTTGAGATGTTATATAAGCACAGGCTACTAGCATTCAAGTATACTCATAATCTAAATGAGAAATACTATGCCGAAAAAGATGAGGCTAAAAAGAAAAAGCTTGGTGAGAAAATAGCTAATAATGAAAAATCACCCATGAACTACCCTAAAGATGCACTATCTAGGGAGGTGGTAGAATCATACATTGAGGTATTTGATCCATTCTTAACCGATTATTCAGGGGAGAAGGACATAGTTGTCAATCTTGATGGTGAGTTCGTACAGCGTACAGATTATAGACCAGAGGCAGTGGTCAGGTATAAAGATTTGTGCGGTACTATAGATTTACTAGAGATGGTAGGAGATGATGAGTTCAATATAGTAGACTATAAAACTAATCAGCATTCGTTTGAAGATAGTGTGGAGGTGAGCGGCGTTCTTGCAGATATATTCGAGGAGAACGATTTAGAACCAACTACATTCGCACTCTATGTTGTACAGCTAAACCTATACCGTGAGATGATAGAGCATAAAACTGGTAGGAAGTGCAAGGATCTTGAACTCAGAACATTTAGTTTCATTACACCAAGCCACGTCGGTAACCCGTACATTATGTGGGATTATCATATTGTACCTAAGATAGATATGCTAGATAGATTATATGTTGACAGTCAACATCAACGTGTGCTACAATAATAATACATAACATTAACCATAAGGAGGATATAATATTATGAGTAGAAGCAACCCAAAATCAGCAAGTCCTATTAGTAGGTACTACAGCTGGAAAGGATCCGAGGGAGTAATAGTATACTGGGACAAGGCGGAAGAAAAAGAAGTAATAGTTGAAGCACCATTTAAATTCTTGGTGCTAGATAATAGTTACTCAACTATAGCAGGCTGGTCAGATAAGGATAAAGCATACTATAGATCTAATGAAGTTAATGATCTAAGGACTCAAGAGTTTGTAGTCAGGACATCTCAAGGTATTAAAGAGACTGGTCTATATAGTGAGTTGCAAGTTAGAAATGCTGGTGCTAGATATGCTAAGTCAATCTACATTGCAGTTGAGAACGCAGACGGGGAGCTAGACATAGCTAACCTTAAAGCAACAGGTGCATTCCTAAGTGCATGGATTGAGTTCTCTAAAGCTACCGATGTAGATACTGGACAAGTGGTAATCACTGGTACAGAGGAACAAAAGAAAGGTGCAACTAAATACTTTACACCTACATTCGATCAGTCCGATATAACAGATGAACTAGATCGGATGGCTATTGAACTTGATGTCGTTTTACAAGACTACTTAAAATCAAGAGGTAGTAATGTAGTTAGTGAAGTATTAGCAGGTGCCGAAGATGTATCAGATGATATAGAGGTAGGCGAGATACCATTTTAATTAATTAAAGGAGAATAACATGTCAAACAAATTAGCAAGAACTAAAAAGGAAAAGGAATATAAAGTAGGTGCTACTAAGGTAGGCAAGCACGTCAGTGATATGATGCAGGTAGATGCACTCAAGTTATCGTTCGCAGTTGAGCATAACCTAGAGAGTGGACTAAGAAGATCTATCTTGGTTGATCAAGATGGCTATGCCTTAACATTCAATATCATGCCAGCTGTTAGAGTTGTGAGCGATGACGATGCTAAGAGATTAAAAGAAGAAGGAAAGTTTGAAGACACTATTAAACCAATAGACTTTAAGCGTGATGAAGGCGCATCATTCTTCGTACTAGGTACATCTACTAACGTTGAGATGCCAGAAGATTATCACATGATCGTTGGATTTATTAGCGACGAGACAATGAGATCTATGGCTGAGCAACAGCTTGAAGCACAGAAGATGAGAGAACAAAAAGAGAATGATAATATGGAGGCGGTAACTAAAGATGAGCAAAACATCGGAGACGATACTAAGTAAATACGGCCCAGACTTTTACAAGAACATTCGCAAGAAGCGTAAAGTAAATAAGGGTGGTGCATTCCGAGACAGCGACATAGCCTCTGTTGCTGGTAGAATCAGTGCTTTAAAAAGAACTGGCAGCATGAGTGAACAAGAACTAAAGGAGTGGGGACAAAAACTCAAGGCTAGTAAAAAGCATAAGAGTGATGTATAGTATAGTTATATGAGTAAAGATTGTCCCGACTGCTACATCAAATCGTTCATACTTCCGTTCATTGAAGTGATGGATACTGATAACGCACAAGGTGATAGCAAGGGCTTGGTAATATCTGAGGAAGATAACGCCGTGATACTACCATCAAGACTGATAGGCCCAGATGGTAGGCGAATGCTGGTTATGCTTGAGGCTAAGACAAGACTAACGCCAGCCACTAACCAGACATTCGCTAACGAGATTAGACAATCGTACCAGAACTATTTATCAACGATCAAGAACAAGTAGGGGGGACAGATGGACGATAGAATGTTTACACTAACTGGCAACGATGAGATCCACGACCAGCTACGAAGACAGAATGGTAAGCATAAAGTTTTAAAAGGTAAGTTCGGAGTAGAAATAATACTACATACTAGGTCAAGAATGTTCATAAGCATAGATGAAATACTTGCGGCACTAATAGAAGCAGATGTAGTAGACACATTAAACAATATAAATGAAGTTAGCTATTCACGTAGCCCACAAAAAACATTGTCCGCTAGGATTGATGTACAAATCTACAGTTTTGAATAGCAACTGGGGGGTATATGATTATAAGATTAAGAAAAAAAGGCAATGTCGCACAACGTAAAATTAAGAATCCGCTAGACAAATACAAACTATACTACGAATACATAGACGAACCACCTAAATATAATAAGAAGAAACAAAAGAACGCCCAGTGATGAGCGTTCTTTTGCAGTGATGAGCACACTTTTATAGATCAACTACATTTATATTATAGCAAACTATTTATTGATCTTCAAGATATTATTGTACACGATAGCACTGGTTACAAACACACCTAGTACCACGGTAGCAATAGCCTGCCAGCTAGATGCTATGATGTGTAGTGATGCTACATTTAAACCCTGTTGATACAAGGCAACACCCGAAGACAAGAAGCTAACTGCTAGTGCAGTCAGTCTCTTATGCTTTTCAAACGGGATCTTAACTAGATCCGATGTTAGTATCTTAGTTGCGATGGTTGTAGCAAAACCACCCATGATTATTACTTGAAACAAATTTACTAAGTCCATATTATAAACCAAATGCCTTTCTTATTTTATTTATGATTGTCATTAAGCTGGAGATAAACCAGTTAGCTTCATCTCTTGTAACAGTAACCTGAACTGGTGCGGTGGCTGGAATGTCATGTACGTGTGGGTCTAGGCTAACAGGTGGAGTGATGATTATGGTAGGATCAGTAAGAGATAGGCTAGATGTAGGTACACCACGGCATCTATCTTTAGTTACTGAGTAGTCCGTAAGCACATACTCAACACCAGATACTCTAGTCCTAGCTACAGCTATGAACATTTCATTCTTAGCAAATGTTTTCTCTGATGTCTCGGCACCACCATTACATAGATCACGTAGCTTCTCACCCTTGGTGAACCAGTACTTGGTAGTGGTGAACCTAACTAGGTTAGCTTTCCATTCTGGTACTACTGGTGCTGGTGGGGTGATAGTATCTTTTAGTTGGTCGGCACGTATACCGTTAGGTTGGTTGTTAGTCATTGAGTAAACAGTTAGGTAGTACTTAACACCGTTAACTGTAGTCTGGCCAGCGATGTCGAACTTAGTATCAAGATTAAACATCTTAATAACGGACATGTTCTCTAGGTTATATAGTTGTATCTGCACTTGGTTAGCATACTTAACAGTCTGCGATACAGTAGATAGGTTAGCTTTCCATTCAGGTACCACTGGTGCTTCAACGTAAGCTTTGTAAGCATCGGCTTCTTGTCTCAATTTATCTAGGCTGATTGATCCAGGACACTGAGTAGAGTTACAAGCATTGTGAGGGATCAACTCTAACTGTCGGCCAACTCTTTGTTCAATCTCATAGATTAGTTTACCGCCCTTAGCATAGCCAGAGTTACCAAGATTAGGCTGGAACTCAATAGCTATTGATGATGGGTTACACCTATTAGTAGCCCAAGCTATATCATCTATTGGTATCATCTGGGTTACTCTAGTATTACTTAGTACAAAGTGTGAGCTTGCACCACGTGTAGGATTAAGGAATGTATTAATAACAGCTTGGTGATTATTCTCATCACAAGCACAGCCCCACCAATGGACAGCTATCTTGTCTAAAGTTCTAGCTACACCCCATAGTGGGGCCTCATAACCATAACTATAATTACTCTTTGGTGTTTGTATAAATTCGTATTGTGGAAACATTGTTACCTCCTATTAATGCTTAAGTTTAACACTATATATAATAGCACATCTAATTATTTACAACTATCATCACTGCGTATTGATGTACCTGATCTACCCATCTGACAAATCACACTATCTAATTGATGATAGACTTGGTACCACATATAACCATAAGCTATGATCATGCCAGCTATTATTCCAGCTATGAATATGACTATGTTATTCCTCACTGTCGGGGCCTCCGAGAATTAGTTTACCATTAGCTTGTCCTACCACTGTTGGATTCTCTGGGTCGTAATCAACACCGCAGTACTGCCCTGTTAGGTGGCCAGCTAGTTGTCTGTATAGTTCACTAAATGATCTGCCTACCTCTGGGAAATGATCTTGCTTAATGATTATCTCGGAACCATTTGGTTGTATCGGAGATACGAATACGCTAGATCTCCTAGCTTTCATCGAGGTTATGTCTAGTACATCTAGGTATACTGGTAGTTCGGTTGATGATACGATAGGTGATTCATCTGCACCAACTAGAGTATCATAGGTAGCGAACCATTCCTTTAGATCCTCTGGCTTGTCTGTTGAGCAGGCTAATACCTGACAATTTAACTGAGAGAACCTGTGAGCCCACTCCTTTAATGCACCCATCTCAGTAGGGCATACATAGGAAAATGCGGCAGGGAAAAAGATAACAAGCTTCCACTTATCGTCTGGCCAATCTAGGCTAGAGTTAAATCCCCTTAACTCCCCACGTTGTAACACCTTAGAACTCTCGGCGAAACCCTTATGTGGTTTATTTATTATGTACATACTTACCTCCTCTGTATGTTTGCAACGCTACCCCTAGGCGACCAGGTATTACGTTGGTATATTATTGTTAACTCACTACCAGGGTATATGTCCTGGTGCAAAGCCTCTAACAATTTCCACTTGAGTTTCCAATCAGCAGTGGCAAAGCCCTTAGCTTCTATCAACTCTAGGTGTCCATCATTATGCTCAACTATAAAATCAATCTTATAAGTAGCAACAAGGTAGCCATTGACCTCAAGTCTTATAGCTACCTGTCGTTTAATATCTACTATCTCACCTGCTAATTTACGTAGCTCTAGATCCTCACCAACGCCACGCTCGAACTTGGAATCCCACCCGAACTGAGCGGTGTTATTAAATTTCTTAGTAGCCTTCTGGCGATAGGCCTTGTACATTCTATTTAACCTTAGCTAGTACTTCTTTAGCAACCAATTGTCCAAGTTCTCTACCCCTTACATCGTCCTCTGTAAAGTGTATACCACCATAAATTCTAGACATACCAGCTTCTTTAGCTGCTTCATCTAGGTTCTCAAAAGAACGTGTCATCTCCATAGCTTTCATTGGTAGACCAGGCATAACAATACTAGCTGTGTACGAGAATGGTATGTTACCAATCATGTGCTTGATTATCTCTGCAGCTGCACTACTAAATGTAGAGTGACCAGAAGGGAATGTTGGGTGGTTAGGGGTAGCCATAAAAGGTTTCCAAGTCTTGTCGATTGTAGAGTTAATAATATCTACAGGCCTTCTAACTTTCTGAGCGTACTTAACTTTCCAAGCTGCAATACCAGCATCAGCTAAAGCAACACCTATTCTGTGGAAGAATAGCGCAACAGTCTCATCGTCTAATTCTGCATCTTCTGCTAGCTTAGTAGCTATCTCTAGGAATTGTCCAGGAGGTGTGCATGTTGCACCATTAGCAGCCCAGAATGTAGCGATTAACATTGTCTCATCATCACCATCAATCTGCCTAGCTCTACCTACATTGTACACATTTTGTATAGCATCATGTGTAGGTTGACCAATACTACTACCGATAAAGTGTTTAGTAATTGATAGATCAGTTACGAATGTTTTAGTGTTCCCCCATGATGGTAATGCTGCTCCCTGATATAAAGGCTTCGTTGGCTTCCAATCATTAGGTGTGTCAATAATGTATGGGTCCTGTTGTGGCTCGGGGTGCTGGGCTATTACAACATCTGATCCTGATACAGCTGCTACTAGTAGCTTATACTTTGGATATAGCTTAGCAAGTACGGCTAGCCCCATAGCTTTTCTTTCATTTGCTTTAACGCCACGCATTGTTTCAAATAGAACAGCAGCTCTATGTGCTACGATAGGTGGTGGTGTACCCTCTGCTATTACAAGCTGTATGAATTTATTAACGATTGATTTATATGCGTCCATGATATTCTCCTTTAAATTGTTTACGCTTATATTATACCACTATTCGATTGGTAATCCCAGTTTAGTCCTTATATAAAACTCGGAATCTAACTTATAGTTGTTGCCTAATTGTTTCTTACCTAATCTCCTACCAGTTTCCTTGATGAATGTACCTGGTACCCTGACATCTGATTTAACTTCATTAAGTAATTGGTTAAGTGCTATCTCATTGTCCCGTATTGTAGGGTATTTATTTAATACCTTAGATATATTATTTAAGGCTGGCTTGTTTATCTGATCTGCTAGTTCGTCGGCAAACCCGTACTGTTTATTCCTCAATGCATAGTAGTATTGATCATTTAATTTCTTGCGTGCGGCCTTGTCTTCACTCATAGCCTTATTATAATCAACTACTGCATCTTGGGTACTGCGGATCTTGTTACCTAGAGCATCACTTATCTTCTGCCCACCAGTATACTCAAACGCTACCCCGTTATCCTCAAGGAATTGTCTAGCGAATGATTGATCACTACGTATAACATTAGCTCTATCCTGATCGACAGAAGAACTCTGCTTAGGTAGTGTCTGTGCTAGTATGTCATCAAACTTTGCAACTTCCTTAGCTGTTAATGGGCCGAACTCCTCTTCAAACTTCCTGATCTTAGCTAGGAACAAGCTATTAATGTAGGACTTAGCAAGCTCTGCATTGTCTTCATCATCTTGTGCATATGATGATGCTACTATATTCTTAAGGTCTTCATCTACTATACGCTGCATAGTACGCTTCATTGTACCAATATCTATATCTCGCTTATTAGTCTGGCCACCAGTGAATACGTCTAAGAATGCGGAACCAACAGATTTACCACCAGTCTTGCTAGGGTCTATTATATTATCCACTGCATTGATTAGATACTTTGAGCTAGTACCACCTATACTTTCAAATATATATTTAGTAGCAGCAGGTGATATACCAAGGTTATCTGCTACCCAGTCCTCGAACGCAGAGTTAGATGTAGTGTTGTCTGCTTCGGTACCAGTCAATGCACCACCACCCCTTAAACTTGTACCACTAAACTGCTTAGTACCACTTGCCATGTCTAGTGCTGGTCCAAGCAATGTCATCTGTGATAGGTTGGCTAACATGTTCTCACCAATACCCTCATCAGATCTAGTAGATGTGTATGGTAGTGGTAGTAAATCCTCGGCCAATCCAGCGCCTATGCTTTTCCAGTTAATATCACCTGTATTATGTAGGTCTGTCATCAACCTAACTATTGGGCCATAGATCATAGCCTCTGATTCACCTAAAGGTATAGTTATAACGCCTTCAAACTTACCCTCTTCCTCATTCCATCTAGCATCTGGGCGTATAAGGACTAGGTTATTTAATTTAACCCAGTCTGGTATCTGGTTGTACACACTGGCAGTATGATCATCAGATAGTATAGCCCTAGTCATAGCAACTGGGCCAGCTATTAGTGCAGCTGCACGCATTGCTGTAGTTACTGGGCGTTCTGCTGCTATCTGCCCAAAGTATTTAGCACCTTGGATCTTAGCATTAGAGTATTTAAACCAAGCATTGAGCTGCCTACCATAGGTACCAGCTGCACTAAAGTCTACTGTTGATCTACGTGCCTCTGTTAATGCCCCGAATCTAGCGGCAACATCGTTAAGCCCCTGCTTCTTTAACTGTGTGAATGCGTCATCATATATCTTACTACGTATAGCAAGCTCTGGTCTTTTGTTAAATTCTTCAATACCCTTAATGAATGAACCTGGCACATCTTTAGGATTCTTTATAACATCAAACCCCTTAGTAACTAGATTTTTATCTGCACGTTTCATTCTTCTAACCTGCTGGGCTAGATCATCTACATTGGCATACTGATCATAGTAGGTTACACCGTCCATCTTGGCTGCAATCTCTGGTGATATACCCTTAACTATATTAAGTGGGTTTAAACTTCTAAATACATTAGGGTTAGTGATTGCTTGGGTTAGGAAATCTCTTGTTGGGTTTTTAGCATAAGCGAATACAGGGTTAAGCCCAGTGATAGAGGCAGACTGAAACCTATTGAATCTACGCATTACATCTGTAACAATACTGAAGTCATGTTTATCTAGGTTGACAAACATCTTATAAAGTTCAGGATCATTAAGCTCGTACTTGACTGGGTTCCCATTTTCAAGAACTGTTACTATCATCTTGCCATCAACTGTAGATGGCCCTATATCAGATAGCCTCGAAAGTGCATCATCTACCTGGTCAAAAGAACCACTATCTATTAGTTCTCTCTGCATCTGTTTGTATGGATCACTATCAGGTAGAGATTCATTAATCCTTCTTGCCTCATCTATATCACCCCTATTAAGAGCATCCTCTATTTGTACTTGGTGCTTGGGTCTTGAGGTACTAGATAGTTTTGCTATTTGATCGGCTGTCATATTATCTAACTGTTGAGCTGTATACTTAACGCCATTAATTTCAATACCGCCATCAGGCAACATCTTAGTTGATCCCTCTACTATTTCAGATGGTAGCGTACCAAGTTTACGTACAGATCCAATACTTTCTAACATCTCCATCGGTAGTCTAGTATATGTATTAGTGTCAGTTAACCTCTTTATGCGTTGGATTACATTAACTAATGTTTCCATAGGGTCAAGGATCTCTCTACCACTAACAATGTTATCTAGTTTTTTGATCATTTGTTTACCATCTTTGCCAAGATCTTTAGTAGCTTTCAATATGTCTAATTCATATTGTGCCATCTTACGCTGGATAGCTATATAATCTGGGTTTTCTTTTAGTACATCTGCGAGTTTCCTAGATATTGAACCCTCTTTTACACCATCTTCTATTGCATCTTGGAACACACCCCTATAACCATCAACAACTTTTCGTGCCTCCTCACTATCCCATAATTGGTGGCTAGTTAATTTATTATCAATATTTTGTAGTGCATCTTCAGCATCTTTTAATGCGACTTGTGCATCATGCAGTTCGCCAGCCCCTTTTATTTTAGTGTTGTTCTCTATTTTATCAATAATTGCTTTACTCTTTTCTATCTTCCTGAGTAATAGATTCTTCTCGGCATTTAGATTAACAAACTCAGAGACAATCTTATCTGCTTGTCTAGTATTCTTGCCTATCGATTTAGCTACATCATCGGTGCCAGTTAGTATAGATCTAAAATTTGAGTTGTTTTCTAGCCAAGCCTGAGTTTGTCTACCTGGGTTACGTAACCCCTGCATCAAACCCTCTGCTATCATCTGGGCTTTAGGTAGCAGTCTTTTCTCCCCCACTGCCTTTATAATTTGGTTCTTGAATGGGGCTGTATTATCTATAAGATTCTTGCTTATACCAGAGAAGGCTTTATTATATATATCCGATGATCTAACTTTAGCTACCTTCTGTGCTACAATGTTGTCCATCTTGTTGAAAAACTTAGTACCAAAGCCACCATTATCTGCTGCCTTATTAAACTGTGATGCTAAATCTGTATATTTAGTAGTACCTAGAGTTTTCCCAGTTTTACCTGCACCCTTGACACCAGCACTTATGCTACCCTCTGCTGGTTGTCTAGCAGCTTTAAAACCTTTTAGAGCTGCTGGCATCATAAAGTCTACAGCTAGATCTATAGCCGCACCAGTCCCTAGTTCTCTTGCTACATTTACGTCTTCACCTTTTAATATCTTAAGCGATGCTGCCCCAGATGATGCTACTGCACTACTGGCTAGAGATGG
>WPCI01339025.1_pt1 | contig 15468 bp, 11 predicted proteins | sample 5399871 | NCBI WGS metagenome assembly WPCI01 (sample SAMN12869469, study PRJNA574797) | sludge metagenome | isolation source: wastewater treatment of pH7 | place: China:Beijing | collected 2019-05-20
GCCCAGAGCGAGGTACTCGCGGCCTTGCTAGAGCCCAAACGCGCCAGGTAATTGCTTGACACAGAACTGTAGGCCGAGATCGCCGCTGACCAGAACACGACGCCGCTGAGAAAGGCGAGCGGCAAGCCAGCCGCGCGGCGCACGGCGCGACCAGCCGCGGGAGCGGCGACGCTTGCCGCGGGGCGGGGTTCGTGCAGCGCCAAAGCGACCACTGCGGCCAAAGCAAAGAGCGCCCCGGTCAGGGCCATGACCAAATTCAATGAAAAGCGATCGGCCAGCACGCCGCCGAGAAGGGCGCCGGCGGCAAATGTCACCGAGCCGACCCCGCGGGAACTGCCCATCCCTTTGCCGCGACCCCCGGCGCCGCGCCGCGCCAGCACATCGCCCATCATCGCCAGGCTGATGGTGACATACGCCCCCTGCCCCACCCCCTCCAGCAATCGCGCCCCCCACGCCTGTTGGGGCGACGTCGCCTGGCTGAGCAACACATAGGCAAGTGCCATGCAGGCCAGTCCGACGACGATCAACGGTTTGCGGCGGCCAAGCCGGTCTGACAGCTTCCCCCAGGCATAGCTCCCCACCAGGCCAACCGCGGCGCTGCTGGCCAGGATCAGCGAAATCTGGCTGAAGCTGGCGCCCAGACTCTCCAGAAAAAGCGTTGCCAGCGGGATGCTCATCCCCATTGCCCCAAAGACCAGACCCAGGACAACCGTCAGCAGGAGGAAATCATCGCGTCGTCTCTTCATGGTGCGCCGGCCACAAGCCGAAGCCGCCATTCTACCAGCGCCGTAACACGAACGCCCAACACGACCTCCGGCCCTATCCCAGGTTGCCAAAATTGCCCCAGCCGCCGGCTTTGCATAGAATGGGGGTATCCCCAATCATCCAAGCCCTGCCCGTTCCTGGCCTGTCAGGCGATGCGGCGGGGCTGACTTTTGGAACAGAACGATGATCGAAGTCTCCAACCTCTCCAAAGCCTACGGCCCCATACAGGCTCTTGACAGCGTCTCTTTCTCCATCCGGCAGGGTGAGATCGTGGGGCTGCTCGGCCCCAATGGGGCCGGCAAAACCACCCTGATGAAGATCCTCACTGGCTACCTGCAGGCCGACAGCGGCGAAGCTCGAATTGACGGTCTGGATGTGCTCACGCAGCGGCGCCAGGTGCAGGCCCTCATTGGTTATCTGCCTGAAAACGCCCCCCTCTATCACGAACTGTCGGTGCAGGGCTATCTGAAAATGATGGCCGAACTGCGCCAGATCCCGGCGGCCGACCAGTCAGCCCGCATCTCCGCCGCCGTGCGCGCGGCCGGGCTGGAAGAGCGGCTGACTCAACCCATTGGGACCCTGAGCAAGGGCTTCCGCCAGCGCGTCGGTCTGGCCCAGGCCATCCTCCATCGTCCCCAGCTTCTCATCCTGGACGAACCGACCGTTGGCCTGGACCCCACCCAGATTGTGGAAATCCGCCATCTCATCCGCCGCCTGGCCAGCCACAGCACCATCCTGCTCTCGACGCATATCCTGCCCGAAGTCGAACAGGTCTGCGACCGCGTCATCATCCTGATGAACGGTGAAGTCAAGGCCGACGCCCGCCTGGCCGAGCTTTCCGCCGCTGCCAGCGCCGTGCTCGTTCTGCAGCAGGCGCCGGCGGGGGCGGAGAAAGCGCTGCGCGCCCTACCCGGCGCCGGCAGCGTCCAGATGGAACGCTCGCCCGATGGATTCCCTTCTTACCGCATCACCGCCGGCAAAAGCGATGGCGGCCCCGCCGGAAGCGCCAGCCACGGCCCCGACCTGGCGCCGGCCATCTACGGATTGGTTCGCGACCAGAACTGGCCCTTGCGTGAGCTGCGACGTGAGACGCGCACGTTGGAAACGGTATTCAACGAACTGGCGACAGGTGGCTGATATGAAACAAACGCTTTCCATCACTCGCAAAGAACTCTCCAGCTATTTCGGCTCGCCGATGGCGCTGATCTTCATCGGCGTCTTTCTGGCCCTGGCGCTCTTCTCGCTCTTCTGGGTCGATGCTTTCTTCGCCCGCGGCATCGCCGATGTGCGTCCGCTCTTCCGCAGCCTGCCGGTGCTGCTCATCTTCCTGACGGCGGCGCTGACCATGCGTCAGTGGAGCGATGAGGAGGAGACCGGCACCCTGGAAGTGCTGCTCACGCTGCCGGTCAGCCCCTGGCAGTTGGTTATTGGCAAGTTCCTGGCGGTCATGATCATGGTGGGCGTGGCCCTGGGCTTGACCCTGTTCATCCCAGTGACCGTGTCGTTCCTGGGCAACCTGGATTGGGGTCCGGTCATTGGCGGCTATCTGGCGGCGCTGTTAGTGGCCGCGGCCTACGCGGCCATCGGCCTGTTCATCTCCTCTCGCACCGATAATTCGCTCGTCGCTCTCATCCTCAGCATCCTTGTCTGTGGGCTGGCCTATCTGGTGGGGGCGAGCGCGGTGGTCGACGCCGCTCCCGCCTCGCTCAGCGGGGCGCTGCGCGGCCTGGGCGCGGGCAGTCGCTTCGACAGCATCCTGCGCGGGGTCATCGACCTGCGCGACCTGGTCTACTATCTCTCCCTTACAACGTTTTTCCTTCTCCTCAACGCAGTCTCTCTGGACAGCAAGCGCTGGAGCGAAGGCGAGAACACGCAGGGCTACCGGCGGCGGTCGGCCCTGGTGGTGCTGCTGGTTGGTCTGAACCTGCTGCTGCTCAATCTCTGGCTCTATCCCCTCAGCGGCCTGCGCGCCGACCTGACCGAAGGCCGCGAGTACAGCCTCTCCCAGCCCACCAAAGACCTGCTGGCGCCACTCACCGAGCCTCTTCTCATCCGCGCCTACGTCAGCGAAAAGACCCACCCCTTGCTGGCGCCGCTTGTTCCCACAGTCACCGACATGCTGCGCGAGTACGAGATTGCCGGCAGGGGCAGGGTCAAGGCCGAGGTCGTGGACCCCACCAAAAACCCGGACCTGGAAGAAGAAGCCAACCAGACCTACGGCATCCGGCCCACGCCTTTCCGCGTGGCCGGCCGCTACGAGGACACCATCATCAATTCCTATTTTGACATCCTCATCCGCTATGGCGACCAGAGCGAGGTCATCAATTTCCAGGACTTGATCGAGGTGGAGCCGCAGGCCGATGGCAGCCTGGATGTACGGCTGCGCAATCTTGAATACGACCTGACCCGCTCACTCAAGAAAGTTGTGCAGGGCTTCCAAAGCTCCGACGCCGTGCTCGCCAGCCTGAATGAGCCTGCCCGACTCACCCTGTATGTGACCCCCAATACGCTTCCCGCTGAGCTGCAGGCTGCCCCAGCCGCCATCCAGAAGGTAGCGGACGAGCTTGCGGCAAAGTCCAACGGCAAGCTGGTATTCCAGCAGGTCGATCCCACGGCTCCCGGCAGCGAATCGACGCCGCAATCGCTCTATGAGACGTACGGCATCCAACCCTTTGCCGCCTCGATTTTCTCCCCCGAAACCTACTTCCTGCACCTGGCGCTGCAAGCCGGCGACAAGACGCAGGTGATCTACCCTGGCGCCGACGCCAGCGAGTCAGAAGTGCGCACCGCCATCGAATCAGGGCTGAAACGCAGCGCGCCGGGCTTCCTCAAGGTGGTGGGGTTCTGGGCTCCACCCGAGACGCCCACTGCCGACCCGTTCGGACAACAGCAGGCGCCCATCACCACCTTCCGCAGCCTGCGCGAGCAGATGGCGCAGGAATATGAGGTGCAAGACGTTGACCTGAGCACAGGCCAGGTTCCGGCTGGCATCGATACGCTGGTGTTGGCGGCGCCGCAGAACCTGGACGACGTGCAGCGCTTTGCCATCGACCAGTTCCTGATGCGCGGCGGAGCCATTGTCGCTGCCGCCGGTCGATACGCTCTGCAGCCTGACCAGTTCACCGGGCAGTTGGGGCTGACCCCCATCCAGGGTGGTCTCGATCCCTTGCTGGCCAGCTATGGCATCACAGTCGAAAACACACTGGTCATGGACCCGCAGAATGAACCCTTCCCCGTGCCCGTCATTCGCAACGTCGGCGGCGTACAGATTCAGGAAATCCAGGCTGTCAGCTATCCGCCGTTTGCAGACATCCGCCGTGATGGCATGGCTACAGACAACCCCATCACTGCCAATCTGCCGGCCGTGACCATGGCCTGGGCGTCGCCGGTGAATGCCGAGGGAGCGGCTCAAGCCGGCCGCGAGACGACGACGCTCTTGTCGTCCGGCCCGCAGTCGTGGGTGACCGCCAACGCCAACGCCCAACCTGACCTGGACACTTACCCGGAATTGGGCTTTCCGGTAGAAGGTCAGACCGGCGCCCGCCCGCTGGCAGTCGCCGTGAGCGGTGCATTCGACAGCGCCTTCGCCGGCAAGACCCTGGCTGCGCCCACCCCCGACCCCAATCAGACGACCCCAACGACGACGCCGGACGTGAATGCGCTCCAGGCTAGCCGCATCGACCGCTCGCCTGAGAACGCCCGGCTGGTCGTCGTCGCGAGCAGCGAGTTTCTCAACGACACAGTCTTCAACATTTCTTCCAGCCTGAACCCCGAAGGTCCTATCCACAGCCTGCAACTGCTGCAGAACGCAGTCGATTGGTCCGTGCAGGATCTTGACCTGCTGGGCATCCGTTCCCGCGGCACCCAGGCGCGAGTCCTGGAGCCGCTCTCGAATAGCGACCAGCGTTTCTGGGAAATCCTCAACTACGCCCTTGCCCTCATCATCCTGGTTGCCATCGGGCTGGTGTGGGCGCTGCGCCGCCGCAACGAGAAGCCGATGGCGCTGGCGCCTGATCCGACCTCTGCCCGCAGCGCCTCTCAGGAGGCTTGACCCATGCTCAAGAAAGACCGACTTGTCCTCATCCTTGCCGGGCTGCTCTTGGTCCAGTCCATCTTGTTGGCCGTCGTCTATTGGCCCCGTCCCACTCAGGCCACCGGCGGAGCTCTGCTCCCCACCCTGGCGGCGAACGACATCAGCGAACTGACCATCACCGATAACGAAGGCGCGGCGATCACGCTTGCACGGCAGGGAGATGCCTGGATCCTTGCCAGCGCCGGCGATTTCCCTGTCCGCGCCGACACGGTGACGACATTGATCGACAAGCTGACAGGCGTCAACACTAATCGTCTGATTGCCGAGACGGCCGCCAGCCACGCCAGGCTGCAGGTGGCATCCGGGGACTTCGTCCGCCGCCTGGACCTGAAGACCAGCGCCGGCGACGTCTACACGGTTTATCTTGGTTCTCAGCCGGCCGCTGGCGCCACCCACGTGCGTCTGAACGGGCAGGATCAGGTGTACCAGACCGGCAGCCTCGCCGCCTTCGACGCCAGCGCTTCACCCTCTACCTACATCGATACCAGCCTTGTCAGCATCCCTGCCGGTGATGTTACGGCCATGAGCGTCAAGAACGCCAACGGCGAGATGCTCTTCGACAAGGGTGATGACGGCCAGTGGTCCTTGGCGGGACTGGCGCCTGATCAGACACTCGACGCGGGCCTTGTGCAGACGCTGCTCAACCAGGCAACAGCGATCACGATGGTGGAACCCCTGGGCAAGGAGGCCAATCCGGCCTGGGGGATGGACTCGCCCCAGGCTATCGTCTCCCTGAGCACACAGCCTGCCGCAGGCGAGGGGAAGACCTACGAGCTGCGCATCGGCGCCAAAGACGAAGCGACCAATCGCTATTACGTCAAGTTCTCTGAGTCGCCTTACTATGTCACGGTAGCCGCCTTCAGCCTCGATGACTTCGTCAACAAGGCTCTCTCCGGCTTCGTTGCCACCCCAACGCCTGCTCCAGCGCCAGCGGAGTAGAGAAGGGAACAGGGATACGAGTAGATAAGTAGACAAGTAGACAAGGAAAGAACCTATCTCATATCTCCAATCTCTACGTCTCTGCATCCCTGCCTCCCTGCGTCCCATCATCCACCCCTCCATGCTCCCGATTGCCATCTTGCTTCCCCACTGTGGTCTGGAAGTCCCCCCGGAGGTGGCCGATCGTATCGCCCTCAGCGAAAGCGATATCTTTCACGAGGCAGACATCTACACCGACCTGATCTACGATTTCCGCGATCGGGTGCGGCGCTGCCTGACTTTCCCCTTTGCCCGGGCCATTCTTGATGTCAACCGATCCAACGGCAACCACCACAGCCGGCCCGGCGATGGCATTGTCAAAACGCAGACGAGCTATGGCGTCAGGGTCTACCGGCCGGGATTCGAGCCTGACGCTGCCCTCGAAGGACATCTGATCGACCGCTATTGGCGACCCTGGCACCAGCAGTTAGCAGCGTTGGCCGCCGACCAAAGCATCAAGCTGGTGATCGATTGCCACAGCATGGCTGCCTTCGGCCCCAGGCATTACGATGACCCTGGCGCCGCCCGCCCCCGCGCCTGCATCGCCAACCTCGGCAATCACGCAGGCGAAGCTGTGGGCTCACGGCGGCTGACTGCGCCGCCGGGATTGGCGCGGGCGATGGCCGAACGTCTGGGCGACTGTCTGGCCGGCCTGCCATCCCTGACGCCGACCGGCCCGTCTGCCGCCATCAACCAGCCTTTTGCCGGCGGCTGGAACATCTGGGCGCATGGGGGCAAGTCTCAACCGTGGTTGATGATCGAAGTCAGTCGCGGGCTCTATGTCGGCGCCCAGAATTCCCGTACACCCATCTCGCCGCCGCGACGCCATGAGATCGAAATGCTTCGCGACAGCATCTGGCAGGCCATCGCCGGCGGGTGGTCATAACGGCCTGCCAATTACCCATGCCCTTCCTCCATACCCCTCGCGGCCGCTTCTTTTATCGCCAGGCGCCTGGCGAGGATCCGGTCGTAGTCTGTCTTCACGGCAATCTGGGGACATAAACCTGGTGGCGGCCGGTGCTCGATCTGCTGCCAGCGGGCTGGCGGGGCGTTGCCATCGACGCTATCGCCTATGGCCATTCCGATGGCAGCAACCGGCTCGATCGTTTCGCCATCTCGTCGCAAGTGCTGGACCTTGAAGCCTGTTTGTCGGCGCTCTCGACGCCGCGCGTCCACCTCGTGGCGCACAGCACCAGCACGCCGGTGGCGATCGAATATGCCATCGCTCATCCTGACCAGGTTGCCGCCCTGGTTCTTGTCGGACCCACGCCGGCGTCAGGTGTGCAAACGCCTTCCGAGGCCTATGCCCTGCTGGAACAGCTCACCCGTGAGCGCGACTTGCTGGCGCGCGCTCTCCATGCCAGCGCCCCCAGCCTCGATCCGAACTCACCGGCATTTCAGCTGCTGCTGGACGAAGCCGCAGGCTTAGATTCCCTGGCTTTGGTCGCCATCACCCGCAGCCTGGATGCCTGGCAGCCGGCCGGCCGACTGCGCCAACTCACGCTGCCCGTGCTGCTCATCCGCGGCGAGAACGATATTATGTTAAGCGAAGAGGAAGCGGAACAAACGCTGCTGGCAATTCCTGGCGCCAACAACCTCGAAGTGTTCCATGGCGCCGGCCACAGTCCGATGTTAGAGAACCCACAAGGCTTTGTTCACAGTCTGGTAAGCTTTGTGGCTGAAGATTGGGGGCAATACCAACACGTGCGCGAGCAAGCAGGCAATCCCAGCCAGCCAATGCGCGACACAACCGGCTAGCCACAGATAGGGAGCATCGCAGGCGGCCGGCTGAAACACCCCTGGAGGCCAAGCCGATGAGATCCCGCCCTGCACACCTGTTTCTGCTTTCCGTCCTGCTTCTGCTGGCGACGCTGGCAACCGGCGGACTACAAACCGCTGACAGCCAGCCATCTGTCCAACCGTCCGGCGCCCCGCTGAGCTGTGATCTCTTTGCCCAGGGCGCTGCCTGGCAGAAGATCACGCCCGCAAACAACGCCCCGCCCGGCCGCCGCGACGCAGCCCTGGTCTACGACGCTGCACGCCAGCGCCTGATCGTGTTTGGCGGACGGGCAGGTAGCGGCCCGCGCAACGATACCTGGGCTTTCGACCTGACCACAAATCGCTGGCAGGAATTAGCCGCTGGCGCGGCCGTCAAGCCGCAGCCGCGCTTCAGCATGGTGGCCGGGATCGATACGGGGCGCCAGCGCTTCTTGATCAGCACCGGACAGCAGGCAACCGGCAGTTTCTTCGACGATGTCTGGGCTTTCGATCTGACCACAGATACCTGGAGCCAGGTGGCGGCGACGGGGCCGCGGCCCAACCTGCGCTATGGCGCAGCCGGGGGCGTGGCGGGTGACGCTCTGTACCTCTCGCACGGCTTCACCGACAATGGCCGTTACAATGACACCTGGGCCTTCGACCTTGCCAGCGATCAGTGGCAAGATGTGTCGCCGGTTGCTGGCCGGCCGCTACAGCGCTGCTTGCACAATGCCGCCTTCAGCAGCGGGCAGGAGATGGTGATTTTTGGCGGTTGCGCCTCCGGCTATGGCCCGTGTCCAATCGGCGACACCTGGCGTTTCAACCTCGCCAGCCGTACCTGGACGCAAGCCACTTCGACCAGCGCTCCTTCGCCCCGCTATTGGCAGGCAATGACCAACGTGGGTTCATGTCCCCAAATCTTGCTGCACGGCGGCTGGGGTGGCGCCCGGTTGGGTGACTTGTGGCTGTTTGACGCCAGTTCAGGCCAGTGGAGCCAGGTGACAACAACCGGGGTGGCGCCGGCGGCACGGCCATCCCATAACCTTGTCTGGATTGAAAACTACGCCGGGGCGGGAAACCGGCCGGTCGCCGTCCTCTTTGGCGGCGATGCGCAAGGGCTGGGGCCGCAAAGCGATCTCTGGCTGCTGATCCCGAACATCACCCCCACACCGACCCCCACTGCCACGCCTACTTCCACATCCACACCCACCATCACGCCTACACGGACCCCGCTGCCCTCGGCGACGCCAACCCGCACCCGCACCGCCACCGCCACCGCGACACCTCTGCCCACGGCAACTCCTTCGCCGACCGAGACAGCCGAGCCAACCGCAACACCCACAACAGATCTGCCAGCCGCCACCGAGACGCCTACTCCAACCCCGTCGGTCACAACAACAGCCACGCCAACGGCCCCACCGCGTCACCCAACCTACCTTCCCGTGCTGCTGCGATAGGCGCTAACCCACCCTGCTGCGGGGACTGAGGTCGTCGCCGGTCTGTTGGAGCAATTTGGCCACCAGCGCCGTCCAGCCTGTCTGATGGCTGGCGCCCAGGCCAGCGCCCGTATCGCCGTGGAAATACTCGTAAAATGGGATATAGTCCCGCCAGTGTGTGTCGTCCTGAAAGAGGGCCTCGCGCCCGAAAACGGGCCGCCGGCCGTTTGCATCGCGCAGAAAGATGCGGCAAAGCCGCCGGGAGAGCTCGGCCGCTACCTTGTCCAGGGCAGCCATTTGGCCGGAGCCAGCAGGCAGTTCAACTTGCAGGGTATCGCCGTAGAAGTGGTGATACTTCTGCAGCGACTCGATCATGAGGTAATTGACCGGAAACCAGATCGGCCCTCGCCAGTTGGAATTGCCGCCGAACAGGTTGCTGCTGGACTCGCCCGGATCATAGCGCAGGCTGTGAACCTGGCCGCCCACCTGCAGCGTGTAGGGCCGGGCCTCGTGCTCCTTCGAAACCGAGCGCAGGCCAAAGGGCGAGAGGAACTGGCCTTCATCCAGCATCCGCGCCAGCACCCGGCCTAATTGGCGGGCATCGACCAGCGAAAGCAGCCGGCGACCTGCCTGACCTGGCTCCGTCAGCGAGGCGATATTCGCTGCCAGCGCCGGGCGATACCTGATGAACCACTCCATCCGGCGGCGGAAGTGCGGAAGCAGGTCCAACAGGTCAGGTTCCAGTGTTTCAACCGCAAACAAAGGGATGAGACCGACAAAAGAACGCAGCCGCAAAGGATGGCGAACGCCATCGGGGGTGTGGATCAGATCGTAGTAGAAGCCGTCCTCCTCATCCCACAGCCCATCGCGGCCATCCATATGCTTGTTGATGGCGTTGGCGATGTAAATGAAGTGCTCGAAGAACTTCGTGGCGACATCTTCGTACGCAGGCTGATAACGGGCCAACTCAAGGGCAATGGCAAGCATGTTGAGACAGTACATGCCCATCCAGGCTGTGCCGTCGGCCTGTTCCAGAAAACCGCCGGTAGGAAGGGGCGCGCTGCGGTCAAACACGCCGATATTGTCCAGCCCCAGAAAGCCACCCTGGAAGACATTCCGCCCCTCCGTATCCTTGCGGTTGACCCACCAGGTGAAATTGAGCAGCAGCTTGTGAAAGACGCGCGCCAGGAAAGACACATCAGCCACGCCGGTGGTCTTGCGGATGATCTTATAGACGCGCCAGGCTGCCCAGGCATGGACAGGCGGGTTCACGTCGCCAAAGTCCCATTCATAGGCTGGAAGCTGGCCATTGGGGTGCATGTACCACTCGCGCACCAGCAAGATCAGCTGGCGCTTCGCCCATTCTGGGTCGATGAGCGCCAGAGGCAGCATGTGGAAGGCCAGATCCCAGGCGGCAAACCAGGGATACTCCCATTTGTCGGGCATCGAGAGCACATCGGTGTTGAAGAGATGCCCCCAATCACTGTTGCGGCCCTGGCGCCGGCTGGTAGGCGGCGGTGGATGGGCCGGGTCGCCGTCCAACCAAAGCTCAACCGAATAGTGGTAGAACTGCTTGCTCCAGAGCAGACCGGCAAAGGCCTGGCGCTGAACCCGCCGTTCGTCTTCACTGGCGTCAGGTCGCTGCACCGAAGCGTAGAACTCGTTGGTCTCGACGATGCGCTGTTCGAAGATATCTTCGAAGTCCCTGAAGGGCGCCTCGTAGGGCTGGTCAGAAAGCCGCAGCCAGACCTGCTCGCTGCCACCCGCCGGGATGATCGCCTGAATATGCGCTGCCGCTTTGCTGCCCCGCTGCTCAGGGTTGACCCGATGCCATTGGCCCCGCACCACGGCCTCATGAAAGGCATCTTTGACATAGGGGCTGGCGTTGGAGACGCCCCATAGACGCTCGGTGTTGGTCTCGTTCTCGGTGAACAGCAGCGGCAACGCCCCTTGGCTGCCTGGGTGGTGGACATACCACCAGCGGTCGCCCAGATGCGGCGAAGTGGTGGCGACGGCGTTGCGGCTGCTGGCCAGCAAGAGCAGCCGGGAGCGTCCATAGCCCCAACCCCAGGTCTTGCGATACCAGAGCTGTGGCAGGATATGGAGCGGCGCCGCCTCAGGGCCACGGTTGATGGCAGTGATGCGGCAGAGGATGTCTTCCTGCCCGGCCTTGGCGTATTCGATGAAGACATCGAAACAGCGACCGGTATAGAGGGCCTGGCGCAGGGCGTCGATCAGCTCGAATTCAGGCTCACTGCGGTCGCGCTGCTGATTCGCGGCTGTCAGAGCTCCGTAGGGATACTCGACCTGCGGATACTTGTACAGCATCCGGGCGTAGGAGTGCGTTGGCGTGCTATCGAGATAAAAATAGTATTCCTTCACATCCTCGCCGTGGTTACCCTCCGGCCCGGTTAGGCCAAAGAGTCGCTCTTTCAGGATGGGGTCGCGGCCGTTCCACAGCCCCAGCCCCATACAAAGGTTCTGGAAGCGATTGCAGAACCCGCCCAGCCCGTCCTCATTCCAACGATAGGCCCGGCTGCGCGCGTGATCATGCGGGAAGTAGTTCCAGGCGTCGCCGTTGGCGCTGTAGTCCTCGCGTACGGTGCCCCAGGCGCGCTCGCTGAGATAGGGCCCCCAGTGTTTCCAATCTGCGGCTCGCGCCTCAGAAGCAGCCAGACGTTCGTGCTCGGCGGTGATGTGTCGGGCCATGGTGTCTCCTCTCATCACAACAAGCCGGCCGCCAGCCAATGCTCGGCATAGAAGTCCTGCCAGGCGGTCTGGCTGTGCTCCGCCAGGCGCTGTTTTTCAGCTCGCACGAGCCAATAGACCAACTCACTCTGTGTCAATGCCAGACCGAATTCCTCGTCCAGCCGCAGCTGGAGATAGCCGGCATACCACAACGGCCATTCCGGATCATCGCCATCGACCTCGATGAAAGCCCGATGATGGGCATCGAGGGTCTGCTGTAGCAACACGCTCAGACGGTACTGCATGTCGCCTGTTTTCATTGGAGTTCCTTTTGCGTAGATTTTGCCGGCTCGGAGACCACCGGAAGCCATTATTCTCACTGAGCGATACAGCTTTCTACAAAAGGGGCATTGACGACGCCCTTCCCCTCTGGCGCGCCCCCGGTTGAACGCCACCTTCGCCGCCACTCAGCGATAGAAATCGATCCAATGTATGTCGAATGCTTCGACGCCAGGCGGCAGCAGAGCAGGTGGCAACGCCACCTCATAGTAGCTCTCTCCCGCGGTCAGACCTAGCCAGTAGGGACTCGCCGGCGTCAGCTCTTGCCCAGGAGCTCCGCCCATTGCGAGGCTCTGATGCACCTGCTGGCCCGGTCCACTGCTCACCGAAAGCTCAACCACGGCGTCGCCGGCCGTAATGCGCAGTTCCTCCAAACCGCCCAGGTGCAGCCGCAACGTGAGCGGAGATGGCCAGTCGCCTGCCTGGAGCATGACGCTGCCGGCGCCGATACCAGTTTCACTTTTCACGTTGACGACAGCTTCCCATTCTGTCGGTAGTGTAGTGTTATGACTATACGAAACACTCATTTCGTCGGTCTTTGCGGGGGTCGCGGTGACGATCTCAGGAGGCGGCGTCATGGTCTGGCGTACACCCACACAACTGCTGAGTAAGAAGATCAAAAGCAAGCCCGCCAGACTGCGTAAGGATGGCATGGCGACGATCGGAGCGTTCATTGGCCCGCCGTTCTGTCGATGGCAAGCGAAAAAAGAAACATGAAGGGTATACCCTTCACGTTTCAGGGCGTGAGAGCGATGGTTTAGTAAAGGAACATCGGCTTGCCTTCGACATGCGAAACCTTGGGTCGATAGGTGTCTGTGTCGTAGAACTCGTCGACGTCCACGCGCTTGATGCCCCGAGTGGTGTAGTCGGCGGCAACGTGAGTGTACCGTCCTTCGCGCAGCGCCACCATGCGGCCAGTAATGCCGCGGGCTGCCAGGGCAACCGCCAGGGAACCGTAGTTGGCGGCTACGATGCGATCCAACGCGTCTGGCGCTCCAGATCGCATCAAGTAGGCGAGCTGCTGGTAGATGATGTTTTGCCCGGTAATCTCCTTGATTGCCTCCGCCGTTGCGAGGCCGATCCCACCCAGCTTCTTGTGACCATAGGCGTCTTCCTCGCCGCGCTCGTGAATCCGTCCCTCGAGCATCGTGGCGCCCTCCGAGATGGTGACCAGGCAGTAGTTGCTGGGATTACGCGCCTTGTCGTCCATCAGCAGGCGCGACAGTTTCTCGACGTCAAATGGCACTTCCGAAATAATGGCGCGATCGACACTAGCGCAATATGCGCAGATCAATGAGGTCTCGCCAGAGTTGCGCCCGAACAACTCCACCACACCAATGCGTTCATGCGAACCGACCGAGGTGCGTAGATTACCAATGAGTTCAACCGAGCGGGTGACTGCGGTGCTGAAACCGATACAATAATCGGTGCCAAAGACGTCGTTGTCCATCGTTTTGGGGATGGAAACAACCGGGAAGCCTTCATTGTGGACACGGGCGCCATAGCTAAGGGTGTCATCGCCGCCAATCGGAATCAGGACATCAACCCGCAAGTCGGCCAGCGCTTTCAGGATTTTCTTCGTGACGTCGAGATTTCCTTTGCTGTTGGTTGGAAAATCGGCAGGGTTGAGGAAGGTGGGCAGATCTGCGGCGCGGACATTGCTGGGCTGCGTGCGCGATGTGTGCAAGAAGGTGCCGCCAAAGCGGTCAACCGTGCGCACTCGGTTTTTGTCCAGTTCGACTACCCACTGACCCCAGCTTTCGGGGTCGTCGTGCTGATAGTTGAGTGGTCCCGCCCACCCACGTCGAAAGCCAAGAACACGCCAACCTTCTTCGACAGCGCGATTGACAACTTGTTTGATGCAGGGATTAAGGCCAGGAACGTCGCCGCCCCCTGTTAGGACGGCCATGGTCTTCTTTGCTGACATGTGCTCCTCGATGAATCGGTGATGGACGATGAATACATTTTTAATGCAACATCGTTAATGGTAAATGCAAATGTATATTGTCATTTATACACAAAGTATCGTACGCTTGGCAAGCGCGGCGCTAACGCCTCAGGCCTTGCCCAGGATAGCTGCCAGCAGGGCCATACGGATGAACATGCCATTCTCCATCTGCCGGAAATAGGCGGCGCGCGGGTCCTGATCGACCGCATAGGATATCTCGCCGACACGCGGCAAAGGGTGCATCAAGGTCATGGTTGGTTTGGCAAGCTGCATCAGAGCCGGATCGACAACGTAATGGTCCTTGACGCTCTCATACACGGCCAAATCATGAAAACGCTCCTTCTGCACACGCGTCACGTACATCACATCGATGTCGGCGATGACATCGTGGACGTCCTCCACCTCGCTCGCTTTCAGCCCGCGCGCCCGCGCCTCGGCCACCATATCAGAAGGCAGGCGCAGAATGTCTGGCGAGACGAAGAAGAACTCGGTATCGTAGAAGCTGAGCAGCCTGGTGAGGCTGTGCACGGTACGCCCGTATTTCAGGTCGCCCACCATCGCCACCTTCAGCCCATCCAGCCGTCCCAACTCTTCCCAAATGGTGAAAAGATCGAGCAGTGCCTGGGTCGGGTGTTCACCCACGCCGTCGCCGGCATTGATCACCGGCTTCTGGGCGTAATCGGCGGCGATCTGCGCTGAGCCTACCTCAGGATGCCGCAAAACGATGACATCGGCATAGCATTCAAGCGTGCGCACCGTGTCGGGCAGCGATTCACCCTTCGAGACCGAGGAGTAGTGGACTTCGGTGATGGGGATGACATTGCCGCCCAGCCGCAACATGGCCGCCATAAAAGACGATGCCGTGCGCGTGCTTGGCTCGTAGAAGAGATTGGCTAGGACTTTGCCGCTGAGCAGGTCGGCAGAGCCAAATCGGCGGACGAGGGTACGCATCTCGTCGGCAACGCCGAAGATATAGGCAAGCTTTTCGCGACTAAACTGGCGGACTGACAAAACGTCTTTGCCAAAGAAGCCGTTGTCGATCCTGTCAGCAGGTTGGGCAGTACGGAGTGAGTGGGATTTGGTCATACACGAATCTCAACTTGCAGATTGCGAAAGGAGTGACACAGTTGGAGAAAGCGGATAATTCGTTTCCGTGTTTCCCTGTCCGCGTCCACAAAGGACATGGGCAGAGCCAGGGGGAGCAAGGACCTCGCCGTCGCGAAAGACCTCGCAGCCGCGCAGGACGACGCGCCGAACCCGGCCGCGGGCCGGCATACCCGCAAAGGGGCTCCACCCGGCCCTGGTGCGCCAGCCATCGCTGGGAAAATCATAGCGGGCATCGGCATCCACCTCGATGTAAGTGTCAGCGGAGGTGGGAAGGCCGTAGATGCGGGCAGGGTTGGCGTGCATTTTGGCAACGAGGTCGTCCACGGTCAGGCGGCCATCGTCCACGGCCAGCAGCA
>WPCI01153451.1_pt1 | contig 15442 bp, 11 predicted proteins | sample 5399871 | NCBI WGS metagenome assembly WPCI01 (sample SAMN12869469, study PRJNA574797) | sludge metagenome | isolation source: wastewater treatment of pH7 | place: China:Beijing | collected 2019-05-20
GAGATGGTGATGCCGGGTGACAACATCAGCATCACCGTTGCGCTGATCGCCCCGATCGCCATGGAAGAAGGCCTGCGCTTCGCCATCCGCGAAGGCGGCCGTACCGTCGGCGCCGGCGTCGTGGCAAAGGTTATTGAGTAAGAGTAAGGAATTAGGCCAGTAGCTCAATTGGCAGAGCGTCGGTCTCCAAAACCGAAGGTTGGGGGTTCGAGACCCTCCTGGCCTGCCAGCATAGAAAGCCAGACATTGATAAACCCGGTCCGGATAAATGGTTGACAAAATAAAACTGCTGATCGCGGTTCTGCTGGTGGTAGCCGGTATTTCCGGGTTCTATCTCCTGCCGGACATGCCTGCGCTGGTGCGGGTGCTGGCGGTGCTGGCGGGCTTGGTGGCCGCTGCCGTGGTGGCGTACTTTACGGTGCCTGGCAAAGCCTTTTTTGCCTTTGCCGGTGAGTCGCGCGATGAAGCGCGCAAAGTGGTATGGCCGACACGCAAGGAAACCATGCAGACCACGGGCGTGGTGCTGGCCTTTGTGTTTGTGATGGCCTTGTTTTTATGGATTGTGGATTCAAGCCTGTTGTGGATTGTCGGGCTTGCACTGGGTCAGGGTAACTGATGAGCATGCGTTGGTACGTAGTCCATGCCTACTCCGGCTTTGAAAAGAGCGTGGCGCGCGCTCTGGCGGAGCGGATCGAACGCGCGGGCATGAAGGATCAGTTTGGCGAGATTCTGGTGCCGGTGGAAGAAGTGGTGGAAATGAAGGGTGGCAAGAAGGCCATGTCCGAGCGCAAGTTCTTCCCCGGCTATGTGCTGGTGCAGATGGACATGACGGACGACACCTGGCATCTGGTGAAAAGCACACCCAAGGTCACGGGTTTCGTGGGCGGCGCGGCCATGAAGCCCACGCCCATCTCTGAAAAAGAGGTGGACGCCATCATGAACCAGATGAAAGAGGGCGTGGAGAAACCCAAGCCCAAGGTGCTGTTTGAGGTGGGGCAGTCGGTGCGTGTTATCGATGGTCCGTTCAATGACTTCAATGGTACCGTGGAAGAAGTGAATTACGACAAGAGCAAGTTGCGTGTATCGGTGCTGATTTTCGGCCGCGCCACGCCGGTCGAACTGGAATTTGGTCAGGTCGAAAAGGCCTGACCCTTGCCCCTAGGGATAGGGGTTTTACGAGGAGCGTGAGTAATGAAAGTGAAAACGCGCTAATACTCAACCTGAAACAGGAGCCATCATGGCGAAAAAAGTAATAGGTTATATCAAGCTGCAAGTGCCGGCAGGCAAGGCGAATCCCTCGCCGCCAATCGGCCCGGCCCTCGGTCAGAAGGGCCTGAACATCATGGAGTTCTGCAAATCCTTTAATGCCCAGACACAGAGCATGGAACCGGGTTTGCCCATTCCGGTGGTGATTACCGCCTACGCGGACAAGAGCTTCACCTTCATCATGAAAACACCGCCCGCAACGGTGTTGATCAAGAAGTCGATCAAGCTCGGCAAGGGTTCCGCAAGGCCACATACCGACAAGGTCGGCAAGATTTCCCGAGCGCAGCTCGAAGAAATCGCAAAATTGAAAATGCCGGATCTGACCGCTGCCGATATGGATGCGGCCGTGCGCACGATTGCCGGCACTGCCCGTTCCATGGGCGTGGATTCGGAGATTTAATCATGGCCAAACTTTCCAAACGCCTTCAGGCCATCAAACAGAAAATTGATCGCAGCAGGATTTATCCGGTTCAGGAAGCGCTGCAACTGGTCAAGGAAACCGCCACCGCCAAGTTCGACGAGTCGGTCGATGTAGCCGTGAATCTGGGTATTGACGCACGCAAATCCGACCAGATGGTCAGGGGGTCGGTCGTGCTGCCCAAGGGCACAGGCAAAACCGTTCGAGTGGCCGTTTTTGCGCAAGGTGCCAACGTTGATGCGGCCAAGGCGGCCGGTGCCGATGTTGTCGGCTTCGAAGATCTGGCTGCGGATGTCAAGGCCGGCAAGATGGATTTCGATGTCGTTATTGCCACACCGGATGCGATGCGCATCGTCGGGCAACTCGGTCAGATTCTCGGCCCGCGTGGACTGATGCCCAACCCCAAGGTGGGCACGGTTACGCCGAATGTGGCCGAAGCGGTGAAAAATGCCAAGGCGGGTCAAGTGCAATACCGCACCGACAAGGCAGGCATCGTGCATTGCACGATTGGCCGGGCGTCTTTCACGCCCGACGATCTGAAAGTGAATTTGCTTGCGCTGGTTGAAGCCTTGAACAAGGCCAAGCCCGCGGCGGCAAAGGGCGTGTACATGAAGCGTCTGTCCATCTCCAGCACCATGGGTGCCGGTATCCGCGTGGACCAGGCTTCACTGAACGCTTAAGTAATTTTGGGCCTGTTCCGGTGGCGCTTGCGCTGACGGAGCAGGGTTATCCAAGACCGTAGGAACCGCAAGGTTTAATTCCCGGATAGCTGGCTTGCCAGTATGTAAAGGGTCCTACGCAGATGGCGCACCCAAAACAGGAATGTCTCCTGTCAAGGTCGCCAGCCGTGGGGTGGATTGTCTGCCCCGCTTTTTAAGGAGAAGACCTTGAGTCTGAATCTGGAAGAGAAAAAGGCCGTCGTAGCCGAAGTGTCCGCGCAAATTACGGATGCCCAGGCGGTGGTGCTGGCCGAGTATCGCGGCACGGGTGTAGCGGACATTACCTCGCTGCGGGCAAATGCCCGCAAGAGCGGTGTGTATTTCCGCGTCATCAAAAACACCCTGGCGCGCCGCGCCGTCCAGGGAACGCCGTTTGAAGGGTTGGCCAGCCAGATGGTTGGGCCGCTCGTCTATGGCATTTCCAGGGATCCGGTTGCAGCTGCCAAGGTCATGAACGACTTTGCCAAAGGCAAGGAATTGTTCGTGATCAAGGGTGGGGCCATGCCCAATTTCGTCATGTCGCCTGCCGACGTGGCGAATCTGGCCAACATGCCCAGCCGCGAAGAACTGCTCGCCAAGTTGCTTGGCACCATGCAAGCGCCGATTGCCCAGTTTGTCCGCACGCTCAACGAGGTACCCACCAAGTTTGTGCGTGGTCTGGCTGCTGTGCGCGATCAAAAGCAGGCGGCGTAGCCGCATGTTTTCAGCGAAGGCTGACCTTCAGGTTATGCCAGAGCTAAAAGCATGTGCGTAGCCGCTTGCGCTGGAACCTATCCGGCTGCTTGAACGATATTTTTACGCGATTTACCAATTTGACAGGAGTTACAAATGGCTGCATCTAAAGCTGAAATCCTCGACGCAATCGCCGGCATGACCGTGCTGGAGTTGTCCGAACTGATCAAGGAAATGGAAGAAAAATTCGGCGTGTCCGCCGCTGCAGCGGCAGTTGCCGTGGCAGCAGCACCCGCCGCGGGTGGCGCTGCCGCCGCTGAAGAAAAGACTGAATTCACCGTCGTGCTGACTTCCGCCGGCGAGAAGAAGGTCGAAGTCATCAAGGTGGTGCGTGCTGCTACCGGCCTGGGCCTGAAGGAAGCCAAGGACCTGGTCGATGGCGCACCGAAGCCCGTGAAGGAAGGCATCAGCAAGGCCGATTCCGACGCGCTGAAAAAACAGCTGGAAGAAGCTGGCGCTTCAGTCGAGATCAAATAAGATCTCGCGTCTCTTCGGGTCGCCGGCCCGGGGAGACGGCACACGCAAGCGGCAAACCCGGATGGTTTTGGCATCCGGGTTCATTGCTTTTTGCGTGTGCCGGAATTAACTCAATGGCGATGAACCCGCCGTTTCCGGAACCGCTCCGTCAACCTGTCCTATCCAAGGAGACTCCATGGGCTACACCTTCACCGAAAGGAAACGCATTCGCAAGGGTTTTGGAAAGCGCAAGACCGTGCTGCCAATCCCCTTTCTGCTGTCAACCCAACTTGAGTCCTTCCGCAACTTCCTGCAAGCGGATACGCAGCAGGACGACCGCAAGAACGAAGGCCTGCAGGCCGCATTTACTTCGATTTTCCCGATTGTCAGCCACTCGGGAAATGCCCGCCTTGAATACGTCAACTACAATCTGGGCGAACCCGCGTTTGATATCAAGGAATGCCAGCAGCGCGGGCTGACCTATTGCGCGCCTTTGCGCGCCAAGGTGCGCCTGGTGATCATGGACAAGGAAGCGTCCAAGCCGACCATCAAGGAAGTCAAGGAACAGGAAGTGTACATGGGCGAAATTCCGCTCATGACGCCTACCGGCTCTTTTGTCATCAACGGCACCGAGCGCGTCATTGTTTCCCAGCTGCACCGTTCGCCCGGCGTCTTTTTCGAGCATGACCGCGGCAAGACGCACAGCTCCGGCAAATTGCTGTTCTCCGCCCGCATCATTCCCTATCGCGGTTCCTGGCTGGATTTCGAATTCGATCCAAAGGACTATCTGTACTTCCGTGTCGACCGCCGCCGGAAGATGCCGGTCACCATTCTGCTGAAGGCGCTGGGCTACAACCCGGAGCAGATTCTGGACACCTTCTTCACCAAGGATACCTTCCACATCAATGCCCAGGGCGTGCAGTTCGAACTGGTGCCTGATCGACTGCGCGGTGAAATTGCCCGCTTCGACATTTACGGCAAGGACGGCAAGGTTGTCGTGCCCAAGGACAAGCGCATCACCGCCAAGCATGTGCGCGAGCTGGAAGCTGCGGGCGTCAAGATGTGGGCGATTCCGAACGAATTCGTCACCGGCCGCGTGCTTTCGCAAGATGTGATCGACAAGGATTCCGGCGAGTTGATTGCCCGCGCCAACGACGAAATCACCGACACCCTGCTGTTGCAGTTTGCCGAGGCAGGCGTCAGCAAATTCCAGACAATTTATGTGAATGACCTGGATCAGGGCGCATTCATATCGCAGACCCTGCGCATCGATGAAACGCCCGACCAGTATGCCGCGCGCGTGGCCATCTACCGCATGATGCGCCCCGGCGAGCCGCCGACCGAAGAAGCGGTCAAGGCGCTGTTCGAGAACCTGTTCTTCAGCGAAGACCGCTACGATCTTTCCACGGTTGGCCGGATGAAATTCAATCGCCGGATTGGGCGGGATGAACTGACCGGCACAGGCACACTGAGCAATGACGATATTCTTGCCGTGATTCGCATTCTGGTCGAATTGCGCAATGGCCGGGGCGAAATCGACGACATCGATCACCTGGGCAACCGCCGTGTCCGTTCGGTGGGCGAACTGGCCGAGAACCAGTTCCGTTCCGGGCTGGTGCGCGTCGAGCGCGCAGTCAAGGAGCGTCTTTCCCAGGCCGAGTCGGACAACCTGATGCCGCATGACCTGATCAACGCCAAGCCGGTCAGCGCAGCGATCAAGGAGTTTTTCGGCTCCAGCCAGTTGTCCCAGTTCATGGACCAGACCAACCCGCTGTCCGAGATTACTCACAAGCGCCGCGTATCTGCTCTTGGCCCGGGCGGCCTGACGCGTGAACGCGCGGGCTTCGAAGTGCGCGACGTCCACCCCACCCACTATGGTCGCGTATGTCCGATTGAGACGCCGGAAGGCCCGAACATCGGTCTGATCAATTCGCTCGCCCTGTTTGCGCGCGTGAATAACTACGGCTTCATCGAAACCCCATATCGCAAGGTCAACGACGGCAAGGTGACTGACGAGATCGAATACCTGTCGGCCATCGAGGAAAGCAAGTATGTGATTGCGCAGGCCAACGCCGAGCTGGATGCCAAGAACAAGTTCAAGGACGATCTGGTTTCCTGCCGGCACAAGAACGAATTCACCCTGTCTGGCCCCGACCGCATCGAATACATGGATGTGGCGCCAGCCCAGGTTGTGTCCGTGGCGGCCTCGCTGATTCCTTTCCTGGAACATGACGACGCCAACCGTGCCCTGATGGGTTCGAACATGCAGCGTCAGGCGGTGCCCTGTCTGCGTCCGGAAAAACCGCTTGTGGGCACGGGCATCGAGCGTACTGCCGCGATCGATTCCGGTACGGTCGTTACCGCTTACCGTGGCGGCATCGTCGATTATGTCGATGCCAGCCGTATGGTTGTGCGCGTCAATGATGACGAAGCCAGGGCTGGCGAAGTGGGCGTGGACATTTATTCGCTCATCAAATACACCCGTTCCAACCAGAATACCAATATCAACCAGCGTCCGCTGGTGAAAGTTGGCGACCAGATCGCGCGCGGCGACGTGATTGCCGATGGCGCGTCGACCGACATGGGTGAGCTGGCCTTGGGCCAGAACATGCTGGTCGCCTTCATGCCCTGGAACGGCTACAACTTCGAAGACTCGATTCTGATCTCGGAAAAGGTGGTGGCGGAAGACCGCTATACCTCGATCCATATCGAAGAGCTGAATGTCGTGGCGCGGGATACCAAGCTGGGTCCCGAGGAAATCACCCGTGACATTTCCAATCTGCCCGAGCGCCAGCTCGCCCGTTTGGATGAATCCGGCATCATCAGCATCGGCGCGGAAGTTGAAGCGGCTGACGTGCTGGTGGGCAAGGTCACGCCCAAGGGCGAAACCCAGCTTACCCCGGAAGAAAAACTGCTGCGCGCCATCTTTGGCGAAAAAGCCTCCGATGTGAAAGACACCTCACTGCGCGTGCCATCGGGCATGAGCGGCACCGTGATCGATGTCCAGGTTTTCACCCGCGAAGGTATTGAACGCGACAAGCGCGCGCAGAGCATCATCAACAGCCAGCTGGATGAATACAAAAAGGATATGGCTGACCGCATGCGTATCGTGGAAACCGATGCCTATTCGCGTCTGGGCCGTTTGCTGCTGAACAAAACCGTCAATGGCGGACCCAAGAAACTGGCCAAGGGTTCGAAGGTCACGCGCGAGTACCTGGAATCCCTGCCGGGGCATGACTGGTTCGACATCCGTGTTGCCGATGAAGAAGTCAGCCGCCAGATGGAAGCCATCAAGGATAGCCTCGCGGCCAAGCGCATCGAATTCGATGCCATGTTCGAGGAAAAGAAAAAGAAACTGACAGCTGGCGACGAACTTCCGCCCGGCGTGCAGAAAATGGTCAAGGTTTATCTGGCCGTCAAACGCCGTTTGCAGCCCGGAGACAAGATGGCGGGCCGTCACGGCAACAAGGGCGTGGTTTCGAAAATTGTGCCGGTCGAGGACATGCCGCACATGGCCAACGGCATGCCGGTCGACATTGTGCTGAATCCGCTGGGCGTGCCATCGCGGATGAACGTGGGCCAGATTCTCGAAACCCACCTGGGTTGGGCGGCAAGAGGCCTGGGCCACAAGATCGACGCCATGATGCAGGCACAGACCAAGGCCAAGGACATGCGTGCCTTCCTCAAGGAGGTTTACAACAGCCGTGGCGCCGTGGAAAAACTGGAAGACCTGAGCGACGAGCAGGTACTGGAACTGGCCGACAACCTCAAGAAGGGCGTGCCTTTCGCGACCCCCGTATTTGATGGTGCATCCGAAGAAGAGATTTATCACATGCTCAAGCTGGCCGACATGCCTGAAGGCGGTCAGGTCACTTTGTATGACGGCAGAACGGGCGAGGCATTTGAACGCGACGTTACCGTCGGCATCATGCATGTACTGAAACTGCATCACCTGGTCGATGACAAGAGGCATGCCCGTTCCACCGGACCTTACAGTCTGGTGACGCAGCAGCCTCTGGGCGGCAAGGCGCAATTCGGCGGCCAGCGTTTCGGCGAGATGGAAGTCTGGGCGCTGGAAGCCTACGGCGCGTCTTACGTGCTGCAGGAAATGCTGACAGTGAAGTCGGACGATGTGACCGGCCGCACCAAGGTTTACGAAAATATTGTCAAGGGCGACCACAAGATCGAAGCCGGCATGCCGGAATCCTTCAATGTGCTGGTGAAGGAAATCCGTTCGCTGGGCATCGACATCGATCTGGAACGTTTCTAATTTAGGGCGAAGGACAAACCATGAAAGCATTGCTGGAACTGTTCAAACAAGCCACTCAGGAGGAAGAGTTCGATGCCATCAAGATCGGCATCGCCTCGCCTGAGAAAATCCGTGCGTGGTCTTACGGCGAGGTCAAGAAGCCCGAGACCATCAATTACCGTACCTTCAAGCCCGAGCGCGATGGCCTGTTCTGCGCCAAGATTTTCGGGCCGGTAAAGGATTACGAATGCCTTTGCGGCAAGTACAAGCGTCTCAAGCATCGTGGCGTAATCTGCGAAAAATGCGGCGTGGAAGTGACGTTGTCAAAAGTCCGCCGCGAACGCATGGGCCACATCGAACTGGCTTCGCCCGTCGCGCACATCTGGTTCCTGAAATCGTTGCCGTCACGTCTGGGCATGGTGCTCGACATGACGCTGCGGGATATCGAGCGCGTGCTGTATTTTGAAGGCTATGTCGTGACCGATCCAGGCATGACCCCGCTGACGCGCTGCCAGCTGCTGACGGAAGACGATTACCTGGCCAAGCTTGAAGAGTACGGCGACGAATTCAAGGCTTCCATGGGCGCCGAGGGCGTTCGTGAATTGCTGCGCGCTATCGACCTCAACGGCGAAGTCGAGCGTCTGCGTGCCGAGTTGTCCAAAACGACTTCGGACACCAAGCTCAAGAAGATCTCCAAGCGCCTGAAGGTGCTCGAGGCATTCCAGCGTTCCGGCATCAAGCCCGAGTGGATGGTGCTTGAAGTGCTGCCGGTGCTGCCGCCGGAACTGCGTCCGCTGGTGCCGCTGGATGGCGGCCGTTTCGCCACCTCCGACCTGAATGATCTGTACCGCCGCGTGATTAACCGGAACAACCGGCTCAAAAGACTTCTTGAACTGAAGGCGCCGGAAATCATCGTGCGCAATGAAAAGCGCATGCTGCAGGAGTCGGTGGATTCGCTGCTCGACAACGGACGCCGTGGCAAGGCCATGACAGGCGCCAACAAGCGTCCGCTGAAATCACTCGCTGACATGATCAAGGGCAAGAGCGGCCGTTTCCGTCAGAACCTTTTGGGCAAACGTGTTGACTACTCCGGTCGTTCCGTCATCGTGGTGGGCCCGCAGTTGAAACTGCACCAGTGCGGCCTGCCAAAGAAAATGGCGCTTGAGCTGTTCAAGCCCTTCATTTTCAACCGTCTTGAGGTTATGGGTCTTGCCACCACCATCAAGGCGGCCAAGAAAATGGTCGAGGATGAAGAGCCGATCGTTTGGGACATCCTTGAGGAGGTGATCCGTGAGCATCCGGTCATGCTTAACCGCGCGCCGACGCTGCACCGTCTGGGTATCCAGGCTTTCGAGCCGATCCTGATCGAGGGTAAGGCCATTCAGTTGCATCCTCTGGTCTGCGCAGCGTTCAACGCCGACTTCGACGGCGACCAGATGGCCGTGCATGTGCCGTTGTCGCTGGAAGCGCAGATGGAAGCGCGCACGCTCATGCTGGCTTCCAACAACGTGCTGTCTCCCGCCAATGGCGAGCCGATCATTGTGCCGTCGCAGGACATCGTGCTGGGCCTGTATTACATGACCCGTGAAAAGGTCAATGCCAAGGGTGAAGGAAGCCTGTTCGCGGATGTGGCCGAAGCCAAGCGCGCTTATGACAATGGGGCGGTCGAATTGCATGCTCGGGTAACCCTGCGTATCAAGGAATCCGCGCTTGTCGATGGTCAGCGCGTTGAAAACGTCAAGCGTGTCGAAACCACGGTCGGCCGCGCCCTGCTGTCGGAAATCCTGCCTACCGGGCTGCCTTTCAGTTATGTCGACAAGGCACTGAAGAAAAAGGAAATCTCCAAGCTCATCAATGCCAGCTTCCGCCGTTGCGGTCTGCGCGAGACGGTGATTTTTGCCGACAAGCTGATGTATACCGGTTTCACCTATGCAACCCGTGCCGGCATGTCCATCGCGATCAGGGACATGCTGATACCCGGCGAGAAGGACGGCATCATCGGCGCAGCCGAAGCCGAGGTGAAGGAAATCGAGATGCAGTACACCTCGGGTCTGGTGACCCAGGGCGAGCGCTACAACAAGGTGGTCGATATCTGGGGCCGCGCGGGCGATGCCGTGGCCAAGGCCATGATGGGCCAGTTGGGCGCGGAAAAGATCAAAAACCGCAAGGGCGAGGAAGTTTCGCAGGAATCCTTCAATGCCATTTACATGATGGCCGACTCCGGCGCCCGCGGTTCGGCGGCGCAGATTCGTCAGCTTGCCGGCATGCGCGGCCTGATGGCCAAGCCGGACGGCTCCATCATCGAAACCCCGATTACCGCGAATTTCCGCGAGGGGTTGAACATGCTGCAATACTTCATTTCGACACACGGCGCGCGCAAGGGCCTGGCGGATACCGCGCTGAAAACCGCGAACTCGGGTTACCTGACCCGCCGTCTGGTCGACGTGACGCAGGATCTGGTGGTGGTCGAAGATGATTGCGGCACCAAGGAAGGCATGGTGCTCAAGGCGCTGGTCGAGGGCGGCGAAGTGGTCGAACCTTTGCGCGAGCGTATTCTGGGCCGGGTTGCGGCGGTGGACATCGTTCACCCCGAAACCCAGGAAACCCTGATCGAAGCCGGCACGATGCTGAATGAAGATCTGGTGGACGCCATTGATGCCGCTGGCATTGATGAAGTCAAGGTGCGTACGCCGCTTACCTGCGACACTCGTTTCGGATTGTGCGGCAAGTGCTATGGACGTGATCTGGGTCGCGGGCACATGGTCAATGTGGGCGAGGCGGTGGGTGTGATCGCCGCCCAGTCGATTGGCGAACCTGGCACTCAGCTCACCATGCGGACTTTCCACATTGGTGGCGCGGCGTCACGTGCCGCAGCGGCAAGCCAACTCGAGGCAAAATCCAGTGGTACGGCTCGCTATTCTTCCACCATGCGCTATGTGACGAACGCGCGTCAGGAGCTGATTGCGATTTCCCGTTCGGGCGAGGTCATCATTGTTGATGACGCGGGCCGTGAGCGCGAGCGCCACAAGGTTCCCTATGGTGCGACGCTTTCCGTGACCGATGGCGCGAAGATCAAGGCCGGCGCGGTACTGGCCACGTGGGACCCGCATACCCGTCCCATCATCACTGAGTACACTGGCCGCGTGCGGTTCGAAAACGTCGAGGATGGCGTGACGGTTGCCAAGCAGATTGATGATGTAACCGGCTTGTCGACTTTGGTGGTCATTGACCCCAAGACCCGCAAGGGTGCGGCAGCCAAGGGCTTGCGCCCGCAGGTCAAAATACTGGATGAATCCGGCAAGGAAGTGAAAATTGCCGGCACCGACACTCTGGTCAATATCACGTTCCAGATCGGTTCCATTATCACCGTGAAAGACGGCCAGGAAGTCAATGTCGGCGATGTGCTGGCGCGTATCCCGCAGGAAACTTCCAAGACCCGCGACATTACCGGCGGTCTGCCGCGCGTGGCAGAGCTATTTGAAGCGCGCTCGCCCAAGGACGCCGGCGTACTGGCCGAAGTGACTGGCACGGTTTCATTTGGCAAGGACACCAAGGGCAAACAGCGGCTGGTCATTACTGACTTTGACGGCCAGGCCCACGAGTACCTGATTCCAAAAGACAAGCATGTGATGGCGCACGACGGCCAAGTCGTCCAAAAGGGCGAAATGATCGTCGATGGCCCGGTTGACCCGCAAGACATTTTGCGCCTGCAGGGGATCGAAGCGCTTGCCCGCTACATTACGGACGAAGTCCAGGATGTGTATCGCTTGCAGGGCGTGAAGATCAACGACAAGCACATCGAGGTCATCGTCCGTCAGATGCTGCGTCGGGTGAATGTGGCTGATCCGGGCGACACCGGCCTGATCCCGGGCGAGCAGGTGGAGCGTTCCGAGGTTCTGGAGCTCAACGATGAAATGGCGGCGGCGGGCAAACAGCCAGCAACCTACGACCCTGTCCTGCTGGGTATTACCAAGGCGTCGCTGTCCACGGATTCCTTCATCTCGGCGGCTTCCTTCCAGGAAACGACCCGCGTGTTGACCGAAGCCGCCATCATGGGCAAAAAGGACGAACTGCGCGGCCTCAAGGAAAACGTCATTGTGGGCCGCCTCATCCCCGCGGGAACAGGATTGGCCTACCACAATACCCGCCGCCGCCAAGCAGCGGGCGAAGACCTTGGTGCCATGCATTTGCTGGAAGGTGGCGAAGAACCAGCCCAGGAGAACCAAGAGGTTGCTTGACAATACGCAGGGCGGTATTTAGAATCATGCGTCTTTTTTCCGGCAAATGCGTCGGGAGCATGAGCCCTGCTTAAGGCAGTAATTTTACGGGACGGCCCTGGCCGTCCCGGTTGTTTTAATGGATGTTTTGAGACATTTTGAAGAACGGAAGCTTAAATGCCAACGATTAACCAGCTGATCCGCAAGCCGCGCCAGGCGATCATTACCAAGAGCAAAGTGCCGGCCATGCAGTCCTGTCCGCAAAAGCGCGGCGTATGCACGCGTGTGTATACCACTACACCCAAGAAGCCCAACTCCGCGCTGCGTAAAGTGTGCAAGGTGCGCCTTACCAATGGCTTTGAGGTCATCAGCTATATCGGTGGTGAGGGCCATAACCTGCAGGAACACTCCGTGGTGCTGATTCGTGGCGGCCGGGTAAAGGATTTGCCGGGTGTGAGGTATCACACTGTTCGCGGCTCGCTCGATACGGCAGGCGTGAAGGATCGCAAACAGTCTCGTTCCAAGTATGGCGCCAAGCGGCCGAAGGCTGCTTAAAGTTAGTGTGGCGGCTGAAGGCTGCCTGAATTTAGCGCGAATTATTTCTAAGGATTGAAGTCATGCCCCGTCGTCGCGAAGTAGAAAAACGTGAAATCCTGCCGGATCCGAAATTCGGCAATGTCGAAGTTTCAAAATTCATGAATGCCATCATGATCAGCGGCAAAAAGTCTGTCGCCGAGCGTATTGTTTATGGTGCATTTGACCAGATCACCAAAAAATCCGGCAAGGATCCTCTGGAAGTCTTTTCCTCCGCCATGAACAATGTGCGTCCGATCGTCGAGGTCAAAAGCCGTCGCGTTGGTGGCGCCAACTATCAGGTACCGGTTGAAGTTCGTCCCTCGCGCCGTACCGCGCTGGCCATGCGCTGGGTGCGGGATGCAGCTCGCAAGCGGGGTGAAAAGTCCATGGGCGCGCGTCTGGCCGGAGAATTGATGGATGCCGCTGAAGGCCGTGGCGCCGCCATGAAGAAGCGTGAAGAGGTGCATCGCATGGCGGAAGCCAACAAAGCCTTCTCGCATTTCCGTTTCTGATGGGGAATTGATTAGCCATGGCACGTAATACCCCCATCGATCGCTATCGCAATATTGGAATTTCTGCACACATTGATGCGGGCAAGACCACTACGACCGAACGCATTCTTTATTACACCGGTGTTTCCCACAAGATTGGTGAAGTGCACGACGGCGCCGCCACCATGGACTGGATGGAGCAGGAGCGCGAGCGCGGCATTACCATCACTTCGGCTGCCACGACCTGTTTCTGGAAAGGCATGGAAAACAACTATGCCGAGCATCGCATCAATATTATTGATACCCCTGGGCACGTTGACTTCACTATTGAAGTAGAGCGTTCCATGCGCGTGCTGGATGGCGCGTGCATGGTGTATTGCGCCGTGGGGGGTGTTCAGCCCCAGTCTGAAACCGTGTGGCGTCAGGCCAACAAATATGGCGTGCCTCGCCTGGCTTTTGTCAACAAGATGGACCGTACCGGCGCGAACTTCTTCAAGGTCTATGACCAGATGAAGTCCCGTCTGCGCGCCAATCCGATCCCGGTTGTTGTGCCTATTGGCGCCGAAGAAAATTTCAAGGGTGTGGTGGATCTCGTCAAGATGAAAGCCATCTATTGGGACGAATCCTCCATGGGCATGAAGTTTTCCTACGAGGACATTCCCGCCGATCTCGTCGAAACCTGCAAGGAATGGCGCGAGAAAATGGTCGAAGCGGCCGCCGAATCTTCCGAAGAGATGATGAACAAGTATCTCGAGGAGGGCGACCTGTCCGAGGCGGACATCAATCTGGGTTTACGCACGCGTACGATTGCGAGCGAGATTGTACCCATGTTGTGCGGCACGGCCTTCAAGAACAAGGGCGTGCAGAAGATGCTTGATGCCGTGATCGAGTATATGCCGTCGCCCATCGACATTCCGCCGACTCCCTGCGAACTGGAAGATGGCACTGAGGCCGAGCGCAAGGCTTCCGACGAGGAGCCGTTTGCCGCATTGGCTTTCAAGATCATGACCGACCCCTATGTCGGCCAGCTGACATTCTTCCGGGTTTATTCGGGCGTGGTCAATTCCGGCGACACCATCTACAACTCGGTCAAGGGCAGGAAAGAACGCCTGGGCCGTATTCTGCAGATGCATGCCAACCAGCGGGAAGAAATCAAGGAAGTGCGTGCGGGAGACATCGCGGCAGCGGTTGGTCTCAAGGATGCAATTACGGGTGACACATTGTGCGCCTTGGATAAACCAGTCATTCTTGAGCGGATGGTATTCCCCGAGCCCGTGATTCACGTGGCGGTCGAGCCGAAAACCAAGGCGGACCAGGAGAAAATGGGTATTGCGCTGGGCCGTCTGGCCCAGGAAGATCCGTCATTCCGCGTGCGTACCGATGAAGAATCCGGCCAGACTATTATTTCCGGCATGGGCGAATTGCACCTGGAAATTCTGGTTGATCGTATGAAGCGCGAGTTTGGCGTTGAAGCCAATGTGGGCGCCCCGCAGGTGGCTTATCGTGAAGCCATTCGCAAGCAAGTCGAGGTTGAGGGCAAACACGTCAAGCAATCGGGTGGCAAGGGCCAATATGGCCACGTCTGGGTCAAGATGGAACCCAGCGAGACGGGCAAGGGATTTGAATTCGTGGATGCCATCAAGGGCGGAACCGTCCCCCGCGAATACATCCCCGCGGTCGAGAAGGGGCTTAAGGAGGCGTTGCCCAACGGCGTGCTGGCGGGCTTCCCGGTTGTGGATGTCAAGGTAACGCTGTTTGATGGCTCCTACCATGAGGTGGACTCCTCAGAACAGGCCTTCAAGATGGCCGCGATTCTGGCTTTCAAGGACGGCATGCGCAAGGCCAATCCGGTGCTGCTGGAACCGATGATGGCAGTCGAGGTGGAAACGCCCGAGGACTACATGGGCGATGTGATGGGCGACCTCAACCGCCGTCGTGGCATCATCCAGGGCATGGAAGACATGGCGGGCGGCGGCAAGGCCATCAAGGCTGAAGTGCCGCTGGCGGAAATGTTTGGTTATTCCACGGACCTACGCTCCATGAGCCAGGGCCGGGCGACCTACAGCATGGAATTCAAGCATTATTCCGAAGCGCCCAAGAATGTGGCTGAAGCCGTGATCAACAAGAAGTGATTCGGGACTTATTTGAGACAAGCAATCTAGGACGAGGATCAAGACATGTCTAAGGAAAAATTCGAACGTACGAAGCCGCACGTAAACGTGGGCACGATTGGTCACGTGGACCATGGCAAGACCACCTTGACGGCGGCCATTACCACCATATTGTCGAAGAAATTTGGCGGTGCGGCCAAGAACTAC
>WPCI01082820.1_pt1 | contig 15437 bp, 14 predicted proteins | sample 5399871 | NCBI WGS metagenome assembly WPCI01 (sample SAMN12869469, study PRJNA574797) | sludge metagenome | isolation source: wastewater treatment of pH7 | place: China:Beijing | collected 2019-05-20
CATTTTATTTATCCGGCTCGAGGAATTCCATTATATAGTAAAAGGCACAGATTTTTATAATATGGGTGAAGCGCCTGTTTAAAAAGCAGCTGATGATCCGGGGGTGAAGACACGGGGGAGACAACATTTGTAGTGGATGATATGATTTGCAAGTACTGTAAAGACACGGTTACCAGACTTATTACCTCTATTAGCGGGGTTTCATGTGTAAATGTGAATGTACCGGAAAGGACGGTAAACGTGACTTATGACAGCCGGATAACTGATGCACACGTCATCAGGATGACCCTGCTCGAAGCGGGTTATAAAAATGTAAGAGAGTCCATGAACGCTTTTTAAGCGCCAGGGAAGTCTGAAAAAACTGGATAGGCGGCAATCCGATGGAACTTGCGATAGGAGTTTACGGCATGACCTGTGGTCACTGCCAGAAAAGAGTAGCGGATGCTATTGCTTCACTTGATGGTGTAGAATCTGTAGATGTCAATCTCGAAGCTGAACGTGCATATGTTAATTTTGATCCTAAAAAATTAAGCCCTGAAGATATTATGGAAGCCGTCCGAAAGGCTGGCTATTCTACAGAACGCGAAGGGGAGACTGAAGAAGATAAAGAAAAAGCCCTGACGGAAAGCTCAGAGCCTGCCATGGAAGAAAAGAAAGCAGGAAAGGTTTTAGACTCTGCTGATAAGGGTCTGGAATATGAGGATAAGGCGCAGGGAAGTTCTCAGGCATGTCCCCTCACAGAAGCCTGCAAAACGGCAGAAGAAAAAGTCTCCCGAATTTCAGGTCAGAAAGAAGGGCTTAAAGAAATCACTCTCGGTGTTTCCGGGATGACATGTTCGGCATGCGCCCTGAATATCGAGAAAGTCCTGAAGAAAGAAAACGGAGTGGATTCCGCAACCGTTAATCTGGAACTTGGCAGGGCAAATGTTAGCTTTGATCCTTCTCTTATTTCCCCCGGGCAGATTGAAGAAGCTATCGAGTCCATCGGGTATAAAGTTGAGAAAGACAGGGTAACCCTTAACCTCCAGGGGATGAGCTGCGCATCCTGTGCTGCAAACATTGAGAGGATTCTCAATAAAACCGAGGGTGTAATCTCGACTTCCGTAAATTTTCCCCTCGAAAAAGCCGTTGTGGAATTCGATTCAAGCCGCATATCTGTCAGGGAGATTATTGCTGCAGTCCAGGGAATAGGTTATGGAGCATCAGTGCAGGCTGAGACTGTAGAATATGAAGATAGGGAACAGATCTCAAGGGACGCTGAGATCCTCAAGCAGAGAAATAACCTGATCATTGCCCTCCTCCTGGGGATCCCCGTATCTCTCGGAAATATGAGCATGATGTTCCCGTTTCTCTCTTTTGTTCCAGACATCTTTTCCAATCACACCGTGCTTTTCATCATGTCCACTCTTATTCTCCTCTTTCCGGGCAGGCAGTTTTTTGCAGGCACTGTTAAAGGCTTCAGGCACGGCGTAACCGACATGAACCTGCTGATTGCCGCGGGGACAGGGTCGGCTTATCTTATCAGTGTAGCAGCAACTTTCCTTGACCTGGGTCCAGGATATGACGTTCTCTACTACGATACCGTGGCTTTTCTGATTATTTTCATTGTCTTTGGCAGGTATCTCGAAACACGAGCCCGGGGCAGAACCTCAGAAGCTATCCGAAAGCTGATGGGGTTAAGGGCTAAAACCTCAAGGATCCTTGTAGACGGTGTGGAAAAAGAGGTCCCTGTTGAAGAGGTAGTAGTCGGAGATATTGTTATTGTCCGTCCGGGTGAAAAAATACCTGTTGACGGAATTGTGGTTGAAGGAAGCTCTGCAGTGGACGAGTCCATGATCACAGGAGAGAGCATCCCGGTTGAAAAAGGCGAAGGAGATACTGTTATTGGGGCTACCATTAACAGAATGGGATCTTTCAGGTTCAGGGCTACCAAAGTGGGGGCTGATACCGCCCTTGCCCAGATCATCAGACTTGTAGAAGCAGCTCAGACAACCAAGGCTCCTATCCAGAGGATTGCAGATGTCTTTGCCGGAAACTTCATCGTAACCGTACATATAATTGCTCTTCTGGCTTTTTTCTTCTGGTTTTTCTTTGGTTACTGGTTCTATGGGGTAGGAGAGTCCGAAGCTCTCAGGGGCACCAGCCCTTTCCTCTTTTCCCTGCTTATAGCTATCACTGTTCTTGTTATCTCCTGCCCGTGTGCAGTCGGGCTTGCAACCCCTGCAGCCATAATGGTCGGCACAGGCAAAGGGGCGGAAAACGGAATTCTTATTAAAGGAGGAGAAGCCCTTGAAAGAGCACATAAACTTGATACCATTGTTTTTGACAAAACGGGGACTCTTACTGAAGGCACCCCTAAACTGACAGATATATTTGCAGTTTCCGGACGTGAGGAAAAGGAGGTACTTTTTACTGCTGCATCGGCTGAAAAAGGGTCTGAACATCCTCTCGGAGAAGCTATTGTAAGAGGGGCGGAAGAACAGGGAATCAGCCTTGCAGGGGCAAAAAGTTTCCGTTCTATTCCGGGAAAAGGAATAGAGGCCTATCTCGAGGACAGGAGGGTTCTGCTGGGCACCCGCAAGCTTATGGAAGAAAATTCAATTTCTTTTAACGGTCTTGAAGCCGAGATGCGCAGGTTTGAAGAAAACGGGAAAACTGCAATGCTTGTAGCTCTAGGGGATGAAGCTATGGGGCTGGTTGCAGTTGCAGATACTCTGAAAGAGAATTCTAAAGAGGCAGTGGAGACCCTGAAGAATATGGGCATTGAAGTGGTTATGATAACCGGTGACAACTCCATTACAGCCGGGGCAATTGCATCGGAGGTCGGAATCTCAAGAGTACTTGCCGAGGTTCTGCCAGAAGACAAAGCAAACGAAATCAAGAAGCTCCAGAGTGGAGGCAGGCTTGTTGGAATGGTAGGCGACGGGATAAATGATGCCCCTGCCCTTATACAGTCGGACGTGGGGATCGCAATGGGAGCAGGCACGGATGTGGCAATGGAATCCGCAAAAATTGTGCTTATTAAAAATGACCCCATAGACGTGGTAGCAGCCCTTCGCCTGAGCAGGCTTACCATTCGTAAGATCAAGCAGAACCTTCTCTGGGCTTTCGGGTACAATACAATAGGCATCCCTATTGCAGCCGGAATTCTTTATCCCTTTTTTCACAGAGTTCTTATTACGCCTGAACTGGCTGCTGCTTTTATGGCATTAAGTTCGGTTTCGGTGACAACCAATTCCCTTCTGATGAAAAGAAGCAGGATTAAGTAAGTTCAGGACTGATTTTATGACTTCCGCTCAATGTCGGTGATAATATGGTAAATTTCGAATCCAAAGACAAGAACCGGGCCGTGTTTCTATTAAGTGTTGCCACTTCCGTGGTGCTGATGAGCCTTTTCCTGCTCGGGACCCTGTTAGCTAATATTTACTCAGGAGAAGCATCCTATACTCTGGTAGACGTTGTTATGGGTTGCATTTTCGTTTTTATTATTACCATAATTATCTCACTGTCCCTCTGGCCCAGGGTGTTGGACTGGCTTGAAAACAGAGAACAGGTGAAAAAGTCAGAATTATAATATTTTACAGGCAGGTGATTTATTTATAAAAAAGTTTTCTGAACGTAATGGTTTATATACCACGGAATTGACCTTATGCCATGAATAACGGAAGCATGAGATCAAACATTAAAGAAGGATTAAACGTGGGAATCGTTTTAAAACAGGACCAGAAGACTGGGAAAATAACTCGTGGAGTTGTGAAGAGAATTTTAACCAATTCTTCGACCCACCCTCATGGGATCAAAGTCCAGCTGTCCGATGGGCAGGTAGGCAGGGTTAAGGAAATCTATTAAAATTCTGAGATCCATTAAAACCAGCCAGTCATTTTTCAATATCCCAAAAACCAGTCACTTTTTTAAGGATTAAACTGGAGTTTTCGCAGCCTCAGTTTCTATCAGTTTCTCTTTCTCAATTCTTAGAAGCCTGAAAGAGAGGAAAACTACAAGATATATTATTGCGGCTGCGATAAGGAAGGCTATAACTCCAAACTGCGTATACAGGAAGCCTCCTGCAAGAAGGCCGATTATGCTTGCAAGGCTGCTCGCGCTCATTGCAAAGCCCTGAACCGATCCCTGGTATTTTTTACCCGCAAATTTGGAGAGGATGGAGAGAATAGAAGGCCACATAATCCCATTCCCAAAAGCAAAAAACACGGCTGCAAGGTACAGAAGAAGATAGTCTCCGGATACTATAAGGATAAACTGAAGTCCCAGAATAAAACCGCCGCCAACAACCATTATAGACTCCCTATATCTTCTGGCAAGCTTTGCAAGGACCGGGCCCTGTACAAATGCCATAAGCGCACTGATTACGGAAAAATAAATACCCAGCTCCGCAGGGCTCCATTCAAGGGCAACAACGGCAAAGATAGGGAATGCGGTATAATATATATTGAAGCCCAGAAAAATAAGGAAGTAAACAACCAGCATAAAAGGGATGTACTCAAGCTTGAAGACTTCACGAAATGTTATTTTACTTCCTGCCTCAACCTGATAGCACTCTTTTTGTTCCTGCCCGAGTATTTTTCTAATCCCGGTGGATTCGGGGTATTCTTCAATGGCGCAGGGCCGGGAATCTGGGAGAAGAAAAAGTACTATAAGAGTTCCTATGATTGAAATCACCAGTGCGGCGGATACTGGCAGAATTTCGCCATAGGCTGTTGTCCCGAGAACTCCGGCAATCGCAGGACCAAAGACATATCCCAGATTTGAGGCTACGGACATTCGTCCGTAGTTTTTATTTCTTTCTTCTTCCGAGGTGAGGTCGGCAAGATAAGCATTGGCAACTGAAACATTTCCCCCTGTAGCACCGTCAAGAGCCCTCGCTAAAAAGAGTATAAGCAAAGGGAGAGTAATTGTAAATGTTCCAAGAAGATCAGACCTGACCTCTATCAGCGGGATTACTGGAAAAAACAGGGCGGCAAAAAAAATGATCCAGGCAAGCATGGTCCCAATCTGACTCAATAATAGAATCTTTTTTCTCCCATAAAGGTCAGACCACCTGCCCAGTACAGGAGCTCCGATAAGCTGGAAGGCAGGGTAAGTTGAAGCGAGTATGCCGTAGACAAGGGCATTGCCTCCATAGTCTGTTACAAGGAATACGAGAAAAGTAAGTATGATGCCAAACCCGAGGGTTCCTATAAATGTTATGGCATATAATGGAAAAAGTGCTCTGCCGCTTGCAGAGGAAGTTCCCGAGTTCTGTTCCATCGAAGGAATATATGTGTTTCTGCCCCTTATACTATTTCTCTTCCAGAATTTAAAGAGGTCCCGTGATGCCGTTTCATTTTAACCTTTACAGATACGGCTGGCTTAATTAATTGCGAATTATTTCTCCTTTCTGCAGGTTCCGGACAAGTCCATCCAGGTTACCCTGAATTTTCTTTGAGTGCAGGCGATTTGGCAGGTTTTTCAGCTTTTAAAGACTGTATGAGAAGGTTAAAGGATTTCAGTATATTAAACCGCTTTCAGCACCCCTCAATGATTATTTTATATATTCTACGGCAGATCGGAGGGTAGTGAAGGTTCAGGGTTTGTTTATTTTTTTTGTAAGGTGTGCTTCTGTTAATAAGAGATAATATGTGCACTTTCTATTCGTTATAAATTATGCAGATCTTTTATCAAGGAAAATAAAGCATTATCAAGCTTTAAAAGTATTGGCCCTGTCAGGAAACAGAACTATTGCAAAAAGTATACTTATATTCTAATTTTACAATATGAAATTCTAATCCCAAATGATTTTTCAGACAAAGCTAAACTAAAAGCTTTGAATAAATCTGCGGGAATTAAAAGATCTTTAAGAATGTGAAGGAAATAAAGGTCTTTAAAAACAAAGAATAAAGGTCTCAAAAAAGGAGAAGCTAAATCTCCAAAAAGTACTCCAAAAGCATTGAAAAAAAACCTGAATGTTAAGGGCATTTCCATCACGAAACAGCAGCTCTGTTGCACACTCATTGATGTCAACGTCCGATTTCTTTCGGAAACCTGTAGCAGAGACTGCTGAGTTATCCCGCAAAGATTACATTATGTGATCCGGGCAGGTTGTCCGGATCCACTGCGGGAATAGACCCTCAGTTAAACGCTACTCTGGCGGTGCCAAAGTTCGCGTTAAAAGGATTGACCTTAACAATAAGCATTTTTCAGGCAACACCTGCAGGGCGGATTCAGGAGTTGCCTGAAATATCTTTATTGATTTTCAATTATTTATCTACCCCTTTCTATTTTTTTCACATCTGTTGTTTACACTCTGTGTTCCACTTTCCTGCAGTTCTTTTAGCTTCTATTTTCTATTTTACTCGAAAACTCGTGAAGTCCGGAATTGCGAAATGTTCTTTATTCTTCACCTGCATCTGATTCTTTATGCCTGAATCATACTGGGAAAAGGTATCCGGGAAGAACATACCTTCAAGCCTTGATCTTTACCCTATAATTCACAACTACCTGCAGGAAGATGATGAAATTCTTGATATCGGATGTGGGTCTGGAAAAATCAGTCTTGAGCTTGCTTCCCTGGGGTATTCGGTAACAGGAATTGATATAAATTCTGAAGCGATCAGGCTTGCAGAAACTGCTGCAAGAAGCCCTGGTCTGAATCAAAAGACTGGAGGGAAGGCTGAGTTTAAGGTTGAAAATGCTTCTTCTCTTTCTTTTCATGACTCAAGTTTTGATTTTGCAGTCATGCAGGCATTTTTGACCTCTGTGCCGGACCCTAAGGAAAGATCCAGGATAATTAAAGAAGTTTTTCGAGTCCTGAAACCCGGAGCTTATCTGTACCTTGTGGAATTCGGCCAGAACTGGCACCTGAAGCTCTACAGGAAACGATACCTCCACGACTTCCCAATTACAAAAGAAGAAGGGTCTTTCCTTGCCCGTGACCCTGAAACAGGGGAGACTGAGTTTATTGCACACCATTTTACTGAAAAAGAGCTTGTGTTCCTGCTCACAGATTGCAGATTTGAAATTGATTATTTCAGGGTCAAAGAACTGGAGACGAGGACAGGGAACAAAATTCTGGGGTTTGTAATTATTGCTCAGAAACTTTAAATTTCAGGCAGCAGACAATTTTGTCAGGAGCTGAAGGGCTTCAAACCTGATATTTTTGAAGCTCGATCTTATCTTTTAAGATTTTACTCAGTACGGAACTCTTCAATCTGATCAACCTGCCCTGTCAGAATGCTGTCAGAATGGTTTATGCTACTCTATCGCTCAGATGAAGCCCGATCACTCCCATAACTACAAAGGCAAGAGAAATTAGCCTGAAGGCCGAGGAAGGTTCTCTGAACCAGAATATTCCTATAACTGTTATAAAAGCGGTCCCTAACCCTGCCCATATTGCGTATGCAATGCTCACATCCAGTCCTTTAAGGGCAAGGGTAAAGAAAAAGAAACTGACTGCATAAAATACGAAAATCAAAATCGATGGGATCAGTTTTGAAAAGCCATCAGATAATTTCATGCAGGTTGTTCCGCAAACTTCAAACAGTATTGCAAGTAACAGAAGATAATAATAATTCATTAATAGATAATGTTATTTCTATTATTAATTATTAGCTGTTAGCCCCTTATACTTTCTTTATATATTCCTGATCTGCTAAGCAGTCTGTTAGTGCTGACAGGTTTATAGCCTGTAATTTATTGATCTACTTTATTTCTTTATTTTGTTATACCTGGAGAACTTCTGATTAATACATGAATATGAAAATACCTTAAAAACCATGTATTTGCCGGAAAACTCTGGAACTTTTTTGTCCTCAATATACGGTTTGATTCCGACAAATAAAGTTTCAGCCTGCCTGAAAGAGCTTTCCATACACGACGATCATTTGAGATAAATTTATATACTATGCCGGCTACGAAAATATTGGCAGTAAAAATAAAGAATCATATAATCTGTTATTAAAAACTTCATTTCTGTTTTTAATTAAAGAGTGTATAGGATCTTATTTTTGTAGCACGCTAGAGGTTATCCGCTATAAGCGGAGGTGAAACAAGAGTGAGTTTTAATGACAGAGGAAATTCCTTCCGGGGGAGAGATAACAATCGGGGTGACAGAGACGGCAACCGCGGGGGTTTCAGAGGTGGCAACAGTGGTCCCAGAGAAATGTATCCTGCAGTGTGTTCTGACTGCGGTGTTGAGACCCAGGTTCCATTCAAACCTATTGAAGGAAGACTTGTTTACTGCAGGGACTGCCTTCCAAAACACCGAAAGTTCTAAGCCTGGAAATTTTATATATTTACTATTTTAAATTTATACATGGAAACCTTGAGTATAAGTTTTTAAATCCTGTCTATTTATTTTCAATTCAGATATCCTGTTCAATACAGCCTTTTCCTTACTTTTTTCTGAGAACCACCTCTTTGTTTTTTTATGTTTGGTAGATTAACTTTATATACGATAAAAAGATTCTAGAACTAGTAAAAATAATGAGAAGTATAATCTGTTATTAAAAACTCATTTTTGTTTTTAATATAAATTATATCCAATCATATTTTTATGAGCATGCTTATCCGCTGGACGCGGAGGTGAAACAAAAATGGGTTTTAATGACAGAAACTCCTTCAGGGGCAGAGACAGCAATCGGGGTGGTAGAGACGGCAACCGCGGTGGTTTCAGAGGCGGCAGCAGCGGCCCCAGAGAAATGCACAAGGTTATCTGTTCTGACTGCGGTGTTGAGACCGAAGTTCCTTTCAAGCCAACAGAAGGACGGCCGGTTTACTGCAGGGAATGCCTTCCTAACCACAGGAAATTCTAAATCTGAATATTCTCTTATGGGTGTTGTTCTGTAAGGCTATACAGCAACACTGCTCACTTTTTAGTCTTTGTTTTTCTCCCTGTGCTCAGGTGAAAAGCATGGAATTCTGAGGTAGTGTGAACATGTTGAGCACTGAATTATACAATTATAAATATTACTGATATACAATTATACAATATTACTGATATACAATTATACAATATTACTGATATACAATTATACAATATTACTGATATACAATTATACAATATTACTGATCGATACTAATAAAAAATCACGCTCCAGTAAATTTGTGGTGGAGCTCGGTCAGGATTCTTTTTGGCCGCTTTTATTAGGATCGCAGGTTGGGTGGATAGGGACCTGAAAACTTTCCCGGTTTTCTGGGAATTTAATCAATAATCACATATTTTATATTTATTAAAGATTTTTGATCTCCTATCCATTTATGAACCTTCAGACCAAAGTACCTGTATAGAACCGGCAATCATTGAAATTGTCCTTGCCTGATGCACGAAATTTGGGGGAAGTTTGAGCAGGCGGATGTAGCTAATATCCTGAACCTGAATTCGAATTTAAAATCAAAAATTTAAAACCAAAATTCAAATATCAAATAAACAAACGAGGAATCAACCTGGCTAATTATCGAAGCAACATGAGAAAGAGAAGAGAAGGAACAGCAAATAATTCACCCACTCCGGAAGTGACAAGGGTGCGTACTCCAAGAAAGGAGAACCACGAAGTGCTGGCAACGGTAGGAAGTCTTCTTGGCTCAAAAAGGGTCAATTTACAGTGTATGGACGGAGTTGTCAGGATGGGGAGGATACCGGGGTCCAAAAACAAGAAAATGTGGATCCGTGAAGGTGATATTGTAATTGCGACTCCGTGGGAAATTCAGGACTCGAAAGCTGATGTTATCTGGAAGTACACAAGGCCCCAGATAGAATGGCTTGAACGCAAAGGCTACCTGAAATAATGCCCTGATGGCAATTTTATTACTCAAAAATGCTGTAAAACTGGTTTTAACCCGTGCTGGTTAAACCTCTTATTCTTCTTTTGATAACTCTTTTAGCGTAAGAGATCCTGGAGTTCTTATCTTTTTAGCGTTCCCTTTCCAGACTCATTAAATTTCAATTTAAACTTAAACTTGACAGGTTTTGCAGGAGTCTGTATTACTGGATCTGGAAACAGGCGGCTTTAAATTTTAAATATTTTTATGATTATTTTTAATTTTTATGGGTTAAATTTATATAATTTGACTGTATAGTAGGATCATTAAAAATAAAGAGACGTATAATCTGTTATTAAAAACTAATTTCTGTTTTTAATCAAAGAGCTCTATACAATCTTATTTTTAAGCAAATGACTATCCGTTGTAAGCGGAGGTGAAAAGAAAATGGCTTTTAATGACAGAAATTCCTTCCGGGGAAGAGACAACAACCGGGGAGGTTTTGGCGGAGCCCCAAGAGAAATGCACAACGCAACATGTTCTGACTGTGGTGCTGAGACTCAGGTTCCTTTCAAACCAGATCCCGACAGACCGGTCTACTGCAGGGACTGCCTTCCTAACCACAGGAAGCCCAGAGAGAACCGCTATTAAATCCGAACTCCGCTTCGGGATTCTTACTTTTATAGAGTGCAATCCGTTCTGCTTATTTGAAAAGCAGACGGATCGAATCTTTTTCTATGGATATCTTTTTCTATGGAGATTCTTTTTAAACTTTAATCCTTCAGACTATCTTTAATTTTGCTTAAAGTATGAATTTGAATCAGAGGAATTTTAGTCTTAAATCTCCTGGAATTTCATTTCTAGAAATTATTTTTTTCATAGAAATGTTTATATAATTTGAATGTCAACTCAGAGTTGAAAATAAAGAGACGTATATCCTGTTATTAAAAACTCGCTTTTGTTTTTAATCAAAGAGCTCTATACAATCTTATTTTTAACTAATAAATATCCGTTATATGCGGAGGTGAAACAAAAATGGGTTTTAATGACAGAGGAAACTCCTTCAGGGGCAGAGACAGCAACCGTGGGGGTTTCAGAGGCGGCAACAGCGGCCCCAGAGAAATGACTAAAGTTACCTGTTCTGACTGCGGTGTTGAGACCGAGGTTCCTTTCAAGCCAACAGAAGGCAGGCCGGTTTACTGCAGAGAGTGCCTTCCTAACCACAGGAAGTTCTGATGATAATGTGCATTGAGTATTAATAATTGCAATTTATTTGCATAATACTCAATTCATTTTTCACTTTTTATTTTTTAGCCCTTTGTCTTCGCTTCGTTTTATGCGAGCCTGTTCGGTTCCGGTGTATAAATAAATCAGGTCTGTGTTAATGGTAACTATTTTTGCCATAATTACCGAGTAAATACGCAGCTGATATTGAAAGAAAACACAGGGGAAACAAAAATCGGGATAGAATATGGATCAGGGTTGAAATAATAAAGAAACAAACTGGCGTATGATTAATAACAAACTCTAAATAAAAATTAAAAATAAAATACAAACTCTGAATAAAAATTAAAAATAAAATTCAGAATATTATCAAAAGGAGGAATTAACCTGGCTAATTATAGAAGTGCTGTCAGAAAAAGACAATCCGGAGCAAACAGGCCCGTAAACCCCGGAGATAATCCTGAGGTAACAAGGGTACGCACTCCACGTAAAGACCGAAACGAAGTTCTGGCAACGGTAGCAAGTTTACTTGGCTCAAAAAGAGTCACTCTGCAGTGCATGGATGGGGTTGTCCGCATGGGGAGGATTCCGGGCTCCAAAAACAAAAAAATGTGGATCCGTGAAGGCGATATTGTAATAGCAAACCCCTGGGAAATTCAGGATTCAAAAGCTGATGTCATCTGGAAATATACAAGGCCGCAGGTTGACTGGCTTGAAAGAAAGGGTTACCTTAATTAAGGACTCTTCTCAAAAACCTTTTACTTTTATATAATCAAAATTTACACACAAGGTTTCCGAGTTCTATTGAAAAAGTCTCATAGTTTACGGAATAATCAATGGGACATTCGATAACTACCAGCTTGTTAAGGGAAAAAGCTTTTTCAAGAACCTCTTTAAGATCATCGTTTTCTTTTACTTTTATGCCCGTTGCCCCGAAACTTTCGGCAAGGAGGGCAAAATCAGGGTTTCCGTAGTCCAGAGCAAAATCTTCAAAGCGCATCTTTTTCTGTTTCCATTTAATAAAACCAAAGGCATTGTCGTTCAGGATAAGGACGACCAGTGGGATTCCGTAGCGAACTGCAGTCTCAAGCTCCTGGCAGTTCATTATAAAACCACCGTCTCCGCAGACAGCAAGTATCCGGCGCTCCGGGTGGAGAAGTTTTGCAACAAGCCCTGCAGAAAAGCCTGCGCCCATTGTTGCAAGGGCATTATCCAGCAGCACCGTATTGGGAGCATAAGCCCTATAAAGCCTGGAAAACCACAGTTTATATATGCCGTTGTCAAGAGAGATGATGTCTTCACGCCCCAGAACCTCTCTCACACTCTTTACAACTTCCTGGGGGATGGGAGGATAGCTTTTCTTTACGGGTGAATTTATTTTTTCTTCGATAAAGGTTCTTGTGTTTTCAAATACGGGAAACTCCCTCTTTTCGGGAACTTTTGCGGCAAGCTGCCGGACAGAAGAAGAAATATCTCCTATCACCTCAACTGCAGGGTTAAAGTACCTGTCAGGAACAGATTCCACAAAATCAATATTTACTATTTTCTTGTCCAGCTTTCCATTCCAGAGGTAGGGTGGATATTCCACAATATCATAGCCTACTGTTATTATCAGGTCTGCCCCGTCAATTCCACAGTTTACATAGTCCCTTGCATGGATTCCTGTTGCAAAAAGGCTGTAAGGGCAGTCGTCAGGGACAACCCCTTTTCCCATCTGTGTGTGCACAACATAAATGCCTGTCCTGTTTGCAAAATCTTCCAGTTCTTCGGTTACAGCCTTCCGGTTAGCTCCTGAAGAGACTATGATAAGGGGGTTTTTAGCCTCGCGAATCATGCCCGCTGCTGTTTCGATGGCTTTGGGGTCAGGAGAGGGAATACTGGTCTCACTCCTCTTCTGCACAACTGCGTCCGTATCTTCTCCAGCTACGTCCTCCGGAAGTTCAATGTGTACCGCTCCGGGCCTTTCAGCCTCTGCATGCTTGAAAGCGTTTCGGAGCACGGTAGGTATCATCCCGGGATCCGAAATCGTTACGGCTTTCTTGCAGAGAGGCTCCATCATCCTGACAACATCTACGAGCTGGAAACGCGCCTGCCAGTTGTCAATCAGGGCTTTCTGTCCTGATATAGATATCAGAGGAGCACCTGTAAGCTGCGCCTGAGCAACGCCTGTAACAAGATTTGTTGCTCCTGGACCGAGAGTTGAAAAGCAGACACCTGCCTTCCCTGTCAGCCTTCCATAAGCTGCAGCCATGAAAGCCGCAGCCTGTTCATGCCTTGTTATTATCAGTTTGATATCCGAATTCCGCAGAGACTCAAGAAGGTCAAGGTTTTCTTCTCCGGGGAGTCCGAATACGTATTCCACACCTTCCTCTTTAAGCTGGGCAACAAAGAGATCCGAAGCTTTCATGAAAAAACCTCTATTTTACCTGATCCTGAAACTTTATACGATATATCTGGTTTTGCTTTCGATGTTATTTTTTCAGTGTTTATTCTTTTAATGCTTTTCTTCAAGCAGGTTTTTTCATAGCTTTTAGCAGGTTCGTTCAGCCGTATCCGGCAAACCCTGACTGCCTGTTCTTACTTATTAATAACCACGGTTTTTATGTTTACAAATTCTTTCAGCCCGTAATGTGAAAGCTCCCTTCCGATTCCGGATTTTTTGACGCCTCCGAAAGGCAGCCTTGGGTCAGACTTGACTCTTCCATTTATGGTTACAAAACCCGACTTTATCCTTTTTGCCAGATGCTCGGCTCTTTTCAGGTCTGCAGACCAGATCTCGGCTCCGAGCCCGAAATCTGTTGAGTTTGCAATTTTTACTGCCTCATCTTCATCCTTTACCATGACCACAGGCGCAATAGGCCCGAAGACTTCCATATTCAGGACTTTCATGTCTGTGCTGGCTGCAGGCACAATGGTCGGCCTGAAGAAAAAGCCTTTTTTATGCTCTTCGCCGTAGACGCGGGGTTCTGCTCCTTTCTTTTTTGCATCCTTCAGGACTCTCTCAAGGCTGTCAATAAATTCTTTTTTTGCCACAGGCCCTACGTCGGTCTCTTCGTCCATGGGATCTCCGACCTTTAACTCCTGCATGTGCAGTTCGAACGCCTCAATGAAATCCACGACCACATCTTCAACTACAATGAACCTTTTGGCAGCAATGCAGCTTTGCCCTGTATTGATGAAACGGGCTCTTACTCCAACCTCAGCAGCCCGGTCTATATCTGCGTCTTCAAGCACTATAAAAGGGTCAGATCCTCCAAGTTCCAGAACGCAGGGTTTAATCGTCCTTCCGGCAAGTTCTCCAATTTCAGACCCGGCTCGCACACTTCCGGTAAGGGAAACCCCGTCAACAAGATCTTCGTCAATAATTTCCATGGCGGTTCTGGAGTCTATAAGCAGGCTCTTAAATACATCTTGAGGAAGTCCAGCGCCTGTAAAAACCTTTTCTATCTCAAGAGCCGATCTGGGCACATTGGATGCGTGCTTCAGCAGGCACACGTTTCCTGCAATCAATGTAGGCACTGCAAATCTGAATGTCTGCCAGAAAGGAAAATTCCATGGCATTATTCCGAGAATAACTCCCAGGGGCTCAAAAGTGACATAGCTTTTTTCTGCTTCTGTTTCTACAAGCTCATCTTCCAGAAACCCGGCTGCATTTTCTGCGTAATAGTCACACAGCCATGCGCATTTTTCTATCTCTGCAAGTGACTGCCTTACAGGTTTTCCCATTTCTTTTGTGATTATCCCGGCATATATTCGTCTGTTCTGCCTGAGTATCTCAGCTACCCGTGAAATGTAAGCTGTTCTTTCCTTTACCGAAAGAGAACCCCATTTCAAGAAAGCAGCTCTGGACTTTTCTATCTGGTCCTCACAGTCCCCGAAAGATAATGCATCGTAAGTCCAGTTTACTTCTTCAGTATAAGGATCTATGGATTTGATTTTCATAAACTCCCCCCAAAAAAGAGTCCTTTAGTAATATTGGAGTTTCAGGTATTATAATTTAAGGACCGATAAAGTCCTAAAATGGAAAAGATACTCTGAATTGTCTCAAGATATTCGTTCTTAAAATAAGTTCAGATTTCATCCGGAAGGCAAAAACTGAACTGAATAACGAAACTGTGTTCAGAAACAGGCAGTAATAATTATAAAACGGTAATATTAATTATAAAGCACTCAATTTTACATGGGGGGAAAATATGAGAAAAGCATTGCTTATTTTAATAATTCTTTTAGGCGTATTCCTTGCAATAGGATGCGCAGAGCAAGGTACTGAAGAACCGGCTGAAGAAGAGCCCGCTGAAGAAGGAGTAACCGAACTGGTAACGCCAGTTGAGGTTGTAACAGGTGTTGAAGCTGAAACTCCGGTTGAAGTTGTAACTGGAGAAGAAGTTGTAACTCCAGTTGAAGCTGTTCAGGAAGTAACTCCTGTTGTGGAAGAAACTCCAGTTGTGGAAGAGACTGCA
>WPCI01270429.1_pt1 | contig 15437 bp, 13 predicted proteins | sample 5399871 | NCBI WGS metagenome assembly WPCI01 (sample SAMN12869469, study PRJNA574797) | sludge metagenome | isolation source: wastewater treatment of pH7 | place: China:Beijing | collected 2019-05-20
CGCCAACGCCTGCCACACTGCCAAAGCCGTGCCGCCCATGGGATCAACACCCAGCTTTAAACCGGACTGGCGAATCGCGGCTAAATCCACCACCTGATCCAGCTCAGCAATATAACGCGCCACATAATCGTACTGCGCAACCTGCGCCAAAGCATCCGATAACGCCACACGCTGCACCGCAGCACAAGCATCGCGCAAATACTGATTCGCCCGCGCTTCAATCCAGTTGGTCACATCACTGTCTGCTGGACCACCATCGGGCGTGTTGTATTTAATACCGCCATCTTCCGGTGGATTATGCGATGGGGTAATAATCAAACCATCAGCCAAATCCTGCTCACGCCCAGCGTTATGCACTAAAATCGCCCGACTAACCAAAGGTGTCGCAGTCACACCATAATCAGTCGCCACATAGACTGAAACTTGATTAGCTACCAATACCTGCAACGCCACCTCCCAAGCCGGGCGTGATAAAGCGTGAGTGTCTAAACCGATAAACAACGGCCCAGTAATCCCCGCCTGCAGACGGTAATCCACCACGGCTTGAGCAATGGCGAGAATGTGTTGCTCGTTAAAACTGGCGGTTAAAGAAGAACCGCGATGGCCAGAGGTGCCGAAGCTGACGCGCTGAGCGGGAAAAGTAGAATCGGGTTTAACAGAATAAAAGGCATCAAGCCAAGGGGTGATCAAAATTGAAGCTCCATGTATTTATAAAAAAACTTTCGCTCAATAAATACCAAACAACACCATTAAAAATAAAAACAGACGATCTCTGTAGCGGCGGCGTAACTCATTAAAATTCGCCATTAAGTACAAACGACTATTGAGTTGACCAATCTTTTCAGGGGCGACTAGCGCAGTAATAATATTTACTTGATTTCTTAACCACTTAGCACGAACCATCGCAAATCTTTTTTTGTAAGCTGTCAAATTATTATTTGTGCCAACTTGATTATTTTCATGCTGGCGGTAACGCATCGAAGGCCACTCATCTATAAACCATTTATAGCCATGTTCTCGACAAAACGCATAAGCTAACCAATCGTGCAAACTGACTTGTTTAAGATCATCGCCTGCCGCAATTAAAAACGCCTTAAACGCTTGCATAGCAGCTTGACTGAAAACGTAAGTACAACCTGGCCCTGCAGCTTCAAAGAAATGATCTAGCTTTTTTTGTGGTTGCGATTTCTTAATTAAACATTCACGACCATCTGCCCAAAAAGCTGTGACATTAGAAGAGTAGACATCACACTTGCCAGTACTAATAAGTTGATAAGCTTTACTTAATTTATCAAGACTCCAAATATCATCCTGATCTGCGAAAGAAACCGCATCAAAATCAGAGAAATCAACATCCCTGATCAAGCGAAAAAAGTTAGGACCGGCACCACCAAAACGCTCACCATAAGGCAACATAACCACATTACTGTGTTTTTCAGCTAACATTTGCACCCACTGGTCTGTACCATCGGTCGACAAGTCCACACTAAAAAATACCGTAACACTAACGCCCTGCTGGTTAAGAATGCTGCTTACCTGTTGCTCTATCCATTGGATGCCGTTATATGCAGCCAAAAAAACTGCAACATTTTTATGACGGTTAAGACACATTCTTCATAACTCCAGAACCCAAAGAACTATCAGAGTAATAGATCTGAGCACCAACACCAGTATTTTCTCTCAACTGCGAATATATAAATATAAGTGCAAAAACACCAGTGCTACTCAAAAGCAATGGATTAGATGCAGCAACGAACATATAAAAAAGCCAAGCAAAGAAAAAATTCTTATGCTTATACCATAATGGATAAAGAGGATAAGCAATGACTAAGAAAAATATAGTCGAAAAAAACACTCCAAGGAAACGCAGCAACTCAAGATAACTAAGTTCGAATGTGTGCGCAACCGACTCAATCCCGAAAGAATACATCCCTGAACCATATCCGGAACCAAAAAGGAAATAAATCCAATTGGAATTAAAAAACTCCATATAAGATAAGTAATGACCGATTTTAATGGAGTTCGATGTTTCTGAAGGATCAAGAAATGAACCTAAAAGCAATTCAAAAACAACTAAAACGACAATTAAAAAGATAACTGAAAAAACAATAAACAAAACTAATACAAATCGCCTACCAAAAATGTAATTTACTAAATTAAAAAAGTACAGCACAACAAAGAAACACGCAGCTAACATATTTGCACGAGTTCCGCTTAAGAACAGCAGAGCAACAGCAGCAGCAAACCATAGAAAGTCTCCGATCCTCGAAGAAAACACTAAATATCCAGCGAGAAAAAGCAACAAAACCGAAGTCTTATAATAAATCATAGGCAAAACAAATGGCCCAAACGTTCTATATCCAATCATTGAAACCTGATAATCATAATTTAAAGCATTAAATAATCCTGAAAAATAAGAATAATCCAGGAAAAACAAAAATGATAACGCAGAGAAGAAAACCACAAAAACCTTAAGACATCTTATAAAATAAACATTAAAATCCATACCCACATAAAAATTAACCAAAACCAAGACAAAAGGAAGCATAGTCATAGCATAGTAAATCGCGTATTCAGAACTATAATCAACACCCCACAACACACCCGCAAAATACCCATAAAAACTGACAAACAAAATGAATGAAATGGCAGAATAATACAACGCTGGCGCAGACATTCTTTTTTTACTCATAAAAATATACAAGAACGCCACGAATACATATGCCAGAAAAAACGGAAACTTCGCACCAAACAATAAATTCGTCGGATCAAATATAACAGACACCAACAAACCAAACAAAAGAAATGAAAGGACAATCCTCATCAGGAAATACCCAAAACATAATAAAGTTTATTTAAAAAAAACTTTACAACACCACCATTCGTTACATACTTATACTGATTATATTGCAACCTTAATTCATTTAGAGTCTTTTTAAATTTTAAAAGCTTAATTAATTTCGAAAAAATACCAGACGACTTTGCACCAACGCTGTTTGTCGCATGCTGACGATATGCAATTGTTGCCCTATCAACAAAAATTGCTTTACCTTTATGTTTAAACAACTCAATAGCAACCCACCAGTCATGCATGAGTGCAACAGTCGGAAAAGTCATAAGACGCACTAGAGAATTATTTATCATCAATGTACATCCAGTAAATGCATTTGAGACAAGTAATTGATCTAACGAATTTGGTATTTTTAAATTCTGATACTTAAACATTGATGTGGATATAACATTCAATGAATCATCAACCACACGCAAATCAGTAAAAACCAGGCACGGCAAACCTGCCTCATTTGCTCGCATAGCGACATAAGTGCATTCAATCTTATCCTCATCCCAAACATCATCCTGATCACAGAACATCACATAATCTGACGTTGCAAACTTCATTAGATGGAAAAAATTATTCTTCGCGCCACCTGTCTTAACACCATCCTCAATCAAAAATATCTTTTCTGGATGATTAGAAACATATCCTTTAATAATATCAACAGTATTGTCGGTCGAGCCATCATCATGAACAATCAATCGCCAACCTGAAAATGATTGACGAAGAATCGAATCGATTTGCTCTTCGATATATCGAGACCCATTGTACGTAGCTAGCAAAATATCAATCAATTTATAATCCAAAAACTAAAAATTAATATCAAAATGTGATTTGATTCGACCATTTCAACTCGCTCAGCTTAGCAAGTTTATTAATTTTCGAACAATCCATAACTGACCAAGCCGGGCGCTTAGCCGGTGTTGGGTAATCACTGGTTTTAATTGGATTTACCACCGGTGCTTTTTCTAGCACCCCAGCCGCTACTGCTTGTTTAAATATCTCACAGGCAAAACCATGCCAGGTAGTCGCTGGTGAATTACTGAAATGGTAAATACCCCAGGGTAACTCACCCTCTTCGGTGTATTTTTGCGCTAACTGCCACAGTACGTTAGCAATACTGGCAGCACTGGTGGGGCAGCCATGCTGGTCTGCCACTACGCCCAAGGTGTCGCGCTCTTTTCCAAGACGCAGCATGGTTTTAACAAAGTTATTGCCTTCAGCACCGAACACCCAACTGGTGCGAAGAATAATATGTTTTACACCACTGTTGGCTAACGCCTGCTCACCTGCCAACTTGCTGGCACCGTAAACGCCGGTTGGGCCAACCGGATCGGTTTCTTTGTAGGGGGCAGTCGCTGTACCGTCAAACACATAGTCGGTAGAGATATGAAAAACCGGAATATTCAAAGACAGTGCTGCTTGAGCGAGATTTTTAACACCGGTCTCATTTACGGCGTAAGCACGTTCGGCATCGCTTTCGGCTTTGTCTACGGCGGTGTACGCGGCAGAATTAATGATAAGCGCCGGGGCTTGTTCAGCTACTATCTGCTGCACTTGCTGGGCATTAGTAATATCCAGCTCGCTGGACTTGTACCCCACAACCTCAAAACCAGCCGGGGCCAGATTAACCAGTTCACTGCCAACCTGCCCGGCTGCACCCGTAATTAATACCTTAACCATGTAAATCTTTTAACCCCGGGTAGCGCTGGTCTTTTTCGGAAAGCTGAACGTCAGTAAGCGGCCAGGCAATGTTTAGCGTAGGGCAGTTCCAGGCTACGCCACCTTCATCGGTTGGATCGTAGTAGTCGGTACACTTGTACACAAAATCGACCGTTTCGGTTAATACCACAAAGCCATGGGCATAACCCGGTGGTACCCACAACTGGCGATGGTTATCTTCCGATAACTCGACCCCAACGTATTGGCCGTAAGTGGGTGATGCCGGGTTAATATCGGCGGCTACGTCATACACGGCACCACGCACTACGCTAACCAATTTGCCTTGGGGCTTGGTTTTCTGAAAATGCAGGCCACGCAAAACGCCCTTGCGCGAACGTGAGTGGTTATCTTGTACAAAGGCCAACTCAATACCCGCTTCATCGCGGTAACGCTGGGCGCTAAAGGTTTCCTTAAAAAAACCACGTGCATCTCCAAATACTTTTGGCTCAATAATTTTTACACCGGCCAATGCTGTATCAATAACTTTCATACTTATTCCTTGTGCTCTTCAGCCAAACGCAGCAGGTATTGGCCATAGCCGGTTTTCGCCAGTTTGTTACCCTGTTCAAGAAGCCCTTCACGGCTGAGCCAACCATTGTGAAAGCCAATTTCTTCCAAACAGGCAATTTTCAAACCTTGGCGATGTTCTACCGTTTGTACAAACATACCTGCTTCCAACAGGCTTTCGTGGGTACCAGTATCCAGCCAGGCAAAACCACGACCTAACAGTTCTACGTTTAAGTCGCCACGTTCCAGGTAAGCCTGGTTCACACTGGTAATCTCCAGCTCGCCCCTGTGTGAAGGCTTAACGGCCTTGGCAATCTGAACGACATCATTGTCGTAAAAATACAGCCCGGTAACGGCATAGTTTGATTTTGGCTTAGCGGGTTTTTCTTCAATGCTTAACGCACGACCATTGGCGTCAAACTCCACCACACCAAAACGTTCGGGGTCATTCACCAGGTAACCAAATACGGTTGCACCGCTGACACGACTAGCCGCAGCCTTCAGCTGTTGGGAGAAGTGCTGGCCATAAAAAATGTTATCGCCCAATACCAGGCACACAGAATCGGCACCGATAAACTCTTCACCAATAATAAAGGCTTGTGCCAGGCCATCCGGTGACGGTTGCTCGGCATAGCTCAGTTCAATACCGTATTCGCTGCCATCACCCAGCAGCTTCTTGAAATTAGGTAAATCTTCCGGGGTGGAAATAACCAGAATTTCCCGTATACCCGCCAGCATCAACACGGACAGCGGATAGTAGATCATCGGCTTATCGTAAATAGGCAACAGCTGTTTAGAAACACCCTTAGTAATGGGGTATAAACGAGTGCCAGAACCACCAGCTAAGATAATTCCTTTCATGCCTTTTCTCCTAAACGGCCTAACTGATATTCACCATTCAACACACGCTGCCACCATTCGCGGTTATTTAAGTACCATGCAACGGTTTTACGCAGGCCGGTTTCAAAAGTTTCTTCTGGCTTCCAGCCCAGTTCATGTTCAATTTTGCTGGCATCAATGGCGTAACGCACATCGTGGCCGGGGCGATCTTTCACAAAGGTGATTAAATCTTCGTAACGGGCAACACCAGCAGGTTTTTGATCTGCAGCCAGCTCTTCCAGCAAGCTACACAGCGTACGCACCACTTCAATATTGCGCTTTTCGTTATGGCCTCCAATGTTATAGGTTTCGCCTACTTCGCCTTCGGTAACTACTTTCACCAGTGCACGGGCATGGTCTTCCACGTACAACCAATCACGAATCTGGTTACCGTCGCCATACACCGGCAATGGCTTGCCCGCCAACGCATTCAAAATCATGTGCGGAATCAGTTTTTCCGGGAAATGATACGGCCCGTAGTTGTTGGAGCAGTTAGTTACCAATGTGGGCAAGCCGTAGGTACGCTGCCAGGCACGAACCAAATGGTCCGAACTGGCTTTAGAGGCTGAATACGGCGAGCTGGGCGCGTAAGGTGTGGTTTCGGTGAACAGATCATCTGTGCCATGCAAATCACCGTACACTTCATCTGTGGAAATATGATGAAAACGGAAAGCGGCTTTACGCTCAGCCGGTAAAGCTTGCCAGTAGCTGCGCGCAGCTTCCAGCAAGGTGTAAGTACCAAAAATGTTGGTTTCGATGAAATCGGCCGGACCATCAATTGAGCGATCGACATGGCTTTCAGCAGCAAGGTGCATAACCGCATCGGGCTGAAATTCAGCAAACACCTTGTCTAACCCTGAACGGTCGCAGATATCCACTTGATAAAAACGGTAACGATCCGAATTGCTTACTGTAGCAACAGAGTCCAAATTGCCTGCGTAAGTGAGTTTATCGACATTAGCGACAACATGGTTGGTGTTTTCAATTAAATGGCGGATTACTGCGGAGCCAATAAAACCTGCACCGCCTGTTACCAAGACGCTTAAATTATCCATTAACATCCATTCCTATAATGAGCATCGGCCAATCATCTTGACCATTAATTTTTCAACATTAGCCGAACGATTTAAATTCTCTTTCACATATTTATAGCATTCTGTTCCAACAGAATTATTCAGTTCAGAATTAAATAATTCAACAACCATCTCACACACATCATTAACATTATAGTTTAATAGAATGTATGGATAGGAATCAGGCAAAATTTCTACAGTCCCCGCCACATCCAAAGCCACTGTTGGAACTGAAAGTGATGATGCTTCCATTACACTTCGAGGAAGTGCTTCCTCTCTGGAAAGCATTAGATTAACATCCATACATTTAATGTATGGAATAACATTCTCAACAACACCGGTAATAAATATTGAATCCACTCCATATTTTTCAGAAAGCTCAGAAAACAACATTTTATACTTGTCATCAAGAATATCGCCAATAACCAATATTGAAACATTATTTTGTGAAGCTAACAAAGAGCATGCAACCTCATAAAGTCTATCAACACCCTTTCTGTTTTCTATACGCCCTATGATCCCAACAACTTTATCCCTTAAAACTGGAATTAACTTCTGCTCAAAACAATGCTGTTTTCGGAAATCAATACCATTCCTAACAACAAACACCTTACTCTCTTCAACATATTTTTTTACCCAAACGGCTGTACTGGCAGAAACACAAACAGCATTATCCATAAACCCAAGCAACCGCTTTCTGAGAAACCCGAGCCGTGAATTATGCATATTCTCCGACTCACGAACGTATACAAAAACACGTCTTCTTAAAATCACTGAGGCAAGCATAGCTCTCAAATTAGCACTAGAATTTACAAGAACACAATCGACCGGCCCAATTTTAACAAACAATATCAACAGTTTAAAAAATCCATAGACACGTCCAAGAATACCAGGGTCAATCGTTTTAGAAACGACATATAATTTATCTGCAACACGTTCGAATGATGCTATATTCTCACCATTACGCATTGAAATAACAAACAATTCACCAGCATCTTGTAATCGCAGTTCTTCAACTATGTTTAATAAAGAAGTTGGAGCACCTGTTCGATCTGCTTGATGACTAACAAATAAAAATTTTCTTCTCATAAAAAACCAAAATTCAAAGTTACATCATCCATCGTTTATACCACATCTGAAAAACCAAAATTGTCCAAAGCTTACCAATAAAAAAAGCATCACCAGCAAGATATCTATCTTTCATAGATATAAGGGCTTCTACTTTAAAAAGCCCTTGCTGCTTTAAGAATGATGGTGATAGATACTCATCAAAATATACAACTAGCTCATCCCTGAACCAATCCACTATTGGTACACTGAAACCCATTTTTGGGCGATCCATAATCGCCTCAGGCAAATACTTATGAGTAATTTTCTTTAGAAGATACTTCTTATTTCCATTTTTTATTTTCAGAGTTGGATCGAGTCTGGCAACGAATTCAATTAATCTGTAATCCAGCAGGGGCTCTCGACCTTCAAGGCTTACTGACATTGTTGCCCTATCAACCTTGGTAAGAATATCGTCCAACTGATAGGTTTTAAAATCAATTGCCATCATTTTTTCAAGATCACTTAAATCTGAATTTAACAATACAAAATCATCAAAATCAGTTTTCAATTGAACTGAATAATCTTTCAAAACTTTTGGAATTTCACTATCAGAAAAAATTTTCTGGAAATTTTGCATCGCCTGATTTTGAGAATTCGCGCTCATAATTGATAGTGCGCGATGATACTTACCCGAAAAATTCCGGATAACAAAGTCTAATCCAGTTTTTTCAGGCGAGACATGAGCTAGATACCTCGCTAACAAGCTACGTCCAGGAATTTTATCGAACAACTGGTGGTAGTGTGCTGACTGAATATACTTATCATAACCTCCAAATACTTCATCACCGCCGTCAGCACTTAATGAGACCGTAACCTGCTCACGTGCAAGCCTACTCACCAACGTTGTGGGTATTACGGAGTTGTCGGCAAAGGGCTCATCCCATATTTCCGGTAGGCTTGGGAGGATTTCAAGTGCATCCTTTTGTGTACAGTAGTACTCGGTATGGTCTGTTCCAAGGTGTTCTGCTACTTTTTTGGCGTGGTGCGCTTCGTTAAACTTCTCTTCATGAAAGCCAATTGAGAAGGTTTTGAGTTTCTCGCTGCGTTCCGATTGCAATAACGCTGTGACGGCTGACGAATCATAACCACCGCTTAGAAACATACCAACCGGCACATCCGACACCATGCGATATTCACACGCGGATTTCAGCATGCGCTCGGTTTCATCTAGCGCTTCTTGTTCGGAAATAGCCAGTTTGGGTTGGTTGTAGCAATCTATTACATCCCAGTATTTTTGAATGTTAAGTTGTGCGTTTTGAGTGCTGAGTTCTAAAATATGTCCGGCTTGCAACTTGTGAGTGTGATTAAAAATTGTGTGCGGTTGCGGAATATAGCCGTATTGCAAAAACAGAGTTAAGCCATCGTGATTGAGTTCTTTTTGAAACGCAGGGTGCTCATGAAAGCTTTTCAGTTCACTGGCGAACATAAACAAGCCATCTTTTTGATACCAATACAGCGGCTTGACACCTGCACGATCACGAATCAAGGTTAGCGTTTGTTTTTGGCTATCAAAAATTGCAATCGAAAACATGCCATTAAAGTGATGTACGGCTTCAATACCCCACTTATGATATGCCTTTAAGATCACCTCGGTGTCAGAGTGGGATTCAAAACTATAACCTTGTTTTTCTAACTCCGCTCGGATTTCTTTAAAGTTATAGACTTCACCGTTATAGACCAGGGTTAAATGTTCAAACGCCATAGGCTGATGGCCGTGATTGGACAAATCCAGTATCGACAAACGCCGATGCCCCAAACCCACTTGCGATTGCTCGAAACCTTCAAAAAAATAACCACCGTCATCAGGCCCACGATGAAACAATACATCCGTCATTTTCTGAAGGTTTTCTTTACTTGATTGGCGGCGAAAATCCACCAGGCCTGCTATGCCGCACATTATTTATTACCTGTAACGATTACATCAAAAATAGTTCTAAACTTTTCAGCTACAACTTTTGAAGAAAACCTCTTCTCACATATATCTATGGATTTTTTCTTCATTTCAATCAAAGATTCCGAATCTAAATTAGCTAAGTCAGTAAGTGCTAAAGCTATAGATTCAATATTTTGAGGCTCAAACAAAATGCCATTACCATCGACCATATCAATTAAGCCACCTGTTCTCGAAAATAAACAAGCATTACCAGTAGCTAAGCCTTCTAGGGCAAACATAGACAACCCCTCGTAACGACTTGGTAAAATAACCACATCCGAACTCTTGAGTGTGCTTATTACTTCTTTATGCGGCATTTCTTCTATAAAAGCCACATTATCAATATTTTTACAGAGATTAATTAATGAACTCCGCATATCCCCTTTGCCAACAATCTTAATTTCAAACTTATCAAGCACACTCTTCGGTAAAAGTTTAAGTGCGTAAATAAAATCTGTAAAACCCTTTTGGTTATTACCCAGATAATCCATTCTGCCTAAATTAAATATTTTCACTTTTTCCGCAACAGAAAAGTCATCCGGGGAAAATGAATTAACTGCATTTGGCAAAACAAAAAAAGATTTATCACCAATATTTATTAAATTATCATCAAAATAATATTTCTTGGCGAATTCAATGTGAAATGAATTGGTTGATAAAACCCACTTCATTTTTTTTGAAATTTTATTTTTAATCAGGTATTTTCTTAATTTGTAATCAAATCTATTACTAAAAAATGTATACTCAGTCTCATTTGTTGAGTGAATTCTCACGGCCATTCTTTCATAAATAGAATCATCTAGGGAGTTGATAAAAATTGCCTGGTCAAAGGTTTCAACTATCAGCAAGTCATAATTTTCATCTAGGAATTTTTTTGACACTTGCTTAGCATAAAAATAATCGTTAAGAAAATAACGTATTTTTCTAATTTTAACCTTAGGTAGAAGTCTTATAACTTTGAGTCTATCTCGAACGAGCTCCATTTTTCCTTCAGGAAGGGGAAATGGTGTCATAACTGTAACTTCAAGGTCTTGATCATTGTCTAGAATAGAGTTTATTAAGTTCTGAAAGGCGTTCGAGTAACCCGTATTTTGTGGATAAAAGACATGACAGTAAAACATTACCTTTTTCATCAATTTCTTCTCATTCTTATCTTCAAATAAACATACATCACAACTGTTACAAATACTTCAACAACTAAAAGTGTAACAGCCGTGCCTAAATCTTTATACAACGGAACCAAGAACAAACTCAAACCAACGCCCAAAATAGCCGCTGCCACTAGAATTCGGCTAAAAGCCTGCTTAAAGCCTAAGTTCAGCATGGTTTGAATTCCAAACATATTACTTAAAGCAATAATAAATGGCAGGAACGCCATGATCTGTAAAAGTAATACTGACCGTTGGTATTGCTGGCCGAGCAATAAGTTGACAATTGGCTCTGCTAATAAAAACAAAAAAAACGAAATCGCAAACATCCCTGTTCCTACAACCCAAGTTGTTCTGTGAATAAACGCTAGGCCTGCTTGCTTGTCTTCGTGAATTTTTTTACTAATTAATGGATAAATAGCTTGTGAAACTGGCTGGTATAAACCTTTAACAGCTTGAACAATTTTATCGGCCGCTGCGAAGTAACCGACAACAGTGTTATTGGTAAATAAGCCTAATATAAAGGTGGTAGATATGGTGTAAAGACTGATCGCCATACTAGAGAAAAACACATGCCAACCTTCTGCAAGCTGGAACTTAAGGGTATCTGTCGATTGCCAGTCAAAGCTTACATTAAACTCTTTTTTCACTAAATAGAGTGACCAGATACCAGCCACAATAAATCCCATAGCAGTTAACAAGGGGACCAATAGATAATCGGCTTGCTCCTTAACAAATATGAATATACATACGGTAAAAAATACTTTAGCGCCTATGTTTAGGTAGGTGATGTATTTCATTCTCTCCATGCCTTGAAAAAGCCAAACCGGAAACAGTACTTGGCCAATGACCATGCCGAAGGTTATAAAATAAACTTCCCAATGTTGGCTAAACTTTTCAAAGCTAAACACCAGCAGGGACATTAACCCAAAACTGACCACCATTAACGCCGTTTTGATCATCATCACCGAACTGAATATCTCGTTGACTTTATCTTTATCATCTCGATGAATCGAAATTTGCCGCGTGGCGGATAGATTAAAGCCGTAATCGGTAATCAACATAAAATACATAATGGTTGCCGTAGCAAAGGCTAGCAATCCAAAGTATTCCGGCCCCAAAACACGCACCAAGTAAGGAACCGTGAGTAAAGGAAGAATATAGTTTGCGCCTTGCAAGACCCCTAATGATAAAATATTACTTGCAAGGCGCTTTTTTTCTTCAGTATTAGTTATTTTTTGTTTGAATTTATTAAACATTACGCCGGGTCTACAAAGAATGCCGGGATGGGTTTACATGAGTAAATACAGTCCTTAATCACATTACTTGCCTGCAAGGCCTCTGCGATTGTCACATCCATATCAAGATAACGGTATGTGCCTAAACGTCCAAGGAAGCTAACTTTCGACTGTGCACGGGCTTTTTCAAGATAAGTATTCAGCATTGCTTTTTCATTAACTAACCGAATAGGGTAATAAGGAATATCATGTTCTGAACACTCACGGCTATATTCTTTGAAAATTACTGTATCATCATGCTGTTCCCAGGGAGAAAAATGCTTATGTTCACTAATACGAGTATAAGGTACGGTCTGATCACCATAGTTCATTACGGCACAGCCCTGATAATCACCTTTATGATCTTCGCGCACAAAATCCAGTGTTCTGTAGCCTAACCTTCCCTCTTCGCATTTAAACCAGGCATCAATTGGACCTGTGTAAAACACATGATCAAACTCATCTATTCTGGCCTGATCAAAAGATGTATTAAGATAGAGTGTAATACCTGATTGAGCTAACATTTTCTCAACTATAGGGGTATAGCCGTCCTTAGGCATCCCCTGGTATTTATGATTAAAGTAATTATCATCATAATTAAATCTAACAGGTAAGCGCTTGAGGATACTGGCAGGTAACTCTGTCGGGCTACATCCCCACTGTTTGAGTGTGTAACCCTTAAAAAATGCTTCATAAAGATCTTTACCAACAAACTTCAGAGCTTGATCTTCAAACGATTTTGGCTCTTCAATACTATTATCTGCAATTGATTGTATGAACTCTTTTGCTTCAGTTGGGTTTAGTGTTTTATTGAAGTATTGATTAATGGTGTGCAGGTTAATCGGTAATGAAAATACACGACCTTGCGATGTGGTCTTTACACGGTTAATGTATGGCATAAATTCAGTGAACTTATTCACATACAGCCAAACCTGCTCATTATCAGTATGAAAAATATGAGGGCCATACTTATGTAACATGACTCCTGTCTTTTCATCACGCTCTGAGTAGCAATTTCCAGCCACATGACTTCTTGATTCGAATACTTCAATAGTATGGCCAAACTTCGCCAGCTCGTGCGCAAGAACTGCACCTGTAAATCCAGCACCGACAATTGCAAACTTCATCTTGTTTCCTTCAATCCTTTCCAAATAAGTCACGGGTATATACTTTGCTTGCTACATCTTCCAACTCTACTGCTGGGCGGTTTGCCACTATAACGTCGGCAAGCTGTTTAAATTCCGTTAAATCGTTAATTACCCGCGAATTAAAGAAGCTCTCTTCTTCCAGTACGGGTTCGTAAACCACTACTTCGATGCCTTTGGCTTTGATGCGTTTCATCACACCCTGTATGGCCGAAGCGCGGAAGTTGTCGGATCCGCTTTTCATCACCAGCCGGTATATGCCCACCACTTTTGGGTTACGGCGCAGAATGGATTCAGCAATAAAGTCTTTGCGGGTGGTGTTGGCATCGACAATGGCACGAATCAGGTTGTTGGGTACGTTGTCGAAGTTGGCCAGCAACTGCTTGGTATCTTTTGGCAGGCAATAGCCGCCGTAACCAAAGCTGGGGTTGTTGTAGTGGCTGCCAATGCGTGGGTCTAACCCTACCCCCTGAATAATCTGCTTGGTGTCTAACCCGTGGGTTTCGGCGTAGGTGTCCAGTTCGTTGAAGTAGGCTACGCGCAGGGCCAGGTAGGTGTTGCTGAACAGCTTTACCGCTTCGGCTTCGGTGCTGTCGGTAAAGAGTACCGGAATGTCTTGTTTTATCGCGCCTTGTTTCAGCAGGTTGGCGAAGGTTTCGGCACGCTGGCTGCGTTCGCCCACGATGATGCGCGAGGGGTGCAGGTTGTCGTACAGGGCTTTGCCTTCGCGCAGGAATTCGGGCGAGAACATGAGGTTGTTGCAGCCCAGTTCTTCTTTTATGCGTTGGGTGTAGCCTACCGGCACGGTGGATTTAATCACCATCACAGCATCGGGGTTAATGGCCATTACGTCTTTTATAACGGCTTCTACGCTGCGGGTGTTGAAGTAGTTGGTTTGCGGGTCGTAGTCAGTGGGTGTGGCGATGATTACGAACGCTGCACCGTTGTAGGCTTCTTCTTTGTTCAGTGTGGCGCGAAAGTTGAGCGTTTTGTTTTGCAGGAAGTCTTCAATTTCGGCGTCAACGATGGGTGATTGCCGGTTGTTGAGCATCGTTACTTTTTCGGGAACGATGTCGAGGGCAACCACTTCATTGTGCTGAGCTAATAGCACCGCATTGGATAAACCCACATAGCCCGTACCGGCAACTGCAATTTTCATTCTGCTTAAATCCTTCTGTATTCTTTGTACCAATCCACAAACTGCTGAATGCCATGCTCGATTTGAGTTTGTGGTTTATAGCCCACTGCAGCTTCTAATCGGCTGGTGTCGGCATAGGTGCGCTCGACATCACCTGGCTGCATAGGCAACATAATTTTTTCAGCTTCTCGGCCGCAAGCAGTTTCAATGGCTTTAATAAAGCGCGCCAGTTCTATGGGCTCGTTATTGCCGATGTTGAACAAGGCATAAGGTACTTTACTGTCATCACGAGGAGCGCTAGCGACGTGGCGATCTCCTGGATTGCCGCGCTGCGCTCGCAATGACGCAGGAACTTCAGTTCCAGGAATCACATCCTGAATACGGATCACGCCTTCAACAATATCGTCTATATAAGTAAAGTCGCGTAACATTTTACCTTGGTTAAACACCTTAATGGGCTCGCCTTTGATAATGGCTTCGGTAAAGAGCCAAGGTGCCATGTCGGGGCGGCCTGCGGGGCCGTATACAGTGAAAAAGCGCAGGCCCGTGGTGGGAATACCGTATAGCTTGGAATAGCTGTGGGCCATAAGCTCGTTGGCTTTTTTCGTGGCTGCATACAGGGAAACGGGGTTATCCACCTGATCTGTTTCGCTGAAGGGGATCTTCTCG
>WPCI01207676.1_pt1 | contig 15418 bp, 10 predicted proteins | sample 5399871 | NCBI WGS metagenome assembly WPCI01 (sample SAMN12869469, study PRJNA574797) | sludge metagenome | isolation source: wastewater treatment of pH7 | place: China:Beijing | collected 2019-05-20
TATGGGACTAATAAAAGTTTCAGGGCTAAAAGGACTGAAAAGGCTGAAATAATCGAAAAGGTTGAAAAGTCTGAGAGGATTGAAAAGCCCGGAAAGACTGAGAGGATTGAAAAAGCTGAGAGGATTGAAAAGTCTGGAAAAGCTGAGAGGATTGAAAAATCTGGAAAGGCTGAAGAGAAAAGCCAATTTTCAGGGGATATATCATCAGGGAAAAGGGTCAATATTTCTGCCATAATATCCATGTTTCCCAATAAGGTTCTGGCAGCAAGCATATTCGGTGTACTTGAAGATGCAAGAATTGAGTACCTGATAATGGACCTTTACCGGGGAGTGCGTTCGGATCTTGAATCCATAAGACAGCAGATGCTGCTTTCAAGGCCAGCTCCTGAAGGAGAGCTTGAGAAGCTCATGGAAACCCTGCTGTGGCTTTCAACCTTGCATAACCCTCCTTTTGAGCTCGCTGAAGATACCGGACCTATTTTTAATAAAATCCGCACTGTATTGCAGGGCAGGGTTTTACAGCCAGATTCCTCTATTTTAACCTCTCTGGAAGCTACTTTTGCCATATACAGCCTGTTTGAGAGTATTCTTGGCCCGCTGGAATACCGGAAATACGAGATGTTAAAGAATATTGAATACAGGGGTATGGGGTCTGGTATATTTGATTCGAAGGGCTCTCTTGACCCGGATGAGCACAGGAATGTGATCAGGAGCTTTATTCCAGAGAATGAAAGCAGTTCTGCAATTAGCAGAGAACAACCTGTAAAAGAAGAAACTGAAAAAGAAAAACTGGAAAAGAAACCCTGTGCATCGGACAGGAACTGGAAAGCACTTGGCAGTTGCAGGTATGACGAATGGGACTGTGCGATAAGTGATTACAGGTCAAACTGGTGTGCTGTAAACGAGATCGAGCCTGTCGGCGGTTCAGGCGAATATTATACAGGTGCTTACGACCGTTACCGCAATGAAATTACACTCATAAAAAATGTTTTTATCAGGATGAAACCGGAATCTTTCCACAGGCTGAAAGGTCAAACGGACGGAACAGAGATTGATATTGATGCTTTTTCCAATGCTCTGATAGAACGAAGATGCGGAATTAATCCTGATGAGAAACTTTATGTTAGAAGGGATAAACGCAAAAGAGATGTCGCCACACTCTTTCTTGTAGATGTAAGTGCCTCTACGCGGAAAAGGCTTGGACAGGAAGAGTCTCGAATTTGGGAAAAAAAGAGTGCTGGGGAAAAACGGGGCATTGAAGGAAGAAAAAGCAGTGTGCAAAGAAGGAGCATTATAGATGTTGAAAAGGATGCCCTGATAATAATGGCTCAGGCGCTTGAAACCATAGGGGACAGATATGCAATATACGCATTTTCCGGCCATACAAGGGAAGGCGTGGAGTATTACGTTATTAAAGAGTTCGACGAAGAACTATCAGGTGATGTGGAAAAAAGAATAAGCCTGCTGGAGCCAATAGCTAATACAAGGCTTGGGGCTGCAATCCGCCATTCCATAAAAAAATTAGACCAGGTCAGCTCAGAAACAAAGATCCTTATCCTGCTTTCGGATGGAGAGCCTTATGATACCTGCTACGGAGAAGGGGCATATCAGGGAAAATATGCTGAAGAAGACACAAAAATAGCCATTCAGGAAGGAAATAATCGGGGCATTCACTTCTTTTGCATTACTGTTGATTCCAGCCCCGGAGAATACCTTGACAAAATATTTTCCGACTTCGGGTACACAATAATCGATGATGCACGAATTCTTCCGGAAAGGCTTCCTCTACTCTATAAACGGCTAACTACGTAAGTAATCCCGAAACCGGAATGAATATTAAAAAATTAAAGGAGCAGAATTTAATAAAGTATTTTTACTGTCCCTGAAGCCTCTGCCCGGCTGTCGCCAGTGCTTCACCCAGTGCTTTTGCAAGCTCACAGTTCTGGTTGCATTTTGAGGCACAGGTGCAGTATCTGGGGACGTTCTCCATCATCCACTGTCCAAGGAAGCCGAAGGCTTTAAGCTGTTCTTCGTTTGCAGCCTGTACAAAATTATTGAGGTCCTTTAGTTCCATTTATTATCACCGGCTTTCAGAACGCTGTATATATTTATATACCTGAGCGTTATTATTATGTACAAGTTTGAGATTGTATAGAAAAATGACCTTAACAGAAGTTAGAAAAGTAATGGGATCAGAAAAACAAAAATGAAAAAGAAATAATCGGGAACTGGAGTTTCATTAATTGAATTATTGCGTACACAAAATCATATACACAAAATCGTATTTGCATTATTTTTCTAACAACAGACTTTGAGGCTGATAAGAGTGGAGACTACAAAGGCAGATTCCGAGCTTCATTATATAGAAGAGCTGCATTCAATTAAAGAAGAAGTAACATCCCTCAGAAACGACTTTTCACGTTTTTTGCAGAGAGCTAACCAGCAGCATATTGATGAAATGCTTGCAGAGATGAGAAAAAATTTTATGAAACCGATGGTAGATTATCTTTGCGAGGATGCAAACGAAAGGATGCACAGTCAGATGACGCGGAACTGCGGGATGAGGGAGCTTTGTGAAGTTACGTTCAAAGAGCTTTTGCAGGAAACTGCAGGGCTTGTTGTCAGGCCAAAAATCGAAGCTGCGACTATAAAAATGTACAGGGATAAACTTGAAGAATTAAAAAAAGAGGCAAAAAGCCCCCTGTGCAGCAGGTGCTTTTCTGAAGCCGGCAATCTTTTTGAAAAGCAGGTCAAAATTATGCGTTCCCTCCAGATATATGAAGACAGGGAAGATATGGACGAAAAAGGAGACATAAGTGCAATAGAGCCTGAAAAGATAGTGTCCGAAGTCTGCGAGCCAGTAGCAAACAGGCAGAGGCTTCTTATGCTCAAGGCGCTTTCGGGTGAGAACAAGACCTTTTCCGAACTTTCTAAACTCACAGGGCTTCGTGGAGGAAACCTGTTATTCCATCTGCAGAAACTGCTTGATACAGGCATGGTTCTGCAGAGAAGCGAGAGGGGAGACTATATTATTACAAGAAAGGGATATTCAACCCTTCAGGGTTTGTCAAGAATATATTCCGAGATAGGTCTAATTGACTGAGAATTTAAGAATCTGATCGGGAAAAGGCAAAAACAGAGAGAAATTAAACAAATATAAGATAAAATAAAAATAGACTCAGTTCCAAAATCTAGTGATTTCTACATTTTTTGATTGAAATCTTGAATTCCCCTGCAGAATTCAATTTTCGATCAAACTCAATATCCAAGCTCTTCTGGCACAGGTCAATATGTCATGCTCAAAGAATTGTGCCATATTCAAAATCTAGTGATTTTTGATTTTTATGGTTATCACTAGATTTTGGCATTGTGTCTAAAAATAAGTTAAAATATATAAATCAAAATAAGTATAGAATCAAAAAATATATAAATCAAAATAAATATAAAATTAAAAAAACACAAAATTAAATCGAATATAAATTAAATCGAATATTTAGTAAAAGAAATATAAAATCAAATAAATATAAGTTGATAAATATAAATTAAAACAAACATAAACTGAAAAATAGAAGCTAAATAAAGAAATGTTAAAAAAACTTGCTTAAATTTACAGGTCAGGTTTAGCCGTCATTGCCTATAGCTTCAACCGGGCAGGCTTCCAATGCCTCTTCACATGCCTCTTTTTCTTCATCATTTTCAGGCTGCTTATACACAAAAGCAGTTGAATCGTCTTCCTTCATCTTGAAGTTCTCAGGTGCGGTGTCCACGCATAAATTGCATGCGATGCAGCTGTAGTCACAGTAATAAGGTCCCGGGACATTTTCAGAAACTTTGTCATTCTTGTCAGCCATATTTTACTCCCCTGTTGTGTTATCTTACAATTAATTCTGCAATAAGATAAATCTGGAGAGTTTTATATATATTTTCGCATTAAAAACACTCTTTAAAACCGTGAGACTTTAAAACCCTGAGACCAGACTTTATTCTTCCATACCCGAAAAATAATGTTTTTCAGTAACCTTTACCTCTCGGGCTCTTGAACCGGGATTTTAAGCTGCTTTTTTCGAGCTCTGAAATCTGATTCAAAACGGAATGCTCTGTTTTTCCGGAAAACATATTCAATTGCAGGCAATTTTTTATTAGATAGGATGCATAAAATTATCTATTTATTGACCTGTCATCTGAACTGTCATCTGACCTTATCTAATCTGACAGTGTATAAATGCCTCATTCAGGCTAAAAAAGCAATAACCGCGTTTAAAAAACAGGTTAAGGGGGAATATTATGGTAACGAATGATTTTACAGACCTGCCCATGAAGATCAAGCTGCCTGAACCTGAAGCTTCAGGTTTAAGCCGGATAGAGGAATTGCTTGCAAAAAGAAGATCAGTCCGAAAATATGCCGAAAAAGGGCTGCCTGAAGAGGTCATTTCCCGTTTTCTCTGGGCAGCCCAGGGAATAAGTTCAGGTAAAGATGAAAAGAGGCAGTCTAAAAACCTATCCGAAAAATGATTTCCTGTGTAATTTTTACAGTACGCGAAACATGCCGATCACAAAGATAATCTGATATTATAATTTATTATGACTTTTTAACATGCATTACTGACTTTTCGGGTAAGCTCCCAATGATTACAAGATGAAAGCGAGGATGTAATTTATGTTCAGAGAAATGAGAAGAGGTAAGCAATTATTATCAATGGAAGATACCATTGCAGTCATGACCAGATGCACAAATGGTGTTCTGGCGTGCTCAGGCGATGATGGTTATCCTTACGCGGTTCCACTTAGTTATGTCTATTTCAACGGCAGAATTTATTTTCATTCAGCAAAAGCTGGACATAAAATCGACGCTATTACAAAGAACCCAAAGGTATCTTTTTCAATAATAGATGAAGATAAGATAGTAAGCAAAGAATATACAACGTATTTCCGTAGCGTTATTGCTTTTGGTAAAGCAAGAATCGTTGAAGGTGACGAGCGGCTTGAGTCTTTCACGGCACTGGTTGAAAAGTACTCAGGAAATCAATCTGAAGAAGCCAGGAATAAGGAAATATCAAGATGCAAACAAGCTCATATTATAGCAATTGACGTCGAGCATATAACCGGTAAGGAGTCTATTGAGTTTGTCAACGTTAAAAGACAATAACTGTTTTGCTTATTCCAATTGTGTATATTGTCTATTTTGTATAGATTGCCTATCATTAATCCAGAGGGAATAACACTTTTCGGATAGGCTCTAGAATGCGGAAACCCTATTTTTTCTGGCCTGTGCCTGACCTGCTTCAGATAAAGAAACTGAAAGAAAAGGAATAAGTTAAGATAGAAGAGGCTATGCTTGAATTCGAAAGGATTGTGAAAAAGAGCAAGAGTTAAAAAGATTAGCAGGTATACCTGAATAGAAAATCTTCACTGAAGAAAATTAGAAGCTGATCGAAACCCTCATTATGATACTAATTGTGAACGGATATCAGGCTAAAAAATGAGTGAAAATAACTTGAATTGGATCACTAACTTTATCTGGGGAATCGCAGACGATGTACTGCGCGACCTCTATGTTCGTGGCAAGTACCGTGATGTAATCCTGCCGATGACGGTCCTGCGGCGCCTGGATGCGGTGCTCGAACCAACAAAACAGGCTGTTCTCGATATGAAAGCAGCTCTTGACAGTGCAGGGATCGCAAACCAAGACCAGCCCCTGCGCCAAGCAGCTGAGCAGGCTTTTTACAACACTTCTAAATTTACCCTGAGGGATCTCAAGTCTCGCTCCAGCCAGCAACAGTTAAAGGCTGATTTTGAGGCTTACCTTGACGATTTTTCTCCTAATGTGCAGGATATCCTCGACAATTTTGAGTTCCGAAACCAGATACCACGCCTCTCAAAGGCGGATGCACTCGGGAAGCTGATTGAGAAGTTTCTTGACTCTTCCATTAACCTGAGTCCCAACCCGGTGATGAACGGAAACGATTCGGTTAAGCACTATGGCCTTGACAACCATGCAATGGGCACGATTTTTGAGGAACTTGTAAGGCGCTTCAATGAAGAAAACAACGAGGAAGCCGGCGAACACTGGACACCCCGCGATGCCGTAAAACTGATGGCACGGCTTATTTTCCTTCCAATCGCCGACCAGATCGTATCAAGTACATACCTCCTCTATGACGGCGCCTGTGGCACAGGTGGTATGCTGACGGTTGCTGAAGAGGAGCTGAAACAGCTTGCACAGGACCATGGAAAACAGGTAGCAACGCACCTTTACGGCCAGGAGATCAACGCTGAGACCTATGCGATTGCCAAAGCCGACCTGCTGCTCAAGGGAGAAGGAGACGCAGCAGACAACCTGGTTGGTGGACCTGAGTACTCGACTCTTTCTAACGATGCCTTTCCTGCTCGCAAATTCGACTTCATGCTTTCAAACCCTCCTTACGGGAAAAGCTGGAAGAGCGACCTCGAAAGAATGGGCGGAAAAGACGGAATAAAAGATCCTCGTTTCACCATCGAACACGCAGGAGACCCTGAATATTCCCTGCTTACTCGTTCGAGCGACGGGCAGATGCTGTTCCTTGTCAACATGCTCTCGAAAATGAAGCACGATACCAGACTCGGCAGCCGGATAGCCGAGGTCCACAATGGTTCCTCGCTTTTCACCGGGGACGCAGGCCAGGGAGAGAGCAATATCCGCCGCTGGATCATTGAAAATGACTGGCTAGAAGCCATAGTCGCCCTCCCCCTGAACATGTTTTACAACACTGGCATTGCAACCTACATATGGGTACTCGGCAACCGCAAGCCTGAACACAGGAAGGGCAAAATCCAGCTTATCGATGCGACGCAGTGGTACAGGCCACTTCGCAAGAACCTGGGCAAAAAGAACTGCGAACTGGGCGAAGAAGACATCCAGAAGATCTGCGATACTTTCCTTACCTTTGAAGAATCCGAGCAGTCTAAGATATTCCCGAATGCCGCTTTTGGCTACTGGAAAGTAACGGTAGAGAGGCCGCTCCGCCTGGCTGTTGACCTAACACCGGATGCTATTGCCACCTTTAGAAAAGCCTGCACCGAAGCAGGGGAAGAGCAGCTTGCAGCCCTTGTCGATAAAGCGGCAGTTCAGCTTGGGCCAGGTCTGCACAATGATTTTAATGATTTCCTTCCTTCTTTTGAGGCTCTGGCAAGCAAAGCCGGAGTCAAACTTACAGCCAAACGGCTCAAACTCCTCCAGAACAGCCTCTCCCGGAAAGATGAATCTGCAGCACCTGTAATCAAAAAGGTGCATAAGCCCGGAAAGGCTGAAGCCGATCCCATGCATGGACGCTTTGAAGCAACTGTGAACGGCAAACTTTGCGTTGTTGAGTACGAGCCCGATACCGAACTTAGGGATACCGAGCAGGTCCCATTGCTGGAAGAAGGAGGCATAGAGGCTTTCATCCTCAGGGAAGTCCTGCCTCATGCATCAGATGCCTGGATTGATGAAAGCAGCGTAAAAACAGGGTATGAGATCAGCTTTACCCGTTATTTCTACAAGCCACAGCCACTGCGTTCACTGGAGGAAATCCGCGCAGATATTCTTGCACTGGAGAAAGAGACTGAAGGGCTGCTGGACGAGATCATTGGGAGAAGCGAAAGATGAAGCTTGAAGGTTGTGGAAAAGAGATTCATGCATTACTATTAAAACTATTTAAGGAAGGAATTGTCGTGACACTGTCACGACAATTGAACCAGATACATTTCAGTTTACTAAAGTGGGAAATCGTGCAAGAATCTCTTGCACAAATTCACCGACACCATAATTTGTTAACCATCGAAGAACCCGGGAAAAAAGAAAGTAAATTTCTGGGAAAAATTGTTTGGAGAAATATATAATGAGCCGCAAGGACATCCAGAAACCTGGACCGGCTTCAAACAACTTTCTGCTACTGGAAGATATCCGCCACATGATAGAAGAGACACGCTCGGCAGTGGCTACTGCAGTCAATGCCGGCCTGACAATGCTCTACTGGAATATTGGAAAGCGCATACATGAGGAGATTCTTAAAGGTCAACGGGCGGAATATGGGCAGGAAATTGTCGTCTCTCTGGGGCAAGAGTTGGTAGCCGAATACGGTAATGGATTCTCAGAGAAAAACTTGCGTCGGATGATCCAGTTTGCCGAAGTGTTCTCGGAAGAAAAAATTGTCGTGACACTGTTACGACAATTGAGCTGGTCCCATTTCTTAACTTTAGTTCCACTAAAAGACCCTCTTCAGCGTGAATTCTATGCTGAGATGTGCCGTGTAGAACGCTGGAGTGTACGCACTCTGCGAAAGCAGATTGATTCCATGCTGTATGAGCGCACTGCCATTTCACGCAAGCCTGAAGAAGTGATCCTTCATGAACTTGCCAACCTGAGAGAGCAGGACCAATTGACGCCTGAACTTATTTTCCGCGATCCCTATGTCCTCGACTTCCTCGGCCTGAAAGATCGTTATCTGGAAAAAGACATGGAAGATGCCATCCTGCGTGAACTTGAGTCATTTTTACTGGAACTCGGTGCCGGATTTACCTTTGTAGCCCGGCAGCGGCGCATCCAGATTGACGACGACGATTTTTACATTGACCTCCTTTTCTACCACCGTTCCCTGCACCGACTGATTGCTATCGACCTGAAACTGGGAAATTTCAAAGCCGAATACAAAGGACAGATGGAACTCTACCTCCGCTGGCTGGACAAATATGAAAGGCAGCCAGGGGAAGAATCCCCTCTCGGGATCATCCTCTGCGCCGGAAAGAAGGAGGAGCAAATCGAACTGCTGGAGCTGAACCACTCCGGCATCCATGTGGCTGAATACCTGACAGAACTGCCGCCCCGCGAATTGCTGGCTGAAAGGCTGCAGCGTGCTGTTAAGACCGCAAGGGCAAGGCTGGAGGCATACGATGTCGAAAAGGAGGAAAGCCCATGATCCACAACCTCAAGCCCTATCCCGCATACAAAGACTCAGGCGTGCCGTGGCTGGGAGAGGTGCCGGAGCATTGGAAACTAAAACGTACGAAAACAGTTCTACGAGAGAGGAGTCAGAAAGGATTTCCTGACGAACCACTGCTAGCTGCGACACAGACAAAAGGAGTAGTTCGCAAGGAACTATATGAAAATCGTACTGTATTGGCTCTAAAAGATTTACATCTTCTCAAACTGGTTCGTGTTAATGATTTTGTCATTAGCCTTCGTTCTTTCCAAGGTGGAATAGAATTCGCACATGAGCAAGGAATCATTAGCCCTGCATATACTATTCTTTATCCAGTGGAAGCGCAAAACCACGGCTTTCTTGCCTGGCTTTTTAAATCGAAACCTTACATAGAAAACCTGTCATTGTTTGTTACAGGTATTCGAGAAGGACAAAACATTGATTATGTGAAACTTAGTCGTTCCGAGCTTCCACTTCCACCCTTCTCTGAACAATCCTCCATCGTCCGCTACCTCGACCACATCGACCGGCGCATCCGGCGCTACATCCATGCAAAACAGAAATTTATCAAGCTGCTGGAGGAGCAGAAGCAGGCGATTATCCATCAATCCGTCACTCATGGATTAGATCCGAATGTAAAGCTCAAGCCGTCGGGGTTGGAATGGTTGGGGGATGTGCCGGAGCACTGGGAAGTTAAGCCAGCTAAGTGGTATTATCATGAAATTGACGAGCGTTCTTCTACGGGCTCAGAAGAACTGCTTTCTGTTTCACATATCACAGGTGTTACACCAAGATCTGAAAAGAACATAACGATGTTCATGGCAGAGTCCTATGTGGGATATAAGCTCTGTAGAGAAAATGATCTCGTTATTAACACCATGTGGGCTTGGATGGCGGCACTTGGTGTTGCACAGCAAACTGGTATCGTGAGTTATTCCTATGGAGTTTACAGACCTATTCATAAAGAAGCCTTCCTTTCTCAGTATATAGACTTGTTACTACGAACAAAACCTTATGTGGCGGAGTATATTTGTCGTTCAACTGGTATCCACTCTTCACGCCTTCGATTATATCCTGAGCAGTTTCTTCGCATACCTATTATTCGGCCTCCGATTGTTGAGCAACAAGCGATTCTCGATGAAATTCATAATAAAACTAGCGAACTAGAACATGCAATTAATACTTCTAACCAAGAAATCTCCCTTCTGCGTGAATATCGCACCCGCCTGATAGCTGATGTTGTAACTGGAAAACTGGATGTGAGAGAGGCAGTGACGAACCTAAAGGATGGCGTTGAAGAGCCTGAAATTGAAGAATATGCCGAAGAATCAATCACAGAAGAACTAGAAGAAGTCATCATTGAGTGCAATGACTGAGGTGAATTATGGGTATCGAACTGAATACGAGTGAAAGTGAGCTTCGAAACAAAATTGATAGACTAATGAATGATATAAAGTTGTCACTGGCTAAATATCATATAGACAATGAGGTCAAAAAGCAGATTGACGAGATGGGCGATTATGCCCATGAGCTTCACATGTCACTCCAGAACCGAGACTGCAAACCGAAGCACCATGCATATATGAAAAAAAATCGGGAAATGGAAGAGGATGACCCACAGTTCTACAAGCATGTACATCCAGTTGAAGATTTGCTAAAGTATATAGATGATCCACACGCCAATGACGAACCTCAGGACCAAACCATTGGGGAGGAGTTTGATTTCCGCGTCTATTCAAACTCCTGGGGACATGAAGATAATTACAGATTCAAGAGGACGGATGACGGTTGGGATGTGAAATTCTTTTCTATTGGTGGTTCTTGTGATAAGAAAGGTTATCCCTTCCTTTATGAGAATTTTAATCACGATTCGATTCAATATCCAAGAGACTTTGATGGTTGGCTGGAATGGCTCTGGGATCAAGCGGCTTCTAAGGGTCTGTCAAAAGATGAGGTGCAAACCGCATTACAAGAACTCGCAGATTGGGTAAGTAGCACAGAAAAGAATGTACCTTCAAGTATAGTATGGGACGGTTACTGTGAAACACCAATCAAAGAGAATAAATCTTTTAAAACCGTCGTAATCACTTTTTTAGATATTCTTGGATGGAAAGGGGTTTATTGTCGAAAAACAGATGCAGTTGCCACTCTAAAAAAATTAATCGAGGAAACTCATTCTCAAGCAGCGATATATCGTGGCAGTGTCGAATTTAATTCAGAAGCCGTAGAGGTAAGGAGCATCTCAGACACAATTGTACTATTCACCCCTTGCTTAAAAAAAGATGCCTTAAAAGCTATAGATATCCACGGCATGCTGTGCAAGTGGATTATACCCCGCTCGATTGAATTAGAAATTCCAATTCGTGGTGTAATTTCTTTTGGAGAATTTGATACTGTAGATAACATCTTTGTTGGTAAGGCGGTTGACGAGGCAGCTACATGGCACGAGCTGGCTGACTGGATTGGTGTACATCTCACTCCCTCTGCTGAGTATATTTTTCAGAACAAGACTAGTGAATGTTGGGTAACATATAGCCCTCCAATCAAAGCTCTACAAGGCTTTGATTTTCAGTGTGTAAACTGGACAATAGACTGGGAAGCTAGAGAGAAAGAGATCGAATGTATCAAGGCAAAATTCTGTCGACTTGGCCCAATCATACCTGAAATCGCTGGTAAGTTTGCTAACACATTGAAATTCGTTGAAGATATAAAACCAAAGAGTTTGCCAGACGAGCCTAAATGCTGACAGTGTAGAGGAAGAATAAACATGACAACCGATACCACCGAAAAGGGCCTCGAAACCCTCATTGTCGAAGCGATGACAGGAACGAAACCCGACCCTGCGCAAACAGACATGGGCAGAGAACCGAGTGCACTTTACGGTGTTACCGGCTGGATACTCGGGCGCTGGCAGGACTACGACCGCGAATATGCTGTTGACCTCGTGCAGCTGACCGAGTTCCTCAAATCCACACAGCCTGAGGTCGCTGAATCCCTTGACCTCGAAAATGCCAGCCCCACCCGCCAGAAATTTCTCGCCCGCCTGCAGGGAGAGGTTGCAAAGCGCGGGATAATCGAAGTGCTTAGGAACGGCCTAAAACACGGAAAATACGACATCGACCTCTTTTACGGCACGCCAACGCCTGGAAACACAAAAGCTGAGGAACGCTATGCTTTGAACCGCTTCAGCGTTACAAGGCAGCTCCGCTACAGCCGGGGCGAAACACAACTTGCACTCGACCTCTGCCTTTTCATAAACGGTTTGCCGGTAGCTACTTTTGAACTCAAGAACAGCCTCACAAAACAGACCGTGGAAGACGCTGTGGAACAGTATAAAAGAGACCGTGACTCTCGTGAGCTGCTGTTCCAGTTCGGGCGCTGCATGGTCCATTTTGCTGTGGACGACCATGAGGTGAAGTTCTGCACGCAGCTTAACGGCAAAAATTCCTGGTTTCTGCCCTTCAACCAGGGCTACAACGACGGTACAGGCAACCCTCCTAACCCTGCCGGCATCAAGACTGACTATCTCTGGAAGAAAATCCTCACCCCTCAGGGGCTTACCGACATCCTTGAAAATTATGCTCAGGTAGTGGAAGAAAAGGACGAAAAGACCGGGAAAAAGAAAAAAGTGCAGATTTTCCCTCGCTATCACCAGTTAGACGTTGTTCGGAAACTGCTCGCCCATGCAGAATGGCACGGTGCAGGCATGCGCTACCTGGTACAACACTCGGCAGGGAGCGGGAAGAGTAATTCCATTGCGTGGCTTGCTCACCAGCTTATCAGCCTCAAGAAAGACGATAAGGAAATCTTTGACTCCATAATCGTAATCACTGACAGGCGCGTCCTTGACAAACAGATCCGCGACACAATCAAGCAGTTTGCCCAGGTGGGCTCGACAGTCGGGCATGCCGAACGTTCAGGAGACCTGCGGAAGTTCATCGAGAGCGGAAAGAAGATAATCATCTCCACGGTCCAGAAATTCCCGTTCATTCTTGATGAGATCGGAAACGAGCACCGCGGTCGGAAATTTGCAATTATCATAGATGAGGCTCATTCCAGCCAGGGCGGGCGCACAGCAGCAGCCATGAGTGAGGCGCTTTCAGATTCGAAAGACCAGAAAGATCCTGAAGATACTATCAACGATGCACTGCAAAAGAGGATGGAAGCCCGTAAAATGCTTCCCAACGCCAGCTACTTCGCATTTACCGCAACTCCGAAAAACAAAACACTGGAGCTTTTCGGGGAACCGTACAAAGATGGAGATAAGATAAAGCACCGGCCTTTCCACAATTACACCATGAAGCAGGCTATTCAGGAAGGTTTCATTCTGGACGTGCTCAGGTATTACACACCTGTAAACAGCTATTACAAACTGATCAAGACGGTGGAAAGTGACCCAGAGTTTGATACCAAAAAAGCAAAAAAGAAGCTTCGAAAGTACGTCGAGAGCCACGATTACGCCATCCGGCTCAAGGCTGAAATTATAGTAGACCACTTCCAGGAACAGGTGATCGCTCTCAACAAGATAGGAGGACAGGCAAGGGCGATGGTGGTTACAAACGGAATTGAACGTGCCATCCAGTATTATCATGCCATCCGGGATTACCTGCTGGAGCTCAATAGCCCCTATAAGGCAATTGTAGCTTTTTCCGGAGAGCATGAGTACGGTGGAGTAAAAGTTACAGAAGCCACTCTAAACGGTTTTCCATCAAGCCAGATTGAAGACAAAATAGAGGAAGAGCCTTACCGCTTCCTGATCTGTGCCGACAAGTTCCAGACCGGCTATGACGAGCCGCTCCTGCACACAATGTATGTTGACAAAGTCCTTTCAGGGATTAAAGCCGTGCAGACGCTCTCCCGGCTCAACAGGGCTCACCCGAAGAAGCACGATGTTTTTGTGCTTGACTTCATGAACGATACTGACACAATCCAGGATGCTTTCTCGGATTACTACCGTACCACGGTCCTTAGTGATGAGACCGATCCCAACAAGCTTCACGACCTTAAATCCGATCTTGATAGTTATCAGGCCTATTCCCCGGAGCAGATAGAGCAGTTCGTTGAACTTTACCTGGGAGGAGCTGATAGGGATAAACTTGATCCGATCCTCGATGTCTGCGTTGCCACTTATAAAGACCATCTTGACGAAGACGAACAGGTTGACTTCAAAAGCAAAGCAAAAGCTTTCTCCCGTACCTACGGCTTCCTCGCTTCAATCTTGCCATACACAAATGCCGATTGGGAAAAGCTCTCAATCTTCCTCAATTTCTTGATACCAAAATTGCCTGCTCCAAGGGAGGAAGACCTTTCAAAAGGTATCCTCGAAGCAATTGACATGGACAGTTACCGGGTAGAAAAACAGGCTGTTGTGAATATCCAGCTTCCTGATTCGGATTCCGAAATAGAGCCGGTACCTACAGAAGCCGGTGGGTTCAAGCCAGAACCTGAGCTTGATCGGCTCAGCAATATCCTCAAAACTTTCAACGATCAATTTGGCAATATCCGCTGGACTGATAGCGATAGGGTACACAGGCTGATTACCGAGGAAATCCCTGCAAGGGTAGCTGCAGATGTTGCTTATCAGAACGCGAAGAAAAACTCGGACAAGCAGAACGCCAAGATAGAGCATGACAAAGCCCTTGCTCGTGTAATGATTGCCCTGATGAAAGACGACACCCAGCTTTTCAAATTGTTCAGCGACAACGAATCTTTCCGCAGAACGCTAACAGACGCAATTTTCGAGCGGACTTACTCACAATAACCGTGATACCCTATAAAAGAAAAATTCGCGTATCGCTGATATGACAATTCAATGAGCAAATTGTCGCCGCGCTGCGGAGACAATTGAAATGAAAACACTTCATACCGTCTATCTGCTACGAAAATAAATATGAAATTGTGCAGCAGCTTGCTGCACAATCTACCTTTTTTGCCTGAAACGTATAAAACTATCAGCAAAAAAGTGAGAGCCTTCGTCGCTTCTTAGATGCGAAAGTTTCACAACTGGCGAGACAATTATCCTGTGTAAAAAATCTCCTGAAATTAAGCTGGTCAAATTTCTGGCTTTAGCCCCATAGAACCTTTCCCTTAAGATGATTTTTTTAATCGAAACCAAATAAACAAACATCATTATTCCACTAAAATGCGAAAAGTTATATTATATTCGCACTTTATTGGAATTAATGCAATTTTCAAGGACCGAACTCCAGATTATCACAGAACTCGCAAAAGGCAATACCTCAATAAGCACCGTAGCCAAAGCTCTCAATAAAAGTGAAAAACACATCTACAGACTCTTGCAAAAACTTGAAGAAAAAGACCTTGCCTCCATCTCAGCAGGAAAAATCATCCCGAAAAAAAGCACGTTGATGGTCAGGCTTACCCGAGTTCTCGATTCTTACCCGAACTTAATCCCTCTTCTGGCAGATTCCGGAATCTCAATTCTCATCTCTCTTCTTGAAGCAAAAACTGTAGATGAAATC
>WPCI01300796.1_pt1 | contig 15413 bp, 14 predicted proteins | sample 5399871 | NCBI WGS metagenome assembly WPCI01 (sample SAMN12869469, study PRJNA574797) | sludge metagenome | isolation source: wastewater treatment of pH7 | place: China:Beijing | collected 2019-05-20
GAGCGCCAGGGGCCAAACCAGGTAGCGGTAGGTCTGCTGCTGGTTCCGTTCGTCTTGAATCTGCTGGGCCTCAGCCATGAAATCCAACTGGTCCAGCGACGTTGGGTTCAGCAGCAGCGAGACCCCGAGGGTGTCGGCTAGCTGCTCCAGCGTGGCGGGGTCCAAATACGACAGGGCCTGGTTTCCCTCCTCGTCGATGATGTACTCCCCGTCCGGGTAGGTCCGCATCGGGCCGCCGCCTTCGGTCCCGTAGCCCAGCACCGCACCCCCGTCGATCAGGTTCGCAATCTGTGCCCAGGCGGGGGAAAAATCTTCCGGGTCCGTCTCTTCCCCGTCGGTGAACACCACCAGGAACCGCTTGTTCTCCGGGCGAGACTCGGCCGCATCCGCCAGCGTGGCCAGCAGCAGGTCGGCCGGACGGCTCAGGGACGAGCCGGCGGAAAACTCGGCCAACTCCTGGTGGAGCACCTGGGCGAAGCTGTCCACTGCGGAGGAGTCGGTCGTCACCGGCAACTCCAACCGGGCGGTGGAATCCCAGGTCAAAATGGCATACCGCGCGCCCGCGGTGTCGTCGACCAACTCGACAATGTCCCGGGCCACCCCGGCCAGACGCGGCTGTCCATCCTCCCAATCCTCGGCGGCCATCGACCCGGTCCGATCCACCGCCAGGTAAATCTCCACGTTGCTGGTCATCTCCAGTTCCTCCCCGGGGATGGAAGGACCGGCCAGGATCAGCCCGATCAGCGCCCCCAGGGCGAGGCGACGCGGGGCTCGGGCCCGCACGGTCAGCAGGGTGAGGGCCACCCACAGCACCGCAAACAGGACCAGGACAACGGGGCTCACCAGCGGTTGGAAGATCATAGGCGCCTCCAAGCCAGCAGCGCGAGCAGCAGCAGCGAGCTGCCGGCCAACCAGAGGGCAGCCGTTCGGGGTCGATCAGTTTCCACCACCCGGTTGCGACCTTCGGCTTCGACCAGTTGCTGCGCCTGGATGTCAGCCACGATTCCTTCCACGGAACCGGGATCGTCCGCCTGATAGAACGTTCCGCCCGCGCCCTCCACCAGGGAGCGCAGCGCCTCCCCTTCCGAGGTGAGCGCACCGTCGGGGGATGGATAGAGCGCAATGATCTGCACATCCTGGTCGGTGGCGAACTTGACGGCCTGTTCCAACGTGTAAATCTGGGGTCCCTGGACCTCGTTGTCGGTCACCAGAATCACCGTTCGGGAGCGTTCCTGATCCCGGTGGTCAAACCCGAGCACGCAGGAAGCCAGCCCGTCTCCCACCAGGGAGGCAATCTCCTCCCCGTCGGGCGCATCCACCCCGTGCAGGTAGTCGAACAGCTCGTTGGAGACCAGGACGTACTCGCCCTCTTCCCCCATGTAGCCGCGCCGAATCACCCCGGCTGCCTCGGCCAGGACGTCGTCAATCAGCTGGTAGTCATCGGTGAGGGAAAATTTGACCACGGTCTGGGCCGACCACATTTGCAGGGCCATCCGCTCCCCGGAAAAGTGGGCGGACACCTCGCGCATGTGATCCAGGATCTGACCGTCGTAGGGCAGCATCGAGCCGGAGGCGTCCAAGCAGAGGACCAGGTCCCGGCGGGCCAAAGCCGGATTCTCCATCCGGCGATCGACCGGTGCCCCCGCCAGGACGGCGCTGGCACAGACGGCGGCCAGCACCGCGCCCGCGGCAGATCCCATCAGCACCCGATAGCGCCGCTGCTGGGTGCGGAACGACGGGAGGGCAAACAGGGTGGCGCTGTTGGCCAACCAGGTCCGGGTCGCCTCGGACCGGCGCGCCAACTGCCACGCCAGCAGCGCTCCGGCCGCCACCAGGATCAGGGCTGTCAGCCACGGGTATCTCATTGCTCCACCACCCGCCGGGCCAGGGTCAAACCGGTTTCAATCAGTTGGGCGGGCGGCTCCACGGCCCCAAAGGACGGGGGTTCGCACCAGCGCAACGCCTCCGTCAGAGCGGGCCAGCCCACCGCTTGAACTTCAGCCACGGTCATGGCCTCCACGTTGGCTCGAAGGCGCTCCGAGGCGGCCGCCCGGATCAGGGCCGACAGGGCCAGGTGGGCCTCTCGCGCCCCCAGGTGGCCGGCCTCCACCTCGGCAATCTGGCGCAGATAGCGCTCACGCACCCGCTGGTCCAGCGAGCGCAAGACCAGTTCGGGACGCACCTGAGAGCGGCGATAGGCCACCAACAGAGCGAGCGTCACTGCCAGCGACACCACCACCAGGGTCACGGAGATGACCCAGACCCAGTTCGGATACAGAATCGGCTCACGCATGGCGATCGAAGAGCTCTAGCAGGGCGGGCAGCACTTCGGCCCGACTGGCGGCGGTGGCGTGGGGGACCGAGTTGAGAACCTGTTCGACCCACTGGAGGCGAGCGCGGTTCAGGTTGGCCCACTGGTAGGCAACGGTCGGGTTGGTTTGGGCAAACTGGGGGATCAGGGCGCCGCCCACGTCGCGAACCGGACCCGGTCCGGCCTCGGTCGGGTCCAGATCTGCCACCAGGAAGACGAACACCGAGTGGCGAGCCTGGAGCCGACGAAGCGCCAGCGCGGTCGACTCGTTCAGCTGGTAGGCGTCGGTGACCAGCAGCACCATAGACCGGTGCGGGAGCGGGTAGCGCAGCAGCCGGTCCAGGTTAGCGGCGGGACCGCTCACCTGGGCGCGCTCGGCCAGGCGCAGGATTTGCTGGGCGTGGGCCGTGCCGGAGCGAGCGGGAACCGCCCGCACCTCCGCCTGGTTGCCCAAAACCAAGCCCAGGTGGTCGCCGCGCATCAGCCAGCAGATGGCGGTGACGAACTCGAGCGCCACCTGCTTCTTCGTTTCGGTCAGGCTGGCCGCGGCCGCCATGTTGGCGCCGGCGTCGAGCAGCAGGTAGGCGGAGAGGATCGCGGTCGCTTCGAACTGCTTCACCACGGGCTGGTTGTGGCGGGCCGTGGCTTTCCAGTCAATGTCGCCGACGTCGTCGCCCACTTTGTACTCGTCCATCTCCAGGAACTCGTGGGAGGTCCCGGCCCGCGCACCCCGGTGCATCCCGGCCAGTTGCGTCAGCAGGCGACGCTGGACGGGAAGGGAGACGAGTTTGCCGTAGTCGTGCAGCACTTAGGGCACCGGGACCGCGTTGAACACCGCGTCGATCAGCCCCTCAACCGAAACGTCGTCAGCCACGGCGTCCCACGTGCGGATCAGGCGGTGCCGGAGCACCGAGTAGCGCAGGGCTTTCACGTCGTCGGGAACCACGTAGGAGCGGCCCAGCTGCAGCGCGTGGGCCTTGGCGACCTGCTGCAGCGCGATGGCTCCGCGCGGCGAGGCGCCCAACCGGACGTGGTGGGTGAAGCCGGGCAGCGGGGCCGGGCCGGAGCCGCGGGTGGTATTGACCAAGTCGACGATGTAGGACTTGATCGAGTCGTGGACGAACACGCGCGAGGTCAGCTCCTGCAACTGCTCCACCTCGGCCAGTGTCAGGGGGTCGTTCAACTCTGGTTCCTCCCCCACCCGCTGCAGGATGCTCATCTCCTCGGCCGGGGTCGGGTAGGAGATTACTACCTTCATCAGAAAGCGGTCCATCTGGGCTTCGGGCAGCACATAGGTGCCCTCTTCCTCGATCGGGTTCTGGGTGGCCATCACCATGAAAACGTCGGGGAGCGGGAAGTGCTCGCCGCCAATCGTGGTTTGGCGCTCCTGCATCGCTTCCAGCATTGCGGACTGGGTTTTGGCCGAGGATCGGTTGATCTCGTCGAGCAGGACGAAGTTGGCGTGGACCGGCCCCAGCTGGGTCTCGAAACGACCCGTGGTCGGCAGGTAAATCTGGGTCCCAATGATGTCGTTCGGCATCAGGTCCGGGGTGCATTGGATCCGCCGGAAACTGCCGGAGACGGCCTGGGCAAGAGTGTGGGCGGCCGTGGTTTTGGCCAGGCCGGGCACCGACTCAATCAGGATGTGTCCCCCGGCCATCAGGGCCGCGGTGAGGGAGTCGCGCAGTTCAAGCTGCCCCACGATCCGCTGGGCAAAGATCTGCCGGATTCGGCCGATCAAGTCTGTGGCTGTCGCCGTCTCCTCCGGTGTGAGGTAGCTCATTGCGTCCTCCTTGGTTGTCTCCCCTATCCTAACCGCGGACGTGGAAAGGCCCCACCCGGGTGGCCGGTTTGGCCGGTGCGGGTGGGGCCAGTCGTCAACAACTAGGCGTTGGCGATCCGCTCACGCAGCTTGTCCAGCTGGGTGTAGATGCCAGCGGGGACCTTGTCGCCGAACTGCTTGAAGTACTCGGCCGAATCCTCAGTCTCAGCCGCCCAAGCTTCCGGATCGATGGTGTAGAGCTTGTCCCAATCTTCCTTGGTGAAGCCCTCCAGGCCGTCGATGTTGAAGTCCTCGAACTTGGGGTAGCGCCCGGTCACGCCGTCGACCGCTTCGACCTCGCCCGCGCGACGACGGACGATCCAGTCCAGCACGCGGGAGTTGTCGCCGTAGCCCGGCCACAGGAACTTGCCGTTCTCGTCCTTGCGGAACCAGTTGACCTGGTACACGGTCGGGAACTTGTCGCCCAGCAGCTTGCCCATCTTGATCCAGTGACCCCAGTAGTCGGCCATGTTGTAGCCGCAGAAGGGCAGCATCGCGAACGGGTCGTGACGCAGCGAGCCGACCTTGGCGTCCAGCGCCGCGGCGGTCACCTCGGAAGCGACGGTGGCACCGACGAAGACGCCGTGCTCCTGGTCGTAGGCTTCGGCCACGAGCGGCACGTTGGTGGCGCGGCGGCCACCGAACAGGATCGCGTCGACCGGCACGCCCTGCGGGGCTTCCCAGTCTTCCGAGATAATCGGGCACTGCGAGGCCGGGGTGGTGAAGCGGCTGTTCGGGTGGGCGGCCGCGGTGCCGGACTCGGGAGTCCAGTCGTTGCCGTGCCAGTCGATCAGGTGAGCCGGAACCTCGCCGTCGATCCCTTCCCACCAGACGTCACCGTCGTCGGTCAGCGCGACGTTGGTGAAGATGGTGTTGGCCTTCATGGTTTCCATGGCCATCGGGTTGGTGTCGTAGGAGGTGCCCGGCGCGACCCCGAAGAAGCCGGCTTCCGGGTTGATCGCGTAGAGGCGGCCGTCGGGGCCCGGACGCATCCAGGCAATGTCGTCGCCCACGGTGGAGATCTTGTAGCCGGGGATGGTCGGCTGCAGCATGGCCAGGTTGGTCTTGCCACAGGCGGACGGGAAGGCAGCGGTGATGTGGTAGTCCTTGCCGGACTTCTCATCGGTCATGCGCAGGATGAGCATGTGCTCAGCCATCCAGTCGTTGTCCCGCGCCATGGTCGAGGCAATGCGCAGGGCGTAGCACTTCTTGCCCAGCAGCGCGTTGCCGCCGTAGCCCGAGCCGTAGGACCAAATTTCATTGGTCTCGGGGAAGTGGGTGATGTACTTTTCGTCGTTGCAGGGCCAGACGGCGTCAGTTTCGCCTTCGGCCAGCGGAGCGCCGACGGAGTGAACGGCGGGAACCCAGGGCTTGCCTTCGGCAATCAGGTCCATGGCCGGGGTGCCAATGCGGGTCATGATCCGCATGTTGACCACCACGTAGGGGGAGTCGGTGATTTCGATTCCGAGCTGGGAGATCGGGCCGCCCACGGGTCCCATCGAGAACGGGATCACGTACATGGTCCGACCCTTCATCGAGCCGGTGAACCGCTCGTGCAGGATCTCTTTCATTTCCTTCGGATCGGCCCAGTTGTTGGTGGGGCCGGCATCCTCGGGGTTCTCGCAGCAGATGTAGGTGCGGGATTCCACGCGCGCCACGTCAGAGGGCAGCGAGCGGGCCAGGAAGCTGTTGGGGCGCTTCTCCGGGTTCAGCCGGATGAACATGCCGCTGTCGACCATTTCAGAAGTGAGGCGGTCCCATTCGGCGTCGGAGCCATCGGCGAATTCGATCCGGTCTGGCTGGGTCAGAGCGGCAATTTCAGCCACCCAAGTGATCACGTCTTCCGGAGCGTTTGACGGCGCGGCCGCGCGCACATCCTGTTCAGTTACGGACATTAGTTGCTTGCCTCCTGAGGGACATATTCGTGCGGGAAACCCTCCCGCGCTAGCCGTTCTATTATCGCGTGGCTTGAGACCAATTGCACCTACCCTTAGTCCCAGGTACGGCGCCTGATCGACCACAGTGCGGATCCCGCGGGGAAGCACCTATGCGGTTGGGCCTAGGACGTTTTACTGCAAAACGTGACAACGGTCTTTCTGATTGTGCGATTTGCCTGTTGTGCCATAGTCTGGTTGCGCCCGCAACGCAAATGGAGGACTACCAGTGGGAAAGACAAAAGATCGGGGCCCCTCGTTTTTCGAGATCCTCAAGGCGCAGGCTAGCCAGTTGGTGACGGCGGTCGACCTGTTGACCACCCTGTTCAATGCTCCGGAGGAAGAACGGTACCTACTCAGGGATCGTCTGCACGAGGTAGAACACGAGGCAGACAACCTGAACCACTCGATTATCCGCAAACTGAACCAGTCGTTCATCACGCCGTTTGACCGGGAAGATCTCCAAGCCTTGGCCTCACTGCTGGATGACTGCATGGACCTGCTCGACGAGGCGGGTGACCTGCTGGTCCTCTACAACCTGCACGACATCCCCGAGCCGGTCTTCTCGCTGCTCCAGGCCCAGATGCAGGTGCTAAACCAGTGCGCGTTCCTCACCGCCGAGAACATGCCGAACCTGAAGCGTCCGCAGGACATGCGGGAATACTGGGTTGAGATCAACCGCCTGGAGAACGACGGTGACAAGGCCTACCGGCGCACCCTCAAGCACCTGTTCGACACCGGCATTGACCCGATTACGGTCATCAAGCTCAAGGACGTGGTGGAGGTGCTCGAGAAGTGCACCGACAAGTTTGAGGACCTCGGCAACGCGATCGAGTCCATCGCGGTGAAGGAGTCCTAAACCAGTGGACCTCAACCTCGTTTTGGTCGTCGTCGTCATTGCGATTGCCCTGCTATTTGACTACACCAACGGGTTTCACGACGCGGCCAACGCTATCGCTACCTCCGTCTCCACCCGGGCCCTGACCCCACGCGTCGCCCTGGCCATGGCCGCGGTGATGAACGTGGTCGGCGCCCTGCTGGGAACCGAAGTGGCGAAAACCATCGGTGAAGGCATCATCGATATCTACCAGTACTCCAATTCGACCGACGTCAGCATCCAGCGAATGGGGCTGATTATCGTCCTGGCCGCCCTGGTGGGGGCAGTCACCTGGAACTACATCACCTGGTGGTTCGGGATGCCCTCGTCTTCCTCTCACGCCCTGATCGGCGGCTTGGTGGGCGCGGGCTTGGCCTCGGCCACCCAGGTCCAGTGGACGGGCATCCTCGATCACGTGGTGATCCCGATGGTGGTGTCCCCGGTGATTGGCTTCGTGGCCGCCTTCCTGATCATGAAGGGGATCATGCGCTGGCTGGCTAACCGTCCGTTCCAGCGGACCATGCGCCGCTTCCGCTACGCCCAGACCGTCTCGGCCGCCGCGATGGCGCTCGGCCACGGCCTGCAGGATGCGCAGAAGACCATGGGTGTGATCGTGATGGCGCTGCTGGCCGGCGGCTACGGCGAAACCCACAACATCTTCGACCCGGTCACCGGCGACATGCAGATCCCGCTCTGGGTGAAGCTGTCCGCCGCGGCCGCTATTTCGCTGGGAACCTACTCGGGTGGCTGGCGGATCATGCGGACCCTGGGTCGCCGAATCATCGACCTGGACCCGGCCCGCGGGTTTGTGGCTGAGGGCGTCTCCGCCGCGGTGCTGTACATTGCCGCGTTTGGCGCACACGCGCCCATCTCCACCACCCAGACGATCACCTCGGCTATCCTCGGTGCCGGCGCAACCAAGCGCTGGTCCGCCGTCCGGTGGAACGTGGCCGGAAACATCGTGGTGGCCTGGTTCCTGACGCTGCCGGCGGCAGCGCTGGTCGCCGGGATCATGTTCTTCCTGTTCCACACGGTGATTCCCGGTTGAGAGTCCGTCCGCTAGTTGCAGCCGGCCTGGGCGCGGTGGCGCTCGCGGGCTGCAGCTCGGCTCCCACCATTGAGGTGGGTGACTGCCTAACAAATCCCAGCGCGGACCACGTCCGCGTCATCTCGTGCGAGCAGTCGCACAGCGGCGAGGTGGTGGGCTCCTATCGGGCTGAGGACGGCCCCTACCCGGGTGAAGCGGCCCTGGAGCAGCAAGCGCAGGGATCTTGCGCAGCGGCGTTCGCCCTCTACGTCGGGGTGCCGGTCGCCTCGTCCATTTACGACCTGGTTCCGCTCCTACCCACCAAGAACACGTGGGAAAAGCGCGGCGACCGGGAGATCCTCTGCGTCGTCCGCTCCACCACCGGCGAGAGTCTGATCGGCTCCGTCCGAGGTTCAGCCCGCTAGCTCAAATAGGTGTAAGGAATGTGCCGCTCCAGGTCCAGCACCCGGGGCTGATCACCGTGGGACACGTGAGCGACAAACATTTCTGCCGTTCGGAGACCCTCCTCGACCCCCGGGGAGCGCAAACCCCCCTCCAGCAGCGGCTGGAGTAGCGCCGGCAGGCCCGGGCGATGCAGGGAGACGACGTGCACCCCGGTCCGTTCGGCCAGCAATGAACGCATCAGCTCGGTGGCTCCGCGCGGGTCCGCATCCTCGGTCAACACGTCGTCCGTGTGGATCGGGAGGCGCGTCAGCTCGGCGTAGGGTCCCACCGTTTGGCGACACCGGAGCCAGGGGGAAGAAATCAGGTGGTTCGCCCCGAACGCCGACAGCAGCGGGGGCAAATCCAGCGCCTGCATCCCACCCAGGCGGGTGAGGGGACGGTCGGCTTCGCTGCCCTCCCACTTCTTCCGCGAGCGGGCCTTGGCGTGGCGCAGCAGAATCACGGTTGACGAGGTCAGCTCACCCCGGGCCCCGTGCTGGAGCAACTCGGTCAGCAGGCGGCGATCGCCGCGCCGGGTCAGGATCTGGCGTGCTTTCGAGGGCCGGCACCAGCGGGCCTGGTCGATCTCTTTACTGGGGGCCCGCTCCACCGGGGGCCGAGCCGCCTTGGCCGGGTCCGGGCCGAGGGCCTGAGCCGCCCAGTAGTGCACCTCTTTGGTCTGCCCCGAACCGAGCCGGTACCGCTGCAGGGTCAGCGGCTTTTGGAGGTAGACGAGCTCGCCAGTTTCCTCTTCCACTTCCCGGACCGCGGTCTGCGCCAACGGCTCGTTTAGCTCAGCCTTACCTTTGGGCCAGGACCAGTCGCGATAGCGCGGCCGGTGGACCAGGAGCACCTGAATGTCGTTGGGGCCAAGCGGAGTCCCGGGCTCTGGCAGGTCGCCAACGGGACGCCAGACGAGCGCGCCGGCCGATCGGATTAGGCGTTGAGGGAGAGCCATAGGACGTGGTACCACCCTTACACCTTACCCTCTTAGCGACCCACCACCCGCGCCGATGCCTCGTCCATCAGAAGTTCCTGAATGTCCTGCAGGGGTGCCCCGTCCTTATCGTGGGTCCGCCGCTTCCAAGCTCCGGACTTGCGCAGCTGCCAGGAGGAGATCCGCGGGGAGACGCCGGTTTTGATCAGCGTGACCAGGTAGGCGACCTGCTCGGGATCCTCGATGCTGACCAGCGCCTCGACCCGGCGATCCAGGTTCCGGTGCATCAGGTCGGCCGAGCCGATCCACGCCTCCTGCTGCTCCCCCACCCCGAAGGCGTAAATCCGGGAGTGCTCCAGGTAGCGGCCCAGGATCGAACGCACCTTGATGTTCTCGGACAGGCCCTTGACCCCGGCCCGGAGCGCGCAGATTCCCCGCACGACGATGTCGATCTTCACCCCCGCCTGGGAGGCTCGGTAGAGGGCGTCGATGGTTGCCTCGTCCACAATCGAGTTGACCTTGATCCCGATCCAGGCATCCTCCCCGCGCAGGCGCCGAGCCATCTGCTCCTCAATCCGCTCAATCAGGCCGGACCGGATTGAAACGGGTGCCACCAGCAGGCGCCGGAACGTCGACTTCGGTGCGTAGCCGGAGAGCTGGTTGAAGAGACGGGTCAGATCCTGGGTGACGGACGGGTCGGCGGTCAGCAGTCCCAAATCCTCATATCCGCGGGCGGTCCCCGGGTGGTAGTTGCCGGTCCCGATGTGGCAGTAGCGCCGGAGCCCGTCCGCTTCCTCCCGGATCACCAGGGACAGCTTGCAGTGAGTCTTCAACCCCAGCACCCCGTAGACCACGTGGACCCCGGCACGTTCCAGCTGGCGGGCCCAGGAGATATTGGCATCCTCGTCAAAGCGGGCTTTGATTTCGACGATGGCCACCACCTGCTTGCCCAGCGAGGCGGCCTCGATCAGGGCGGAGACAATCGGGGACTTCTCCGAAGTCCGGTACAGCGTCTGCTTGATGGCCAGCACGTGTGGATCCCGCGCCGCCTGGGTAATGAACTGCTGAACCGAGGTGGCAAACGAGTCGTACGGGTGGTGCAGCAGAACGTCATGGTTCCGGATCGAAGCGAAAATATCCCCCGGCTGGGAAGATTCCACCTCGGACAGCCCGGCCGGAGTCACCGGCACGAAGGGCGGGTATTTCAGCGCGGGCAGGTCCAGGTCGTGGAGCTGGTTAAAAGCGGTGAAGTCTAGCGGGGGCGGCAGTTGGAACACGTCCCCGGCGGAGATCTCCAGCCGGTCAATCAGGAAGTTTCGAACGAACGGCGTGATCGAGTCGGTCACTTCCAGGCGGACCACCTGGCCGAACCGGCGCCGGGACAGCTCTTCTTCCATTGCGGTCAGCAGGTTCTCAGCGTCGTCCTCTTCCACCTCCAGGTCTTCGTTCCGGGTCACCCGGAACGTGTGCGCCTCGAGGATCTCCATCCCCGGGAACAGGTGGTCCAGATGCGCGGTGATCAGGTCCTCCAGCGCGATGAACGTGGCTCCGCGTCGCTGACGGACGTGGTCTTCCGGGTTGCCGTCGGTGTTGGCCGTGTCCACGTTGATCAGGCGCGGCAGCGTCTCGGGCACCTTGATCCGAGCGAAGTGACGCTTGCCGGAAACCGGATTGTGCACCACGACCGCCAGGTTGAGCGAGAGGCCCGAAATGTAGGGGAACGGGTGCGAGGGGTCGACCGCCAGCGGGGTCAGCACCGGAAAGACGCGCCGCCGGAAATAGGTGGCGAGCCGCTCGCGCTGGGCCTCGTCCAGGTCGTTCCAACTGCGCAGATGCAACCCGTTGTCGTCGAGCGCGGGCAGCAGGTCCTCCAGAAAGTCCTCAGCCTGACGGGTGGTGAGTTCCCGCGTCCGGCGCAGGATCAGGTCCAGGATCTCGCGTGGGGCCAGCCCGGAAGCGGTCGGCACCGCGATTCCGGCGGCAATCCGACGCTGAAGGCCGGCCACGCGGACCATGAAGAACTCGTCCAGGTTGGAGCTGAAAATGGCTGAGAACCAGAGCCGCTCCAAAAGGGGCACGCTCGGATCCTCCGACTGCTCCAGCACCCGCTCGTTGAAGGCGAGCCAGGACAGCTCCCGATCGGCAAAGCGCCCGTCGGGAAGCGGGTGGTCAAGGCCCATCGGCTTGGACCGGTCCAGGGGCAGCCCCAGGATCGGAGACACCTCGTCCTCCCACTCTTCCTGAGTGAGTTCTGCGAGGCGGTCCACCTCGGCAATGGGGAACTCCTCGTCCTGGTGTTCCTCCCCGACCAGCTTGGTCGCATCCAAAAATAGCTCTTCGGGCAGGGCGGGCTCCCAGTCGGAGATCTCCGGCGGCGCCTCTTCCACCGGAGCCTCGGGAACAGAGTCGGGCGAGGTCATGAGGACTCCTTTATCCAAGGGTGCCCTGGCGAGCCTGCCGGGCACTTTCCCTGAGTTCTTGGGCCGTGTCGAGCAGGGCGCGGGGGCGCCGGGTCACGGGGTGGGCCAGCTCGTGTTCATCCGACTCAATCCACCGAGGACCCGCTGAGACGCCGGCTGCCATCACCTCCAGGGTTCGGGCCGCCACCTCCAGCACCGGGGAGAGCTGATCTTCGCTGGCCCGGCCGCCGAGCACAATCTCAAGCCCGCGGAGGACGTCGCCGAGCGGGGGAATCGAGTCAGGGGTCTCCCCCTGGGCGAGCAGGGCCTCCCGCCCCTCGTCGAAGCGATGGTCCACCGTCGCGGGGTCAAGCTGGTGCCACTGCCAGAGCAGGTAGAGGCGCCAGAGAGCGCCCGCGAGGGTGATTTCGGAGGATCGGTCCCACAGACCCGCGATGGCATCGACGCCCTGGGATTGGACCACCTCAACCAGGCGGTTCACGTGCTCCTGGTCGAAGTCTCCCTCCGGGACTCCCATCAGTGCCCAGGCGGAGGTGTGGGCAATCTCGGCCTCTTCGGCCGGATCCCCATCACCCATGATTTCTTCGGCCTCTTTCGGGTCGAGCATGGCTGGACGACGAAACCTTCTAGCTTCCATAGCTGTTTCCTTCCCACCTTCGACCGGCACCTATCGTGACGAATATCGATTTTTGCTCCGTTACCATCCAGACTACAATGGTTGTGGGCCTATAGCTCAGCTGGTAGAGCAACGGACTTTTAATCCGTGGGTCGCGGGTTCGAGCCCCGCTGGGCCTACCATGGTTTGGAGCCGCACTATTCGTTGAAATGGTGCGGCTTTTGCATTGCCTTCACCAGGCAAAAACCCCTCCCCCAGGCGTCCAAAACCGGCAGGGGTACCCTATGCGGTACCCTAACTGGCTTTAGTAGCAAAAGCCCCTGGGTGAGCGAGACAGTTCCCCAGGCAGAAAGTGGGGGGCAAGACCTGCAAAGTGATCCTGTTTCAGCTTGATCCGACCGGGATACCACTGCATAGTAATGAGTGTCAGCCCGGAACAAAAGCAACCACCAAAGCAGCGCAGGCTTAGATCAGCAGAACCTGAATTTTGCTCTCAGCGCCATCCCAGTTCTGCCTGCACTATGGCAGCTACTGCGAGACAAGGACGGTAGCTAAGAAGGAACGCGGGGATTGAAAATGAACGAACCATCTTCAATCCCCGCCACTCAAACCTACCCCGGGCTCCAGCACCAAGAAAGGGAAGCAACAATGAAACGAGACCTGATGGGGGTTGCCCTCATGCTGGCAACCACCGCAGCCCTCCTGCTACTAACCAACGGAGGCACAGGCTGGAAGCCCGTGGCCGCCTGGTCACTATGCGCGGTGGGCTGGGCACTCACCGCCTGGAACGTACTGGTCCAACAAGGCAGCAGAAAATGAGCGTGCACTACCTGGCACTGCGAGACGTAGCAGAGCGGATCGGAATCACCGAAGGAACCGCGCGCGGCTACTCCGGCCGCGGCATCCTCCCAGAACCAGACGCACTCCCCGGCTCAGGCCCAAGAGCCGTACGCGGATGGCTACCCGAAACAATCGACACCTGGCAAGCCCAACGCCCCGGACGCGGAGCCCGCACCGACCGAGCACAGCCCTAACACACATCCGGGCCGGACCCTCACTATTTCTTCCACCCAGAAGATTAGGTCCCGGCGGATAGTCCACGTCTCGCCGGAACGATCCTCGGCGGCCGGGGAAATAAAGACACCCAAGCGGGCATCAAAAAACCCGCCGCAGGGGCGGGTGCGAGATGTGAACCGTTAGATTCGCACAATGTCGGTCAGTGGGACGCCTAGGACGTCGGCCGCATGACTCAACTCGTCAGCCACCACGTCCCAGTCTTCCTCTTCAACGTCTAGATCAACGAGTTCTCGACTGCCCTTGTCCAGTAGAGGGCACACGGAGTCGGACAGCTGCTCAGCTAACTCCCGTTTACCCATTGTCTCCACGCTCTCATAGTCGGTGAAATTACCGGGGCACCTGTCCTGCAATCGACTTCCTCTCGGCCCTGAGTTACACCATTTGGCCGCGGCGGGAACCCACCCGGCCAGCGGAACCGGGCCGCGCCTAGCTCACTGACTCCCGGTTGCTGCTGGTGACACCGACGATGGTGGCCAGCGCCAACAGGTCCAGTCCGACCACCAGTGCCAGCTGCGACGCGGTGGGGATGCGGTCCAGGAAGACCAGACAGAACGCAGCGACGATCTGGAGGGCCACAATCACCAGCAGGACCACGAGGGCCCGATGGCGCCGATTCATCATGTTGTTGTCTCCTGCCGGTTTTTCATTGTGATTTCAGCTTTTCACAGTCAGCTCACGGGCGATACTGACAAAAGTTGGTGACTTGCAAGCGGCCCGCGCTCGGGCACCCGCCCCGGGACGACCAAAGCCGCGCCAGCTCAGGCTGACGCGGCTGGTCCCGGGAGGCAGGGTAGACGGCCTGACTTCCGGAAGCATGGTTGCCTCGGCTCAGAGAGCGGCGGTAAACCATTGGGTGATCGTGGTCGGGTGGGTGATGGCCGTGCCCACGACGACGCTCCAGGCGCCGCGGGCGATTACTTCGGCCGCCTGGGCGGGCGTGTGGACCCGCCCCTCGCACAGGACCGGGAACTCGGGGAACTGCGCCACCGCCTGGTCCAGGAACTCGAAGTCCGGACCGTCAGTTTTGGCCCGCTCGCCGGTATAGCCGGCCAGGGTGGTGGACAGGATGTCCGAGCCGGCCTCGGCCGCCATTTCCATGTCGGCCATCGAACCGCAGTCGGCCATCACCAGGATCCCGTCGTCGTGGAGGCGCGCAACGGTTTCGGCGTAGGTGAGGCCGTCGCGGCGGGGACGCCGGGTGGCGTCGACCGCGACAATGTCCGCTCCCGCCCAGGCGCAGGAACGCGCGTGGCGGAGGGTGGGGGTGATGTAGATGCCCTCGTGCCCGTCTTTCCACAGGCCGATTACCGGCACCTGCACCTGACCGCGGATCGCGGAAATGTCAGCCAATCCCTGGCAGCGGATGGCGGCCGCTCCCCCGGCTTCGGCGGCCAGCGCCATTTGGGCCATCGTCTCGGGGTGGCGCAGTGCCTCCCCGGGGTAAGCCTGACAGGAGACCACCAGTCGGCCCCGGAGCGATTCAATCAGCGGATCCATGATCAGTTTTCCTCACTTTTTGTCTGTGCGAAGTGGGCGGCCCCCAGCAGGGGCGCATCCCCACCGAGCTGTCCGGGAACCAGCGGGGTGTGAGCCACCGGGTCCATTGCCTGCGCGGCAAACCCGGACCGGACGGCGTCCCACCAGGTTCGACCCGACTTGGCCACGGAACCGGAAATGATGACTACTCCCGGGTCCCAAGTGTTGGTGAGCCCGGCCAGCACCTCTCCCAGGGCCAGCCCGGCGTCGGTGACCACGGCCCGGGCCACCTCGTCGCCCGCTTCGGCCGCCTCGTCCACCGCCCGCCCATCGAGCTGACGCCCGGTCCTGCGGCGATACTCGTCGGCAATTCCGGTCCCCGAGGCGATGGTTTCCATATGCCCGCGCCGGCCGCAAGAGCAGACCAGGTCGCGGGCCAGCCGGTGGCCGACGTGGCCGAGGTGGCCGGCCA
>WPCI01252622.1_pt1 | contig 15358 bp, 12 predicted proteins | sample 5399871 | NCBI WGS metagenome assembly WPCI01 (sample SAMN12869469, study PRJNA574797) | sludge metagenome | isolation source: wastewater treatment of pH7 | place: China:Beijing | collected 2019-05-20
GGCTCCAGGCGCTCAGGGCGGGGGTCGCAACCAAGGCGGCAACGGTCGGGGCAACGGCGGCGGACGAAGCCAGGGTGCTCCCGCGCCCGGCACCGCCGGGCGGGCGCGCGCTCAGGGCAGCACCACCAAAGGCGGTGGCCGGGGACGCGGCGGCGCACCGGTCGACGCGGTCACCTCCGACATGCCCCTCGAGCTCGATGACGAGACGCTCCAGAAGCGCAAGGGGCGAGAGCGCAAGGGACGACCCGTCGGCCGCTACCTCATGAGCGTGTCGGTGCGGCCTTCCGCCACCCAGATCGCGGTGCAGGAGGGCCGGGCCCTGATCGAGCACTACGTCTCGCGCCCGTCCGACGACACCACCCAGATCCACGGCAACATCTACCTGGGCAAGGTGCAGAACGTCCTGCCGGGCATGGAGGCCGCCTTCATCGACATCGGCACCCCGAAGAACGCCGTGCTCTACCGGGGCGACGTCCAATACGACGCCGAAGACATCGAGGAGAAGGGCCAGGCGCGGATCGAGCAGATCCTCAAGGCCAAGCAGAGCATCATCTGCCAGGTCACCAAGAACCCCATCGGGGCGAAGGGTGCCCGCCTCACCCAGGAGGTGTCCCTTCCCGGCCGCTTCGTGGTCCTCATCCCGAACAGCTCCACCTACGGCATCTCGAAGCGCCTCGCCGACAACGAGCGCAAGCGCCTGCGCTCGATCCTCGACCGGGTGCGACCGGCGGGCCACGGCATCATCGTGCGCACCGCGGCCGAAGGGGTCACGGCCGAAGAGATCGAGCGCGATGTCGCCCGCCTCGGCGACCAGTGGAAGCGCATCGAGGCGCTTGCCAAGAAGTCACAGGCACCGACGCTGCTCTACCGCGAGCCCGACATGGCGCTGCGGGTCATCCGCGAGGAGTTCAACAAGGACTACCGGGGCATCGTCATCGACGACAAGGACATCTACGAAGACGTCCGCGACTACGTCGCCAGCATCTCGCCGGCGCTCGCCGACCGCGTCGAGTACTACGACCGTGAGACCACCGAGCTGTCGCTGTTCGAGCGCCAGCACGTCCACGAGCAGATCCACAAGGCCCTCGACCGCAAGGTCTGGCTGCCGTCGGGCGGCTCGCTCATCATCGAGCACACCGAGGCGCTCACCGTCATCGACGTGAACACCGGCAAGAACGTGGGCACCTCGAACCTCGAGGAGACCGTCTACCGCAACAACCTCGAGGCCGCCGTCGAGGTCGCCCGCCAGTTGCGCCTCCGCGACATCGGGGGAATCGTGGTCATCGACTTCATCGACATGGAGATCCGCAAGAACCGCGAGGACGTCATCCGGGTGTTCCGCGAGGCGTTGGCGTTGGACAAGACGCGGACGCAGGTCTTCGACATCTCGGAGCTCGGGCTGGTCGAGATGACCCGGAAGAGGATCGGTGAGGGCTTGATCGAGTCGTTCTCGTCCTTGTGTCCGGAGTGTGAGGGTCGGGGGTTGCAGTTCGACCCTGAGCTGCTCGATATCTGATCTGGTCTGTCACTGACCGGCGCTGGCGGGTCCTGTCCCCGATCCGGTTTCCGAGAACCGCCCCGGAAAGGCATTGGGGCGGTCACTCGGACCCTCCGGATCGGCGCCACCCGCCAGCGCCTCCGGGGTGCGGCTGGGCGTCCCGGTCCGCATCGTTGGTGGTGGGGGCTGGTGGGGCCTTCGGCCCCAAGGGTCCTGCGGACCCTGTGGCTGTGGGCGTCGTGGTCGTCATCGGCCCCAGGGCTCCTTCGGAGCCCGTGCGATCATGCTGGTTGGCCGATTCTCGGGATCGCCGGGTAGGATCGTCGGTCTTATGTATGCGGTGATCAAGACGGGTGGCAAGCAGTACAAGGTCGAGGAGGGGGACACCCTGCTCGTGGAGAAGCTGGGCCAGGACGACGGCGACGTCGAGCTGACCCCGGTGCTGGTCGTGGACGGCGAGACCGTGGTCTCGTCGCCCGATGCGCTGGCCAAGGCCAAGGTGTCGGCCAAGGTGCTCGGCGCCGGCCGCGGCCCCAAGATCACCGGCTTCACGTACAAGAACAAGTCGAACCAGCGCAAGCGCTGGGGCCATCGCCAGCACTACAGCAACATCGAGATCACCGGGATCAAGAAGGGCTAGCCATGTCGAAGACCAAGGGCGGCGGTTCCACTCGGAACGGCCGCGACTCCCACGCACAACGCCTCGGCGTCAAGCTCTTCGACGGCCAGGTGGTGAACCCCGGCGGCATCATCGTGCGCCAGCGCGGCACCCGCATCCACCCGGGCGAGAACGTCGGCAAGGGCAAGGACGACACCCTGTTCGCCCTCGCCTCCGGCACGGTGAAGTTCGGCCGCCGCAAGGGCCGCAAGCTCGTGGACGTGCTCCCCGCCGACTGATTCCCTATAGAGGATCGGCCGTCCGCAGCCCCCATCTGAACCGGCGCCCCCGGCCACGGCCGGGGGCGCTGGGCGTTTTCGGCGACGGTCGGGCGACGACCGCCTCAAGGTGGGGGGTCAGGTGGGCCGAAAGGACTAGGGGGCGAGACCATCCCTAGGCCGAAAGGACCAGTCGGTGTGCGTGAGCCCCAGGCGTGCAGACGCCGAGACGCGGGGGACCGGTGGCTCAGCGCAGGACGTCGATGCCCTCGGGCAGGTCCGCCCGGTCCCAGCCGAGGTGGGCGATGGCCTGCTGGCAGGCGTAGCGGTCGGTCATACCCGCGACGTAGCCCACCGCCGCTTCGAGTGCCTCCTCGCTGCCACCGGCGATGCCGACGGCGTGCTCACCCGGAAGCAGGTTGGGGCGGTCCGCGTAGTGCTCGACCAGCGCCTGGAGGACGCGGACCACGGCCTCGCTCTGGCGCACCGAGGCGGGCCGCAGGTACACCCGTTCGTAGTTGAAGCCGCGCAGCTCGGCCAGCGCCGTGGCGAGATCATCGGTCATGCCGACCTGCCCCGTGGTGACGGCGGCATCGATCATCCCGCGGATGAACGCTCGCAGCTGGCTGCTGCGGGAGGTGCCCACACGCTCTCTGACCAGGGGTGGGAGCAGGTCGTAGGTGACGATGCCCGCTTGCACGGCATCTTCGAGATCGTGACAGGAGTAGGCGATCCGGTCGGCCCAGCTGACCACGGCCCCCTCCGGGGTGGACGGCGCCGGTCGGGACCAGGAGTGGTTGCGGATGCCGTCGAGGGTCTCTGCGCACAGGTTGAGCGGTGCGACCACCACGTCGGCGCCCCACACCGCGTGGTCGAAGCCGCCGGGGACGTAGGGGCTCAGGGCATCCTCGCTGGCGTGGCCGCCGGGTCCGTGCCCGCAGTCGTGGCCGAGGGCGATGGCCTCCGTGAGGGTGACGTTGAGGCCGCAGGCGGTGGCCACGGCGGTGGCGACCTGTGCCACCTCGAGGGCGTGCGTGAGGCGAGTGCGCTGGTGATCGTCGGGGAACACGAACACCTGGGTCTTGCCCGCCAGTCGCCGGAACGCGGGGGAGTGCAGGATGCGGTCCCGGTCGCGCTCGAAGCAGGTGCGCAGCTGGTCGGGCGCTTCTTCGCGGCTCCGGTCGCCGGCGCCCCTGGCTCGCGTGGCCTGAGGCGAGAAGGCTGCGTCCTCAGCCTGCTCGCGTGCTTCACGGTCGAAGACCACCACTTCGCCGAGGCCGACGTCGTCTGGGTGGGCGAGGCGGACGGCCCCGCCCGAGTGGTGGCCGTGCATGGTCGACGCCCAGCGTTCGTTGCGTTCGGAGGTCGGAGCCGGCTCCACGACCCCACCCTACGCAGGGGCTGTGACAGCCCGGGTCGGGCCGTGCGCCTCGGCGGGGTAGTGCGGACGGATCAATTGGCGGGTGGTGCCCTCACCGGCGGTGTCGCCCGGCCGATCAAGAAGGGGAAGGCCAACGGCGTCGGAGAAGGACAACTCGTGGCAGAGGTGAGGCGAACCAGGGGGCGTGGCCCGCTCGGCGCCCGCGGTGGAGGTGAGCGGGGCTCCGTGCTGGTCGAGGCCGCCTTCATCACCCCCGTCCTGTTCTTCTTGCTGTTCTCCATCCTGGAGTTCGGCACGGCCTTCCGCGACTACCTCGCGGTGGCCAACACCACCCGGGACGGCGCCCGGGCCGCGAGCGTGTACGGCAACGACAGCAGCGCCGACTTCGAGATCCTCCAGACCATCGCCAACGCCTCGAACGTGATCGACCGGCGCGACATCCAGCGCATCGTGATCTACAAGGCCTCTGGTCCCAACACCCAGGTGCCCGCCAACTGCACCACGTCGACGACCGGCATCCTCGGCACCTGCAACGTGTACACCGCCTCGGCGCTGAACCTGGCCGAGAGCGAGTTCGGCTGTCGTGCCGACCGCACGCTCGACAAGTACTGGTGTCCCAGCGTGACGAGCAGTACCAGTCCGCCCCAGACGGGGCGGAAGGTCGCCGTGTCGGGTACCAACGGCCCGCCCGACTACGTCGGGGTGTGGATCAAGGTGAACCACAACTGGGCCACGGGCCTCTTCGGCCGGAACCTCGTCCTCACGGACTCCACCGTCATGCGCATCGAACCGCAGTCCAACGTATGAACTGGCTCTGGAGACTGCACGCCCGCCGGGCGGTCGGGGAGCGCGGGGCCGCGCTCGTCGAGATGATCCTCCTCACCCCGATCCTGGTGATGCTGGCCATCGGGATCCTCGAGTACGGACTGGCGTGGCGTGACTCGATCACCGTTTCGAGCACGCTGCGAGCCGGGGCGAGGGTGGGCAGCAACGCCGGCCACGACCGTCTCGCCGACTACAACGCCCTCCTGGCCGTGCAGGCCGCGGTCGCCTCCATCCCCAACGCGCAGATCCAGAAGATCGTGATCTTCCGGTCCAACACGGCCGACGGCAAGGTGCCGGACAACTGCACGACCTCAACCACCGGGATCTCGGGCTCGTGCAACGTGTACACCGGGGCGCAATTGGCGTCCTTGTCGCTCGCGAACTTCGGAACCACGGGTTCCGGCGCGACCGCGGACTGCGCGACCACCGCCCTCGACGCCAGGTGGTGCCCCCTCAAGCGCGAAACAAGGCAGGCGGTGGGAACCGACTACTTCGGGATCTGGATCCAGGTCTCCCACCCGTACGTGACACGCATCTTCCCCGGTTCCGGCCTCACCATCACCGACAGCACCGTCATGCGGATCGAACCGAGCCTCTAGGAGCATGCGATGAATCCCGACGGCCGCATCCGGCGACGCACCTCCATGGGACGCACCAGGCGGCGCGGCGAGAAGGGTTACGCCCTCATCCTCTGCGCGCTCCTCCTGCTCCCGCTTCTGGCCTTCACGGGCTTCGCCACCGACGTCGGCGCATGGTACGCACGCGCGAACCGGATCCAGCGGGCTGCGGATGCGGCCAGCCTCGCCGGGGTCGTGTGGATGCCCGACCAGGGGCGAGCGACCAGCGAGGCCCTCGCCGTCGCGAAGCGCGACGGGTTCGATCCCTCGGCCGACCCCAACATCTCGATCACGGTGACCGGAATCGGACAACAGCGCCTGCGGGTCACCATCGTGGACGCGTCCGTCGATCAGTTCTTCTCCACCCTGTTCATCAACCACGTCTCGATCGCCCGCCAGGCGACCGCCGAGTACGTGAAGTCCATTCCGATGGGTTCTCCCATCAACGAGTTGGCCAACGACCCTGACACGGGGTACTCCCCGAACTTCTGGCTCAACATCTCAGGCCCGCAGGGCTACAAGGCCAACGGCGACCGGCACACCGCCAAGCGCTGCGACGGTGGCGGGGGCTCGTTCTCCGGCTGTGACGGTCAGACCTCGACGAGCACGAACCTCGACTACAGCGAGCAGGGTTACACGTACCGGATCCGGGTCGCGGCGGTGACGTCGGGCCAGAACCTCAACATCCAGGTCTACGACCCGGCGTTCTTCTACACGGGTGACACCTGCAACACGGCAAACCTGCTCGACCCCGCGGAGGCGAACTACGCCACGGAGATCGCGGCGCTCAACGCCCAGACGGTCGGTGGCGCCCTCCCGAACCCCGCCACCCGTTACGTCCGCGGCAACACCTCCTACTGCGCGGGCGACCAGGACATCAACGGTGCGAACGTCCAGACGACCTACATCGTCCGCGGCCCGGACGCGACGCCCTTCGACAACTACGACAACCCGATCGTCACCGGGTGCACCCGCACCTTCGACGCCTACAACGAGGACGTGTACCGCCTCCTCAACCAGACCGACGGCTACCGGGACGGACCGATCGGCACCGAGAACGCGCGGTTCTCCGACCACTTCCGACGCTGGTTCACGATGTGCTCGGTACCGTCCGGCACCGTTCAGACCGGCGACTACTTCCTGCAGATGACGACCGCGGCCAACCTCACCTCCCCCCCGACGAGCCTCGTGAACTACAACCCGGCGGTGTCCACGGGCGGGTTCAACCGCTACAGCCTGCGGGCCGGTTTCGGCAGCGCCATCTCCGGGACCGGTGTGGCGATGTTCGCCGACGGCCGCCTCCCGATCTACGTCAACCAGGGTCAGGGCCAGCCGGCCACCAACTTCTATCTCGCGCGGATCACACCGGAATACGCGGGGCAGATCCTCCAGCTCGAGTTCTACGACGTCGCCGACGGCGCCAACTCGAACCTCACCGTGCTGCCGCCGCCGGACCAGACCGGGTCTGCGCTGTCGAACTGCACGTTCGTGCGCGACGACTCGCCACCGGCGGTGATTGCGACCACGGGATGCACGATCACCGGGCTGAACAACGCGACCTACAACGGCAAGACCGTCACCGTCCAGATACCCATACCCGCGAACTACGGCTGCAACTCCGCGAGCTCGACCGGGTGCTGGTTCAAGGTGGCGCTGGACTTCGGCACGGGGAACCCGGCGGACACGACGACGTGGTCAGCCCGGGTGTTGGGCGACCCGGTACGGCTCGTCGAGTAGTGCCGGGCGGGTCGGGCTCCAGGGCCCGTCCCTATAGTGCACCGATGGCGAGCCGCGAGCGCCGAAGAGCCGTGGCGGTGGGGGTGACCGTCGCGGTGGTCGCGGTCGCACTCCTGGCGTTCGCCGCCCGCGAGCAGACGAACACGCCCCACCGGGCCGGTGGCACATCGACGGCGAGTCCTCGATGTGCACCGGTGGGCCCCCGGGGCATCGTGGCAGGTGCCGACGGCATGCTCTGGGTGGCCGAGTACGGCACGCCGGATCGTCAGGTGCGTGCCCTGCTTCGCGTGGACCCTGAGACGGGGGAGGGTGCGACCACCGGGGGATGCGACATCATCCTTGCCGGTGCGGTCGGTCATCGCGGCGGGCCCGTCGTCGACCTCAGCGATCCGGCGGTGCTCGCGCCCGAGCGGATGGGGCCGGTCACCGTCGAGCCCGTGGCAGTGGATGACGGGGAGACGGAGCTCTGGACCTCGCTCGTGGGTGCCGATCTGATCGCCCGGGTCGCACCGGATGCCGACGGCGCGACTGACGTCACGCTCGTCGTCGACGACGAGGTCGGAGCACCACCGTCGTCGGGGTTCATCGACGGCCCCGTCGTCGTCAACCAGGCCGACGACGGTGACGTCTACTGGGTCAACACGCGACCGCTCGAGGGTGAGGGGATCCTGTCCCGTCTCGATCCTGACCACGCAGACTGCGGCATCGCCGTCGATCCGGGACCCCGGCCCTGCCGTGCGGCGCGCTACGCCCACCCTCTGCTGCGAAACGCACTCGCCGCGGGGGCTCGGCGGGGGACCGCCGAGGTGTGGGTCTCGGTCTGGGGAACGGCGTTCCCAGAGCGCTCGCCCGACCCGTGCGGCGACGGGTGCCCTCACGGCGCCGTTGTGCGCATCGACACGAACCTGCTGCCTCCACCGCCCGAAGTCGCGACCTTGAGCGATGTTCCGCTCCTGGCGATCCCCGACGAGGCCCTCACCGTCGTCGCGGACATCGGCGGTCACCCCATCGATGAGCCGAGAGGTCTGGCCTTCGTTCCGGAGCGGGGCCCGGTCTGGGTCTCGGACCGCGATCGCATAGGCCGCGTGCTCGCCGACGACGACCCCGCGTGCACGATCGACGAACGGCCACTCGATGACCTGTGTCGAGTCGACGAGGTCGTCGGCCCCGATCGGCGGTTCGGGGGCCGTTCCGGCGAGGTCTTGGCGGCCCGCCCGGCGACGCTGCTGTGGGATGGTGCCCGCTCGCGGCTCTGGTGGACCAACGGTGACAGCCAATTCGTCGGGCGACTCGATGCTGGGGTCGATGGGGCGACGACCACCGTGACTGGAATCGACTGGTCGGTGTTCACCGACTGTCGGGCCGAGCCGGGCGAGACGGTGGGAGCGAGCTCGCTCGCCTTGGCGCCTGACGGCGAGGTGTGGATGACGAGCTACGAGTGCGGCATCGTGATAACGCTCGATTCGGAGTCCGGCGGCGGGCCGTCCGGTGCTCCGTAGCCCCACAGCGTGCTGAGATCCCGCCCGATCCGACGGCCGAACGCGGCGACCTCTGGGCGCAACTCCTCGCGGAGGGCCGTCACGACCTCCGAGCGCGGTGGCTGCGGTGGCTTGAACCGGGTGCGACCGAGGAACCGAGGCGGAGGTTCGAAGAGAACCCTGGGGATGCTCCCACGCCACCGGATCCGGTCGAGGGCGGTGGACCGGCGCGCCGGGTGGTGCCAGGGGAGGGCCGGGGTCCGGTTGACGTGGAGCCGGGTGTGTCCTCCGGCATCCTCGGCGCCGATGAACTGGGAGATGCGGGCCATGGTCGTGTCGGTGTCGTCGTTGAGGTCATCGAGCAGGACGCAGAGGACCTGGTCCTCCGGGAACACCGCGAACGCTCGGTCGAGCTTGTCGGTGAAGCGGACGCGCTCCCGGTACTGGAGGAAGCGAGTGGTCCCGTGCGCTCCGGCAGGTAGGCGTTGGCCGGCACGGCGCTCGTCTTCGAGGGCCAGGGCCTCCCCGAGGTCGCGATGGTCCTCGATCCCGAGGTGGAGCATCTGCTGGTGGTGCGAATGGACGCACGCCATGGGCTCGCGGAACAGCAGGACGATTCGAGCATCCGGATCGAATGAGGCAATGCGGGCCATCGCCTCTGGTGACTCGATGTAGGCGACGGACGCCTCCCCACACACCTGCTCCGGCGAAGCGTCCCGGTACAGCGCCCGGTACTCGGAGCGGGTCAGCGGGCGGAACTCGGGCAGGGCGACGGAGTCCAGCTCCGGAGAGAAGTGGTTCGGCTCCTTGTGTGAGGGCAGGAAGATGTTGGGGTTCTCGCGCAGCATCCACCAGAGGCTCGTCGTGCCCGACTTCGCCACGCCGGCGAGGAAGAACGACGGCTGCCGGCCCCCGGTCACGTCAGCGGGTCCGACCGTTGGACGACGCGTGGGCGACGACGCGTTCCCGTGTGACCTCGTGAGGGGGGTGGGTCAACGATCCGAGGAGGGTCAGGCCCTCGGGACGCCGGCCGTCACGGAGGTCGCCCACACCGCTGGCGAAGAACTCGGGGTCGATCTCGAAGATCTCGATCGGTGCGTGCGGTTGGTCGGGATCGCGGTAGTAGTGAACCATCGGCACCCCGACCTTGCGCGTGCCGCAGACCGCGGCGACACGCATCCGGCTTGACCGGTTCGCGAGCGAGCCGTGGAAGAGGTTCTGGGCGTGAACGACCGCTTGACCGGGCGCGAGTGCGAGCGGCGTCGTCAGTGCGCGGATCTCGGCGTCCAGGGGAATCGCCGTCGGTTGGATGGTGATGCTGCGCACGGTGGTGAACCACCGGTGGCTCCCGGGAAGGACGCGGAGCGTCCCGTTCCCGTCGTCCACGTGGTCGAGCGGGCACCACGCGCTCAGCCCGAACGCTCGTGACTCGTCCACGGTGTTCCAGTCCTGATGGAGCGGCAGCGCCCCTTCGTCGTCGGCGGCCTTCGCGGCAAAGGAGCCGGCGGTCGCGGCGTAGCCATCGAGCAGGGCGACCAGCGGCGGCCCGATCACATCGCGGATGCGCGCCGACAGCCGGCGGGTCTCCTCGTCGCGGCGGCGTCCGACGTTCGAGTAGAACCCGGTCACGCCAGGAGCGTGGCCTTCCCACAGCGACCGGAGCTCGATGAGATCGGGAGCATCGAGGAGGGAGACGACGACATAGCCCCGCAGGAGGAACTGCTCGTTGAGCCGCGGATCGCGAAACACCCGGCTGTCGGCTCCCGCCGCCCGGTCCAGGGCCTCGACCAGTCCGTCACGGTCGGTCCGGATCATGGACCCCGAGCGTACCGCCCGGTCGTTCGTGCCTTCCTCGGGCCCGGGTGCCGAGAGCGCACGACAGGACATGACGCCAGACAGGGCATCGGTGCTCGATCGATAGAGGACTTCATGCGTCGCCGGCTCCGAGCGGCGCAACTCGATCGGAGCGGTGACGCGGCCTCACACCGGCCCGAGGCCCGCGCCGGCGGTACCGTGTGGGCAAGGAGGTCCCCAGTTGCGTGGTGCGCCGATCTTCGTCCACACCGAGCCAGGTCGGTGGGGGCTCATGCCCCTGAACCGTGACCTGCCGTTGCCCGTCGATGTCGAAGACGTGGTCACCGAGCTCTCGTCGGAGCGGGACGACCCCGCACTCGTTGCGGGCACTCCGGTCGACGACCCGGTCCCCGCTCGGTCGCTGGAGATGACGTGCACGGTCGGTCCGGTCGGGCCTGTCCTCGGTGTGCTCGGCCGGGGACGCCTGATCGTCGAGACCAACGAAGGTACGCGGGTCGGCCTCGATGCCGGGGACCTGCGCCTGTTCGACTCGATCCGGTCATCGGGGCCCCTCGGCAGCCGTGTCGGGCCGGGCGGTGCAGAGGAACTGGGTCGCCGGGCCGCCCGGCTCGTCGCGGCAGGGCTGCTGGTCGTGCAGGACGACGAACCGCCGACGTGAGGTCGACACGGGGCATCCTCGGCCGGGGGCCCGGGACGACGGCGCCGCCCAAGATCGTCGTCTACGCCCCCTTCGAGGCCACCCGCGGGCCCCTGTTGTCGCTCGGGGTGCTGGTCGCACACGCCAGGTCCTGGCGCGGGGGTGCCCTCACCGACTCGTACGAACTGCGGCCACCACAGGATGCTGCCCGTGTCCTCGAAGACGTGGCCGAGGCGGGGCCCCAGCCGGCGGTCATGCTGCTCTCCGACTACGTCTGGTCTCTTTCGGACAACCTGGCACTGGCCCGGCGCGCCAGGGCTGTGAATCCGTTCCTGGTCTTCATCCACGGTGGCCCCAGCTCGCCGAAGTACGACGTCGACGCGCGTCGGTTCCTCGAGGACCACGGCGACGTGGCCGATGTGCTCGTCCGCGGCGAGGGGGAGGTGACGCTCGCCGAGGTGCTCTCCGTGCTCACGAGCCGGTTCGCGACCGATGGGGTGAACGCCTCGACCCAGGGGCTCGAGCAAGTGGCGGGCATCACCTTTCGATCGTCGGCGTCCGGGGAGATCATCCGGACCGCTGATCGTGACCGCATGGCGACGCTCGATGTGATCCCGAGCCCGTTCCTCAGCGGGCTGTTCGATCAGGTGGACGCCACCGCCTGGCCGCTGGTCACCTTCGAGAGCAACCGTGGCTGTCCGTACGGGTGCACGTTCTGCGATTGGGGATCGGCGACGTTGTCGCGCCTGCGGATGTTCGACGTCGACCGTGTGGAGGCCGAGATGCGGTGGGCGGCTGAGCACGGCCTGCACACGTGGATGATCGCCGACGCCAACTTCGGCATCCTGAGTCGCGACGTCGACCTCATCGAACGAGTCGTCCGGATCAAACGGGCGACCGGTCTGCCCCAGGGCCTCGCCCTGCACATGGCCAAGAACACGACCCGACACCTGGTCAGGATCCTCGACCTGTTGACGGCTGCGGACATCCGGGCGTCTGCCGCGTTGTCCCTCCAGAGCCAGGATCCGGACACGCTCGCCGCGATCCACCGTCAGAACATCGCGCCACAGCAGTACACCGAGCTCGCGGCTGCGCTACGGGTGCGGGGCCTCCCGCTACTCGGCGATCTGATGCTCGGGCTTCCCGGACAGACACCTGAGGCGTATCGCCGGGACCTGCAGTTCCTGCTCGACCGCGAGATCACCGCTCGGACGTGGCCGACGCAGCTCGTGCAGAACGCACCCATGAATGAGCCCGGCTATCGCGACGAACACCGGGTGGTGACCGATGAGCATCGGCTCGTCGTCTCGACGGCGAGCTTCACCACCCAGGACCGCGAGCGGATGCTCCAGCTGCGTCTCGCTCACGCTGCCTTCGAGCACTTCGGGATGTTGCGTCACCTCGCCCGGTACGTCCAATGGGATCACGACCTGGATGCTTCGCTGCTGTATCTCCGGATCGTCGAGCACGTGCCCAACGTGCCGGAGGACTTCCCGTTGCTGGCGTGGGTGCTGCGCTACTTCGACGTCGATCCGATCCCACCGCTCGGCTGGCACAGCTTCTACGACGAGGTGCGCCGGTTCATCGAGGAGGTGCTCGGGATCGTGCCCTGCTCCGCGCTCGACACCGTCATCGACGTGCAACTGGCACTCATGCCGGCCCCGGGGCGGGAGTTCCCACGAACCGTTGGGCTCGCGCACGACTACGTGGCCTACCACCGGGACGCGACGGCGACCCTCTGGACCACCGGAGAGCCCGGACTGCCGTCTCGACCGCTGGCGGATTGGCCACCTGGTGACCTCCCCGTGCTGAGCGATCCCCTGGGCCTGTGTGGATCATCCCGAGGGCTGCCACGATGGGAACGGCGGTTCGACGAGATCAGCTCGTTCTGGATCAACGACACGTGGGAGCTCAACTCGCCGCTCGCCCGGACGCTCACGCACCAGATACGGGAGCCCGGGGCCTACGACGCCGTCGACGACGGGCAACGGGGACGGTGGCGGGCGCCGAAGCCGGTGGTCGGAGGTGTGGTCGCCAGCGCCACGCCCGTTCAGTTGTCGAACACCACGGGTTGAGTCGTTCGTCGTCGCATGGGTTCGGGCCATGACGGGGGAACGCGCCGTCGAAGGTCTGCGAGCAGCGCTCCGACCGCATCGTCGTCGAGCCAGCCCCGGTGGAGCTGGAGCTCGGCGATCTCGCCGTCGAACTGTTGCCCGGGGAGGCCGGGTAGCGATCCGATCATGAGGCCGTCGTGCCGGTCCGCGAGGTGATCGCCTCGCTCCCGGACGGTGGTCGCCGGTGAAGAGGCGTCCACACGCGCGCAGCGCACCGTGGTGGCGAGCTCGAGTTGGGCACCCTCCGGATGTGGGCGATGACGTACGACCGCGACGCTCCAACCAGCTGCCGCTTCGACCTTGACGACCAGGTCGAACTGGTTGGCCGTGGTGGGCGTGACCGCGAATCCAGGCGACACGGCGGCGACGAGGAGGCCCCAGCCGACGGGTAGGCGTGGCGGCGCCAGTCCTGCGGAGGTGGGGCTGGGCCGCTGGTCGGTGGACTCGCCGAGCCACGTGAGGGTGTACCCCGGTGTGCCGAGGGCCACGGAGCCGAACGAGACGATCGGCGACCACCGGTGCGGTGAGTGCACGGGGAGGTGCAGAACGGCCACGAGGGTGAAGGGATCGGTCGGCCCCGGAAGGTCGGTCCCGGGTACGCAGAGCACGTCCGGATGAGGGCCGGCAGCCGGGAACGACACGCGGGGCGTGCCTCCCGCAGTCACCATCGGCGCACCCGAGCAGATCGCCGCATCGGGGAGATGGCCGAGCGCACCTTGCCAGCGGGTGACCCTTCCGTCCTCGGTGGCCGACAGCCCCTCTGGCGTGAGCCAGACGCGAACCGCGCTCGCGGGGGACGTGCTCGCCACTCCGGCGTCCGCCAGTGCGGCCAGCGTGGGCGGCACGGCGCCCTCAGGCGGCGTGAACGGGGGCGGGGCGCTGTCCGTGACGATGGACCGACGCCGGTCGAGCTCGCCGAGCATCGGCGTGGTCGCCTGCTCGATCCGTCGGATCGTGCCCGAGTCCAGGAGATGGCGAGATCTCGCGAGGTCGGCACCGAAGGTCGAGCGGGTCCGGAGGCGCAGGTGGCGGCCCAAGTCCGTGAGCAGGTCCGGGCGCTCGGCCAGGTCCTCGTACCGGACCACGAGCAGGCGGGGATCGGTGCAGGCCACGACCGCCTCGTGCATCCGGACCCAGACGTCGACCACCTCGTCGAGCGAACGCTCGCCGCGATCCCACAGTCCCTTTCGCAGGGCAGAGGCGAGGACGTTCACCGGGTCCCGGTAGATCCACACCGCGATCGGATCGAAGCGGTCGAGGTCGGCGAGGAGGTCGTCGATGGACCGATCGGCGAACGACTCGAGGTGACGCGCGAGGACCGGCCCGCTCGCAGCCTCCATGACGGGCGCCAACTCCGATGCGGGCCGGAGACGGGCCCCGACGTAGACCGCGTCCACCGCATCCGGATCGGCGGGTTCGTGGTGAACCCGTGCGGTGGGGTCTGAGGCCAGCGACTCGAAGAGCGCCGTCGTCCCGGACCGCGGGTGGCCGAGGATCAGGACGATTCGGGTGGGCGCCGGCGTGGTCCTCGGCGGTCCGTTCGTCGGATCGCGCGCCCCAATGCCCTCGCTGGTCATCGCCTTGACCTACAAGACGGCGGAACCGAGTGCAAGGGCCACCCGTCTCGCACGACGCCGGAGCGGCAGGGGTGTCGGCTCCTCGGATCTCGTCACGTCGAGAGCAGACGCCGACCCTATCCTGAGCAGGTGTCGGGATTCGTCGATGAGTGCGGGCTGAACGTCCGCGGTGGTGATGGTGGCGCGGGGTGCGTCGCGTTCCGCCGCGAGGCCCACGTGGCCAAGGGCGGTCCCGATGGCGGTGACGGCGGCCGGGGCGGCGACATCTGGCTCGTGGCCGACAACAACGTCGCCTCGCTGCTGGCCTTCCGAGACCACCCGCACCGCCGTGCCACCAGCGGCACCCACGGGCAGGGCAAGCGCAAGCACGGTGCCGGCGGCGAGGACCTCGTCGTTCCCGTGCCCGAGGGCACCACGGTCTACGCCCAGGACGGTGAGCTCCTCGCCGACCTGGTGACCACCGGCGACCGTTGGCTCGCGGCCCAGGGCGGCCAGGGCGGTCGCGGCAACGCCCGCTTCCTGTCCAACCGCCGGCGGGCGCCGGCCTTCGCCGAGCAGGGCGAGGAGGGCGAGGAGCGCTGGTTGCGCCTCGAGCTGCGCCTGATGGCCGACGTGGCCCTCGTCGGCTTCCCCAACGTGGGCAAGAGCACCCTGATCTCGCGCATCTCGGCGGCCAAGCCCAAGATCGCCGACTACCCGTTCACCACGCTCGAGCCGAACCTCGGCGTGGTGCGCCTCCCCGACGACAGCGTGCGCCCCGGCGCCGAATTCGTCGTCGCCGACATCCCGGGCCTCATCGAGGG
>WPCI01455447.1_pt1 | contig 15355 bp, 15 predicted proteins | sample 5399871 | NCBI WGS metagenome assembly WPCI01 (sample SAMN12869469, study PRJNA574797) | sludge metagenome | isolation source: wastewater treatment of pH7 | place: China:Beijing | collected 2019-05-20
TCAATTTCCTGAACACTACCAATGAAATCTGCGAAAGCTCCTTCTGTAATCTTAACAGCTTCGCCAACACTGAATGATGTCTGAAAGGAAGGTTGTTCAACCTCCATGAACTTAGTAATTGCTTGAACCTCTGACTCTGCAAGAGGCTTGGGATATCTATCAGTTTTTACAAACCCTCTCACTCCCTCTGTATTTTGCACTAAGTCCCAAGTTTTATTATTTAATTCCATTTTGATAAGAATATATCCAGGAAATATTTTCTCCTCTCTTACCTCCTGTTTCCCCTTCTTTACAAAAATTTTTTTCTGTACTGGAACTAAAATATCTACAATCTCATCTTCCATTCCTGTGGCTTCAGCCCTCTGCCTTAATTCTTTTTGAATGCTGTTTTCATACCCATTTCTAATATTCAATACATACCACTTTGCATTAATGTTCTCTTTCTTTGTTGATTGAATAGCCTTCTCTTTTGTAATTTTCTTCTTACTTACGACTTTTTTTGTAGTTTTTTTCTTTTTTTCTTCCATTTCTTTCTAATTAAATATTAAGGAACCAATCTCTAACTTCTGCAAACCCCAAATCGAGGGAGAGCATTACTATTGTTAGAATACCTGCAATGGCTAAGACATAAAGGGTCATATTCAGTATGTCCTTTCTGTTTGGCCAGGTAGTATTTTTTAGTTCATTTACTATATTTTTAAAAAATTTCATTTGTTAAATTTTTAATTAACTTTTGGCAGGCCCACACCGACTCGAACGGTGAACTACGGTTTTGGAGACCGCCATTTTACCGATTGAAACTATGGGCCCTGTACGGTAAAGAGCAATTTTTATTTAACTTTTGTCTCCTTATGTGCGGTATGTTCACCACATACTCCACAAAACTTTTTTAACTCTAATTTATCTTTAACATTTTTTGTTTTAAATAGAGTGTAGTTCTTACTTCCACATTTTGTACATTTTAGAGCAATGATGTCTCTTTTTATTTTTGCCATTTCCTGAACAAAGACTAAATTAGAATATTTATTATGGGAAATACTAGGGTATTATATTGGAAAACTATCAAGAGGTCAAATGTTATTTGACAATATATCAAAGATTTCGTTGCTTTTTTAACTCGTTCATATCGGATATCTCATCTGGTCCGTGGTATCGGTAATCATCTCGGTCTAGATAGTAATTTTCGGGGTAATCAAGAATATGATTTATTTTCTTGTAAGCGGAAAGAAGCCATTTGTATGTAGAGTAGGGTGTATGAAGAGAAATATTTGTTTGTATTTCTTTAATTGTATTATCCCTATTCAGAAGAATTGCAACAAATTCTAGCTTGCCAGTCTTTTCATTTAGTATTGTTATCTTGTTGAATTGTTCGAAATCATTATTATATGGGGAAAGTTGAATTTGATGATCTCCGAAAAGGGCATAAGTTATTGTTATACCAACTGGTTGGTTTTCACTATTGAAAAAAGATGCCTGTCCACCATACTGATAAAACTCTTCGAGATTGCCGAAAACCGATGATGTTATTGTAGAAAGATGAGGAACAGTTTCTTCAATCAATTCTCTCTCATCTTTCGTAAGTTCAACCAAATTTTCAATACTATGCCATTCTGAAGACATTATGATATTTCTCAATTTAGTGGTAATGGAGCTGGATCTGAGAGTCGAACTCAGGACCTCATTCTTACCAAGAATGTGCTCTAACCGTCTGAGCTAATCCAGCCTTATTTAATTTTCAATTTTTTCTTTATCTTTTAGAGTTCTTACTAAAAACGTTATCCAGATTGGGATAGTAACGAGGGCAATTGCGAGAGGAATACTTGGAGGGTTAATTAGTGTGATGTCCTCTGGTCTAAAGAAGATGTAATTAACTAAGAGAAATGTTGCCATTGGTATACTTATGATCCCAACAATACTGTAACCGATTAAGGAGAGGAAGTTGTAAGTTTTTCTTAACCATTCAAATTTTTCTTTCTTTTCCACCATATGTAATCCAAATTGATGTAAAGCAAATATTAGAATCATTGAAACAAAGAAGGATATTCCGTTAACAATTTCTGTTTTCTGTTTTTGAGTATCAAAACAAACTTTTTGACCCTCAATTTCTATTGGACTTCCTTGAAAACATGGTATTGGCTCATTTGAGAACTCTTTTTCTTCTGGAAACTCTGCTGCTACGTTTTCCGTTGTAAGTTGATATGAGAAAGGTATTCCAAATCTATATGACATTAATGAATTGACAAAAATAACTAATCCTATAATGGAGATTGCGAGAGATACTAGAGAAACAACATAGAAATAGATGTGGAGTAGGGTATTCATATTGAAATTCGTTTTCTTGTCTTTGTTTCTAGTTAAAAACACGACTAAGTAAATGATTCCACCAATAAAGAGAAGTCCACCTAGTGCTGAGAGAACAAAAAAAAGTACACCTACTATCTCTGACATCATATTTTTGATTAAGATTAGATGTGCAAATGCAGAGAATTGGATTTGAACCAATGTACCCCGAAGGGAGCGGATTTACAGTCCGCCGCGTTTGACCACTCCGCCATCTCTGCACGAGCCAGAGGAGAGATTCGAACTCTCGACCTGCTGTTTACAAAACAGCTGCTCTGACCAACTGAGCTACTCGGGCATTCAGAAAGAAGTTTATTATATATTCATTAATTAGTCAATCTGAAAGAGAAATGAGAATATCTAATTAGAGACGGTGCTTGCTCCTCAAAGCCTTAATGAAAAAGACAAGGTTGGTATTAAGGGATCTGCCTACTGCTCTAATATTTGTATATCTTTGCTAAGTCCTTCTCTTCTTTCTGGAAATGACCTCTCTTATACATTGCCAAATATTTACCTATATCAAAGTCCTTACTTTTTTCTTTATTTATCGTTGGGTCATTGATAAATACATGTTCTAGAGTGTATTCCAATCCAATGCGATTAGCAAGCCATTTGCCTATTCCCCAATCTCCTTCTTGATTGGTATAGTATGCGATAACATGTGGGATATCTTCTTTTTTTAAGGTTAATGGACTTTTCCCAATATTTTCTGAAATCGTTTGAACAAAATCAGCAACTCCTATGCTGACACCATTCCATGGTCGTGGGGGGTATCCCTCATCATTCTTTACCCAATCTCTATTATCCAGATATCTCCGTCCTGCCGGGAACCATTCTCCTTGTAGTCGTAAAAGCTGCTCTCTAGACTCAAGGCTTTTCATCATATTAGCAAATTGCTCTGAAGTTACTTTTTCTATTCCTAGATCGTGACATACTTCATTAGTCATATTCCACATAGCTATGCTGTAAAGAACTTTTTCCTCTGCTTCGGCGATACGGTCAATGTAAGCATTTCTCTCATTCCATGGGGAGTTTGATTCGGAACGCAACGTATTTGAACCAACCCCTAAATCTCTTATTCCAAATGCCCCTCCTTTTTTCCTCTCATTGTAAACATACTCTGCAAAGGTTTTAGTATCATTTTCCCCGGATGTAATTTTTCTTCGATATTCAGGAGCAATAAAACTATCTTTCTCGTATCCGTCATTCATTTGTTCTAAAATACTTGTTATTGAAGAACTGAAGGCTTCTACAGCATCTTGGTCATATCTTGCCTCTTTCTGCTCTAAGGATTCCCTTTCTGGTAGTGGCATTTTAGTTTCAATCCCAGATTCTCTTAATGCTTTCTGTTGTTCTAAAAACTCTTTTCTTTCTTGAATCTGTTCTGCCGTCATATCGCTTACTCTAACACTAGGTCCCTGACTTTCATTCAGTTGGTTTGCTATTGCAATTTCTCTAAGTCTAGTTGGGTCTGTTGCTCTAAGGAAGTCCTTAGTATTACCAGTTTGACCATAGTACTCATTCCTCAAAGTTGATTCCTCTGCCTTCAATTTGTTGTCAGTTCTTTCCGCTTGGCTTCGAACAAGATTCGTTTTGAGCTCTTCTTTTTTTTGCAAAACATCTGATGCTATTCCTTGAAAAATTCCAGTGCTTTTCTTGTATGCTTCTTCTGCTGTGTTCAGTCTCTTCTCTTGTTGTGAAAGTTCCTCGTTTAAAGCAGCACTCTTTTCTCCAAGCTCTTGAATCTTACCTCTATTAGCCTCAGCTGTTGTCGCAAGATTTGAATAATATTGATCGACGGTTTGAGGCTGCGGTTGAGTGGTAGCGGGTGTTGTTTCCTTATGGATTTCCGGATCATTGAATGATGAGAAATTTTCTGTGGGCATAATTTTTAGAGTATATAAAATTTATATCTATATAGATATTGAAGCAATTCATGACAAAAGTCAAGTAAGGAGAATGCCCTAGAAGAAGGCAGAGTCATAGAGCTCTTAAAGATAGGTGGGTTTCCTCAACTCAACCCCAAGAGGCTGAGCTATTATATCAATTTGGAATCCCTAGCTCTTTTTTGTGGAGCTATGAAACCGCCTATATTCTTCTAGAGCAATCTATTATCCCATGATATAGAGAGGAAATCCAATAGGTTGGGGCCTGTAGTTGTGCTTAAATGAGACCCAATACCGGAAGAAGAAAGGAAGAGACCTTTGAGATTAGCAGAGATATTATTGATCCAAATGGAAATATGGGGATTAATAAAATAATTAAAAAGGGTATCTGAAATCTTTCAAGATTCTCCCAGTAATATCTAGCCTTCTGAGGTAAAAATGCTCTTACAATCTTATGTCCATCAAGAGGTGGGATTGGGAGAAGATTGAATATTGCTAAAACAATATTTACCATGGCAAAAGTTACGAAAAACACAGCCAATCCCCCAGTAGGTCTTAAAAGAGAATTTAAAGCAGATATTACTAGTAATAGAAAGAAATTTGATAAAGGACCAGCAATAGAAACTAAGGCAGTATCCCTTGTTCTGTTTTCAAAATTGTATTCATTTATTGGTACTGGTTTACTCCATCCAAATTTAAAAAGAATCATGCAGAGTGCTCCAAGAGGATCAATATGTTTGAGAGGGTTGAGAGTCAATCTGCCATTTACTTTAGATGTTAAATCACCAAGCTTTGTGGCTGTCCAGGCATGAGCATATTCATGAAAAGTAGAGGCTATAACGATTGAAGGAATAGCAAATATAATCCAGTAGAAAAAGCCCGAGTCAATTATGTTCATATCCCATTATAGCAGTTTCTTCTTCGTTAATCTTGAAATAAAATAAAATTGGGATGGTTCTTGCCATTCTTAATTTCTTAATATATAATGCAACGCTATGGCAAAGATATGTGAACTATGTGGAAAATCTACAGTATCTGGTAACAGAATTCAACATAAGCACTCAGTTGGTTGGAGGTACAAAGCTCCAAAAACTAAAAGAGGTTTTAAACCAAATCTAAGGAGTGTAAATGTCGAAATTGATGGAACACCAACTAAGGTGGATGTTTGTATGAAATGTTACAAACAGCTTAAAAAAGAAATCTAAACCTCTTATATCTATCATTTCTCATTAACCGAAAGGGCTTTTTGTATATGTACGATATAATGAATAAATGATAGAATCATTTAAAGATTAATTGTATTCATTTTTACCGATGAGCTTTATTGACTCTTTTTGGAAACTGATAACATATGATTTGGGCATCGATTTAGGAACTGCGAACACTATGGTATATATGAGGAATCACGGTGTTGTGGTATCCGAGCCCTCAGTTGTTGCTATTGATAAAAGAACTAAAATGGTTCTGGCTGTTGGAAAAGATGCAAGGCAAATGATTGGTAGAACACCAAGCAATATTGTCGCAGTAAGACCTCTACGTGATGGGGTGATTTCAGATTTTGATACTACCCAAGCCATGATTCATCATTTTATTACAAAGTCTCATAAATATTTTACAAAAGGAATTAGAATTCAAAGACCAAGGGTGATTATTGGGGTGCCTTCCTCTGTGACCGAAGTAGAAAGGCAGGCTGTGATTGATGCGGTTAAAACTGCACAAGCAAGAAAAGTCTACGTAGTTGAAGAAGCTATGGCTGCAGCAATAGGGGCAGGACTTCCGATAGAAGATGCATCCGGAAGCATGATTATCGATTTGGGTGGTGGAACCACAGATATTGCAGTTTTCTCTTTGGGTGATATGGTTGTTGATAGGACAATGAAAATTGCAGGTGATGAGATGGATGAGGACATTATTAACTATGTAAAAAGTAAATACAACATGTTAATAGGGGAGAGAAGTGCAGAGGATATCAAAATAATGATGGGCTCAGCAATGCCACTTAAAAAAGAGAAAAAATACCCTGTTCAAGGAAGAGATTTGCTTACAGGATTACCAAAAACTGTTGAAATTAGTAGTATTGAAGTTCGAGAGGCTATAATGAATACAATTTCATTAATAACCGAAGCGGTTAAAGATGCAATTGAAGAAACTCCTCCGGAATTACTTAAAGACTTGGTGTCCTCGGGTGTTTATGTCGCTGGTGGTGGTGCGTTGATTAGAGGTTTGGATACTTTCTGGACAAAGGAGTTAGAGTTGCCAGTAAAAATTGTAGAAGATCCCTTATCAGCGGCGGCAAGAGGGACTTCATTAATGCTTGATCACATAGAATTGCTTGATAGAGTCCAAAGATCTTGGGAAGAATTAGTTTAATTCGATATTAAATGAAAAAGTATAAGAAATCATTCACTATCTCTGATAAGCAATCTTTCTTTATTATTTTAATCCCAATTATTATTCTTTTAATACTTTTGGATTCAAGAAATCTTTTATATTTTTTTCGAAATGGGCTCTCATTTATATATGAACCTGTAGCTGTCTCGGGAAGTCAAATAGGGAAGGGTATTAAAGATTACTTTTTAACTTTTTCGCAAATTTCAGATTTTAGAGATGAGTATAATCAGATGAAAATTGATATTTTTGAAAAAGATATTAACAATGCTTACTATCAGACAATTCTTGAGGAAAAGCTGGCTTTAGAAAAGCAACTCAATATGGCCAATAAGGAAGCACATTACCTAAAAGCAAAGGTTGTCGGATATGAAAGTGATAGTATAAGAATTAATGTTGGGAGCGAAGATGGTGTCGTTGTTGGAGATACAGTTCTGTTCGGAAATATGTTCGTTGGTATCGTACATGGGGTAGATTTAAACGGTTCGTTGGTAATTCTTCCTTATTCTAAGAATAGTAGCTTTGAGGTTTTTATCTCTCCCTTGGGAATAGAGAATGGTGTAGTAACAGAAAAAACAGAGGTATTTAGCAAGGCTGTGGTTAAGGGAGTTGGTGATCATATAGATATTGAAAACATTTCTTCCGAATCATTGGTTCAGGATGGTGATATTGTTGTTTCAAATGATAAAAAAATTAACCAATATTTAGTTATTGGTAAAATTGCAAACATATCTTCAAATCCGGCTGAGGCTTCAAGGAGGGGTAATGTCGTTCCTCTTATTGATTACAATGATTTGATGACAGTTTTTGTTGATATAAGAAAGGAGGAGATATGATATTAGTTTTACAAATAATTGGAATTTTTCTTGGTTCTTTCATTCTGATTTTCTTTGAAAACATCCTTTTGAGTTTGTTCAATTTTAATTTCTTCATTGTATTATTTCTTCTTTTCAGTAAAAGAACTAGTATTAAACTCTTTTTACCATTAACAATCTTGCTTTCAGTCATCCTTGATGTAGTCTTACATAATAGATTGGGAACTACATTGTTGCTTCTTCTTTTACCAGCTATTCTTTTGTATATACTTTCGTTCTTCTCCCAGATTGAAGAAGGGCTCTCTTTATATATTACAAGCTTTTTAGCGGCCCTACTGTTTTACATCTCTAAATGTCTCCTTACTCCTTTTCTTCTTACTAATACATGGGGATATTGTGATGGGAAAACATTTGCAGGTATTGTATTTAAGGCACTAATGACCACAGCATTTATATGGCTAGGAGAGTTGTTAATAGCAAAGTTTAGGGATGGAGGAAATAGTAATCAAATTCGATTAAAATAGAAAGATGGAATTGAAATTCTCAAAAAAACTTGAGCAAATAATAAGACATAGGAAAAAAGCAAAGTTTTCTTTAAAACCAAATGAGTTGATTAAATCTCTTAAGGGTAGTATGACAAATGGTCAAGAGAGAGAATCAAGCTCTGAATGGAACTATTTAGTGCCCTTTTTGCTCTTTGTAGTACTTTTTGGCTTTCTACTTTTTCATATCTCTGATCTACAAATAAATAAGGGGGAGGAAATGCTTGAGAGGTCGAAATTCAATCAGCTAAGAATTAGAAAAGAAAACGCACTAAGAGGGGTAATACTGGATAGAAATGGAGCTCTGTTGGCGAGGAACATAGCTTCAATGAATGTATATATCTCTGTGGAGAGATATCTTGATGAGAAAGGCTACATTGATACCGTGCACTTGGAAAAAGCCTGTAATACCCTTGGGGGTATACTTGGCGATTTGTGGAAAGGACAGGACGCTGAGGGCAAAACGGAGTATAGCAATTTGTCAGAAAAAATATATTCACAGTATTTGAATAATACCTATTTTACTGAAATACTTGTTGCTCAAAATATTGATGATGAACTAGCAATAAAAATTAAAGCTGCAGAAAATGAGTTGCCAGGAGTCTATATAGATAGTGGAAGTAAAAGAGAGTATCCTTCCGGCGTGGCTTTCTCTCATCTTTTGGGTTACACGGGTACTGTAACGGCAGAGGATTTGAAAGCTTTGTCCTATGTTGATTCCACGGATACAGTTGGTAGGACTGGAGTTGAGAAAGAATACGACCAAAGGCTCATCGGGGTAGATGGAGAGATAGCTTGGGAGGTGGATTCTCTGGGCAGAAGAGTCCAAGAGGAAGGATATATTGTCAAGGAGCCAGTTGCAGGGGAAAATCTTTATCTTACAATCGATATGGCAGTACAACAGAAGCTTTACGATTTAATGGAGAAAGCTGTTGTTGATTATAAAGCAGTTGGAGGTGCTGCGGTCATTGAATCTGTTCAAAATGGTGAGTTGATTGCCTTGGTTTCAAATCCAGGCTTTGATAATAATCTTTTTGTAGGGGGTATATCGCAGAGTGAGTATAAGGGATTACTTGAGAACCCGAGAAATCCTTTGCTTAACAGAGCCATAGCTGCACAGATGCCCCCAGGTTCGACATTTAAAACGATAGTTGCTGCTAGTGGGTTGGAGGCGGGTGTATTAACTAAAAACACTGTATATGTGAGTAGGGCAGGATACACATTTACTGGTGGGGCTCCTTTTCAGGAATATGGGAATAATTCGTATGGGCCGTTAAATTTAATTGATGCAATATCTGTATCTTCTAATATATATTTCTGCGAGATGATAAGAAGATGGAATATGGATGCTTTGGTCCCATATATAAAAGAATTTGGAATTGGTGAATATACAAATATTGATTTGTCTGGTGAAGCTCCTGGGAGATTGCCCTCTCCAGAGAATAAAATAGAGCTTTCAAAATCAAGCCCTTGGTTGGAACCAGTATGGTATCCGGAGGGAGATTCTTGCAACTCAGTTATTGGCCAGGGGATAACATTGGTTACTCCAATCCAGATGGCGAATTGGACTTCGGCTATAGCAAATGGAGGAATTTTAAATACTCCTCATTTGGGCAAAACGTTTGAAAACGAGAAAAAGGAGAGAAGCGACATACAGTTTTCACCCCTTCAAAAGAAGACTCTGTCAGAGAAATCCCTCTCGACAGTACTTGAAGGTATGTGGAATGCTGTAAATGGTCCTCGAGCAACTATTCGTGGTCTATCAGGAATTGCAGGACTAACTGTTGCTGCCAAAACCGGTACTGCAGAGTTTGGACAACTAAACAAGAAGGGGGAGTACGAACATACCCATGCTTGGGTAACCACAGTATTTCCGTATGACAACCCGAAATATGTGCTTACAATTTTCTTGGAAGATGGAGGACAGAGTTACAATGCTGCCAAAGTTGCTAAAGAAATGATTATTTGGATGAAAGACAATGCGAAGCTTTGATTAATCTTCTGTTAATTCTTCTAATGTAAATTCAAGTGTGAAAATAGTAAAAAAGAACGACAAAGGATTTCCTTTTCTATTAGGGCAAATGGCAGATCCTCCAGAATCTCTTTTTTGTAAAGGAGATATATCATTGTTGGAACATAGGATTGTTACTATAGTTGGGACAAGAAAGGTAACAGAGTACGGAAGGAAAATAGTTGAATTGCTCCTAGGAGAATTCCTTAAAGAATTGAATATCGTTATCGCAAGTGGAATGGCTTTTGGAGTTGATGAATATGTTCATAAAGTATGTTTACGAAGGGGAATTAAGACGATGGCTGTTCTCCCTGGAGGGTTGGAAGATGTAATTCCTGAAAGAAATTACTTGCTTAAGGAGGAGATAAATAAAAAGGGTTTACTTGTAGCTGAACATCCAGGGAAAGTTCCTTGGGGTAAATATCTTTACATACGAAGGAACCGTATACTCGCGGGGGTATCAGGAATGGTGGTAGTTATACAAGCGGGAGAAACTAGTGGTTCTTTAAGTACCGCAAGATTCGCATTAGATTACAATAGAGATGTTCTTGTGATTCCCGGGGATATAACTAGAGAGGTATCAAAAGGTTGTAATTTACTTGCAAAGGAAGGTGCAGAGATAATCACTTGTTTAGAAGATTTTAAAAACATATTAAGAATTGAAGAAAATCAGTTAACTTTCTTTGGGGGGAAAAAGAGGGAATATCCTTAAGTGGTATAATACACGAATATGGCAAAAACAAAATTAAAAAAATCAACAAAAAGTAAGGCAACAAGGGCAGTTTACAACAACCTGTTAATTGTTGAGTCTCCGTCAAAAGCAAAGACAATCAACAAATATTTGGGAAGTGATTACAAGGTTTTGGCAACTGTTGGGCATATAATTGATTTACCTAAAAGTAAATTGGGTGTTGATATTGATAACGGTTATGAACCCCTTTGGGAGCAGATTTATGGGAAAGGGAAAATTGTAAAGGATTTAAAAAAATCGATCCCAAAAGGTGGAAATGTATATTTAGCTATGGACCCAGATCGAGAGGGAGAGGCAATTGCTTGGCATACTGCAAATTCCTTGGGACTTAAGGAACCTAAAAGGGTGACATTCCATGAAATTACTCAAGATGCAGTAAAGGAAGCCATATCAAAGCCCCAAACAATAGATATAGATTTGGTGAATGCTCAAAAAGCAAGAAGGGTCCTAGATAGGTTAGTGGGATACAAGTTGTCAGAGATTCTTTGGAAAAAGATTTGGTATGGACTCTCTGCGGGAAGAGTTCAATCTGTTGCATTAAGATTGATAGTTGAAAAGGAAGAGGAGAGAGAAGCTTTTGATTCCGAAGAATATTGGGAGGTAAAGGTTGTTGTAAAAGATAATAGGAACAATCTTTTAGAAGCCAAGCTTCAGAAAAAAGATGAGAAGAAATATATCCCTAAGAATAAACAAGAGGTTGAAGAATTAGAAGAAAGAATTGGTAATGGGAAATTTGTTGTAAAAAATATCTCTAAGAAAAAAATTAGTAAACATGCTTTTCCCCCTTTTACTACATCAACATTACAGCAATCAGCTTACAATGGTTTAGGATTCACTTCTAAAAGAACAATGGCCCTTGCCCAGCAGCTTTACCAATCTGGATATATCACCTATATGAGAACAGATTCTGTCTATTTAGGTGCAAAAGCTGTTGAAAGTATTCGAAAACTTGTACAGGAGAGATTTGGTAAGGAATATATTCCTGAGAAACCAAACTTTTACAAAACAAAATCAAAAAATGCACAGGAGGCTCATGAAGCAATTCGTCCTACTGATTTTTGGATTGATTCTAAAAGGATTTCATCTGAGCTTGGGGATTCTGCAGCGAAGCTTTATGAATTAATCTGGAAAAGGGCAGTGTCAAGTCAAATGAGTAGTAAAGAAGTTGAAGTGTTATCAGTATCTTTAACCCCAAGGGAGCTAAAATCTCCTGAGTATGAATTCCTTATGGGAGGGGAAAGAATTCTTTTTGAGGGTTTTAGAAAAGTTCTTTTTATTAAACATGAGAGCGAGGATTTGCAAGAGATAAATCAGCTAGAGAAAGGAGATGAATTAACTAAAGAGAAATTCATCAATGAACAAAAATTTACACAGCCACCTGCGAGATTTACGGAGGCCTCTCTTATTAAGAAGTTAGAAGAGCTGGGTATTGGTAGGCCTTCAACCTATGCGACGATAATTTCTACAATCTTGGCGAGGGGTTATGTGGTAAAGGATGGGAGAGCAATTCTTCCTGTAGATGTAGGAAGATTAGTAACAAACTTTCTTAGGGGGAATTTTACTAGGCTTGTAGACTATGCTTATACCGCACAAGTTGAGGATGAATTGGACAGTATCTCTTTGGGGAAGAAAAAGTACTTTCCTGTAATTGATGAAGAATTTAAAATGTTAGCAGAGGCTATCTCAAAGGCAGAAAAGGATGTTAAGAAAGATGATGTTGTAATAATTGGCAAATCTGAAGAAAAGTGCCCTAAATGTGGCGGCGAAATGGTTGTTAGAGTTGGCAGATACGGTAGATTCTTAAGTTGTGCGAAATTTCCTGAATGTAAGGGGATGAAAGATATCTCTGGGGGAATAGAAATCGATTTTGAGAAATATGAGAAACAAGATAAATGTCCAAAGTGTGGTAAGGGTGTTGTTTTAAAGAGTGGAAAATATGGGAAATTTTGGGCTTGTGAGGAGTATCCAGATTGTAAAGGAGTTATCCCATTGCTTCTGAAGGAAAAGTGTCCTGAGTGTGGTCATAACCTTGTTGAGAGGAGAAGTAAATGGGGGAAAACCTTTATCGGTTGCAGTAACTACCCAGAGTGCAAATATATCAAGAATGCCAGGAAATCCATTTCTGGGAACAGGAGGAAAAAAGCCAAGAAATAATCCAATCTCGATGATTTCATAAAGATTTCATTTATTAGGAGTAATATGCAAATATGCTTCCTCGGGAGAAATATATTGAAAGGGGTATTGATTCTCTTTCTGATATGGAATTACTTGCGATTTTGGTAGGCAAGGGTATTAGAGGGAAGAATTTTCTATCAATCTCAAGAAGTTTGATTTCTAGAATGAGAGGGTTACTTGAATCAAAAAAGGGTTTAACACTTGAGAAGATAAGGGAGATTGATGGAATCGGAGAGGTTACGGGAATGAAAATTCTTTGTGGCATCGAATTGGGTCGTAGGCTTTATGATACAAGGCAATCAGAGAGGAAATTTGTTAGAAACTCCCAGGAAGCATATTCTCTTCTTAGATATATTGGCAGAAGGAAGCAGGAACATGTTGTAGCTCTCTTCCTAAATTCACGCTTTGAGGTTATTGCTAAAAGGACAATTTGTATAGGGACTCTAGATGGGGTGAATGTATTACCAAGGGATATTATCATCCCAGCTCTTGAAAACAATGCCAATAGCATAGTTATTGCCCATAATCATCCATCCGGAGATTGTTCACCAAGTGGCGAAGACCTTGAAATTACAAGAAGAATCAGCTCTGCACTCGAATTGGTGGGCCTTTCTTTACTTGATCATATAATCATCTCTTCAAATGGTTGGAAAAGGGTAGAAATTTAAATCCCTAATAATATTGTCAAAACCTCTTGTGTTGTGTATAATCCAAACGGTTAATTAATCTCATATATTTCTGGCCAATCCTGGATAGAGATATCCTCCAGAAATATCATTAAAAGGAAAGGAATACATATATGGCAGAAGCCAAAAAAGAGGTCTTGCAGAAAACTGAGACCAAAAACAAAAGTTTTCAAATGCCAGAACTTTTAGATTTACTTAAAGTAGGTGCGCACTTTGGGCACAAAAAGAGTGCTTGGGATCCTCGAATGGAGAAGTATATCTACGAAATTAGAAATGGTATTCACATTATCGATTTGGTTAAGACCTTAGAGATGCTTGAAGTCGCTCTTCAAAAGATTCAACATTTTTCAGAAAGAGGCAATATCCTCATCGTTGGTACTAAAGGCCAAGCAGCGACAATAATTGAAGATGTGGCAAAAAGAAGTGGTATGTTTTATGTAAATAGAAGGTGGCCAGGAGGTCTTTTCACAAATTTTGATGGAATTAAAAAGAGTGTTCAAACATTGGTTAAAATGGAGGAACAAATAGCTCGAGGAGGAAAAGGTCTTGTAAAAAAAGAGATACTTCTGCTTCAAAAAGATGTTGAGAGATTAAATAGAATGTACAGCGGTATTAAATTCATGGATAAGCTTCCAGAAGCAATTATCGTGGTCGATAGTGCAGTTGAGAAGAATGCTGTCAAAGAAGCGAGGAATATGAACATCCCAATCATTTCTTTAATTGATACTAACTGTAATCCAGATGTAATTGATTACCCAATACCTGCAAATGATGATTCCCTAAAGAGTATTTCCCTCTTTGTTAATATCTTTGGTGATGTTGTAAAGGATTCCAAGAATTCTCTATCGGTCATTTCTTTAAGAAGAGATAATGATGCTTTACTTGCGAAATTAGAAAAAGAAGCAACGGAGGAGAAAGAAAGAATTGCCAAGATGGAAGAAGAGGAGAGGGAGAGAATGAAGGCTTTAAGAGAAGGGAAAATTACCTCTGTGACAACCTCATCCGTAGTTAGAGTGGTAAAAAAAGAAAAGGATATTGATGCTGAGATAAAGAAAGCTGAGGAGGTAAAAGAGAAAGAAGATAAAAAGGGAATGGATGATTTAGGTCTCAGTGTAAGAGTGGTAAAACTTTTAAATGATGCTGGATTGAAGTCTGTTCCAGCCTTAAAGAAACTTTCCAAGAAAGAGTTATTAGCAATTAAAGGTATTGGAGAAAAAGCAGCTACTGATATCCTCAAAGCTTTAAAATAGATAATTTGAATTAGGAAGAATATGGGAAAAGTTACTATAGATGATATTAAAACGTTAAGAGACAAGACATCAGCAGGGATGGGTCTTTGTAAAGAAGCCTTAACAAAGTCTGATGGAGATATGAAAAAAGCAATAGAATATATTAATAAAAGGAGTGATGTGATTGGGAGGCTTCATAATCTTACTGGTGCCAAAATAGGTCTTTGCAAGCTGGCTTTTGAGGATGCTGGAAAAGAATTCGAGAAAGCAGTTGAAATTATCAAAGAGAGAGGGTGGAATGAAGAGTTGGAAGGAGATATTGATGAAAAAGTGGAAGGGATGATTGATAGCTATATTCATGGGAATGACAAGAGGCTTGGTGCGATGGTAGAAGTCACATGTAAAACAGATTTTGTTGCAAAAAATGAAGACTTTAGAACTTTTGTTCATGAAGTAGTATTACAAGTTGCTGCAATGAAACCAGAATATGTTTCTAGAGAATCTTTAGATGAAAAGTCCATGAATGATCTGA
>WPCI01061583.1_pt1 | contig 15336 bp, 15 predicted proteins | sample 5399871 | NCBI WGS metagenome assembly WPCI01 (sample SAMN12869469, study PRJNA574797) | sludge metagenome | isolation source: wastewater treatment of pH7 | place: China:Beijing | collected 2019-05-20
ATGAAAATTGCGGAAGTAAGTGAGAAATTTGGTATTTCAACCGACACGCTTCGCTATTACGAACGGGTTGGATTGATCCCCGCGGTTAACCGAACCGAGAGCGGGATCCGGGATTACAACGAGGTGGACCTGCGGCGGGTGGAATTCATTAAATGCATGCGCAGCGCGGGGCTGCCTGTGGAAGCATTAATCGAATATATCAGCCTGGTAATGCAGGGCGATCATACGATTGAATCCAGAAAAGAAATCCTGAATGAACAGCGTAAGCTGCTTGTGGGCAGGATGGACGAAATGCAGAAAACTCTCGATATCCTGAATTATAAAATCAGCATTTACGAAAGCGCCCTGCTGAAAAAAGAAAAGGAAATCGTAGGGGAAGAAGACGCAATCTGATATGGGCAGAGGCTTGCCCGCAGCCTGAAACAGGAAGGCAAAAAACGATGAGCGCGAGACGCGCCTTGTTGCCTGATCAAAGTTGAGCTGGAAAATTGAGTTAACAGGAGATGAAAATGGAAAAACGAACGCTTGGAAAAAGTGGTTTACAGGTTTCGGCCTTAGGGCTGGGCTGCATGCGCATGAGCTTTGGCGATAAGCCAGCCGACAGACAGGAAATGGTCCGATTTTTGGGCGAGGCGGTCGAAAGAGGCATCACGTTCTTTGACACAGCCGAGGTATACGGACCTTTCACCAACGAAGAGCTGGTCGGCGAAGCCCTTGAGCCCTATAAGGGCAAGGTTGTGATCGCCACAAAATTCGGGTTCAAACATGGTCCGGATGGACCGCGCCCTTCGCTTGGCTTGGACAGCCGACCGGCACAAATCAAACGCGTGGCAGAAGAGTCGCTTAGGCGCCTGCGCGTTGAGGCGATCGACCTTTTCTACCAGCACCGCCCGGACCCCAACGTGCCAGTTGAGGATGTTGCCGGCGCGGTGAGAGACCTGATCCAGGCGGGTAAAGTCAGACATTTTGGCTTGTCCGAATCCAACGCCGACCAGATACGTCGGGCGCATGCCGTCCAACCGGTCACCGCGCTGCAAAGCGAATATTCCATCTGGTGGCGCGAGATTGAGGCGGAAATTCTGCCAACCTGTGAAGAGCTTGGGATTGGTTTGGTCCCCTACAGCCCCCTGGGGCGGGGTTACCTGACCGGTAAAGTTGACGAAAACACCACCTACGCCCCCGGCGACATTCGCAGCCATAATCCGCGCTTTACAAAAGAAGCCATTAAAGGCAACCGAGTCGTGATTGATCTGCTTGAGAGCATCGGCACCCAAAACGAAGCCACGCCGGCACAAATTGCGCTTGCCTGGCTGCTGGCACAAAAACCCTGGATTGTGCCCATTCCTGGCTCACGCAAACTTGAACGACTCAACGAAAACATTGGGGCGGTAGACCTGAAATTATCCGCGGAAGACATCAATAAGATTGACACAGCAATGGCTGAGATTAATGTCATTGGCGGACGGTATTGAATCGCTTCACTTAAACAAAAAGAACAGGAAGTTTTTGATGAACACAACTAAGTTATCCACGCGTTATCTTGGTAAGGACGGGTTGAAGGTCTCTGCGTTGGGGCTCGGATGTATGAACCTCACCTGGGCATATGGGAATGTGGTGAGTAAAGAAGCCGCCATATCCCTGATCCGAAGCGCTTTTGATCTGGGCACGACGCTTTTTGATACTGCCGAAATCTACGGACCTTTCACGGATGAGGAGCTTGTTGGTGAGGCTCTCGCTCCCATCCGCGATCAGGTGGTCATTTCCACCAAGTTTGGATTTGATATCAACCCAACCACCGGGCAGATTAACGGTTTGAACAGCAGACCGGAACACATTAAAAAGGTCGCGGAAGGGTCATTAAAACGGCTGCACACCGATTACATCGATTTATTCTATCAACACCGAATTGATCCCAACGTGCCCATCGAAGACGTTGCCGGAGCAGTAAAAGACCTGATTCAGGAAGGAAAGGAAGGCATTTTGGGCTTTCCGAAGCCGGACCGCGAACCATTCGCCGCGCACATGCCGTACAGCCGCTTTCGGCAGTCCAAAATGAATATTCTCTCTGGACGCAGGATTCCCGCGCGGCAGTCCTCCCAACCTGCGCCGAATTGGGGATCGGTTTTGTTCCGTGGAGCCCGCTTGGCATGGGCTACCTAACGGGTAAGGTGACCACTTCAACGAAATTTGCTCCTGGCGACCTTCGGAATATGTTCCCAAGATTTACCCCGGAAGCGATCACCGCAAATCAATCTTTGGTGGACCTGTTGACGACCATTGGAAAGCAAAAGGATGCGACGCCTGCCCAGATCGCGCTTGCCTGGTTGTTGGCGCAGGCAGCTTGGATAGTTCCCATCCCCGGCACAACTAAACTGGAGCATCTCAAAGAAAACCTCGGCGCTGATAGCATCGTCCTTACCCCTGAGGAATTCGCTGAAATCGACAGCGCCGCGGCGAAGATCAAAGTCCACGGAGATCGCACATCCAAAGCTTTGTTGGATCAAAGCGATGAGATGAGTTAGCCGGTTTTCTATACAAATGGATCACGCAGACAGGAGATTTTAACCATGACCATAAGCCAGACCGCAAAGAACAACCATGAACAATTATTCCCCAACAGTCAGGGAACATTACAGATTACCGACCCGGAGTTACTGGAAATTTTTGAAAATTTCACCTTCGATGAAGTTTTACGGGAACATAATGTGGATATTCGGACCAGGCTTATGGTCATTCTTGCGGCTTGTCTTGGCAGTCAGGCGCTGCTTGAGTTCCGAATGACGGTAAATGGCGCCCTCAACGTTGGCGTGACAGCCGTGGAAATCAAAGAAATCATTTACCAGGCGGTGCCTTACGTTGGCATGGCAAAAGTGGTTGACTTCCTTTTGGTATCAAATGAGATTTTTGAGAGCAGAGGAATCAAACTGCCGCTGGAAAGCCAGGCAACAACCTCCCAGGAAACACGCCTTGAAAAAGGTCTGGAAGTGCAAAAAGCCATCTTTGGCGAAGTCATCGATCAAATGTATACCGATTCGCCCGCCAACCAAATCCACATACAAAAGTTTTTATCGGCAAATTGCTTTGGAGACTACATAACTCGTGGGGGCATTGATCTTCAAACCAGGGAGCTGCTTACATTTTCTATGCTTTTGTCCATGGGAGGATGTGAGCCCCAACTTAAAGGGCATATTCAGGGTAACCTGAATTTGGGAAATGATAAAGAAAAATTGATTAGCGTCGTAACTCAATTGATTCCATATGTGGGTTACCCCCGGGCTTTGAACGCACTTCGTTGTTTGAATGAAGTCATACCTGAAGCCTAAGCCAGCCGAAAGGGATAGCGACATGACTTATCTGAATGATTGGCAAAACTTTTACATACTGATCAGCACTGCTTCCGCGACTCTGATTGGTCTGATGTTCGTAGCGACCTCCCTTGCGGTGGGGTTACACAGACAGTATGCCGAAATGGACGCGGGCATATCCGCTTTTAACACCCCCACGATGTTTCACTTCTGTGCAGTGCTTGTGATCGGCGTGATGCTCACCGCGCCCTGGCAGCAGGTTCAATCTGTTCGCGTCCTCCTGGGAGTTGTGAGCTTGGTCGGCTTTGTCTATCTGACCTTCGTTTCGAAAAGGATGAAGAACGTCCCCGAGAGACCCACGCCGTTGCATGATTGGATTTGGTATCTGGTTTTACCCCTCTGTGCATATATTGGTTTGTTTATCACCGCTTTGGCGCTTTCCTTGAACCCGGCGATTGGTCTTTATTTTGTGGGATTGGCTTTGCTTTTGCTCCTCCTGATCAGTATCCGCAACGCGTGGGATCTGGTGACCTTTTTGGTCATTGAGCGGTCAAACCATAAAAACTGACCTGAGCTGCTGGCAGGCAGCCATTCGGGCAGCCTGCATGGGTAATCGTTTGCCCGCAGGTTGCCCGAAGCAGGCAAATTCTAAGAAAGTAAAGGTTTCTGGTACTATGAAGATCTATTCCCGTTAAGTGTGGATTTTGTTGTTGTTGCTCGTGGTTGGATGCACGGGCGGAGTTGAAATTAGCGAAGCCGAAACGTCTGTTGTACCTCACGGCAGCAATGTAGAACTCGCGACCCCTAAGCCCGCCCTCACCCATACGCCCACCTTTGCGCCTACATGCTCACCTACGAGCACACCGACCCTTTCCCCCTGGTCTTCTGAGCCTAACCCGCTCCAGATTGAGCAGATGCGCCAACGGTCTTACCCCGGCAGCCAACTCACTTTTGAGCAAACCCTCGAACCAGGCGCGAATTACTATCGCTACATTGTTTCTTATCTCTCTGATGGCTATAAGGTCTACGCTTTGATGACCATTCCCTTTGGTGAGAAGCCCGAAACTGGCTGGCCTGTGATTATTTTTAATCACGGATACATTCGCCCCACTGATTACCGCACCACAGAACGCTATGGGGGATATGTGGACGCAATCGCCCTGCGCGGTTATAGCGTCTTTAAACCTGATTACCGCGGTCACGGTGATTCAGAAGGGAGTGAGGTTATCGGAGGTGGGTACGGCACGCCAGGCTACACAGACGATGTCTTGAACGCGATTGCGTCACTTGGGACTTACCAGGATGCGGACTCCGACCGAATTGGCATGTGGGGGCATTCGATGGGAGGGCAGGTTACACTTCGCGCGATGGTTGTTTCAAAGGACATCAAGGCGGGCGTTATTTGGGGCGGTGTGGTCACCTCGTACCCGGAGATTATCAGCCGATGGGATTACAAGCAGAACCCCGCATTGTTCCCCGGGCTGGTTATCCCAGAACTCACTTCCGCCCGGTCCTCAACGGAAAACTGGCTGTTCAATTTTAGTGAATGGGTCGAAGATTTCAGCGCTAAATATGGCGATCCAGACGAAAATCCTGACTTTTGGGCGACGATATCGCCAAATTCGTATCTGGCGGAGCTTTCAGGTCCCATACAACTTAACCACAGCACCACTGACGAAGTCGTGCCGGTGGCGTGGTCTGAAAGGCTGGCTGGGGAGCTCCAGGCTGAGGGAATGCCGTATGAATTTTACACCTACGAAGGCGATGACCATAATATCAGCGCGAGTTTTGTGGTCGCCATGCAGCGTTCGATTGCTTTCTTTGATCAATATGTAAAGGGGCAGTAAACCATCGCCCTTTACGGACAAGTGCCTTTTGGCTGGGGTAATGTTGAACCTCGAGTGATTACCGGCTTCCGTTAAGGTCAAACGGATAGAGATTTTTTATACCACCAGTCGCACCTGAGACTTTAGCTCCCCGCCGAACACGATCTTGCTACCCCGGCGGATTGGTGAAAAGCGCACCAATCTCGCCCTACAGGATGCAATATTTTCCGAAAACATGGAATGCCCGCGTGCATAAATGGTAGGGCGAGATTGACCCTCATTTGGTCAATCCGCCGAACACGATTTTGCTAACACGGCGGATTGGTGAAAAGCGCACCAATCTCGCCCAACAGGATGCCATATTTTCCAGAAACATGAAATGCCATTCGGCGGATTGGTGAAAAGCGCACCAATCTCGCCCTTTGGGGCAGCATCACATATCGTGCCGTTTGATGTTTCCGTGTAAAATTTCATCATAAACAACAAATATGACGTTTCAAGATAAATGAAGCGTCGAATGAATGCTTACAGCTGTTGTTGGGAGGGCGAGAGATGAAATTTAAAAATGAGCAACAAAAACGTGGCGAAAGCCTGATCCAAGAGGGCTTTTTTGACGATGATATTGGCGGCGGTGTGTTTATGGGGAAAGCGCGCCCTTTCGTGCTTCAGAATGGATTGAATAATCTGTATCCAGACATCAGAAATGAAGCCCTTGCATATTTTCGGAAAAACAACGTCTCGTGGTGGGGTGGCTATTATCCCACCGGTCATGTGCTCTCATCGCAAATCGCATGCCTTAACCACCTGTTTACGATCCGGCATCAAAGGGAGGCTGTTTTGAATCTGCTGAAAACCGTCTCGGACGACTTTGTAGATGTACTTCCAATCGCTGAGCATTTGGGGGGATATATCCAGTTTGAATCTGTGGGAGGCGATGTCAATTTCTTGAACGAAGGCGTAAACACGAGGGGGTCACTTTGCACCTCCGTGGACGCATTAGTCTACGCCTTGCACAAGGACCGCCGGAGGTTTTTGATTCCGATAGAATGGAAATACGTTGAGTCATATGGGAACGAGGACAAGTCTGCAGGCAGCAAAGGATTGACGAGGAAAAATCGCTACACTGACTTGATTGCGCATAGCCGTTACCTAAATGGCAATACACTGTCGTACTGTTGGTTCGAGCCTTTCTATCAGCTGATGCGTCAAACACTTTGGGCGGAGCAGCTGCTAAAGCACCAGCCCAAAGGCTTTCGCGCTGATGACTACCTTCATCTACACGTTATTCCTGATGGTAACGCTGAACTGCTGGACAAATTGTATCCATGCAGCAACCAAGGAATGGAGAACACTTGGAGGGACTGCCTGGTTGATCCCGACAAATACGTCATGACCTCCCCGGAAAAGTTGTGGAGCATGCAGAGCAAGAACACGGGTATCTACAGTTATTTGAAGAGGCGCTATTGGTGAAAAGAGCATCAACCTCGCCTGACGAGATGTAATTTTTTCGGAAAACATGAAATGCCGCGTGCATAATTGGTAGGGCGAGATTGACCCTCGTTTGGTCAATCCGCCGAAACCGATTTTGCTCACCCGGCGGATTGGTGAAAAGCGCACCAATCTCGCCCTACGGGATGCAATTATTGCCGATAACGTGAAATGCCATCCGGCGGATTGGTGATCGCACCACAAAACCTTGCAATATTGTTGGTGCGTTCAAAAACGGAACACACCCTACGAGGCACGATTTTGCTAACCCGGCGGATTGGTGAACAGCGCACCAATCTCGCCCTACAAGATCGTTGATCGCATCCTGCGAAGCTGGCAGTGAGGCGGCGGCAAGGCAACACTCCGATCGTCCTGGAAGCGGGATTAATTAATTGAGACCAGTCCCAGTTTGATTGCGAGGACGACCGCGCTTGTCCGGTCAGAAACGCCCAGTTTGGAAAAGATAGCGCTTGTGTAGTTCCGCACGGTGCCTTCGGATAAAAACAATTGTTTCGCGATTTCCGCGTTGGACATACCCGTGGCAAGCAGCTGCATCACTTCTTTTTCGCGGTCGCTCAGGTCGATTGCGACTTGTGCTGGCTGGCGCGGGAAACCTTGCGCCACGCTGGAAAGCAGCTTCCCTGCCACAGCCGGGTCCACATAGGCTTCACCGTGAACCGTGCCTTTGATCGCTTTGATCAACTCCTGGCGTGGGCGGTCTTTTAGCAAGTACCCCGAAGCGCCGCTGCGTATAGCCTCAAAAACCCAATCATCATCGTTAAAAGTGGTCAGGATCAGGATTTTGGTGGTGGGGTATTTTTCCGCAATGGCTCGCGTAGCGATGACGCCATTCATGACAGGCATCTTGAGGTCCATCAGCACCAGGTCGACAGGGATTGTAAGAAGCTGTTCAAGCGCCTCAACGCCATTATGCGCCACCCCAACCACCTTGATATCGTCATCCGAATTGAGGATATGCTGCAAACCTTCGCAGACGATCTCCTGGTCATCACAGATAAGCACGCGGATCACGAAAAACGCTCCCAAACGAAACGAATTGTCGTTCCCTCTCCAGGAAAACTCTGCACGTCCAACGTTCCCCCAACCGAAGCAGCCCTTTCCTTGAGCCCCTTCAGCCCGTACCTATCCCCTTGCTGAATGGAATCGGGCAAAAAACCATTCCCGTTATCGTGGATTGTAAGTGATACTTCCTGGCTTGAGACGCTCAGCCTCACATCCGCCGCCGTCGCATTCGAATGACGGAGGACGTTTTCAAGGCTTTCCTGAGCGATCCGATAGATACTCTGTTCGACTTCGAGCGGCAAGACAGGAAGTTGTTCCGGGCAGTCGAGCTCAACGGGTATCGACCCACGCAGCGAGGCATCCTGCACCAGATCTTTCAAGCCTTTTTGCAGCCCATAATTCTCCAACGGACCTGCCCGAAGCGATTTCAACACACGGCGGGTCTCATCCAGCCCTGAGCGAGTGATGTTTAGCGAGTGGTCAAGCATCTCCTGGGCAACCGTTTCTGACGGGGGAACCACGGTTTTGATCGCTTCAAGGTTGATCGCCAAACCGCTCAGCGTATGTGCCAGTGTGTCGTGTAATTCGGATGCAAGGCGCGTGCGTTCGCGGCTGGCAGTTAATTCTTCGAGGGTGTTCAGGTATTGATTCAAACTGAAATTTGCCCGTATCAGTTTTTGGGTCTGCATTCGCTGCGTGTTCGCCATTGTGTTGACGATCTGCCCGACAATCCCAAAAGCAAAGGCGCGCAGCAGCGGAACGCCGATGATGGTGATGTTCCCAGGGGTAACTCTGCCTACGATGGCTAAAAGCACCATCAATTCCAGACCATTTGCCACAACGATATACGCAATAACCGCTTTGAGATTATATTGCCAGGCGATCAGAACGACGGGAACAAACAAAATCGGCATCCTCAGCCAGCTTTCACTAACGATTGTGAAGATGTCTGCCTGCTGCGGGTCCAGCAGATAGACAATATTTCCAATAATCGGGGAAAGTGTAAAAACGGCTAACGCGATTGGTAAGTAGAAGAATTTCAGCTTTTTTTCCAACCTCGAGGAGCTCAGGTAGAGAAAAAGCCCCAGGTAGACAATAAAATTTCCCCAGAATGTCAGCTTGAAAGACTCATTGATCCCAGTGTTGAGGATGTTGAAAAGCCAGAGTATCGCAAAATAGATTGCCGATATTGCAGCAAAATAACGAAATACTCGCAGCAACCCTGGTTCAATCTTTCTTTCCACGTAAATTATCATAACATAATCTGCCAGTGCTTTAACAGAAGGGTGACGGTTGTCATGTGTGTTCGTTGCGTGTGTCACGCCCTTCAGTGGCTCACGGCATCTACCAACATCAACCCCTCCCCGATATATTAAAGAAGATAAAAACGAGCACCATGCCTTGTTAGAAACAGGAGAATTGCACATGGAGTATGTGATTAATACATCCCACATCGAAAAGAAATACGGCAGGAATACATCACGCGCCTTGGATGACCTCACGATCTCGATACCCCGTGGGGTTTTATACGGTTTGGTTGGTCCGGATGGCGCCGGAAAAACGACGATGCTGCGGATTCTTTCTTCGGTGATGCTGCCCACGAATGGGAGTGCTGAGGTGCTGGGCTTTGATTTGCGAAAGAACCCCAGCCCAATCCGCGAAAAAATCGGCTATATGCCGCAAAATTTCAGCCTGTATCCCGACCTGAATGTTCTGGAGAACCTCAACTTCTTTTCGGATATTCACCAAATCCCGTCTTCAAAAAAGAAAGCCCGCATCGATGAGATGTTGAAGTTTACCCGCCTGGCGGAGTTCACCCAACGGCGGGCTGGCACGCTCTCGGGCGGCATGAAGAAAAAACTCGCCTTGGCTTGCGCGTTGGTGCATGAACCACAACTGCTCATCCTTGATGAGCCTTCCACGGGTGTGGATCCGGTTTCAAGGCGCGAGCTCTGGACGATTCTCTCGGAAGTGGTTCAGCAGGGTGTGACCGTTTTGGTGAGCACGCCATACATGGACGAAGCCGAAAGGTGCCAGGAAGTCAGCTTCCTTTCTCAGGGGCGGATTCTTGCAACAGGTTCGCCGCTTGAACTTACCAAGCAGCTTCCCTTTGAGATTTTGGAAGTTAAAGCCAGCCCGCGGGCTAAAATGCGAACGATCGTTGATGAAACCCAGGGCGTGCTGGACTGGCGCCCGGTTGGAGACACGCTGCGGGTGAATGTTCCGAATAACGGCGCATCCGAACGCATCATGAAAAACATGAAAAGGAACATGGACCAGGCAAAAATGACAGTCTCTGTTTTGAGGCACGGTCGCCAGAGCATGGAAGATGTTTTTGTGCACCTGATGAACACGCAGGGGAGCCTGGCATGAACGCCATTGAGGTAAACCACCTGACGCGCAAGTTCAAAGACTTTAAAGCAGTCGATGATATCAGCTTTACCATCCCCCAGGGCGAGATATTTGGGCTGCTTGGTCCAAACGGAGCTGGCAAAACCACAACGATCAGGATTTTGTGCGGCATCATGCTGCCCACCTCCGGCGCGGTCAATGTGTTGGGGTATGACGTCAGGCTCCATCCAAATGAGGTCAAGAGCCGCATTGGCTATATGTCCCAAAAATTCTCCCTCTACAATGACCTGACACCGGCTGAAAATATCATGTTTTATTCCTCCATCTATGACGTGCCGAAGCATGAACGTGTGGAACGCACCCAGGAGCTGATAAAAAGATCCGGGTTGACTGACCACCAAAAGCAACTCACACGATCGCTTTCGGGTGCCTGGCGTCAGAGGCTTGCTTTGGCTTGCGCGATTGTCCACCGCCCACAAATGCTTTTTTTGGACGAAGCCACGGCAGGCGTGGACCCCGTCTCGCGCCGCCAATTCTGGGAGCTGATCTACTCTCTGGCGGGGGAGGGGATGAGCGTGCTCGCCACAACCCATTACATGGACGAAGCCGAATACTGTAACACGATCGGGATGATGTACCAGGGGAAAATGATGGCTCTGGATAACCCAGAGAATATGAAGAACAACCTCCCAGGTGTTTTGGTCCAGTTGGATTGCAGTGATCCCGCGAAGGCTGTCGAAGAGCTAGCGGCTCTGCCTGGTGTTCTGAATGTCTCCATCCATGGAGCCCTTGTTCATCTGACTCTTGATGACCAAAAAGCGGAAAATGGAGTTAAGAAAGAGCTCACCAAAGCAGGCATAACCGTCAGAAACTGGGAAATAATCCAGCCTTCGTTGGAGGATGTGTTTCTGCAAATGGTTTCGGAACGGCTTTCGAGTGAGCCTGCTCAAAATATGTTTTCCCAGGAAGGAGATTAGCATGAATCGTTTATGGACTATCATGCGCAAAGAATTTTTTCACATCTGGCGCGATCCGATAACGCTGGCGATGATCATCCTGCTGCCGGCATTACTTTTGCTTCTCTTAGGTTACGGCATCTCATTCGAACAGCAATCCGTCCAGATGGCTGTCGCCGATTTTTCCAAGAGCGACAGCAGCCGCAATCTGATTGACAAGTTCACCGCCAGTGAAGATTTTGTGTACGCATATGACGTCCTGAATGAGGACGCGCTGGTTGACCTGATTGATCGTGACAAAGTAGATGTCGGCATCCTCATCCCCGAGGGGTACGATCGCGACCTGATGAGCGGAACCGAAGCGAAAGTGCTGATTTACATCGATGGTTCCATCCAACCTACCGATTCCCTGACCCTGCAGTTGAAGCTGAATTCAATTTCATCAATGGCAGCTCAGGAGGTTTTGATTGAGAAAGTGGAAAAATCGGGCCTCGCAAGCTCATTCAGCCTGCCTTTTTCGGGCGTATTAAAGACACTCTACAACCCGAACGGCGATACCAAGTTGTATATGATCCCGGGTTTGATCGCGATTCTTCTTCAGATTCAAACCCTGATCCTTTCTGCGCTTTCGATCGTGCGTGAGAGAGAACAGGGCACGATGGAGCAGTTGATCGTTACCCCGATCCGTTCATGGGAATTAATGTTAGGGAAGATCATCCCCTATCTGGTTGTGTGTATCTTCAACCTTTTCGCGCTGCTTGGGCTGAGCCATCTGTTCTTTGGTGTAAGCGTTGCCGGGAACCTTGGCGTCCTGGTCGGGTTGAGCGTCATCTACATTGTCGGATCCCTGGGGCTCGGAGTGCTCATCTCGAATATCTCCCAGACGCAAATGCAGGCGATCTACATCCTGTTGTTTGTCGTGCTGGTGCCTGCCATCATCCTTTCGGGGTTGATGTTCTCCAGGGATAGCATGCCGGCATTCACCTATTGGTACAGCGAGCTGCTACCAGTAACACAATACCTGGAAATCACCAAAGGAATCATGGTGCGGGGTGTTTCCGCGGATACGCTCTTCATGTCGTCCACACTGCCGTTGATCATTCTCAGCGTGGGATATTTTACAGCCAGCATCCTGGTATTTAAAAAACGCATATAACCCTCAAACTCAAGGAGACTTCGAATGAAATCAAAATTTGTAATCCTCATCAGCCTGTTGGCAGCCGCCGCGATGACGCTGAGCGCGTGCTCAACCGGGGAAAATAACCAGTTATCTGCATCCGGGACTTTTTCCGCCCTCGAAACCAATATCTCCTCTGAGATCAGTGGAAAAGTAACTGAGATTAATGTACGTGAAGGGGATGAGGTGGAGGTCGGTCAAGCGTTATTTAAAATTGACGACGAGGTAATCCAGGCGCAATATGACCAGGCAAGTGCCGCGGTCAATGCTGCCGAGGCTGCCGTCGAAACCGCGGTCAATCAGGCTGCCAGTGCCGATGCCCAATACCAATTAGCCCTCCAGGCTGCCCTTATGCAAGAACTGCCAAACCGCGAGGCGTTGTGGGCTACTGAAACTCCCGAAAATTATCAACCGGCATGGTATTTCTATAAAACCGAGCTGGTCGCTGCCGCGCAAACAGGTGTGGAAAATGCCGAAGATGCTCTCGCTACGGCGCTTGCGGATCTTGCGAAAGAACAATCCAACGCCAGCAGCAAAGATTTTACTGCGGCTGAAAACCGACTTGCCGTGGCTCAAAGTGAATTGACCGTGGCGATCAACACCTTGAATATGGTAAACACGGGCGATGATGACGAGCTGAAGGCGACTGCGGAGAAAAACAAAACAGCCGCTCAAGCCGAGTTTGATTCAGCCCTGGCGGAATACCAGCGGTTTCTGACGACCAGCGCGGCTGACGCGATCATCCAAGCCCGCTCACGCGTAGCGGTTGCCCAGGCGAATCTGGATAACGCCCGCAGCAGCCTGCTTTCCTTGCAAACCGGCGACCAGTCACTTCAGGTTATTGCTGCCAAGGCGGCAGCAGAAGCGGCTGCGAGCGGCGTGAAACAGGCTGAGGCGGCTGTGGAACAGGCGAAGCAGGGGCTGGCTCTAGCCCAATTGCAGCTTGATCGCGCCACCGTCAAAGCTCCGATTTCCGGTGTGGTAGTTACCCGGAACCTCGAAATTGGCGACCTGGTCGTGGCGGGCGGAACGGTAATGCGCATAGCCCAGTTGGACACGCTTAACCTGGTCGTATATCTGCCCGAGGACCAGTATGGCCAGGTCAGTCTCGGCGATTCGGTCAACATCACAGTGGATTCTTTCTCCAACCGGGCGTTTTCCGGCGAGGTTATCCATATCGCGGATGAAGCCGAGTACACTCCCAAAAATGTGCAGACCGAAAGCGGACGCAAGGCGACGGTCTACGCGGTAAAAATCGAGGTTGCCAATGCCGACCATAAGCTGAAATCCGGAATGCCCGCGGACGCGGAGTTCTCGGTCCATTAGGATTCTTTCCACAACCTTTTTCGCCACTACGGCGGCACGGAGCATCCTCTGCTTTCAGAACCACAGGGGATGCTCCTGATTTCTCTTAAAACGAACACGCGGGGATGCCGCCGAGCGTCGCTGGTGGCATGAAGCGCTCGAACTTACGGCGTATTCTCCGCCGATTCAGCCCCCCCAATATCACAGTCCTTCGATTTATGGGCAATTTGTCAGCAAAACGCGCGGTGCTGGTAAAATAGACCCATGGCTAATTGGGAAGGAGGTGACGCGATGACCAACCTGTTCTACCGACGTTGATTTGGACGTGTCAGGGTGCGCGTGACGCATCCATCTCTGACACGAGGCAGGTTGACCGCGCTGCCCGTGAATTGATTCCCTTCGGGTTCTAAGGTCTCCAGCTCGTGAGAGGAGATCTTACTTAGTTAACTTGAAAGGAACCCGATTATGCAAAAGATTTCCAAATTTCTTGTTTCCCGATGGGGACCCATCATTACCGGCGTGGTGATCGGCATCCTCGCGCCAGTCCTCGTTAAACTCGGCAACCCTGGCAACATGGGCATCTGTGTTGCCTGCTTCACCCGCGATATTACCGGCGCGCTTGGCTTGCACCGTGCCGCCGCGGTTCAATATATCCGCCCAGAAATCATTGGCTTTGTATTAGGCTCTTTAATTGCCGCGCTCATTTTCCGTGAGTTCAAACCCCGCGGCGGTTCTTCTCCGCTGGTGCGCTTCTTACTCGGCATGTTCGCCATGATTGGCGCGCTGGTTTTCCTCGGTTGTCCCTGGCGTGCTTTTCTACGGCTGAGTGGCGGGGACTGGAACGCGATTCCCGGGATTATCGGTTTGATTGTTGGGATTGGGCTTGGCATCGTCTTCCTCAAGCGAGGCTTTAGCCTGGGTCGCAGCCGACCAACGGCAGCCGCTGCTGGTTGGATTATGCCTGTATTTGTAATTATTCTGCTTGTACTTTTAGTTGTTGCCCCGCTGTTTGGGCGGGATGCCGATGGCAATCTGGTTGGTCCTATCTTCTTCTCGACCACGGGTCCCGGAAGCCAGCACGCGCCGCTGTTGATTGCGCTTGCGGTTGGGTTGTTGATTGGCTTTCTTGCCCAGCGCAGCCGCTTCTGCACGGTTGGAGCACTGCGGGATACAATCCTCCTGCGCGACACACACCTTCTGTTTGGCGTTCTCGCGCTAATTGTCGCCGCCTTTATCACCAACCTTGCTCTGGGTCAGTTTAACCCCGGCTTTGAGGGGCAGCCTGTTGCCCATACCAACGTCTTATGGAACTTTGGCGGGATGGTGCTTTCAGGCTTGTCGTTCACTTTGGCGGGCGGTTGCCCGGGACGGCAGGTTTTTCTCAGCGGTGAGGGCGATACGGACGCCGCGATATTTGTGTTCGGCATGATTGCCGGCGCGGCAGTTGCCCATACCTTCAGCCTTGCCAGTTCGGCTGCTGGCCCTGGTGCTTATGGGCCAGCTATTGTGATCATTGGGCTGGTAATTCTTGTTATCATCGGCTTAACCATGCGCGAATCGCGCTCTGCATAAGGAGAATCTAATGTCTGAAGCAAAAACTATTGACGCCCGTGGTCTTTCATGCCCGGAGCCTGCCATGCTCACCCGGGAAGCGCTGCTTTTAATGACCAAGGGTAAGTTGGTAATCCTGAGCGATTCGTTTACATCCCGCACCAATGTTGAGCGGACCGGTAAGCTGTTGGGTTGGGCAGCAGAAGTGAACCAGGATGCGTCTGGCACCTATCACATTACCCTGACCAAATGATTTACCTCGACCATGCTGCTACATCCTGGCCAAAACCAGCGGAAGTCAGCGAGGCGATGAGCAACTTTTTGGAGTGCGCCGGGGGAAACCCCGGCCGCTC
>WPCI01445793.1_pt1 | contig 15271 bp, 8 predicted proteins | sample 5399871 | NCBI WGS metagenome assembly WPCI01 (sample SAMN12869469, study PRJNA574797) | sludge metagenome | isolation source: wastewater treatment of pH7 | place: China:Beijing | collected 2019-05-20
TGCGCAAGCTGGACCGCTGTGGCAAACTTAATGAGTTGCCGCGGCACCTCTACGGTCCGAAGCACAAGGCCCCATCGTATAGCGGCCTAGTACGCCGCCCTCTCACGGCGGTAACGCGGGTTCGAATCCCGCTGGGGTCACCGGATAGAAAACCCCCGCCTCGGCGGGGGTTTTCGCATTCCTGCTGTCGGACGCTATGAGGCGCTACGCGGCTTTTGGCAACAGATTGGCAACATCCGATTGCATCGCTGCCTGGTCGAGCGCTGTGGCAACACCGTCGAGGTCGTCATCGAACAGGTCGGCGTACACGTCGAGGGTCACCGCGGCCGAGGCATGCCCCAGCATCCGCTGCACGGCCTTGACGTTCGCCCCGGCACTGACGGCGAGCGACGCCGCCGTGTGTCGCAACTCGTGGGGCGTGAGTCCGCCCAGGCCGATTACGGTTGCGGCGGGGTCGAGCCAGCCGACGCGGTAGACATGGTTGCGCAGCCAGGTGCCGGTGCGGATGCCGTAGAACACGGGAGCGTCGGCGTCGCGTCCTGCGATCTGGGCACGGAGCAGCCGGACGAGGAACGCAGGAATCGGGATGCTCCGGTGCTCATAGTCCTTCGGTGGCTCAATGCGCTGGTATCCCTTGTCGGCGACGACGGTCTGCTCGACGGTCAGGCGCGGGTGTTTCGCGTCAAGGTCGAGGTCACGGATTCGCAGCCCGGAGAGTTCACCCCAGCGCAGGCCGCAGTACGCGAGGGTGAGCACGACCAAGCCATACCCGTAGTCTCGGCCGTCCTTCATCTCGTCAATGGCCTGGGCGAGCGCCGCAACCTGATCGTGCGAGAGGTACCGCTTGCGGGTCTTCGTCGGCTTGGGGAGCTTGAGTCTGGCGGCTGGGTTCGACGGCAGGCGCTCGTCCTCGACGGCGAAGCGCAGTGCTCCCGAGAGCACGTTGACGATCTTCCGCACGGTCGCGGGAGCGCCTGGCAGCGCGGATGCCCATTCCTGCACTCGGAGCCGGGTGAGGTTGCCGATCGGGATGCTGCCGAGTTCGGGAGTGATGTGCTTGTCGATGATGTTCTCGACCCGGCTGCGCGTGGTTGCCCGCAGGTCGCCTCGGGCGGCGATCCAGGTCTGGAGCCAGTCGGCCACGGTGACCCTCGCCAGCGAGGGATCGAGGTAGCGGCCTTGGGCGATGTTGACCTCGGTCGTCGCCAGGAACAGCTCAGCGGCCTTCTTCGTCGTGAAGCCGCGCTTCTGGGTCTGCTTCTTGTCGGGTCGGCGATAGAGGGCACGGTAACGACGGCCTTTCGTCGTCTCATACGCCTCGATGCTGCCCATGGTTCTATCGCCTACTTCTCCAGCCCGGCGAGGCGCTGCACGTCGATGCGACGGTAGACGCGCTTGTGCTGGGTGAGCCGAATCGGCTCCACCGGAGACGTGCCCGAGAGCGCGAGAGTGCGCAGCGTCGTGCGGTGGATGCCGAGCAGCGCGGCGGTCTCCTCCTCGGAGTAGAACAACGGGGCACGCTGGTGCTCGTCTGTGGGTGCGGTGCTCTGACCCATCGTGTCCTCCGATCTAGCTCAGATGATAGCTGCGATCGCAGCGAGTATCTTAGATTAGATCACAACACGCCGATAACAGCAAGTGTTTTAGTTGCTCGTGTTGCTCGCTAGAATCGGGACATGCCCACATCCTCCGGTTATCGCCCCGGCGACCAGTCCTATGACGGACTGCTCGTGCAGGACGACCTGCCCGACGGGTGGCATCTGCCCGACCGATTTCCGGGGGAGCGAGCCGAGGATGCGAGCGCGTTCCTGGATGAAGCGCTCGGCTACAACGATCAGGTCGTGACTGCCGAGGATCGGCAGGTGCAGCTCGACTCGGAGCAGAACGAGACGATCGACGGTCGTTGGCGTTACATCGAGCATGCGGCCACCGCGACACGCGTGTTTATCCGGCTCCAGCGTCAGCAGTTCGCTGTGCCGGAGGAAGTGAAGATCACCGGCGTCGTGTATCTTCCGTGGCGACCGGGTGATCCCATCTCCAGTCAAGACCTTCGTGCGTTGCCGACGGCTCGGATTGAGGCAGCGATCAATGAGCGGCTGTTCGCTATGAAACGGACAGTGACGATCACGGGCGGAAAGATCGTGCTGCCGTCTGGCCGGAAGGTCAGCGAGCGCGATCTCCTCAAACCGCTCGGAAACCCGAAGCAGACGCCGGACTTCTATGAACTCGTCGCGCTCCAGTACGGCAAGCTCTCATCGCAAGGTGATGAAGCTCCGGCGGTCACTATGGCGAAGATCAATGATGTTGCTCACGCCACGGCGCAGGGCTGGCTTGTTCGCACTCGCGCTCGTGGGCTGCTGCCGCCCGGTCGCCGGGGATAGCTCGCTGCGCGTGCTGTTCAGAGGTCTTTGAGTCGCCGTCGCCAGTACCCAGGGCGGCGGCGCTCGTGCGCGTACGCAACGACGATGACTTCGTCGTCTCGAACGAAGTAGATGATGCCGTAGGGGAACATGTCGGTGCCCTTGCGTTGAAGACGAGGGGTGCGCTGGCGACCGCGATAGAGCGGCGCGGAATCCGGCCATTCCCTGATGAAGTCCACGCCGTTGTCGAGGTCATCACCCAGGCGGTCGCCGAGTCCTGCTTCCTGGTCGTCGTACCAGGCGAGGGCGTCCAGATACTCCTCGCGAGCGGCCGGATGCTCGCGCCAGGGCAGCGCGCTCACTTGCGGCGAGCCGCCAGCATTGCTCGGGCCATGCGTCGGGTCTCTTCGCCGTCAACAAGTTCGACCTTGCCGGTCAGAATCTCATCCACCCGAAGGTCGATCTCTTCATCCCACGCGGCATCGACTTCGGCCTGCTCCGTGTCGCTGATCTGCTGGAGCGCGAGCGCAGCAATCTCGCGCTCGTCGGCAGAGAGGGTTCGACCCTCTGCGATGTAGTCTGCGAGCTTCGGCGTCATGCCCAAAGTCTACCGCTGAGGTCTGACGTTCGGGGGAAACTCTCTACAGCCTCGGCACGTCGTTGCGCGGGCCGGTGCGGCGACGACTCTCACTGAGCGGATCGTGGGAGGCGTGGAGCTGGCGTGCGCGGGTCTCTCGGTCGAGCCGTGCTCGTTCTGCGGCTTCGCGCTGGGCCGCTATCCGGGCCGCGGCGTCCTGCACAGACATACCGCGCAAAGTGGCGGCTTCCTGTCGTGCTGTTGCGGCGGTGCGGCCCGCGTTGGCGGTTTCTCGGTCGGGGTGGATGAACTCGTAGCGCAGCGGGTCGCGTCGTACTTGTTCGTCTCCGAAGATGTCGGCGTGGAGCGCGCGGCGTTCGCTTCGGTGTCGTTTATCCATCTCCGCCCCGGCGGCGTGGGCGGCCTCGGAACGCTGTTCGGCGTCGATCACGCGAGGGTCGCGGGCGGCGAGCCGTTCTGCTGCGCACGAGGCCCAGCCGGTGAGCGTGTCAGCGTCGTCGGGTGTTGTGCCCCACCGGTCTGCAACGCGGGCGCGACTCTTTCCCGCGAGTGCGGTCGCGGCCTGATGGTGCTTGCGTGCGGTGCGTCTCCCGAACCTTCCCGACGCGTTGAGCTTTGTCTGTGCGGCTGTCGCCCGGTCGAGCGCGGCCAGGTGCTCGGTGCCTTCCTCCAAGGCGGCCACCGTGAGCGGTTCCTGAACCTCTGCGCGCACTCGAACTGCCGCCTCCCTCGCGGACTGGATCACGGCGGCTTGCTCAGCCTTCTCCGCCTGCTCGTGCTCGTGCTGCTGGTCGATGCGCGCACCGACGCGCTCCCACCACACAGCACGGCGCTTGGCCTTCTCCGCATCCTGAATGAGCTGCGCGACGCGAATGCGCACGAGCTTCACCGGGCCATCGTCAACGAGGCCACGCACGGCCTCCGCTGCGCGCTCGGTCGCATCGGCGAGGCCACGGTCAGCGCTATCGCGTTCCATCGCGTCGATGAACTGCGCCCGCGCCTCAGCGCGGCTCTCCGCGATGACATGCAGAGCATTCTCGCCACTACCCCTCGTCATGCCGACATACACCGCCGCACCGTTGATGCCGTTGCTGAGGATCGTGTGAGAAGCGGGCGCGGTGACGCCCTGCACACCGTAGGCGGTCGCCGCATAGGACAGGTGCGCGTGCCCGCGGACGTATTCGACAGGGAGGTGCCGCGTGTGCTCCCGCTTGCGCCCGTCATGGGCGTCTCGCACCCAGACTGAGCCGTCCGGTTCAACGCGCTGCACGATCCACTGCTGCCGGTTCGCCACCCCCAGCGCAGCGTCGTTGCGACGAGTCTGGATCAGATCACCCGCACCGATGCTCAGCCCATCACTACCCGTCGTCGTAGTGGCGTCATCGACCAGGCCGCGAGCGATCCGCTCCTCCCGGATGCGCTCATTCAACCGCGCCGCATCCTCGTTGGACGCGACCGTGATCGTCTCACCGTCGCGGACGCTCTGCGCGATGTGCTCTTGTAGCTCGTCGCCGTCCGCGTGCAGGCAGATGAGGCAGAGCCGGTCGAGCTGGTCGAACACGTCGCCAGGGTCACGGCCGTCGCGCATTCGCACGGTGAGGTCGGCATAGTCGGGGTCGGTGAAACGGTGCACCTCAGCCATATCGAAGGTGCGACCACGAATCTGCGCAGCCATGTCGAGGACACCGCCGCGACCGACAGCTGCGAGCTGCGCGCGGTCGCCCACGAGCGCAACCGTTGCCCCCGCTTCCGCTGCAACGGTGAACAGTGCGAGGGCTGTGTCTTGGTCGAGCATCCCGGCCTCGTCGACCACGATCCGATCCCCGCGCCGCAACACAGCGCCCGTTGGCGGGCCGGTGAACGTCGCACCCGTCGCCGGATCAGTGGCTCCCGGTGTGAGCCGCGTCCATACGCCGTCCTCGTTCCACCGATAGCCATGCGCGTGCACGAGAGCGGCAACCGAGGTAGCGGGCACACCAAGTTCCTGCCGTGCAACATCGGCGGCGCGCTTGGTCGGCGCGACCACGCGCACGCGCCTACCGTGATCGTTCGCGGCGGCGATTGCCGTGGCAAGCATCGTGGTCTTTCCGCTGCCCGCTGCGCCTTCCACGATCACCAGCGGATCGGCGGATGCGACCGCTGCGGCCGCATCGAGTTGACCGACGTCGAGACGCTGCCCGAGTCGTGCAGCGATGTGCGACACGTCACGATAGCGATGCTCGTTCTTCGGCCGTCGGGCAGTGAGCAGGTCGCGTAGCTCGCTCTCGACCTGCACCACGCGCAACGATGTGAGATGCGCCACATGCTCCGGTGCGGCTGCGCCGGTCGGCAGGATCGAGAAGCAGTCTTCGAGTGCGAGCGCCGTCGAGAATGCGATCAGCTCCCGCAACTCTTCGCGAGTAGCGCGCACGCCGTGTTCGGTGATGATCCGGGTGGCGTGTTCCTGAACATCATGCGGCGTCCACGCCGACGATGCGGCAGCGCAACGATCCAGCGAGCGCGACGCAATCTCCTGCACCGAGAGTTCGGCGGATTGCGCCGGCGCGCTGACGGGCTTGCGGGTGAGGGTTTCGGGGTCGTAGCCGGCCTCTCGGAGCTCGGTCAGCCATTCGGCTTCTTCTCGCGTCGTGATCGGCTTTTTCGCGGGGCGCTCGAACGCCCACGCCTTCGCTGTCAGCCGTGAGGACACCACCGGTCCTATTGTCTCGCCTGGATGCGCGGCCTCCCATTCGGCTTCGAGCCGTTCCAGGTTCTTCCGCACCTGTGTGCCGCGCTTGCTCATCAGCGTGTTGAACGGCTCCAGCTCTGTCACCTCTCTGGTTACCGGGTCGAGGGTGAGGCCGTGCCGATCCAGCACCGCCGCAAGCTCTGGGCTGGCGGCGATCACGGCGGTTCCGAGCGCGCGGATCGCGCCCTGTTGCTTGAACATCGCCGCCGTATCCAACGCTCGCCACGCACCTGCCGCCCAAACCCTGGTGCCGACCTGCATATGGATGTGGCGGTGCGGGTCGCCTGCGCGGGACGTGTGGTGTGTGATCCCGACGATCTGCATGTGCTCGATTGGCACAACCTCCTGCTTCCCGCGCGGCCCGACGCGCGTCACGGAGTGCTGAGCGAGCCACCGCTGAATCTCCGACAGTGCGCCCTGCTGCGCTACGTCCAAGGCTTCGGACACTTCGGGGTGGAGAGCGGCGGCGATGGAGAGCGACTTCGGGGTATTGATGACCATCTCTGCGAACCGAGGCGAGCCTTGACGATCCGATCCCGCAAGCCGTGGCCTGCCCATTCGTTCGCCAGTGTCGGGGTTGATCCAATCCACCCAGCCCGCATATTTCTCAGCGCTGAGCAGTCTACTGTTCGCCTCGCCGGACGCGTCGAGCACCGTGTAAGAGATGCCGGTGGCGTCGCCAAGGTAGTAGTCGTCTGCTCGGGAGCGGTCGGACTTGACATAGCGCATGGCATCGGCTCCGGTGCCCCGGAACAGAACCACACCGCCATGCATCCCAACTCCTATCTAAGATAACTGCTGTCATCGTAGCATACGTCCATTCTGAGAGTGATTGAAGTTGAAGTTGCGTTTGAAAGTGGGGTTGAGGCTGGTACGAGCGAGGGGATCGCGCTCGGAGACCATTGGGGGTTATGGCTAGAGTGAAGGAGGCACTGGAGTCGTGTTTTCGGAGGCGAGCACAATGGTAAGGGGTGGGTTGGTCAAACAGTAGGCCTGTGAAGTGGCTTTGGTTTAATGCTCATTTTTTCGTGTCAGCCACGAATGTCACAGGTCACCGACACAATGAAGTGACGCACTGAAGACCTGATCGACAGGAAAACAAAATGGTGATTCGTACTGAAGACGAGTTCAACGCGCTCGAAGAGGAGTGGCGTGAAAGGCTCGTCGGGCGCAGTCTTGTTATTGAAGCAAACGTTGGATCAGATGAGGCGTTAGAAGCACTCGGTGTGCTTGGCGAAAACCTCATGCATAGATCCGGTCGTGGGCGTGAAAACCTCTACGCTCGATATCCAGCTGTGCTTGCGACAGGACTCTGCGCCATAGGTTCCACTTCATATGATGCCGGTGCGTTTTGGCCGAATGTTCCGTTAACACTTCGACTTGATGCGAATCGTCAGCAAGAGACAGGTAGGGCGTTCCAGAAGGCATTACATAAGCTTGGACTCTCCCGTTTTACAACGCCATACACGTATGTCGGTGAAATCCTCATGCATGCAGGCGTGTCGGCTTCTAGCGTCGGCGACCTAATTCACACGATCGTTCGCTGGGATGATGGGCATACGTCTGGTGATGCCCCAGGATTTATTCGTTGGGTATCTTCGATGTCCCAAGCTGTTGCGACGACCCGCGGATTCGACGTACCTACCTATCGCTTCCTCACAGAGGGTGGCGAAGTCGCGGAAGATTTTGTTGAGCGTCTTCTTGTCGCGATTGATGCGGGCGAAGCAACTACCGACCTCCCTAAGTCATTGACAGCAGCGGTTCAGGCGGCGCTCGAAGAGGTGGAGAGGAGGCCAAAGCGGACGAAGCACCGTTCGGCCGATACCGTACCTGCACTTACCTATGATCCTAACTTCGGGGTGCGTGTCCGCTTACCTGCTCTTGAAGTGCAGATCGAAGATGCGGTCAGCTGGACAGTTGTTACGGGCGGTGAAGTTTCAAACCTCGCCGTCAAAGCACCATGGCCAGGTGACACGGTGGAACCCAAATGGATTTCCGTCCGCTCGCCTCAGCAGGCTGTTGATGTCGAGGTGTTTCCTGGAGCGCAGCGCTGGGAACTTTCACTTCTTGACTCAAAGAATCCGCTCCTCGTATTTGAAGACGCTACTCGTGTGCTCGTACCAGAGAAGACTGCGCTACCGAAAGGCGTAGTGTGGCTGGGATTCCCCGCTGACGAGGTCGAACAGCCTGAGACTTTGCTTGAGTATGAGGGCGAACTTATTGTCACCGAGCGTGGGGGAACGCCATATGGCTGGTCAGGTTGGGCGTTCATCGCGGTCGATGTTACGAAGACCGAAAAGTTGCGTCTGGCGGAGAGAAGTGAACGGTGGCGGTACGTTTCGACGGTTGACCGCCCTCGGCTTGTAGGGTCAGCTGAAGCAATCCCGTTTCTTTCAACGATAGATGGGGCCCCAATTCATTCAGAGCGCCCCAAGCTCTTCCTCCCTGGGCCAAAAAATGGGGTGGGAAGCATTGACTGGAGAATAACTGTTTCTGATTCACATGGTGAGGAGATCGTCCGTACGTCAAAACGCGTCAACGATGTGGAAGAAACGATCGACATCTGGGACGTGGCCGAGGGGCTTCTCGGGCAATTCACCATCTCTGTTCGTGGCCCACTTGGCCGCGGCGCGACACTATCTGCCGCGATCGCGGAGAATTTTGTCGTCACATCGAGCACATCATTCCGTTGGATTGATCAGGCGGGCTCTGGTCTTGAACCTGGTGTTGTCACGATCCATGATTCGGCCTCAGCAGAGCCTCTAGAAGTTCAACTAGGAGGCACCGCCAAAGCCGCAAACATTCGACTCGTCCGTGGTGCTCAACAGCTTTCGGCAATTTGTGAGATCCCTTATATGACCGTCGGATTTGCTACTAAGGTCGCCGCAAGCGCAAAAATTGTTCCGCTGCTTGTCAATATCGAGGGTCTCCCAAACGCGGTGCTCCGGGTACGCGTGCCGAGCGGCTCTCGTAAGGTCTTCGCCACCGCTGTTCACAATGGGGAAGTCTTGCAGACGATAGAAGGTAAGGGTGGCTGGGGGAGCGCGATCCGTACCCTCAACCTGTCAGCGTTAGCGGACACTCTAGCCGCTAAGCCGTCAGCGGAGCTGAGACTCGTTGTGGATGACACGAGTGCACCGATCGCATATATTCGTCCGCGCCGTCTTGGTAGTGCAGTATCAGTCGACAGCAGTGGAGTGATGTCAATCTTCGATAAGGCTGATGTTTCTGGACTCGTAGCGTATATCTACCCAGAGTTTGCGCGATGGCGTAAGCCATACCGCGTGGTGGTTCCGGAATCACACTATGAAGTTCATCTTGAGAGCGAAATATTGCGCGAAGGGCGCGCAGTGGTCATTCTCACTGTGGATAATCCCTGGATTCCTGAGGAGCCCCCTCCGCGCCCAGATCGCACCAACGTCAACGCGTTCGATGTCAAGCTCGGGACTCTTGGAGACACTGCCGACCCCGCAGAACGCGGCTTCCGCCCATGGCTCGCAGGCCTTACGACAACGTGTCCATCTGCGGTGGAGTCATTACCTGTCGCACTGCAGCTGTACTCCTTACTTCGCCTTGAGGAGAGCCCCGAAGTAGCTGATCGCATGAGAACTGCGATTGGAGAATCGGTACGTATTCAACGAACGAATCTACTGACGGCCATCCTTCAAAGTGACGCAGATCTGGGTGATCTTATGCGCCTCCTCGTGGAGGCTGACGTGGTCACAGTCCCCCGCGAACAGTGGGAGTCCTCTGAGAAGCTTTGGTCGTTGGCACCCGGTTTGGGTGTCCTTGCAGATACAGATGAACTAGGGGGTGAAGGCGAGCCGGATTTGCGCTTTCATCTCGAGAACACCGTTGGGAAGGAAGCGTTGTCGATCCTTGACCACGGGGAAGATCCTGCGAGTAAAGTTGGGCGCTTCAGCGAGCAGACCAACATCCTTCTCAAGATGCCACCCGAGCAGCTTGAAGCGATAATTCGCGAAGCTGGAATCGTTCCCAAAGCTCTCCTAGATAAGGACTCCCGCACGAGCGCGAGCTTTCAACTGCTCAAAGCTCGTCACCATCCAGCCATTGCAGAGCTTCGTGGCCTGAGCGCAAGAGTTCTCGAAGTCGCAAAGGCCGCCATCGCTGGTGATTTTGGACAAGAAGCACTCTTGCCCATAGCTGCTCGCGAAGTTACTTCAAAATCAGGCTTAGGTGTTTTGCCGGCGTTGTCTCTTGCGCTGAGCTTGGTCGCCAGAGCTTCTTCAAGGGGGAAGCCTTTGAGCGCAAAGGTCTATGACTATATCCGTGAGGGATATGTGAAATTAGCTTCGTCCGCGCCAAAAATCGTTCACCAGGACATTGCGCTTGCAGAACTCTGGATCACCCGCTGGGAGGAACTCGCGTGAGTCAACAGATTGACCCTATCTCCGTTAGCCGAGAAGTCGAAGAGGCGTATCACAGATATCTTCGGTCATTAATAGTGCCGAACGACCCAAGTATTGCTCAGGCACTAGATTACGCGATCAAAGATGAAGCCTCATCTCAACTTGTCAAAGGTCCATATTTAGAGGCTACGCCTCCGTATATGCGAGGCGCATCTTCGAATGAACTGATAGCGGAAGGTGTGCTCGGGGCTGGTTTTGCGCGACTGGCTGGCTCAGGATTCCCGCTTGGGCGACCCTTGTATATGCATCAGGAACAAGCGATCCGCGCAATTTCTGCCGGACGCAACGCTGTCGTCGCAACAGGCACAGGTTCAGGAAAGACTGAATCGTTCCTACTGCCGATCGTTGATCGGCTACTTCGCGAATCAGGCGCAGGCACGCTCGGACCCGGTGTTCGAGCATTGCTCTTGTATCCAATGAATGCCTTGGCGAATGATCAGCTCAAACGTCTTCGGCAGCTCCTGAAAGCAGTGCCGGAAATCACCTTCGGTCGTTACACGGGGCACACCAAAGAAACTGAGAAACAAGCGACTGCTGCGTTCGAAGAACAGTTTCCAGGAGACGAAAGACTACCGAACGAAATCTTGAGCCGTGAGCAAATGCGGGAGGAACCTCCACACCTGCTACTCACCAACTACTCGATGCTTGAGTATTTGCTCTTGCGACCGAAGGATATCGAACTTTTTGATGGGTCAATTCGTGATACCTGGCAGTTTATCGTCGTAGATGAAGCTCACGTCTATGACGGAGCCATCGGAGCTGAGGTCGGTTTCTTGCTGCGGCGTCTTCGCGAACGTGTCGGTGCATCTGACAAGTTGCAAGTTATTGCAACAAGTGCGACAGTCGGCGGTGACAACGCTGCAGCGGCAAAGTTCGCCACCGACCTCTTCGGCAAACCTTTTGGTGACGGTGTCACGGCAGAACTTGACGTGCACACTGCTCAACGCGTCAGCTACGCAGACTTGGGTACTTGGGGTCGCATCCCCGCTGAAGAATTCCGATCGCTTTCAGACGCTGACCTCCTGGCTCGCGCACAGCAGCTAGGTAGCAATGCCGTCACGCTAGGAGAAGCGCTCCTGGGTGAAAATACCATCGCAGAGATTCGTCAACGAGCGAGTGAAACCCCGATGACAGTTCGCGACCTGGCGCGCAGAATGAGCATTGAAGGGCCCGTCTCTGAAAATGATATTGTTTCTGCGGTCGCCGTCGCATCCCGAGTCAAGACTCCAGACGGTGAACCGATCCTGTCGGCACGATATCATTTTCTGGCGCGTGCGACGGAAGGTGCCTTTGTGTGCTTGAACCCAGCAGGGCCGCATGCTCACCTGGGTCGGCATGAAACCTGTCCTGAATGCGGATGGGCGATGTTTGAGATGGCCGCATGCCAAGGCTGCGGTGGTGTTCACTTAATCGGAACTGCGGTCAATGACGGCAAGATGCGTCGACTCACGCCTAAGGTGGGCGATCCGTCACACACGAAGTGGTACGCACTCGGAGCTGCGTCTCTCATTGCTGACACCGATGAAGATGTAGAAGTAATGAACGAGGACGCCCGAGACGGCTTCACAGTCACCGAACAAGGCCTCTGTGCGCGGTGCGGAACTATGACAGCGAACCCGGGAATGCTTTGCCCCAGCCCAGAATGTGGTGGAACACGCACGCGAAGTGTGACCCCGGCATCCACGTCGCAAGGGGTTCCGCAGCGTTGTGCGCATTGCGGGATAGCTCGACCTGCAATTGTCCGTCGATTCGAATCAGGTAATGATGCGTCAGTGTCGGTTCTAGTGACTGCTCTCTATCCTGAACTGCCGGGAAACACTTCTGAAACGCAGTTTGATCTTCCGGGCGGTGGGAGAAAGCTCTTGGCGTTTTCGGATTCTCGTCAACAAGCGGCCTTCTTCGCGCCCTATCTGGAGTCAAGCTACGGAAAACTCTCGCATAGGCGAATTCTCTATTCAGCTTTGAGCGAAGGAAGCGCCACCGGCTTCACCCCGACTGCGACGGATGTTTCTAACGCTGCAAGTCGTCTTGCCTCGTCTGCACACTTCTTTAAATTCACTGACAGCGCTGTCGAGCGACAGCGACAAGCAAATACATGGGTGCAGTTAGAACTGACAAGCACTGACAGGAGAATCAGTCTCGAAGGCGTCGGGATTGCTCAGTGGCGGCTTCGTGAGTATGGCCCCCTTCCCGCTTTGGTGCCACTTGCAAACCTTGGATTCTCGAGTGAGGAGTCTCGAGCCATTGTCCAGATTCTGCTCGATTCAATACGGCGTCAGGGCGCCGTTGCCCCACTTCCTAATGTGAATCTTTCTGGTCAAGAGTTTGAACCTCGTACGGGAACCATTTCCTTTCGGTCTCACGGTTCGACCACTAAACGAAAGGTGCTCAGCTGGATCCCCACACAGGGAGCCAACATCCGCTCCGACTATTTGACGCGCCTCTTCGCAAAAATCGAGCAGTCACCTGACGTGGAAATGTTCCTCTCGGGTATTCTCAGCGCACTCACGAGTGCGGGGTCGCCGACGGCGCACTGGTTTAAAGTCACAACTGAGAAAGGCGCGGCCTCACAGGGTACGCTTCTTCAGCTCGATCCGGAAGCATTCGAATTGCAGATTGCTGACAAAGATAGCGCCATGTGGAGATGTAATAGATGCAGGAGCATCTCATTCGAGAACGTTCGTGACGTCTGCTCTACATACCGGTGCACCGGCGAACTCAGACCCTGGAGCTTGCCTGATCCGAGCGTCGATGACGATCACTACCGGACAATCTACCGGCAGCCAGATCCGATTCCGCTTACTGCTAAAGAACACACTGCTCAGTGGTCCACTGAAAAAGCAGCGATCGTTCAACAGGAGTTTGTCCAAGGAAAGATTAATGTGCTTTCCTGTTCCACGACCTTCGAGCTTGGGGTCGACGTGGGTGAACTGCAGTCGGTAGTGCTTCGTAACGTTCCCCCGACCGTCTCCAACTATGTTCAGCGCGCAGGGCGTGCGGGGCGACGCGCAGACAGTGCAGCGCTTGTCCTAACTTATGCTCAGCGCCGCTCACACGATCTCACTGCTTTCTCACGCCCCGAGACACTCATCGCCGGAAACGTTAGAACCCCGATTATTCCAATCGAAAACGATCGGATTGCTGCCCGACACATCCAGTCGATCGCTTTAGCGCTGTTCCTGCGTGAAGAAATCGAGAGCAAGCGTGAATATCGCACAGTGGGATCATTCTTTGGCCCGGACGACAGCGGAAAAATTGCGGCTCAGCGATTCGGTAAATGGGTGAAGGTTCCTAAACCAATCATCGAGCGAACGGTGACAAACATACTTCCCTCAGGGCTTGTTGGGTTGAGCTTGACTGGTTGGGAAGGCTGGTCGGAAGCGCTCAATAAGTTGCTTGAAGTGGTGATCGAGGATTTCGCTGAATCGACGGGGTTCTATCAAGACGCCATCAAGGCGGCGGCAGCAGCAGGTGAGTTCTCAAAGGCAGGTTATTTCCAAAAGATACTCAACACCGTTCAAGATGACGAGCTACTTGGCTTCCTTGCCAACCGGAATATCATTCCGAAGTATGGGTTCCCGGTCGACACAGTGAGTATGAATGTGCCGCTTGGAGTTGAGGGCGGCACTGACCTTGACCTCAGTAGAGATCTTTCTCAAGCCATTTTCGAGTATGCACCGGGGCAGTCAATAGTTGCTGGTGGCAAGCTTTGGACGTCAGCAGGTATCGTCCGGAGGGAACAGAAAGACTGGATTCCTTATTGGTATGCGGTGTGTAAGGACTGCGGACGCTATTGGGAGAGTCAAGGTGATGACCTCGGAAGTTGTCCAGATTGTGGCGCCACTCCTGAGGGAATTCCGATGAAGCAAATCGAGCCAAGATTCGGATTTGTTACTCGCGAGAAATATGACGCACCGAAGGATGCGGCACCAAGGACGAGCTGGATAGGCGAGACCTACATCGTGGAGACTGGAACAGAAACGAGTAGCCCCTCCGTTCCTGTTGACGGAGTTACTGCGTCAGTCCGGGAACGCGCGCTTCTGACTCGTATTAACTTTGGTCCAGCCTCGCGTGGATTCAAGATATGTCGATTCTGTGGAGCGGGTGTTGCTGGCTACGAGAAAACGCAGGGCTCTCATGTCAATGCGCGCACGCTTAAACCATGTAATGGTAGCTATGAGACGTACACGCTGTCTCATCGGTATGAGACTGACATCGTGCAAATTGAGTTCGAGCTACCGTGGACTGGCGGAGATTCCAATGGCCGAACAAGGTCTGCGCGATCGACGCTCCACGCGCTTCTCCAAGGAGCAGCGGAGGCGCTTCAGATCGCTCGCGAGGATATCGACGGCCAGATCAGCGGTGGCATAGTCAACCGTAAGGCATCACTCATCTTGATCGACGCTGTACCGGGAGGTGCTGGCTATGCGGATCTCATCGCTACTCGGCTTCCGGAAGTATTCGAAGCCGCTCTCCGGATCGTCAACGAGTGTGAATGCGGGCCGGAGACGAGCTGCTATCAATGCCTTCGAACGTTCTGGAATCAGCGGCACCACGACGATCTCGTTCGCGGTTTTGCTGCTGGATACCTGAAAAAGGTCTTGAGTCTGTCGTCCGGCGAGAATCACGAGCAACAGCTGGGTAGTGCTTTGCAGTAAGGTCTGCGCCGTTCCCGCGATTGACGCCATGATTGGGTGGCAACGTGGCAACATTCTGGCAACAAACGCTGGCGACGAGGTTTTCTCTGTCGCACTCGACGCACTCGAAATCCGTGTAAACACAGGCAGAAACGCGGTCGGGTACGCAGTTCCGGGGCAGCCTATTCCCCTCTCACGGCGGTAACGCGGGTTCGAATCCCGCTGGGGTCACAGTGAGAAAAGCCCCCGGTTTGTGCCGGGGGCTTTTTCGTATATTCGGCGGTGGGCTTCAGCTGGGCGTGCATCGCGAAACGCTGCGGGCCAAGCCTCGGGAGGAGTGCGGTCGTGACAGCTGTGGCAGCGTATGCCGCTGAACTACTCGATCGCTTTTCAACGTCTGTTTGTGCGCACCACGCATCGCTCCGAGTCCGGGCCGCCGCAGCTTGCGAGTTGAACCTTGAAGGGTGCACGCGAACGCGATTCTTGGTGCACGCTTATTCGCGGGCTTCACTCCCCGG
>WPCI01418827.1_pt1 | contig 15246 bp, 13 predicted proteins | sample 5399871 | NCBI WGS metagenome assembly WPCI01 (sample SAMN12869469, study PRJNA574797) | sludge metagenome | isolation source: wastewater treatment of pH7 | place: China:Beijing | collected 2019-05-20
TCTTAGGTGTCAATCAATTGACATTTGATCATTCACAATTCAAATAATCAAATGAGGGTGTAGCTACCTCTTATTGGTTCATAAACATCAATCAGACTTCCATGTGAGGTCTTTTACTATTTAATCTCATTAATCGCTTGACTTATTATAGTAAGTCTCCTAAATATTGTCTACTACTATACATTGTATAATAGTTTAAAGAACTTGTCAATATCTAATTGCATATTCTTGTTTTTTCGGTTTATCACTATTAAAGTAATTTGTAGTATACTATACACACATAAGAACGATAAATTAAATCAAAGAGGTGTTTACATGAAAAGTTCACCAGATATTGGAAAAGCAATGAAACTTGCTATTGAAAAAGCCCGTGAAACCATGAATCAAAACATTGGGGGTCCTTTTGGAGCGGCTATTATTGATCCAGATGGAAAAGTACTTGTCGTCGCATCCAACTCTGTTTTAAAAGATCATGATGCGACTGCTCACGCAGAGATAAACGCGATAAGAGAAGCAGGAAAACTACTAAATACACACGATTTGTCTGGATATACACTTGTTACTTCGTGTTATCCATGTCCAATGTGTCTTGGAGCTATTGTTTGGTCTAATATAAAACATGTTATTTATGGTTGTACACCTGTAGATGCTGAAAAAATTGGATTTAGAGATGATATGATTTATGATTTAATGCGTCAAAAAGTAATTCAATCTGATGATTTAGTGATTGAAGAGGAACATCGTAAAGAATGTTTAAAGTTGTTTAAAGAGTATCAAGAGAAAGCAAAAGAGATTTATTAATGAAAAAGGGATAACCTCGGATTGAGTTTATCCCTTTTATATATCGTGTATCGATTTATTTATTTCCCATAGTCATCGCCATGACTGCTTTTGCTGTATGAAGTCTATTTTCAGCTTCTTGATATACAATGGAATGTTTTCCATCAATAACTGAATCTTCAACTTCATTACCTCGATCTGCAGGAAGAGCGTGCATATATTTCACATCGGGTTTACTGAGCTTAATCATCTCTTCTGTACATTTCCAACTCTTATAAGATTCTAATAAATCATCAATAACTTGGGTCGATTGATTATTCACCCAGCTACCCCAATTCTTTGGAATAACAATATCTGCATCCTTATAAGCTTCTTCCATATCATGCGTGATTCTAAATGAACCGCCATTTTCCATCGCATTTTTCTTAGCTTTTTCTATTGCCCAATCTGGTAAATCATATCCTAGAGGATATGCTAAAGTAACGTCCATACCATATCTTGGAAATAAGAGAATTTGTGAAAGTGGAACACTGATTGGCTTCTTATGACTCTTTGCATATGCCCATATAATTGAAATCTTTAGATTTTTAGTTGTTTTTGACACTTCTTGAATGGTCATTAAATCTGCGAGTGCTTGCATAGGATGATATAGATCACACTGTAAGTTCATAATAGGTACTGATGAGTGTTGTGCCATTTCACGAAGATATTTGTTGCCAATACCCCAAAAACAGTTACGACATGCAATACCATGTCCATATGAAGAAAGAATGACAGCTGTATCCTTAGCACTTTCACCATGTGAAATTTGCATCATGGACGTGTCTAAAAATGTTGCGTGTCCACCTAAGTGAGCAAGTCCAGCTTCCATCGAGTTTCTTGTTCGTGTCGATTGTTCAAAAAACATTAAAAATGCAGTCTTATGTTGTAAATATGGGGTAGGAATGTTGTTTAAAAATTTATACTTTAAATCTTTAGATACTTCAAGCAATTTATCAATTTCTGGTTTTGTCCATTCTTCGAGTGTAATAAAATGTCTTCCTTTAAATAGTGGTTCCATCATTTTTCTCCTTTAATGTGATTGATATACATATTTGGTATAGCCGCATACATGGCGCATGCTTTAACTAATTCATCTTTAAACGTTTTTTCGTTAGGTGCATGTGCTTCTTCTTCTCTACCTGGTCCAAATCCGATGCATGGGATATTAAATCTTCCCATAATAGATACACCATTCGTTGAAAATGTCCATTTATCAACGATTGGTTCTTTTTTAAATAATCCTTTATACGCAGAAATAGTACTTTGACAAACATCATGTTCTAAAGGAAGAACCCATGTAGGAAAGTAAGAATCTGTTGGATAGACTAATCCTGTATAAGACGGTCTTTCATACGTATACATCTCTACGTTGGCACCAGCTTTTTTAACGCTGGGTAAATTTTTAATCTCTTCAATTGCAGATAAATAAGTTTCACCGTGTGTTAATCGTCGATCAATAGATATAGTGCAACCATCAGCAACTGCACATCTTGAAGGTGAGCTGAAGAATACTTCAGAAACAGTTAATGTTCCTTTTCCTAAAAATGAATCATATGTTAACTTGTGATTAAGTTCTTGTAATTCAAGTAAAATAGGTGCCATTTTAAAGATTGCATTATCACCTCTTTCTGGTGCACTACCATGACAACTGATACCATGTGTTGATACTTTGATTTCCATACGTCCACGATGTCCTCGATAAATGCGACATGCTGTAGGTTCTGTAATTACTACAAATTCAGGTTTAATCTTATCCTGTTCAATGATGTATTGCCAACACAAACCATCACAGTCTTCTTCTTGAACGGTTGCTGTGACTAAAAGAGTATAATCATCTTCAAGTTTTAAATCTTTAATGATTTTTCCAGCATAGACCATAGAAGCCATACCACCTTCTTGATCGCTGGTACCACGTCCACCAATTTCTGTGTCATTTTCATAGCCTTGGTATGGATCAAACTTCCAATTCTTTCTTTCTCCAATACCAACCGTATCAATATGTCCATCCATTGCAATCAAGTGTTTTCCATGTCCAATATATCCAAAAAGATTACCCATAGGATCGATTTCAATCCGATCAAACCCCACTTTTTCCATCTCTTTTTTGATACATTGAATCACTTCTTTTTCTTGACTTGATTCACTAGGGATTCTTACCATATCTCTTAGAAATCGAGTCATCTCGGGTAAATAGTCATTTGCTTTTTTTAATATGTCATCACATTTAATTTTCATATGTCTTTGCCTCTGAGTGCTTTAATTTTTTCATTGTATTCATGAATTTTATCATATTCATGATTCCAAAAGTCCATTGATTTCATCGCATCTAAATATGCTTTTGAATAACCAAATTTAAGCCAATCCTTTTCTTTTTGTTGGTAGAGTCTCTCTTTTTCAGAAGGAATTCTTGTATCTATAATATGCTCAGTATCAGCTTTCAAGAAGATATCTCTATACCATCTTCTTAAAACAAAGTCTTCTGTTTCAAGAACGCGATGATTTAAATGATCTATAACACTTTCATAACGATCAAATCCATCAGTTGCAATCGTCACCACGTTATCGTTTGGTCCCAATCTTAAGTATTTTGCCATTTTGATAGCACCTAAAATGTTACAAATCGTTGACACACCAAATAGATCAACCATGTGATGAGCGATGTTTGGATCAACCCCATATTCTACAAGAATGTGTGGTGCATCATGGATAATCTTTAAACCTCTTACTGTATCTTCATCTTCAATTAATGCAATGAAGTCTGTGTTGAGCACATTATGGATAAGTGTACACATCTTATCTCCAATACCTTCAATGCGGTGTTGTCCTCGACCTCCATTCATGAGTGTGGAGCATTCATAAGGTTCAAGTGCAACAATCTTAGCTTCAGGGAAAACAGATTTAATTTGATCTCCTGCTGCAAGTGTTCCTGCACTACCTGGTGCAGATGTAAAACATGCGATTCGACCATTTCCTATTTTTTTCACTGCTTCAATCGCACTATGACCTGTAACATGACGATGGAATCTGTAATTAGGTAATAACTCAAATTGAGCAAGACTTCGATAATTTGGATTTTCTTTTAATTTATATGTTCTCTCTAAAGTTAATATCACATCTGATTCTGTTCCAGGAGTTAAGTCAAGTTTTGCACCATACTTTAAAATGCGATCATATCTTTCTTTACTCATATTGTCTGGCATGATGACAATCGAATCGAGTTTCATTAAATTACAAATGTAGGATACTCCAATTCCAAAGTTTCCTGTTGAGGGTCCTAGGATGGTATGTTTACCAGGAATAATATCATGGTCAACACAACCTTCAATCAGTGTTGCATACGCTGGTCCTACTTTATGAGAACCTGAAGGGAAATGTTTTCCTATCAATACGATAATATTTGCATCAACACCTGTGAGTGCTTTTGGTAATACTAGATGATCAACTTCTTGTTTTTCGTTTTTCCATGTAATGTTAAATAAGTTTAATTCATTGAGTTCATCTTGTTTTGCGAGCTCAACTTTTTTTCTTAAATCTGGATCAATAAGATGAGGATGAAGCATTTCTTCATAGGTTGGTCCAAAAGGAATTCTTGACATATTATATATCTCCTTTTTGTTCAATATGTTTGATCAATTCATTTAAATCTGGTTTCATTAAAACAGGCTGATGAGTTGCTCGTTGAGCGTTTTTCGGGTCTTTTAGTCCATTGCCTGTGTTAATGATTGTTACGGATTCTTTGGGCAATACAATATCTAATTCAATCGCCTTAATTAAACCAGCAAGGCTTGCTGCTGCAGCAGGTTCTCCAAAGATACCTTCGTGTTTACCCATGATAGACATCGCTTCAAGAATCTTTTCATCTGAGACATCTATCATCATTCCTTTTGATTTTGTTACTGCTTTAAGCGCTTTAATTGGATTTCTTGGAATACCTACAGAAATGCTATCTGCGAGTGAGTTTTCATCCATAGGTTCAAGAGGTTCGTGACTTAAAAAAGCTTTGACTAAGGGATTACATCCATCACTTTGTACACCTAAGAGTTTTGGAATTTTTGAGATGAGTCCAAGTTTCTTTAAATCATAAAAACCTTTATAAACACCAGCAATCGTACATCCATCTCCAACGGATACAACAACCCAATCTGTTGGATGAAACTTAAGTTGTTCAGCTATTTCTAAAGCTACTGTTTTTTTACCTTCAACTAAATATGGATTGATTGCCGCATTTCGGTTATACCATTCATAATGATCGATTGCCATCTTAGATAATTGATATGTATCTTTATAATCTCCCTCAACAGAGATGACATGTGCTCCATAAATATGTAGCTGAGATAGCTTTCCAACGGGTGCACGTTTGGGTACGAATATGTATGATTTTAAACCCATACGGGCTGCTTGTGCTGCTAGTGAAGATGCTGCATTACCTGTAGAGCTGCATGAAACGATTGATTTACCTTCTTCAATAGCTAGTAAAACTGCAATTGCACTCGCTCGATCTTTAAGTGATCCGCTTGGATTTAATCCATCATCTTTAATATAAAGCTGTTTAATATTGAGTTTTTCATGCAAGTGATTTGTTTTATAAAGTGGTGTCCAACCAATCTTTAACATCTTATCAAGATGCTTATCGCTTATAGGTAGTAATAATTTATATCGAAACATCGAAAAGTCTTTATGATGCTCTAGGTAATGCCTATCGATGAATTTCTTTAGTGTTTCATAATCATATAGCACATCTAAAATCCCTGTTTCACCACATGCTGGACAGGTCGTTTTAACTTGATTCATATCATATATTTTTTTACATCTCGTACATTTTAATCCAATGATGAATTTGTTCATATATCTTCTTTCTTGATGTCAGATACGGAAATGATTTTATATTGTTCGACATCAAATAATCCTCGATCTGTTAGTTTGAGTTTAGGAATGACAGGTAGTGCGAGAAAAGCAAGTGCTATGAATGGATCTCCCATATCGATTTGATATCCCATTTCAACAATCATTTTTTTCATCCTTGATAATGACTGTTCAACAACAGATTCTTTTTGATTTGTCATAATACCAGAGATTTCGAGTTGTAAATAATCAACGACTTTATGATCTTTAACAACAACTATTCCTCCTTGTAGTTCTTTGATTTTTAAAGCAGCAAGACGCATTTCTTCATCCGACGTACCTACAATGATGAGATTATGTGAATCATGTGCAATGGTCATCGCAATCGCACCATGTTTGATATTAAATCCCTTCACTAATCCAACTGACATGGAGTTTTTCAAATGGTGTCTTTCAATCACTGCTAGTTTTATAATGTCTTTTTGAGGGTTGTATAGGAACTTATGATCTTTAACATCAACTGTTTCAATGAGATGATCGGTAATAATATTTTGTTTTACTAAGCCAATGACATGTGCTTGATGAGATGAAAGTGGCAAGTCAAAATGGAGTGTATAATCATTAAATCTAACTGTATTCAACACTTCTATTGGAATTTCATGTTCATGTGTAAATAAAGGAATACCATGTTTTGCGACAAGCTTACCTTTTTTATATACTAAATGAGGTTCAATGTTGTTCAAATCTTTAAATACAATGAGATCTGCAAATTTACCTGGAGCAAGTCCTCCAACATGCTTTAACTGATAGCAGTTAGCAGCATGAAGTGTTGCCATCGATATAGCATCGATTGGATGAATACCTTCCTTAATGGCTAAATTAACATTGTAGTTTATGTGTCCTTCAAGACGAATATCTTCTGGATGTTTATCATCTGTACAAAATAGAGTTCTAGGTAAATACTCATTCTTTAATCCTTTGAGTAAAGAAACTGTGTTTCGTGTAGCAGATCCTTCGCGTAGCAAAACATACATCCCAAGTCTAATACGTTCAATCATTGAAGTTGGATAGGTACATTCGTGATCTGTTTCAATGCCTGATAATGTATAAGCGTTCAAATCTTTACCTATGATATCTGGAGCATGTCCATCTATTCGTTTATCTTTCATGACATTAATTTTCTTATGAATGTCTAAATCACCTTCAATCACTGATGGATAATCCATCACTTCACCTAGTCCGATGACTCGTTTATGTTTTTTTAATTGTTTGATATCGTCTGATGTGATGATAGCTCCACTATTCTCATCTTTTGTTGCAGGTACACATGATGGAATCATCATATATACATTCAATGGAATATCTTCGCTTTGATTAAGCATGAACTCAATACCTTTTATTCCGCTTACATTCGCGATTTCATGGGGATCTGCAATGACAGTTGTTGTTCCTTTAGGAACCACAATCTTGGCAAAACCAGATGGTGTTAGCATGGAAGATTCAATATGAACATGTCCATCAATAAACCCAGGTGCAACATATGCCCCTTCTAAGTCAATTTCTTGAACACCTTGATATTTTCCAATGCCAATGATGATTCCTTGATGGATTGCAATATCTTTTTCTTCAATTTCTTTACTATAAACATTGATGATTTTCCCATGCTTAAAAACAAGAGATGCTTTTTGTAATCCACGTGACATGTTTAACATGCTTTGTTTATTCATACATTCACCTCGAGTTTAAGAGTATATAAAAAATCTTTGAGTAGATTCATAGCTACTTTTTTACGATATGTTTTTGTTGATCTCAAATCATCAATAGGTTGAATAAAGGGTTCATATAAACTGATGAATTCATCTATCTTTTTATCTAACTCATGTATAGAAGTGTTAAATAACATAGCATCTAATTCTGGTTTATGAAGGATAGTCTTATAGATTGCTCCAAAAGAAAATGAACATGATTTAATCTTATAGTCTTCAATATGTGCAAGTCCGATAAAAGAAACTTTTGAAATAGCATCTGCTTTTCGTGGTCCTACTTTTACCCATTTTTGATGAGAAAAATTTTTGACGGGTATTAATATTTCTTTGATGATTTCATTGGGTTGAATGGTTGTTTTTCGTGGACCAACAATTATTTCATCAATGGTATGAATTCTGCTTTCTTTTAAACTCTCTATTTGAATGAGTGCTCCAATGGCATAAAGATATACAAGTGAGTCACCCGCGGGTGATGCATTTGCAATATTACCTGCTAGAGTTGCTAAATGTCTTATACCTGGAGATGCAATCTCTTTAATCACTTCTTTAAAGAGTGAAGGAATGAGTGGTGATTTTAATAAATCTTCGCATGTGGTCATTGCTCCTATATGAATAAAATGTTGATCTTTTGTGATATATTTAAGTTCCTTCAAATTAGCAATATAGCATACATTTTTTTTAAAGTCTCTGGGTAAATGTGCAGAAGAGCGATGTTGAATCATCAAATCTGTTCCACCTGCTAATAACATATATGAACCATCATCAATAAGTGTTAAAACTTCATGAAGTGATTTTGGAATGACGTGTTTTACCATAATCCATCACCTCGCTTAGATGCTCTTAAGATTGCTTTAACAATCATGTTATAACCCGTACATCGACATAAATTCCCAGATAATGCAAAACGAATCTCTTCTTCAGTAGGATTTGGGTTTTGAGACAATAAGCTTTGAGCAGCTATCATTATTCCTGGTGAACATATGCCACATTGTGATCCACCTTCTTCTGTCATAGCTTCTTTAAGAGCATGATATTGAAGTGTTTCGTTGAAACCTTCAATAGTCATCACTTCACGGTCAGATAAATTAGCTATAGGTATCAAGCAACTATGTGCGATATGTCCATCTAAAAGAATGGCACATGCACCACATTCTCCTTCGCCACAACCTTCTTTTGTTCCTTTTAAATGTAGTTCCTCTCTTAAAACATCCAAAAGTCTTAGACTTGGATCTAGATCGAGTTCGATAAGTTTTTTATTTAATATAAACTTAATCTTCATGATGCATCAACTCCATTATCATTTCAGGTGTTGCAGGTATGTTACATATGGGTTTTTGAATGGCCATTTCGATAGCCAGTGCAACCGCGGGTGCTCCACCAACTAAAGTCAGTTCACCCACACCTTTAGCTCCATAAGGACCAAATGCGTAAGGATTATCAAAAAAGTGTGTTTCAGTTGGACAAACATCTAAAGCAGTAGGTATGATATAATCTGTAAAATTCTTATGAAGAACTTTACCTTCTTTGACTTCCATTTTTTCTAAATATCCATAAGCAACCCCTTGGGCGATACCACCATCTGCTTGTCCTAAAACGATACGTTCGTCAATGACTTTTCCAATATCATAGACACTCCATATATGTTTTAAGTCAACTTGATAAGTCAGTGGGTTTACTTCGACTTCAACGACATTGACTCCCCATGAATAAGCTGGATATGCATCACCTTTTAATAAATCTTCATCCCATTCCATATATTCAGGTTGGACATAAGACTCCATGATTTCCATTGATTCATTTGGTTTCCATGTTTGTTTCATGTTTAATGCAGCACGAGCTAACAGTCCACCAACAATCATAGTGGTTCGAGATGCAACCGTAGGTCCAGAATCTGGAACATCCTTGGTATCTGGTGGATGATAATGGACTTTATGATCATCGATTTCTAAAATGTTTGTGACTATTTTTTTTAGGGTTGTGAATATGCCTTGACCCATATCGACTGCTGCAATATAGATATAAACATCATCTTTTTCATCCTTAGTAAGTTTTACTTTAGCGTGGATATGCTTCGCTTCTCCACTTCCTGTAAAACCACAACCATGTAAAAAGAAACTCATACCAATGCCTTTATGGCTGTTTGGTTGATTATATAATGCTTTTTTATATGTATACTCAGAAATCTCAATCGCTTTTTCAATCATTTTAGGCATAATGATTGGATCTCTAAAGAGACCACTTGTCGAAGTTAAGTCATGTTGTTTAGCTAGATGAGAAAGTCTAAATGATAAACTATCGACTTGAAGTTTCTTAGCGATATGTTCCATCATCATCTCAACAGCAAAAATCATTTGTGGTGCACCAAATCCTCGAAATGCACCTGTCGGTACTGTGTTTGTGAGATAAACATCTCCTGATACATCTAAATTGGGTATTGTATATGCAGATGTTGCAGCGATGACTGCTCGAGACAAGACGACTCCCGATAATCCAATATATGCGCCACCATTGATTTCGATATGTGTTTTAAATGCTGTGACTCGTTGATTTTTAATCGCAGCTTCAATCGTGACAGTTGAAGGATGTCTTTTGGTTGATGAAATCATATCTTCTTCGCGTTCATAAATCATTTGAATAGGAATATGTAAATGATGCACAGCAACAGCAAGTTGACATGCCATCATCGATGGAAATTCTTCTTTACCTCCAAATGCCCCACCAACAGCGGGTTGAATGACACGGATATGACTTTCTTCATATCCAAGTGCTTCAACAACAGCATTTTTGACATAATAAGGGCATTGCATAGAACCAATCAATGTGATTTCTTGTTCATTGGGTATAGCTAAAAAGCCTTGTGGTTCAATATAGGCTTGTTCCTGATATCCTGTGGTAAATGTTTCTTTAATTACTCTATCTGCTTGTTCAAATGCTAAATTGGGATTTCCTTTTTGATACGTTTTATGAATCACTTTATGTGATGTATCGAATATGGGTTTTTCTTCTTTATAAATCACTCGAATTTGCGAAAGAATGCTTTGAATGACTTTTTTATCTTTTCCGATAACGATTAGAATGGGTTCACCTATATAGCTCACTTTATCATCTGCAAATATCTTCCAATCTTCAAAAATCATTTTGACTATATTTTGTTTTGGAATATGATGATAGTCGATGATAAAATAATCATCTGGTAATTCTGGCTTGATGACTTGAATGTTAGCTTTTGGTGATGTTGATCTCAACGTCTTTGCATAGTAAAGATTTGGAATCTCATAATCACTCACGTAAAGAGCTCTTCCAGATAGTTTTTCAGGATTATCTACTTTAGGAATGGATGTTGAAATATCCTTCATCAAATCACCCCTCTAGTCTTCCATTAAAATGGCATGTGTTGGACACTTTACGACACATAATCCACATTCAAAGCATTTTTGTGCATTAAATGTAATTTTATCTAGCATATCAATAGCGAAGTATGGACATATTTTGACACATAAATCACATTTGATACACTTTTCTTCGATGAGTGTAGGAACACTTCGTTTATATTTAACTTCATTTTTTAAATGTGTTTGAATGACTTCTTCAACACTACTAAATCCATATTTTTCGAGTCTACTGGGCAAGTCATCAATAATCTTTTTATAAAGTTGTTTTCCTTTAATAAGTGCAGCAGATAACATTTGAACAGCGCTTGCTCCTGCAAGTAAAAATTCAATGACATCATCTGCTGATTCAATTCCTCCAACTCCAATCACAGTGAGTGAAGGTTCTGCTTGTTTGATGGTATATACGGTCGCTAAAGCAAGATTTTTAATGACTGGGCCAGAAGTCCATACAAATCCAGATTCATTTCCATAGATAATCGATCGAGATTGAATATCGATTTTCATGGTAGGTCCTAAAGAATTAATAGCAACTACTCCATTTGCTCCATTTTCTTTAATCACTTTTGCAAAACCTGCTGGATTAGGAATATGTGGACTAATTTTCATGTAGAGTGGTTTTTTAGTATATGTTCTAATTGTTTTAACAGTATCTGCGATCATATCTAGATCTCTACCAACATAATGGGTTGACACTTCAAATGCATCAGCAAACGGATCAAGCAAAGGAATTAAAACTTCCATATCTTCTTTGGTATAACCTACACTCACAATAAGTGGTATGTGTTTATCCTTGTTATATGCAGGTAAAAAATGATTGATCCAAGTTTCTTTATTGAACTCACTCCATAGTTCACTATTCATGACATAGTTTTTTTCAGAGTAAATACAAGGTTTAGGAATGTGTGGATCTTTGGTAGAAATCGTTTTTGCTACCATAGCTCCACAACCTAACTCTTCTAAATATTTCATTTTTTCATCGTCACCTACAAGAGGTCCAGCTGCAGGCATCATCGGGTTTTTTAAGATTAGTCCATCGAATGTGGTTGATAGGTCCATGTTACACTTCCTTATTTAAGTTTTCCCAAAGTCTATGTGACGACACTTGGGCATCTCGATATAAATCTTCCATTTTTTTGCTAATTTGATAATTCTTTATTTTTTCTTTACCTTGAATAAAGACATGTTTTGGTTTAAAACTATGAAAGAGTCCAAAGAAAAGATGACCAAATACATTGCTTTCATCAAGAGGTGTTGGTGGTATATATGGAATCATTAAAAGATCTGCTTGATAATCTTTTTTTATTTTTCCAAGTTTTATCTCTAGAATTTGACTTGCATAATCATAAGTATTTTGAATCATTTTCAAAAGATGCGATAACTGAAAAGGATTAGGGCTTTGATCATGGTGATGCATGGCATAATAAGCCATTAAATATTCTGTAGTCATTGCTTGTGAAATACCATCGTTTCCGATAATGATTGGTATATTTTTATCTATGAAACGATCTAGATTTGGTGTACCAACACCATTATTCATATTTGAACTCATATTGACTGCAATCACTGCTTGATGTTTTTTGATTAAGTCCAGTTCATCATCAGTAATATGTATAGCGTGTGCAATAATACTTTTAGGATTTAAAATGTCGTGATCAACTAATCTTTGTATGATTGTTTTTTTATATGTCAAAAGTGAATCTTCTTCATCAGCTTTACTTTCAGCTACATGTATATGAATAGGCATATCGTTTAAGTTTTTCTTCACGAGTTTAAGTGTTTTATCAGATAGACTTGATGATGCATGTAATCCAAATAAACCTCTAATAAATGGGCTTTGATTTGATTTTGCGAAAGATATATTTTCTTTAATACACGCATTCACATCAAATCGATCACTTGTTTCAAAAGCATATATACCTCTTAATCCGACATCTTTTGATACAGCTTTACTCAGTGTTTTAAGAGAATTTTTGATATCAATTCCGCTGGCATGATGATCAATAATAGTCGTTACACCGTTTTTTAAGAAATCGAGTGCAAAGACAATTCCACTATGATAAATCATATCTAAATCTAACTTACCATCAAGTTTCCACCAGAGTTGATCTAAAATCTCTTGAAAGTTTTGTGGATTAAAAGGTAGGCTCAATCCTCTTGCAAATGCGGAATAAATGTGTGTGTGACCACACACTAATCCAGGTAGAATTAAATGATCTTTTCCATCGATAATGTCATATCCTTTATTCGTAAAATCGCTCATTGAACCTATTTCTAGTATTTCTTTATCAAATAAGATATATGCATTTTCTCTATACGTATGAAAATCATAGAGTGTTGTATGTGTGATTGCTTTAATCATGTATAGGTCCTCCTTCAATCCATTTTCCTTTGCTTGGAATGAGTTGTCCTTGGTTAAGTATGACCTCTCCTCTACGCATAACGATGATAGGTTTACCATGGACTTTCATTTGTTGGTAAACAGAGTAATCAGAAGTTCCATGGTGTTGATTCACTTGATAATCGATTGGATGGTAAATAACAAGATCCGCATCATAGCCTACTTCTATTTTTCCTTTTTGTTTTAATCCTTGGATGGTTGCGACTCTTTCACTCATTTTATGAATTGCAGTATCTCCGATGTGTTTACGCATGATGGGTAATGAAAACTCAATACCACCAATACCTAAAGGTATTTCTGATAGTTTTGTTTTCATCTTATCTTTTTTCATAAATGCACAATGATCTGTACCGATAGTATCGATATGATGTTGTAATTTAAAAAGTATTTTTTGATCTTCTTTAGGTCTAAGAGGGGGAGCAAATGTATATAAATATCCTTGTTTGGAATGTAAAATATCTTCTGTGAATGTAAAATATTGAGGACATGATTCAATAAAGAAATGTTTGTGCAAAACATCTCTATAATGTTCAACAAGAGCTTTTAACGTCTTACCACTAGAAAGGTGAACCATATATAAATACCCTTTAGTTTTTCTCACAAATTCTGCAAGTTTTAAAGCTTCTGTCGTTTCACTTTCTCTGGGTCTACTGATGGTTAAATCTTTATATGTATACTCATCACTCAGTTTAATTAAGTCATCATTTTCGACATGTGCAAGTAATAAGAAACCATATTTTTTCGATAGTTTTAAAAGCTTATAAATATCTTTATCATAAGTTCTTCGATTTGAATCAGAGTAGGTTGTAAACAGTTTTAGTGTATACATACCTAGTGACATCATCTTCTTAACAAATACTTCTAAATTGCATTTAGGATTTTTGATGGTTGCATGAAATGTGTAGTCAACCATTGCTTTTTCTGCTAGTGCGAGTCGTTCATGATATGCTCTTTCTAAGTCTATTTCATTATCAACAGGTTCTAAGAAATCAATGATGGATGTCACACCACCATAGATAGCTGCTTCACTTCCAGTGTAAAAGTTGTCCACAGATTTAATCCAACCTAAATCAAGTTCAAAATGAACATGGGGATCAATCATTCCAGGAAGCACTTCAAATTGACTTGCATCTATAACTTTTTCAGCTGGAAAAAGATCTTTAGATATCGCGACAATTTTTCCGTTTTCTATATATATATTTGTCTTTTGAAATACTTGATGTTGATATACTTTTCCGTTAAGAATAGCTAACTCGTACATAGAACCTCCTAAAAAACTTATGACATAAAATGAACATCTTTCATGCGATATGTAGATACAACATCATGACATAAATGATCTCTAACCACTAGAATTATGTCCAATTTGGATTCAAGCATCTCACATAAAATATGATGAAATCCTTCTCCTTTAAGTTCTAACATGCCAATCTCATCAAGATAAATAGGAGATACTTTTTTTTGAATCATCTTTCTAATCTCATCTTCAATCCATGAAAATGCATTAAAAATGAGATGATATGGCCCAATTTTTACTGTTTCTTCTTGATTTTTGTTAAGAAAATCGAGTTCGTGGACCATGATCACTTTCTTTTCTTGTGTTGATAACTTCATGGCTTCATAATGATTGACATGATCGATATCCATTATTTTGAGTGAAACAAAACCATCACCTTTTTGATGAGTTTGATAATGTTTAATCATTTTGGTCGTCTTTCCTCTATTTATACTTCCAGTAATGATGGTTATCATCGACTAATTCCCTCATATGTTTAATCTCATGTTTACCGTACTCAATAGTAAGTATTTCAGATGCAATGCTAATCGCAATCTCTTCAGGTGAGCCTCCACCTAAATTGAGTCCAATCGGTGAATAGAAATGTGATAAATCGATATCTCTTCCGTATTTTTTATAGGTTTCTGCTAAGTAATCTTTTAATTTTTCTAGTGAGCACATCATCCCTATATATTTCGGTTTTAATTGTTGCTCTATGATTTGATTCATCACATGATAATCAGAGACATG
>WPCI01115576.1_pt1 | contig 15237 bp, 13 predicted proteins | sample 5399871 | NCBI WGS metagenome assembly WPCI01 (sample SAMN12869469, study PRJNA574797) | sludge metagenome | isolation source: wastewater treatment of pH7 | place: China:Beijing | collected 2019-05-20
ACGCTGTGTGGATTGGAGCCAGGTGGGCAAGCAGGCCTACCTTGCCGCAATGCAGCGCAGTGTCGCCGATTCGGCGCCTTTAAAGGCGTTGCTTGCTCCTGCGCTAACAGAAAGGATCAATGACCGCGAGATGTTTATGAAGGGCGTCGATTATTCCTACTACTATGAGCAGGCGCATGAAATAACCGAGGTTGAGCGCAATGAATAATGACTTCTTCCCCCAACGTCCCGAATCGCCCCCGATGATTTACGCCTATTCTTAATGCAACCCCCAGTACAACGGGCTGCTCAAGGTGGGCTACACCGAAAAAAATGTGGAAGATTGCGTGGCGCAGCATATCGTCCTGGTGCTCGCACAGGACATCGTCCTGGATGTACTTCCAGGAATACCCCACCAAACGGCGCCGTCATCCTCAGCCAAACCCACCACGCGGATGACCTTTCACCCTTGCAGCGCCTCAGCCTGCCCGTGCCGCGGGGTCAACAACTCCAGCCTGGAGCCTTCACCATCCGCCTCGAGCCCATCGACCTCAAAGGCTACGTCGGCTTCGCCATCCGCTACCCCGACCGTTACCCCGGCGAGTTCCGCGAAGATGGAAACCCCGTGGATGCCGATCTCGTATTCTTCTACTTCTGCGCCCCCGCCGGTCTCTTCAGCTACTAAATCCCCCGCAGCCATGGCTTCTACGCCCGCAACCTCGATGTATCGCCCCCCTCAAAACTCAACGAAATTGAAATGCGCAACCTGCTGGGGGAGGTCGGGATGCTCAAAGATTACATGTACCTCCTCTACCGCAAAAACATCGACACCACCGATCCCGAAATCCTCGCCAATACCCTGCGCGCCCTTTCCCTCGGCGGCATGGCGCTCGCCCGCCTCCTCATTGTCCATTCCCGCATCCGTCTCTTTCGTCCCATCAGGACCCAGGCGCTCGATAACCTGCTCTCAGACCTTAAATCCTCCGCCAAACGCGCCAACAACCTCGCCAGCAGCCTCGGCGTCGCCGAAGACGAAGACGATGACGACGACGAATATGAATACGATGACGAAGATGATGAAGAGGACAATGACTACGAAGATGACGAAGACGCCGATGCCGACGAAGACGATGACGAATAGAATCAAGCCGCGGATGACCGCTGGTCTCCGCTCAAACCGAATTGTTTTCTATTGTTTCTACAGTTAACGCAACCATCACCACCGCGCCGCTCCCACAGCCCCTCAATGCCCGGCAGGGGCAGGCGCCGCAAAATAGCCAAAACGCCTGCAGCAAGCGCCGCAGGCGTCCCATACCTCGTTTACACACCCTCAATCGGGCAGGTGCAGGTCATATATCACCTGTTAATCGGGCTTCTTCAGCACATCCTCCGCCATCGCCCGTTCCTGCAGTTGCCCGTGCATCGCCTTAATATCCGCGGGGATCAGCACAATCGCAATCAAAATAAACACAAAGCACAACCCCCACGCAATCAGGCTGATGCTCAAAATCGCCGTCCCCACCGTGAAGTGGTCGGCAATAATCCCCGCAATCAGCGGCGAAGTGGCCGAGCCGATCAGCTCAATGAAATTCTGAATCGCATTGGCAGTCGAGCGCACCTCGGGCAGCGTCACATCGAAAATCGTCGAAAGCACATTCGGTCCGCCAAACGGCATAAAGAAAGCCGTGCCCATCAACAAAACCGCAAACAACAGCACCTGGTCGTTGCCAGTGCTCATCGTAAAATACAGCAGCACCGCGCCCAAAAAGATCCCAATCGCCGCTGCAATCAGCCGCCCGCGCCGCGTCTTACTGAAAAGATAGTCACCCAACATACCCGCCGCCGGGTTTCCCAACGCCATAAACAACACCGCCGGCGCCATAATCATCAACTGCGTATTGCTGTCATAGCCGCGATCGGTGGCTAAATAACCGAAAATGTAATACGTAATCGTGTTCCACGGAAACACCCCAATGAACCCCTGCGCGAAGACAAAAATCAAGCTGCGCTTCTTAAAGATCGAAAGTGCCGTCTGCCAGCTGAACTTATACTTCGAAGTCTCCACCCCCTTCAGCTCCGCCTCGCTGCTGCCGCGCGGCACATCCTTCACCCCGAAGAAAATCGCAATCGCCAGCAAGATCCCCAGCATGCCGGTAATCACGAAGATCGAGCGCCAGCCGATCATCCCGCCGAGAACCAGCGCCAGCACCATCCCCAGCAGGTAGCCAATCGGTCCGGTCAGCTGCATCGTCCCGAAAATCCTGCCGCGCTTGCTGGGCGGGTAGTAGTCGGCCAGCAGGCTCATCATCCCCGGGTAACTCGAATCATCAATACCCGTTGAAGATCGGGCAGCCAAAAAGCCCGGAAAAGTCTTCACAATCGAAGACAACCACGTCGTCGACCCCCAGATGAAAGAGGCCAGCGCCAGCAGCTTGCCGCGGTTGTATCGGTCGTTGAGCCAGCCCCAAACAGGGTAGAGGATCGCCCCCACCAGCAGCGCCCCCGTGTTGATCAACCCCCATTGGGTGTACGTCATGTTGAACGTTTCCATCACCTGCGGCTGCAGCGGTCCAATCAGCAGCTTGTCCGTCTGATGCAGCAGCATAAAGAGAAAGAAGAGCACAGTGGAAGTGCGCGCAGCGCGTTTAAACTTGTCAGTCGTCTCTACAGTCATAAAGTCTCCATTCAACATCGCGTGAGAATCATCAAAGCCCTTAACACCAGTTCAACATCAATGAGTAATTATACAATCCAAAGCAGAAATACCAGCGAAAAATGGCAAAATAAGCGCAAAACTAGCCTACCGCCGCATAAAATTATTGCGTGTATACATTACCATAAACCAAACCGCACCTGCGCGCAGCAGGGCAGGGGGCTCGCGCTTAAATTAAAAACCAGGCGTTCAATCAACTTCATCAGAGCTGATCGAACAAACCTGGTCTTCGTCTCAATCCAACCCGCGGCAGCCCCGCGGGGTTCACAACCCGCTAATTCGCAGCAGGGTTCGCATCGCGCTTCTTCTCGGCTTTCACCGCAAAGTAAGTCAACACCACCGCAATCACAATCGGTATTACACCCAGCACCGCAAAAATCAAGTCTGGCACCATGCGCGTCCACTCAATCGTGCGCATCACCTGGGTCGTCATAAAGGCCGAAGAACGCCCATGCCAATAACCGTTGTTAATCACGTCAATCAACTGCAACACACCGCCCGGGAAGAGCGAGAGCACCACCATCAGCAGCAGGCCGATATTCAACCCCCAGAAGCCCACCTTGATGAACCTCTCCACCTTCTTCCAGGCATCATCCTTCAGCACCTGGCGCAGTGCAAATACCATCAGCGAGAGGCTCAGCATGCCAAACACACCCATCATCGCCGCGTGCCCATGATTCGGCGTCAGCATCGTCCCAACCTCAAAGTAACTGATCACCGGCATGTTAATCAGAAAACCGAACACACCCGCCCCCAGGAAATTCCAAAAACCCACCGCCATCAGGAAGTAGAAAGTCCATTTATGCTTGGTAACCACCTCCCATTCACCGCGGGTAATCTTGATGAAGTCCCAGGCGTCCAGCGTCAGCAGCGTCAGCGGTACCACCTCAAGCGCCGAGAACACAGCCGCCAACGCAATCGTCAGGTTGGTTTGCCCCGTCCAATACCAGTGGTGCCCCGTGCCAACCAACCCGCCAGCCAGGTACAAGATCGCGTCCAGGTAAATCACCCGCAGCGCCGTCTTCTTCGAAACAATCCCCAACACAAAGAAAATGATCGCAACCATCACCGTGGCGAAAAGCTCAAAGAAACCCTCCACCCACAGGTGAATAATCCAGAAGCGCCAGGTATCCACAATCGTGTAATTCGTCGTGCTGTCAAAGAACATGGCAGGCACATAGAAAAGGGGAATACCAATCGCCGCAAAAATGAACAGCTCAACAATCTCCTTGCGCCCGGGGTGTTGCCTGGCGCCTCTCAGCGCCCGAACCAGCAAGAAAAGCCAGAACAGCAGCCCCACCACCAGCAGATACTGCCATACCCGTCCCAGCTCCAGGTATTCCCAACCCTGGTTGCCCAGCCAAAACCACAACTTGCCGGTCAGGTTCTGAATCCCCAGCCATTCGCCTACCAGGCTGCCGACCACCACCAAAACCAGCGCGCCAAACAGCACGTTCAGCAGCAGGCTCTGCTTCTTGGCTTCTTTGCCGCTCATAATCGGCGCTAAAAACAGCGCCCCCGCAATATAAGAGGTCGCAATCCAGAAAATGGCAAGCTGAAGATGCCACGTGCGTACCAGGTTGCTCGGCAGCAGCTTCGTCAGATCAAGCCCATAAAAACTGCCCGGGTCTGCCCGATAATGCGCAATCAGCCCGCCGACCCCCACTTGCGCCAGAAAGAGCAGCGCCACAATCACAAAATACTTGATCGTACCCTTCTGGCTTTCAGTTGCAGGCTGCACCGCCAGCGGCGGATACTCAATCAGAGCCGCCTCCTTAACATTCTTCCAGCCGAGGAAATCCCAGCGCCCAAAGGCAAACAGCACCAACGCCAGCCCCAAAAGCAGCACCGCCACACTGATCGCGCTCCACAAAATCGAGTCCATGGTCAGCGTATTGCCCACAGAGGGATCGTAAGGGAAGTTATTGGTGTAAGAATACGGCTTGTCGGGTCTGTTCGCCACCGACACCCACGACGCCCACGCGAAGAAAGCCGTCAGATCGTGCAGCTCATCAGGGTCGCTGATCAGGTTCGCCGTAAGGCCAGCGTTCTCCTCAGGGTTCTTGAAGAAGTCAGTCCACACCGCAATCTGATTCTCAAAAGATCGCACCTCAGCCGGGGTAAACACCAGCACATGCGTGCTCTCATTGTAGCGGTTCTGCTTAAGCATCAAGATGACGTCAGCCTCAACCTGCTTTCTTTCCAGGTCAGTCAGCAGCTCCAGCCCTTTTTGGTAACGCCCCTGTGCCGCATGCTCGGCTGCATCTACACTCAGGTTGTGCAAATACGCCGCCGAGAAATCCGGGCCCATATAGGCTCCATGCCCCCAAATGCTGCCATTGTTCATCAGCCCATATTTAAGGAACACCTCCTGCCCGCTGCTGATATCCTCGCCGCTGAAAAGCACCTGCCCATCTTCAGTCAGCACTTGTTCAGGGATGGGCGGGGCGGTTACATAGGCATTGACAGTGAGATAGATCAGGATGCCAAAACCAACCAGCATCACAAGGATCACTGCCCGCCGCCACCATGGAGAAAGCTTTTGATTTACATCCTGTTCAGCCATACTCGCACCTCTTCGTATATAAAAATGTGAAAACCTGGTGAATGATAATAATTGCTAAAAGTATACAAATATTTAATATTAAAGTCAATAACCATCTTTTTTATCCAATATTCAAACCCGCCTCACATCAACACAACTCCTCTCCTCCAATCAGGGTAGGGCAGGAGAGGGGTTGTGTTGAGCATTCAGGCAGTCGCGCCCATCAACTTCGCTGCCTGTATTTACAGAGCCATCAAACCAGCTGTGAAAATCAACCCAAGCTAAAGCAGGGTTGCCGCTGCGCTATTCACTCCGTGCACGTCGCAGTCAGCAGCGTATCCTCCAGGTTGATCGGGATGCTGATCACCTCAAAACTGTCATCTGCCAGCCGAATGTGCAGCGTTACAGCCGTCGCACGCGGGTCAAAGTCAGCCACAATCCGCGCCCGTGAGTCGCCATACTCATCCGATTGGGTAACCGCAAAAGTGTTGCCCAAGTCATCGCTGATCGTCGAATTCTTGAACTCCCAGGTGATGGAGGCATACTTCGGGTCTTCCTGAATGTGCAGCAAATGGATCGAGACAAAATCTCTGCCCGTAGAAGCTTCATGCCCAACGCAAAAATCCTGCAGGAAGATAGAAAACGCGCCGTTGCTGCCATTGTAAGGGTATTGCACCTTCAGGTCAGCCACAGCGGTCTGCGTGTCCGCAAGCTCCAGCAGCGCCCGGGCAGTTGAGGTAGCCTGGGCAGAGGGAGACAAGCTGGTTGTGTAAAACAACAGGCAGCAGGCAATAATGGCAAGGCTGCCGGTAATGATCGCAAGTATCTTGGTTATCCGCTTGCTCTTCTCGTCACGCTGCTTCTGCAACGTTTGCTGCAAAAGCAGGTTGGCCTGCGCAGATTCTCGCCTTAAATTCTCTTGCTTGATGTTCACACCGCACTTCACGCAATAAGCCGAACCAATCGGGTTGACCGCGCCGCATTTGGGGCAGTCCAGCGTAGTTTTCGCCCCGCACTCGCTGCAATGCAGCGCATCGGCAGGGTTTAGCGTGCCGCATTCAGGGCACAAAAACCCATCACCGGGGGTTTTCTCCGCCTGGAAATAGTTAATCGACCCGCAGAAAGGACATTGAACTTTACCGCCCTTGGCAGTCATGTTGAGCGGTCCGCCGCAAGCCTGACACTTATGAACAAGCATATTCGCCATTTACCCTCCAAAACCATATGGCGGCGCAGTGGTTGAATAATACATCACGCCGTTGTAAAGGAATCAATGATCAATTTTAGCACTGTGAGGAAAAAAACAATGCCATTCTCGATTAAGCAACCTAATCTCCAGCCCATTTGCCTCCCGCAGCGGTGGCGTGTCACGTATTTTGCTGATCATGCCAAACCTTGACAACCTTGCGCCTTTTTCAATCCTCCTGTTTCGAGGGTCTCTTTCTATCTTGATAGAACCCAACCAAGCGCACATTTACTGAAAAAAGCTTCTATTATTAATACCGATTATTTAAACTAATCGGTATTAATAATTTTTTCAACATAAAACACACAACACAATAAAAAAACCACCCTCACAGGTGGTTTCAAATAATGCGCGCTGCCTGAAATCTTCAGGGCATACGGTAACGTGCCACACAACCAAACGATTAGTCGGCGATCTTCTGCTTGAGATGATCCGGCAGCAGCAGCGAGATCAGGAAGGACACGATGCTCACTGTAAGCCCGCCCCAAACCGCCGGCCATATGCCATCCACATGGAAGCCGATGTTGAACCAATTGGAGGTCATGTACGATGCCAGGTAGAACGCGGCGCCGTTAACGACCACCAGGAACAGCCCCATTGTCAACACAATGCAGCCGCAAGAAAGCAGCGTCAGCAGCGGGCGTACAAAAGCGTTCACCAAACCAAGGATGAGCGCCATAAATACAACCACAAGCCAGCCGCGTTCGCCATCAACACTAATGCCGGGCACCAGGTACACTGCCGCGGCGACGGCAAGCGATGTAATGATCCAACGAATTACAAATCTCATTTTATCTTCTCCTCATAGTAAAAATGTTGTTAATGTAAAACCCCAGAAAAGGTTTCTTGGATACGAAGGGATCAAACTAACAAGGGACTTTTCTCTCTCCCCTTCTCCAGCACCTCATAGGTACTATAAAATTATATCAGGTTCAAAGGAATATCTTCTCTGCAATTTCTTATCTGATACAATGCCTATGCGCAGATAGTCTCCCAGCTCTTCTTTTCCTTTCCATTGACAAAACGCCACCGTTCGGGTTTATAATCCACCGCGTTACACTAAATCATTTTTTATGGAGATACACAAAATGTTACTCAGCAAGACAAGCAACAAAGTAAAACCTGTTTCATCGTTCCGTTTATTGTGGCTGATTGCCGGCCTGCTCGTAATTGCTCTGCTGGCAGGCTGTTCCGGCCAACAACCCACTGCTGATGTGGCTGTCGACGAAACCGACACCCCTGCCGAAGCCACTGCTCTGCCCACCAGCACAGTCGCCCCCACCGCAGAACCGCGCCCCTTTGGTGAGTTTTCACTCGGTTGGAAAGGCCTCACCTACGATACGTGCACTTTGGCTGAAGAAACCACCACCTTCCAAACCGCAACCTTAAATCAGGGTGAGTTCATCTATTTCGTTTCCCCCTTCGAGCCCGCCGATGTCGGCAACTCCATCCAATGGAAGGTCATCCGCCCCGATGGCAGCAACGCCTACGATGCCACCAGCAAAATTTACGATTCCGCTAATTTTTGCTTCTGGCAGGGTATCATGCTTGCTAATGAAGACCCCGGTACCTACAAACTCGAAATTGTCGACTGGAACAACAACGCCACCTCCTTCGACCTCACTCTCGAGTAAGCTCCAAATTCAAACCAGATCCATCGTTAAACAAATCACCCCAGTCAAAAAACTGGGGTGATAAATTTCATTCTCATTCTTTGGCTGGATTATCGCAGCTGTTCAACCAGATAGTTCTGAATCCCCATCTGGCCGATTTGCGCCAACTGCGCTTCGAGCCAATCAGCATGGGCTTCTTCATCCAACAAAATCGTGGCAACCAGGTCAGCAGAACCGTTATCACCTTCATCACCAGTCAACGCCACAGCCTTGTTGTAATCTCTGATCGCACCTTCTTCGGCCGCGTAATCATTCTCAATCATTTGAGCCACGTCGCTGCCGATCTCGATCTTCTTTAAAACGTTTACTACTGGTATGCCGCCCAAGAAGAGCACACGCGCGATGAGTTCTTCTGCGTGTTTCATTTCCTGTATGGCGCGTTTTTCAATCGCTTCATACAGTTTCACATAACCCCAGCTGCCGCACATCTTCGCATGCACCATATACTGGTTAACGGCAGTTAGTTCATCGGACAGCAAATTGTTAAGTGTATCAATTACCTTCTTATTACCTTTCATAATGTCACCTCCGTACCTGAATTATAACCTCATATGCGGAAATCAGACAATAAATGATAGGCACAGAACCGCTCTTCGCCTCCCGCCTCACGCAAGCACAGCGGGTAGAATTGATCGGCTTGCTGTCCCTGATCAATGTCAAATGCAGTTATTTACCCGCGCGTGTCAGGTGCGGGTCAAGCGTATCACGCAGCCCATCGCCAAGCAGATTAAAACCCAGCACGGTAAACATAATTGCAATTCCAGGGAAGATCACCAAGTGTGGCGCGCTGAAAATGCTATTCTTCTCTTCTCCCAGCATCAAACCCCACTCCGGACGCGGCGGTTCAGCGCCCAGCCCCAGGAACGACAGCGCCGCAGCATCCAGAATGGCGGTGGCGATGCCTAACGTACCCTGCACAATCAGCGGGGTCATCGCATTCGGCAAAATCCGTTTGAACAAGATGTGCAGCCCCGAAGCCCCCAACGCCCGCGATGCCTGCACAAATTCAAGGTCGCGTACCTGCAGCACCGTAGAGCGCACCAACCGCGCAAAACGCGGAATCGAGACTATACCAATCGCCAGCAGCGCATTGATTAGCCCCGTGCCCAAAATCGAGACAATGGCAATCGCCAGCAGCAGGCTCGGAAACGCCATCAACACATCCATCAGACGCATCAACAGGTTATCCAGCCAGCCTCCTGTGTATGCAGCCACCGCGCCGATGAGTGTGCCGATGAGAATAGCAAACGCCATGGTCACCACACCCACCTGCAGCGAGAGGCGTGACCCATAAATCACCCGTGAGAACAAATCACGGCTATTGCTGTCTACGCCGAAAAGATGCTGCGGCTGCTCTTTAGGGCAGCCCAAAACATGAATGCAGGGCGGTGATCGCCTTTTTGAGCCCCTCAATATTTGGGTGGGGTCATGCGGCGCAATTAACGGCGCAAAAATGGCTATGATGAGCAGAATACCTAAAATAACAATGCCCGCCCTCCCCGAGCTGTGGCGCCATAAATTCCGTAACGCTTCGCGCGTAGGCGACTTGCGTTGTGAGGTGGCGATTTGTGTCAATTCCGATGTATTTTCCATAACAGCACCACCTAATCCAACCGTATACGCGGATCGAGATAAGCGTAAGAAACATCAACAATCAGGTTTACCATCACAAATATGATGGCAATCACCAAAGTAAACCCCTGTACCACCGGGTAATCACGCGCCAGTATCGCAGAAACAAGCCCGGTGCCAAAGCCAGGCAGGTTAAAGACCGTTTCAGTCAGCACCGCTCCTGAAAGCAGGCTGCCGGTCTCTATACCGATAATCGTCACAATCGGGATCATGGCGTTACGCATGGCGTGCTTGCGAATCACGCGCGGTTCGGCCATCCCCTTGGCGCGGGCGGCGCGAATGTAATCCAATCCAACCACCTCCAGCAGACTGGAGCGCGTCATTCGCGCAATAATCGCCATCGGGATGGTTCCCACTGCAATGGCGGGCAAAATCAAATGACGGAGGGCATCCCAAAACAAGGGCCAATCTCCGGTAATAAGCACATTAATCAAAACAGTATTCGACATCAACTCAACGATAAAAGCCTGAAAACCGCTGAGATCCTGCAGCCCCCAGTAATCCGCCAAATCAATGGGCGAAAGCCCGGCAGAAAACCTGCCCGATGGCGGCAAAGCAAACGGTGTTCCCTTAAGGGTCAGCGCAAAAAAGTACGCCAGCAGCAGCCCCAGCCAGAAGACCGGCATCGAAACACCGATATTCGCAATCACCATGGTTATCGTATCAATAAAAGTGCCCCGTTTTAATGCAGAGACAATTCCCAGCAGCACCCCTACTGTGGTCGAAAAGATCATCGCCAGCAGCGTCAGCTCCATCGTCAATGGCAAACGCTCGGCAATCAGCGTGGTCACTGGTCGAGTAAAACGGATCGAATCGCCGAAATCACCGCGAAAAAGATTTTGAATATAACGGCCGAATTGAACAACCAGGTTGTCGTTCAACCCATAGCGTTCCAAAAAAGCTTCGCACTTGGCGGGAGTCGCGCGCTCACCCAGCATCGTGACACATGGGTCACCTGGAATGAGGCGCACAATCAAAAATGTTACCAGGATGACTCCGAGCATCACTGGCAGGAGGAGGAACAGCCTTCGCGCGAGGTATTGAAGCATGATGCGTCTTTCTATAAACTTGGTTTCGGATGGGGTTGGTTTTCCAACCCCATCCGGGGTTATTTACTTGTGGTTTACGACAAACTTACGGAACAGCATATCCAGCTTGAACCAGCAGTTCCTTCGCCAATTCCTGGTCGAACTCACGCCAGGGGATGTCTGGGCTGGCGCCAGGATGCACGAATGCAGGTACAAAGCTTTCAGAAACACTCGATCCAACAGGATAGAACTCATCCACAATGCGCTGGCGGTCAATTGCATGGGCGATCGCCTGGCGCACCAGTTCGTTATCGAACGGCGCAATGGTGTTGTTGAATCCAATGTAGAAGATATTGAATCCGTTGCGTGGATACAAAGTGAGGTTGCTGTCGGCTTCGATGGAAGCAATATCATCCGGACCGGGGTTGTCAATACCATCCACATTACCCGACTGCAATTCAAGCAAACGCTGAGCCGATTGCTCTGACCAGCGGAAGATCAATTGCGGGGTCTTGGCGGGTTCGCCCCAGTAGCCCTGGTAGGCTGAAAACACTACACTGTCTCCGCGATTCCATTCACTGACCAAATACGGGCCGGTACCATTGGGATTGTCGCTGATGGCCACTGAATCGCCCTTGGTCATATCAAGGTGCTCGCGATCCAAAATACTGAAGACCGAGAAGGCAACTTTAGAGGGGAAAGCGGGATCGGGATGGCAAAGGGAGAATTTCACCGTCATGGGGTCAACTGCCGCAATGGAGAGGAACTCACCACCGTAATCGCAGCTTGGAGCAGTCAAGGAAAGCAATCCGTCGGTCTCAACCAATTCAGCATCGACCGCTTCGGCATTCAAGAACGCACCAAAGAAGGCACTGAAATACTCAAACGAGCCCGTGCGCCCAGTGTGATTGGGGCTGGCTGCATCCCACAAAGAAGCATAGGTAGCCACAACATCATTGGCTTCGAGTGTCGCAAAATTGTGGAAGAGAACGCCTTCTCGCATGGTGAAGGTGTACTCAGTGAGCTCATCATTTGCCGAGTAGCTTTCAGCCAGAGCAGGGATAACTTCAGCCCCGCCAACAGTGAATGCCAACAGAGGTTCGTAAACTTGCTCACAGGCACGCAGTGTCTCACCATCAGTTTCATCTGAACACCAAAGAGCGTGAGGTTCACCATTCTGCATCCAGACCAGTTTGTCTGTGCCGTTGCTCATCACACTGAACACCTCATTGCCCAGCGGGCTTGAATGTGCACCTTCAACATCTGCGCTAAACACAGTTGAAGAGCCGCCATTCGCAACAGGAATCATCATGACTCTGTCTTTGAGCATCTGATTGACGGTGTCATAGTGCCCCTGGCGGATTACAGGATCTGCGACCTGACCAGCTGCCTTGATTTCTGCGACCATATCTTCATACAGGGTCCCAAACTGCTGATTCTCGGGTGCAGCGAAGTGGTAATCGTAGAAGTTGGTGGCATCCGGGTAGTCAGCGTTCCAACCAAGCAGGTAGAAACCTTCTGTACCAGCAGCGGTCCCATCAATGAAGGCGGCGGATTCCATTTCCTTCAGGGTTACGTTGATACCGACTTCTTTCAACTGTGCCTGGATTTCCTGCGCCACTTTATCAGGTGAAGGCAGGTATGCACGGTCAACCACGCGGAACGAAAGCGTGATGTCGAGCGGCTGGCCTGCAACAGGTGCCTCTGTCACAACCGGTGCTTCAGTGGCAGGTGCCCCTGGAACTTCAGGAGCAGCTGTCGGCGCCGGGCTGGTGCAAGCTGCCAGCAGCAGCGTTGCGACCATCAAAAAACTAAACAGTACAAAAAATCGACCTTTCATTTCTTTTCTCCTTGATAAAAGTTTAAACCGATTTGGGCTCCTTACAGGGCAGCCCTGTTCAAATCGTTTTGCATCCTTAATAATATGATCACCTCCTTTTAGTACCTGTCAATCTCATCTTCAAGTTAAGCCGGCACGCCAGTTAAGCGAGCCAACAGGCAACACGGTGTTCAGGGGTCTTTTCTACTAACTGTGGTTCGTTGATTGCGCATTCTGCCACCGCAATCGGGCAGCGTGGATGGAAGCGGCATCCGCTGGGCGGATTGAGCGGGCTGGGCACATCTCCTTTGAGGATGATGCGCTCGCGTTTTACCTTCGGATCAGGGATGGGGATCGCGGACATTAACGCCCGAGTATACGGGTGCAGTGGGTTGCGAAAGAGTTCATCGCGTTGCGCCATTTCAACCATTTTCCCCAGATACATCACCGCCACGCGGTCTGAAATATGCTCCACCACTCCCAGGTTGTGAGCAATAAACAAATATGTCAACCCCAGGTCTTGCTGCAAGTCTTTGAGAATATTCAACACCTGTGATTGAATGGAAACATCCAGCGCCGAAACAGGCTCATCACACACAATAAAATGTGGCTTCAATGCAAGCGCGCGGGCAATTCCAATCCGCTGCCGCTGCCCGCCAGAAAATTCGTGCGGGTACCGTCGACTGTGGTACTCTTCCAAGCCCACCTTATGGAGCACATCCAGCACCATCTGATAGCGATCGCGCTTATCACCGATATTGTGAATTGAAAGCCCCTCCATCACCGAATCACCGATACGCAAACGCGGATCCAGCGAAGAGTAAGGGTCCTGAAAGATAATTTGCATCTCGCGCCGAACTGATTTAAGCGCCGCGCCCTTTAGTTTCAACAACTCCTGGTCGTCAAACCAAACGCTGCCAGAAGTGGGTTCAGTCAGCCGTAGAATTGCGCGCCCGATCGTGGTTTTACCGCAGCCCGATTCTCCAACCAACCCCAGCGTTTCGCCGCGGCGCACGCTAAAACTCACATCATCCACCGCCTGTACGTGGCCGGTCACACGCTGAAAAACACCGGTTTTTACCGGGTAGTATTTTTTTAAATGTTCAACCTTAAGCAGGTCGAGCGTGTTCTTCTTTAAATTCGTCTGTCCGTTCATTTTATTCAGCCTTTAATGGCGCGCTATGTTCATCAGAATCCGAATAAAGCCAGCAGCGCACGGTGTGATTCGGGCGCACCTCAACCAACTCTGGTTTCCTTCTGGCACAAATCTCCAGACCGTATTTCTGGCGCAGCAGACACCTCGGTTCAAACCGGCAGCCAATCGGCAGATTTATAAGATTCGGCACCAAACCCGGGATAACCTCCAAACGCTCAACCACATGCCCCAGTACAGGAATTGAACCGATCAAACCCTGGGTGTAGGGGTGAAGCGGCGTATCAAAAATCGGCTCCACATCTGCAAACTCCACAATCTCGCCGGCATACATCACCGCCACACGCTGCGCAGTCTCGGCAATGATGCCCAAATCGTGCGTGATGAGAATAACCGCCGTGTTGGTCTTCTCGCGCAGTTCGCTGATCAGGTCAAGAATCTGCGCCTGAATCGTCACATCAAGCGCGGTGGTAGGCTCATCTGCAATCAGCAGTTTGGGTGAGAGCGCCAGCGCCATCGCAATCATCACCCGTTGGGCTTGTCCGCCTGAGAGTTCATGAGGGTATGCGTTCGCTTTCTTTTCGGGGTCAGGTATGCCCACCTGCGTCAGCAATTCAACCGCACGCTTCCAGGCGTCCTTCTTCTTAATGCCCTTGTGCAGAATAAGCACCTCTGCCACCTGCTCCCCCACTCTGAACACCGGGTTGAGGCTCGATTGCGGTTGCTGGAAAATCATCGAAATCCGATCGCCGCGAATTTTTACCATCTCATCTTTTGAAACTTGAAGGATGTCTCGGCCTTCGAAAATTATCTCCCCATCCACAATTTTTCCTGGAGCTCCAACCAGCCGCAAAATTGAAAACGAGCTGACGCTCTTGCCGCAGCCAGATTCTCCCACCAGCCCCAGCACCTCGCCAGCTTTAACCGAAAAGTCCACACCATCAACAGCCTTCACCACGCCATCTTCAGTGAAGAAAAAGGTTTTCAGCCCCCGCACATCCAATATGGTTTCAGCTGTTTTTACGTCTGTTCTTTCGCTCATGCAGTGCACTCCAAAATAAAAACTGTCGTCTCCGCGGTAAAGCTTTCATTATGATGATAGATTCAGATAAGCAAAATACAAGGTACTAATAATCATTATACGGCTTGAAAACCAATTATTACGCCGTTTCTTTTTTACCTAATATGGCTGATCAATTTATCATCACCACCCTTTGAAAGCACAACGCCTGACCAGGATATACGGTTTATGATGATATTTTTGTATTGGTATAATTGGTTATTGTACGGTTTTCCAAAGTCAATTTCAATAGGCAACATGCCAGTTAACAATATTCTTAAGTCTGCCCTCTTTTTAATCGGATAACACCTCTTCTTACTCTCTTTTTTTCATCTCTCTCGTGAAACCCTTTCTTCACACAAATTGCATCACGCCGCCTGTATTTGTAC